>JADMIO010817124.1_pt1 | contig 68710 bp, 70 predicted proteins | sample 8958161 | NCBI WGS metagenome assembly JADMIO01 (sample SAMN16585339, study PRJNA669376) | soil metagenome | isolation source: Crop rotation soil | place: USA: Cullars Rotation, Alabama | collected 2011 | reverse complement strand
CGCGACAACTTGTCCACGTGGAATTCTAAGCTTAGGATCCCAATGTGCTGGAAAGCTGGCCGCCTTGCGAACCGGCGGCGCCGCGCTCGACGCGGCGGATGAGGCGTTGCCCGACGCCATCGGCCCCTATGCCGTCACCGAAGTGCTCGGCCGCGGCGGCATGGGCACCGTCTACCGTGCCGAACGTATGGCGGGCGACTTCCAGCGCACCGTCGCGATCAAGCGAATCAAACCAGGGCTGCTCTCGGACAAGTTGATCGAGCGCTTCGAACGCGAACGCCAGACCCTCGCGCGGCTTGAACACGCACATATCGCGCGCCTCTATGACGGCGGGGCGATGCCCGACGGCGCGCCGTTCCTCGTCATGGAATATATCGATGGCGACCCGATCCTCGACTGGGCCGATGCCCATGCGGCGAGTCTCGACGCGCGCCTCGCCTTGTTCGCCGATGCCTGCGCTGCCGTCGCGCACGCACACCGCAACCTCGTCATCCACCGTGACATTACGCCGTCGAACGTGCTCGTGACGCACGACGGCGTGGTCAAGCTGATCGATTTCGGCATCGCCCGGCCCGTCACGGCGGGCGACGCCCAGCCCGACACGCCGTCGCGCAGCCTTACGAGCCTCAGCCTGACGCCCGGCTACGCTGCGCCCGAGCGCACCAGCGGCATCGAGGCGACGACGCTGGCCGACATCTATTCGCTCGGCCGGCTGCTCAAGGCGCTGGTCGGCAAGGACAGCGATCCCGAACTCGCCGCGATCGTCGCTCGCGCCACGCGCGAACGGCCGGAGGACCGCTATCCGACCGCGGACGCGCTTGCCGCCGACATCGCGGCGAACCGTGAGGACCGCCCAGTCGTCGCAATGGGCCGCGATCGCGGATATCTGTGGCACAAATTCTTCCGCCGCAATCGTGGGCCGGTGTTGGCGAGCGGAGCCGCGCTGGCGCTGTTGCTCGTCGCCTTTGCCGGAACATTGTGGGCGCTGGGCCGGGCGGAAACCGCGCGGCAAAGCGAGGCGACGCGTTTCGGCCAAGTCCGTTCGCTGGCCAATTACCTGTTGTTCGACCTCAACGACCGGCTGTCGCGCGTCGCGGGCAATACCGGCGCGCGGGCCGATCTCGCCACCCAAGCGCAGAACTATCTGTCGATCCTGCTCGCCGCGAGCGGCAAGGACCGTCCCGACCTGAAGCTCGAAACCGCGCGTGGCCTCGTCCAGCTCGCGCGCATCCAGGGCAGCCCGGTTGAGCCCAATATCGGCCGCCCCGATCGCGCCGTCTACAATCTCAATGCAGCGCTCGGTCTGCTGAATACGCTCGACGCCACCGACGCCCGCGTCGCATCGGTCTCCGCGACCGCGCATGCGCTGCGCGGTCAGATCCTGCTCAATGACGAGATGCGTCAAGACAGCGCGGCCAAGGATGTCGCCGCCGCGCGCAAGATCGCCGACACCGCGCCGGTCGATGTCGATGCCTCACGCGCGGTGCGTCGCGCGGAAATCGACCTCGCCGATCTCGGTGCGGATCCGGCGCGGCTGGATCAGCTCGCGACGTCGCTCGAACAGGATATCGCACGTTGGCCGACCGACCAGCGCACGGGCCGCGACGCGGCGTTCGACCGTGCGCTCGCCACCTATCTTCGCGCGCAATCAGTGTCCGAACGCGCCAAGGACGGCAGCGACTATGGCCTGCCGGGCTTCCTCGCCGCCGAGCGGCAGCTGGATACCCTCGTACAATCCGACCCGCACGACCCCGATACGCTGCTGTTGTTCTCGCTGGTGCTCAAAGATGCGTTTGCCGCCGCCTCGCGGCAAGAGGCGGAAACCACCGCCGCGCGCCTGATCGCCAAGGCCGACGCGCTCAGCGAGCGATTGATCGCCACCGACGATCGTGACCAGGGCATCCGCAAGCGCGCGGGCAGCATCAAGGAAGCGCAGGCACAGAATCTGCGCGATCACGACCGCTTCGATGAAGCGATTGCATTGCAGCGCCGCGTGATTGCCTTGCGCCGCGCCAATATCGGCCCCGATCGCAACGCGCGACGTATCACGGACCTCGGCTTCTCCCAGATGATTTTGGGAATCATCGCACGCGACGCGGGCGACCGCGGGTTGGCGTGCGACAGCTGGACGGCCTCTGCTGCCACCCTCACTGAACTCGAACGTCGGGGCCAGCTCGCCGGGTTCATGAAGGACTTTCTGCCCGGCCTGCGAGACAAGGCGCGACTGTGTGCCGCGGGAACACCGCTGGCCGGGCTGAAGGCGCCACTCCGCTAAGAATCTTGGATGCGAAAACCGCAGGGCGGGAGCCGAAAGACCCGGTTCTCGCCCTGCCGTCAGATCATGGCCTTCAGGCGAAAACGTGCGCCGTCGTGTTACGCCGCCGCATAGCCGCGCCCGCGATGCCGAAGCCGAAGATCATCAGCGCCCAACTGGCCGGTTCGGGCACGGCACCGGCTGACACGGCACGGACGTCGAACGTGATGTTGTCTAGGCCGACGTCATAACCGTCCGGACCCCAGCGAAGAACGATCGGGCTGGTGTAATAAGCGGTGTTGGGGGACAGCGAACCGTGTCCCGGAAAACCGCTGGATGCGCTGCCGCCGCCGATCGCGGACGCGCCATTGATGATGGTGTAGTTCATCGTCCGGCACGACACGCGGTTCTGATAGCAGCCAAAATCGAAGCTGCGTAACGACACTTCATAGCCGGCCAACGCGGTCAGCGTGATTTCCGAAAAGAAGCCGATCTCGTTGGCGCCGCCCCAGACAACGCGGGTCAGATCGCCATAACCGCTCTGCCACGTTTTGAGATAGGCTTCAGTGGTGACGCCCGTGGTCGCGTTGGCTGCGCGATAGCTGACGTCGACCTGTCCCGCCGTATCGCCGTAGTTCTGGCCGATCTGCGACCCATTGCCGCAAGTCAGATTGCCGGCAACACCGCAGATGTTACCCGCAAAATCGAGCACGGTGGCTGCAGCGTTCGCCGGCGTGGTGGCGGCAAATGCGCCTGCAAGCACCGCGGTCGTCATACCAGCGGCGCGCAAAATCCCGATCATGAACCTATCCCCTTAAGTCGGGAACGGCCGGTCACACCATGTGACCGACCCGCCCCCGACTTTACCAGCGGGACGACGCGGGATTTCGGATCACTGTATCATAGTGTTGCGGCGTCCCAATCTGGCACGGTCGCAACACCAAACCGGCGCGCTGGCGCAACCGGACGGCAAGAAAAAGGGCCGGCGCATTGCTGCCCCGGCCCTCATTTCTTTCGCGAACTACGCGGCGCTTACGCCCCAGCGAGTTCCGCGGTGTCGATCTTCACGCCCGGACCCATCGTGCTCGAGAGCGCGACCTTCTTGAGGTACTTGCCCTTGGCACCCGACGGCTTGGCCTTGGTCACCGCGTCGAGCAGCGCGTCGAAATTGGCGCGCAGGTCTTCCGCGGGGAAGCTCGCCTTGCCGATGCCCGAGTGAACGATACCGGCCTTTTCGACGCGATATTCGATCTGGCCGCCCTTGGCCGCCTTGACCGCTTCGCCGACATTCATGGTCACGGTGCCGAGCTTCGGGTTCGGCATCATGCCCTTCGGGCCGAGGATCTTACCAAGACGACCGACCAGACCCATCATGTCCGGGGTCGCGATGCAGCGATCGAAATCGATCGTGCCGCCCTGGACGATTTCCAGCAGGTCTTCGGCGCCGACGACATCGGCACCGGCTTCGCGGGCTTCGTCAGCCTTCGGACCCTTGGCGAACACGCCGACACGCACCGTCTTGCCGGTGCCCTTGGGCAGCGTCACGACGCCGCGGACCATCTGGTCGGCGTGGCGCGGATCGACGCCGAGCGCGAGCGCGACTTCAACGGTTTCGTCGAACTTCGACGTCGCGTGGCTCTTCACGAGCGCGATCGCTTCATCGACATTGTGCAGCTTGGTGGCGTCGACAGTGACGGCCTTCGCCTTCTTGCTCTGGAACGTCATCGCTTAGCCCTCCACCACTTCGAGGCCCATCGCGCGGGCGCTGCCTTCGATGATCTTGGTCGCCGCTTCGATGTCGTTGGCGTTGAGATCCTTCATCTTGGTCTCGGCGATCTGGCTCAGCGCCGAACGCTTGATCTTGCCGGCAGACACCTTGCCCGGCTCCTTCGAACCCGACTTCAGGTTCGCCGCCTTCTTGATCAGGAAGCTCGCCGGGGGCGTCTTGGTCGCAAAGCTGAACGAACGGTCGGCATAGACGGTGATGACCGTCGGGATCGGCGCGTTCTTTTCAAGGTCACCCGTCGCAGCGTTGAACGCCTTGCAGAATTCCATGATGTTGACGCCGCGCTGACCGAGCGCCGGGCCGATCGGGGGGCTGGGGTTCGCGGCGCCGGCGGGCACCTGCAGCTTGATATAGCCGGTAATCTTTTTGGCCATTTCTCACTCTCTATTTGGAGCTCCGCGAAACATCGCGACGCTCTGGTTCAAGTTTAGCGGTCAGACAGGCGCACGAATGCGCCCTCCCGCAATGGTCCATCGATAAATGGATGCGCGGGCCGATAGGGGAAAACCGGCCCGCGCGCAAGCTCAACTGGGGCTCCTCAACCGAAGTTGTGCTTGAGAGTGAGGTACGGGATGACGTGCTGGTTGCGCACGCGCGCCTCGTACAGATTGGGATTGGGGTTCGACCGGCTCGGCGCAAAGAAGGTGCGATAGCGCTGCGACGTGCGGTCGAGCGCGTTGCGCGCTCCGATGCTCAGTGTCGTTGCACGGCTCGGGCGGTATTCGGCGAACACCGAACTATAGGGGTGCATGCCGAAGAAGCTGTCCTCTTCGTTGAGGCGGTAGACCGTCGAGGTCGACCCCGCCTCGAGGTGGAAGCCGTAGGCGAACTTGCCCAGGTCCTGGCGGAAATCGGCCGTCCAGAACGACAGCGAATTGCCGGAAAAGCGCCGGTCGCGGCCGGTATAGGGATCGCGCACATTGGTATCGACGATCGAGCCGTACAGCGTCAGCCGGCCGCCTTTGATGCCGAGGCTGCCGAGCGGGGCGTCAATCGTGCCCCGCCAGATCAACGAGCGGCCGCTGCCGAGGTTGCCCGGCGCGTCGAACCCGTCGGGCGTCGGGACGCGGTCCTGAACCAGCGAGATCTGGTTCCAGCCGAGTTCGACCTTGATCAGCCCGTCGCCGAGGAACGGGCGCTGCAGTGTGACCAGCCCTTCCCAGGCGCGCTGCGGCAACAGATTGGCATTGCCGCCGTTAACGCGATCATTGGCCAGTTCGGCGGCCGAGATGAAGTCCTCGAACTGCAACTGGGCGACGGTGCGCTGAACCGACAGTTGCACGCGCAGGTCGGGCAATTGCCAATCGAGCGACACCTTGGGCTTGAGGAATTTGAGCGTGCGATCGGCGGACGTATCGCCGCGCACCGACAGCTTCGACGCCTCATAGGTCAGGCCCAGATCCATCCGTAGCTTGTCGGCAATCGGGCGTCCGGCGTTGACGAACACTTCGCCGCGATACTCCTTCACCACCGCATGGTCGATTGGCAGGTCGATCGGGGTCAGCACGCCGCCTGTCCCGATCGAGGCGAGGTTCACATCACTGACCAGCCGGTTGAGCGCGCCCTCCGCGCCGACCTCGGCGGTCCAACCGTTCCAGTTAGAGCGCGACCAGACGAGGCGACCAAGGCTTTCGTCGCGACTATCCTGCAACAACTGGTCGATGCCACTGCTGACCACGCCGCCGGGGCGGATCAATTGAACGTCGTGATTGTTGCGCTCGCGCCGCGTGACCAGACCGATCAGCTTCAACCCGCCGCCGGCAAACGGACGGGTCACATCGCCGCCGATTTCCCAATTGTCGAACTTGTAACGCTGGAGCAGCCGGTCATCGCGCAACGGGCCGGTGGCGGGCGTGACCTGATTATACTGGGTCAGCTTGAAGCGATCGACCAGATAGCGGCCGTTGAGGTGCGCGGTCTTGTTCGTCCCATCGTTGAAGTCCCACGCGGCGGACACCGTCCCCGCCGGCTCGCGCGTGTCGTTGAACTTCTTGCGCAACTCCACGAACTCGCCGCCGGGCAAGCGGGTGATGCGATCGAAGCCTTCTTCGGGGAAGCCGTTGGCAGTAAGGTTCGCGCCGAGCGTGAAGCTCGACTTGCCGGTCTTGAGCACCACCGAGGCATTGCCCGCGGGCAAGGTCCTGCCGGTGAAGCTGCGATAACCGGTCGCCTCGATCTGCCCGGTCATCCCGCCGCCCGCGGCGAGCACGACGTTCGCGACCTGGCTCTTGCCGGTATATTCGGCGCCGAAACGGTCGCCCGGGGCGACGTCGATCCTGAGCACTCGGCTCGCCGGGATGCGCGACAGCACGGTGTCGAGCGTATCGCTTTTCGACGAAGGCCGCTGGCCGTCGATCACCACATTGCCCGCCGCCTGCGAAAAGCCGCGCACATTGGTGTCGCCCGTATCGAAGGTGAAACCCGGAACGCGCTGGATCATCTGCAGCGCATTTGACGGGGCGTATTGCTGGAAGAACGCCGCGTCATAGGTTTGCGCCGCGGCGCGCCCCGGATCAGCGGCCGGTTGCGGTTCGGTTTGAGGCGTCGTCGGCGTCGGGTTGGAACTGCCGGTAGGCGTCTGCGCCACGGCGGAGGTCGCGGCGCCGGCGAGCAGCAGGGCGATCAGGCGAAACGGCATCAGCGGCGTCCCGTGATGCGGCGCGAGATCAGCTCGTTCGGGCTGGGCCGGCCGCCCATGGCCATCGCGGCGCGGGCGAATTCGGGGCTGACGCCGTGAATCCGCATGGCGATCAGGTCGCTCGCCGCAAGGTTGCGATAGCCGGCGTCGCTCAAACCGCGCACCCAATCGGGCTGCACGCCATGGATTTTCATCGCGATGATGTTGCCGCTGTCGGTGTTCGCCAGCGCCGGATCGGCAGCGACGAGGCCACGCAGCCAGCCACCGCTGACGCCGTGGACACGATACGCAATGAGATCCCCCGGCTTGATGCTCCGCTGCCCTGCGCCCGCGAGTTCGTCGAGCCAGGCGGGGCTCGCTCCGTGGACGCTCAGCGCGATGTAGTCACCGAGCGTCGGGCGCGTGCCAAAACGGCCGAGCGCTTGGGCGGTGCCAAGATTGGCGTTGACCATGGCGAGGCTGAAGCTGTCCTTCTCGCTCGGCCGCGTCATGCCGTAACGCACCAGCGCGTCGGCGAAGCGCGGATCGGCGGCAAAGCGGCAATCCCCGACCCCGCGACGCTGGCGGACGACACCCGCACAAGCGAGCGTCCCGGCCTCGCGGCGCAGCGTGAAGCGCTGGTCGCCATCGCGGTTCAGGTCGAGGCCGGCGAGCGAGGCCGTGGCAACATCGTTGCTGTTGCTATTATTCGAACCGGGCGAATTCCGCTCGATCCGCAGGCGCACGAAGCCGGGCTTCGATGCGGGCGACGCCGTCCACTCGATGCTTTCCGCACAGGCAGCGGCGGGCAAAGTGGTAGCGATGGCGAGCGCGACGAGCGCTCGCTTGGCAAGGTTCGGCATTCTTCCTCTCCTGTGGCGTGACCGGCGGGGCCGGAACTCAGTCGTCTTCGTCGGCGGGCACCACGGGCGCCCTGGGCGGGGCGACGCGGCGCGAAGCCGAGGGTGGCGCGGGTGGCGCAACGACCACCCGGGTGTTGGGCAGGTTCATGGTCTTGAGCATGTGCTGAACTTCCGCGCGCACCTCCGCGGCATTGACGCGGGCTTCGGCGGCGGCGCGGACCAGTTCGGCGCTGACCCCCTGCAGTTTGAGCGCGACAAGCTGTTCGGGCGTCGGGCGCGGACCGCCGGCGCGGGTGATCTGGCGGACATATTCGGGCGACACATCCTGCACCCGCAGCGCGATGATCTGGCCTGCGCTCAGATGCGGATAGCCCGCCTGCGACAAACCGCGCACATAGCTCGCGTCGACGCCCTGCACGGCGAGTGCGGTGATCTCACCCCCGCTAAGGTTGGTGTAGCCGAGCGCGGCCATTTCGCGCAGCCATTGCGGCGTTACGCCCTGCTGGCTCATCGCGATCAGTTCGCCCGCGGTGAAGCGCGGCTTGGCGGGCGGTTCGGCCTGCTGCGCCGGTACCGGCGCGGTGACGCTGCTGACGACCTTGCCGACGACATCGGTGACCACAGCCGACACGATCGACGGCGTCGTCGCGGCGGCCGGCGTAACGGTGGCGAAGCTGTGGCTGCCCTCGCCGAGCGCGACCGCGACGCGAACCGGCGCAACGGGCTTTGTCGGCGAAACAGGCGCGACCGGTTGTGCCGGAGCGCGCAGCGTCAAGGCGGCGAGCGGGGTTCCGGCGACGAGGGCAATCAAGACGGCCGCGGCGGTAAAACCGAGTCCGGCAGGCGCACGACGCAGCTTGCCGTCGAGCACGCGCGTCACGCGGCGGCGCAGCGATCCCTTGCCCGGCGCGACGCCATTGGCGGCGAGCAGCAGCCCGCGGCATTCATGGCGCGCATGGCCGACGAGGATCGCGGCGTAGTCGGAGCCATCGACTTCGTGACGCAGCACGGCGTCGTCGGCAGCTTCTTCGCGCAATTCGTGACACTGGCGCGCGAGCAGCCAAACCAGCGGGTTGAACCAGAACAGCGCGGTCGCGGCGCGCGACAGCAACAGCTTGGCCCAGTCGGCGCGGGCGACATGCGCCAGTTCGTGCGCGATGATCGCCTCGGCCTCACCCTTGGCCTGCAAGGCGCGCTCATCGAGAACGATCGTCGGGCGGAACAGTCCCCAGCTGACCGGCGAAGCGATATCGGGGCTGACGAGCAGCGCCGCGCCAGATTTGAAGCCCATGCGCCGCTGGGCATGCGCCAGCGCGCCGAGCCAGGCGGGTTCGACCAGCACGGTCGCGCGGCGGCGCAGCCCGAACAGGCGGCCGACCGCAACGGCCGTCACGCCGCCGAGCAGCACGGCTGGAATGGCGTAGACCCAGGACGGCGCGATGATGTCGCACAGCCAGGCCAGCCGGTCGCTGAGCGCCCAATAGGGCACGACCAGCGCCGCAAACGGAATGGCCAGCGTCGCGGCGAGCCCAAGATGCGCGACGAAGCTGCGTTCGGCGGCGGTGCGATTGACCATCAGCCGCAGCGCAGCGAGCGTCAGTCCGCTGGCGAGCAGCGTCTTGAACGCGACCTCGGCGACAAGGCCCATATGGATCGTGCTGATCATGCCGATTTCTCCGCGCGCGCTTCCGCGATCAGTTTTTCGAGGGCGTCGAGTTCCTGCTCGTCCAGATCTTCGGTCATGCCGAGCAGCGCGGTCGCCGCGCTGAACGACGATCCCTTGAAGAACGTCCGGACGACTTGCGTCAGTGCGGTCTGCTTGGCGCGATCCTCGGCCAGGCGCGGGGCGTAGACGAAGCCACGGTCGGTCGCTTCGCGCCGCACGAAATTCTTGGATTCGAGGCGGGTCAGCATGGCCCGGATCGCCGACGCGCTGAGATTATCGGGCAGCGCGTCGCCGACTTCGGCGACGGTCGATGGCCCACGGGCATAAAGCAGATCTACGATCTGCCTTTCACGCGGTGCCAGACGGTCCAACATGCCCATGCCCTCCAAACTACATTTGTAGCGTTAGACTACATTTGTAGCTCCGGCAAGCACTATTTTCCTGCCGCTCCCTTTCCAATTGCGTAACGACCGCAGATTGCCCGGACATGAATATCATCGGGCAACTGGAATGCGCGCTGTTCGTTGGCCGCATCGAGACCCGAGGAGATCACCATGCCCTACATTCTGACCGACGACGAGATCGAACTATATGTCAAAATCTGGGGTCCGGAGGGTGGCAAGCCGGTCGTGCTGATCCATGGCTGGCCGCTGAGCGCCGACAGTTGGGATGATGTCGCCAACGCGCTGGCAGACAACGGCTATCGCGCGATCGCCTATGACCGCCGCGGCTTCGGCCGTTCGGACCAGCCCGACGGCGGCTATGACTACGACACCTTCGCCGCCGATCTCGGCGCCGTACTGGAGGAATATGCCGACGGGCAGCAGGCGGCACTCGTCGGCTTTTCGATGGGTGGCGGCGAAGTCGCGCGCTACATCGCGACCAACAACGGCGAAGGCATCAGCCACGCGGTTCTGATCTCGTCCGTCGTCCCGTATATGCTCAAGACCGACGACAATCCCGACGGCGTCGAGCAAAGCGTGTTCGACGGCATCATCAAGAACTTGCGTGAGGATCGCGCCGGGTTCCTGCAGACCTTCGCCAAGAACTTCTACGGCGTCGGCTTCATCGAAAAGCCGCTCAGCCAAGGCGTGCTCGACCAGTTCTTCCTGCTCGGATCGCAAGCCGGGCTGCGCGGCACGCTGGCCTGCGTCGAGGCGTTCAGCAAAACCGATTTCCGCGCCGACGCTGCGAAGATCAACGTCCCGACGTTGATCCTGCACGGCACGGGCGACAAGGTGGTCCCGATCGATCCTTCGGCACGCCAGGCGGCCAAGCTCATCCCGCAGGCCGAACTGATCGAACTCGACGGCGAACCGCACGGCACCCTTGCCACACGCAAGGATGACGTCATAGCACACCTGCTCAGCTTCCTCGGCGGTGACAGCCGCCCGGCGATCGGCGGCGGCGAAGCGGATGTTGCGGACTATCAACAAACCGCCACGTTGAACCCGACGCTCTAGCGGCTATGGGGAGGGCGTGAGCGACAGCGTCATATCCTCCTCGCCGCTGGCGATCCCCGAATTCCGCTTCTACTGGCTGTCGCGTTTCGCGGCAGTGCTGTCGACGATGTCGATGGTCGTGATCCTCGGCTACCAGGTCTACGACACCGCGCGCGGGCCGGCCTACGGCATGAGCATCCGCGATGCTTCCTTCTACCTCGGCCTGATCGGCCTGGCGCAGTTCGTCCCGCTGTTCCTGCTGACGCCGGTGGCGGGCTGGACCGCGGACCGGTTCGAGCGGCGCAGCCTTGTGCAGATCGCCAATTGCGTCGACTTGATCATGGCGCTCACGCTGGCGTTTTTCACCTGGCATGGTGGCGCGACACTGCCGCTGCTGTTCGGCATGGCAGCGCTGCACGGCGCGGCGCGCGTCTTCATCGGACCGGCAAGTTCGTCGATCGCCCCTAACATCGTGCCGCCGGCGCTGTTGCCCAAGGCCATCGCGATGAGCTCGATCGCGTGGCAATCGGCATCGGTCGCCGGGCCCGCCATTGCTGGTTTCCTCTATGCCGGACATCCGAGCGCGCCTTATTGGTTTTCCGCCGCAGGACTGGCCATCGCCACGCTGTCACTGTTCGGTGTCCGCCGCATCGTTCCGCCGCCGATGGACCGCACGCGCAAGCCCGTGCGCCAGATGATCGACGGGCTCGCTTATGTTCGCAGTCACCGTTTCCTCCTCGGTGCGATCACCCTCGATCTGTTCGCGGTGATCCTCGGTGGCGCGACCGCGCTGCTGCCGGTTTACGCGCGCGACATCCTCAATGTCGGCCCCGAAGGCCTAGGGCAGCTGCGCGCGGCGCCGGGCATCGGCGCGGCCGTCGTCGCCTTGTGGTTCGCCTTCCGTCCGCTGCATCACAATGTTGGCGTGAAGATGCTGGCCGCGGTCGCCGGCTTCGGCGCCGCCACGATCATCTTTGGCCTGTCGCGGGACATGCTGCTGTCGCTCTCCGCCCTCGCGGCGCTCGGAGGGTTCGACATGCTGTCGGTCTATGTCCGTTCGAGCCTGGTCCAGCTGCACACGCCCGATGCGATGCGCGGGCGTGTGTCCGCCGTCTCCGGCCTCGCGATTTCCGCATCGAACGAACTGGGCGAAGTCCAGTCGGGCGTCGCCTCGGCCCTGCTCGGACCAGTCGGCGCGGTGATCGCCGGGGGTGCCGCCGCTATCGCCGTGCCCGTGATCTGGGCCTATCTCTTTCCCGAACTGCGCCGCGCGCGCACATTCGATCCACCCGAGACCGCGCTCCCCGAAGCGGTCATGCAGGAGAAGCCGGCATGAAGGCCAACAACATCCTCGAAACCATCGGCAACACCGCGCACATTCGCGTGTCGCGGCTGTTCCCCAACGCCGAAGTGTGGATCAAGTCCGAGCGCTCCAACCCCGGCGGGTCGATCAAGGACCGCATCGCCCTCGCGATGATCGAGGACGCCGAGAAATCTGGAGCGCTCAAGCCCGGTGGGACGATCGTCGAGCCGACCAGCGGCAATACCGGCATCGGCCTGGCGATGGTCGCGGCGGTCAAGGGCTACAAGCTTGTCCTCGTGATGCCCGAAAGCATGTCGATCGAGCGCCGCCGCCTGATGCTCGCTTACGGCGCGACCTTCGACCTGACCCCGCGTGAAAAGGGCATGAAAGGCGCGATCGAGCGCGCCGTCGAACTCGTCGATTCGACACCCGGTGCATGGATGCCGCAACAGTTCGAAAATCCGGCGAACATCGAGGTCCACACCCGCACGACCGCGCAGGAAATCCTCGCCGACTTCGCCGATGCGCCGTTCGACGCGCTAGTGACGGGCGTCGGCACCGGCGGGCACATCACCGGCGTTGCCGAGACGCTCAAGAAGAGCTGGCCGAACCTCAAGGTGTTCGCGGTCGAGCCGACACTCTCACCCGTCATTTCGGGCGGTCAGCCGGGTCCGCACCCGATCCAGGGCATCGGCGCCGGCTTCATTCCGGCGAACCTCCACACGCAGATCCTCGACGGCGTGATCAAGGTCGAGCCGCAGGACGCCAAGACCATGGCCAAGCGCGCGGCTGCCGAGGAAGGCATGCTCGTCGGCATTTCTTCGGGCGCGACGCTCGCGGCGATCGCGCAGAAGCTGCCCGAACTGGGCAGCGGCGCGAAGGTGCTCGGCTTCAATTACGACACCGGCGAGCGCTATTTGTCGGTGCCGGACTTCCTGCCCGAGTAACGGTCAAGGAACGCCGCGCTGGCGTCCAGCACATCGCCCTTGCCGCGGAACGGCCGCGATAGGGCGACGACGATGTCCTCGTGGTTCAGCCCGGCATATTCCTTGAGGTCGACCGGTGCGCCGAGTTCGCCGAGGTGACGCGCGAGGTTGCGCGCGTTCTTGGGACGCACCGTCGTGTCTTCCGTGCCGGTGACCAGCATCAACGGTGGTGTATCGCGCGTGACAAGCAAAACCGGCTGGGTCAGGCGATAGTCCGCACCTTGCATCGCGGCGATCGCGCGGCCGGTGAACGGGTAGAAGTCATAGGGGCCGGATAGCCCCACTGCGCCGAACACGACCTTCGGGTCGACACCTGCGGCGCGAAGGTAGCGCGGATCGGTCGCGAGCATGATCGCCGTGTAGGCGCCTGCCGAATGCCCGGCGAAGGCAATGCGCTTCGGGTCGCCGCCGTAGCGGGCGATGTTGGCCTCGACCCATTTCACTGCTGCCGCGCCATCCTCGACAAAGGCGGGAAAGCGCACTTCGGGGACAAGCCGATAGTCGGGCATGATAACCAGATAGCCCTTCGCGGCGTAGGCCCGAGCGGCAAAGCCGTAATCCTCCTTCGACCCTTTCACCCAGCCGCCGCCGTACCAGAAAATCAGCACCGGCTTGGGTGATTTGCCCCCGGGGACGTCCCAGATGTCGAGGCTGTGCCGCTTGCCGGGAAGATACGGCAAGTCCGTGCCGACGCGCTTGGCCGCGCTCGGCCACGCCCGGTCGATCAGGTCGAGCGCCGATGGCGGCGAGCGATAATAGGCAAATCCCACCGCCGCGAGCGGCAGCAGGATCAAGCCGATCAGGGCAAAGAGCGCGATGCGCGCGATCACGCGGCTTCGAACGCTTCGACCGGCAGCGCCATCAGGCTTTCCGCGCCCGCTTCGATCTTGGCGCGCAGACCCTTAGTGTCAGGCATGATACGTTCGGCATAGAAGCGCGCGGTCGTCAGCTTGGCGCCCAGGAACGCGGTATCACCCTCGCCCGCGTCGAGCAGCGTCTGCGCCGCCTTGGCCATGCGCAGCCACATCAGCCCGACCGCGACCACGCCCATCAGATGCATGTACGGCACCGATCCGGCACCGGCATTATTCGGATTGGTCATGCCGTTCTGCATCAGCCACATCGTCGACGCCTGCAGATCGCCCGTCGCACTCTCGAGGCGTCCGGCGAAATCGGCCAGCGCGGGCGTGTTCTTGGCGTCAGCGATCTCCTTGGTCAGCACGCCGAGGAACGCCTGCAGCCCGCGCCCGCCATTCTGCGCCAGCTTGCGGCCGACCAGATCGAGCGCCTGGATACCGTTTGTGCCTTCGTAGATCTGCGCGATGCGGGCGTCGCGGACATATTGCTCCATGCCCCATTCGGCGATGTAGCCATGGCCGCCATAAACCTGCTGGCTGTTGACGGCGATCTCGAACCCCTTGTCGGTGCCATAGCCCTTGATGACGGGCGTCAGCAGTTGGAGGATATCGTCGGCGACCTGCCGCTCCTCTTCGCTCGTCGCCTTGTGCGCCAGATCGACCTGCAGCCCGCCCCACAGGATCAGCGCGCGCAGTCCTTCAGTCAGCGCCTTGGCCTCCATCAGCATGCGGCGGACATCGGGGTGGACGAACAGCGTGTCGGCCTTTTCCTGCGGCTCGGCCGGGCCGGTCAGGGCGCGGCCCTGACGGCGGTCCTTGGCGTAAATCACCGCGTTTTGATAAGCGACTTCACCGAGGGCGAGGCCTTGTAAGCCGACGCCCAGGCGCGCCGCGTTCATCATCACGAACATCGCCGCGAGACCTTTCATTTCCTCGCCGACGAGGAACCCCGTCGCGCCGTCGTAATTCATGACGCAGGTCGAATTTCCGTGAATGCCCATCTTGTGCTCGATCGAACCGCACGACACAGCGTTGCGCTCGCCAATGGAGCCATCGTCGCCGACCATGAATTTGGGGACGATGAACAGGCTGATGCCCTTGACGCTGTCCGGCGCACCGGGCGTCTTGGCCAGCACCAGATGGATGATGTTGCTGGTCAGGTCGTGCTCGCCCGACGAGATGAAAATCTTGGTGCCGGTGATCGCATAGCTGCCGTCGGCGTTCGGTTCGGCCTTGGTCTTGATCAGGCCGAGGTCGGTGCCGCATTGCGGCTCGGTCAGGTTCATCGTGCCGGCCCATTCGCCCGACACCATCCTGGGCACATACATCGCCTGCTGTTCGGGCGACCCCTTGGCCAGGATCGCCTCGATCGCCCCGCGGGTCAGGCCGAAATACATGCCGAACGCGGTGTTGGCGCTCGACATATATTCGCCGAACGCGGTGCCGAGGACGTGGGGCAGCCCCTGCCCGCCAAATTCCTCGGGCGCGCCAAGGGTATTCCAGCCGGCTTCGACCATCGCATCATAAGCGGCCTTGAACCCCGTCGGGGTCGTCACCGATCCATCGGCATGCCGCGTGCAGCCCTCGCGGTCGCCGACCTGGTTCAACGGAAACAGCGTATCGGCGATGAACCGCCCGCCCTCGCCCAGCACCGCCTCGACCGTGTCGGCGCTCGCGCTCTCGAAACCCGGGAGGTTCGAGTAACGCTCGATCCCAAGGACATGATCAAGCACGAAGCGCGTATCACGCAACGGCGGAGTGTAGTTCGGCATGTCCCTCTCCCCATCGGCCCGGGCGGGGCCGGACTTATGATTTGGCGCCGTCCTCGACCGATTGGACCAGCGTAACGAAGCGCTTCAATTCCTCGATCTGCGCGTCGATATCGACCCGCTGCCGCTTGAGCAGTTCGATCCGCGTAAGGCATTTTTCGATGGTGACGTGGCGCTGCGTCGCGCGATTGTCGCCCAGATCGTACAGGTCGATCATCTCACGGATATCGGCGAGGCTGAAACCGGTGCGCTTGGCGCGCAAGATCCAGGCGAGCCGCGCGCGATCGCGCTTGGTGTAAATCCGTACCGTCCCGCGCCTGATCGGCTGGATCAGCCCCTCGTCTTCGTAAAAGCGCAACGCCCGCGCAGTAACGTTGAATTCCTGGCTGAGGTCGGAAATGCTATACTGGTGACGGTCCCGGTAATCGGGCGTCTCGATCGTCGCATGGTGTCCGAGGTCGGCCATTTCAGCTTTGTTACTTTCCGTAAACGTAAAGCACAATAGATTGTGGTCAAAGCTGCTATCCCGGCGTTGGACATCCGAAGGAACATCGATTGACGCGCAAAACCACGAATCCTTGGCTCGGCATTGGTTACGACATGTGGTCGCTGGGCATGGACTCGGCGTCGGTCATGGGGTTGCGCGCGATGAAGCTGGCGCAGGGTGGCACGGCCGCGCAGCGTGAGGCCGAATTGATGGTCTCGGAAAAGCTCGGCACCGCGTTCGACGTGCAACTGCAGCTGATGACCGGCGGCTTCGGCCTCAATCCGGCGACAGCGACGCGCAAGGCCGTGGGTGAATATGCGCGCAAGGTCCGCGCCAACCGCAAGCGGCTCAGCCGCTAATCAGCGCATCACCTTCGACGCGGCGATAGAAGCAATTTCTGGCGCCGGTGTGGCATGCCGGGCCCCCAGGTTCTGCGATAATCAGCAGGGCATCCTGATCACAATCGATGCGTAGCTCGACAACGCGCAGGGTGTTGCCGCTCTCCTCGCCCTTTTTCCAGATTTTCCCGCGAGACCGGCTCCAGAAATGCGCGAAGCCGGTCGCTTGGGTCAGCTCCAGTGCTTCGGCATTGAGATACGCTAGCATCAACACGTCCTTGCTCACCGCGTCGACGACGACCCCTGTAATCAGGCCGGTCGCATCCCATCTGGGGGTCAGCCGATCGTTGGTTTCGATGCTTGCCATGCGATCGACGTTACAAATGCAAGACATTGTGCGCCAGCCGTTCTATGGGGCGGCAGCGCCCCGCCAGCCGAATCGGAAAACCCCGCCGCCATGCTGACCACGCATCCCTTTGAGGACGACAAGCTCCGCGAGGAATGCGGTGTATTTGGCGTATGGCAGGCCGATGCCGCCGCCGCCCTAGTGGCGCTCGGCCTCCATGCGCTGCAGCATCGCGGACAGGAAGCCGCCGGCATCACCAGCTGGGACGGGCATCATTTCCATTCGCATCGCGCGATGGGCCATGTCGCCGGCAATTTTGACCGCGACGAGGTGATCCGCGGGCTGCCCGGACGCGTCGCCGCGGGCCATGTCCGTTATGCGACGACCGGCGATACGGTGCTTCGCAACGTCCAGCCGCTATATGCCGACCTCGCCTCGGGCGGGTTCGCGGTGGCGCATAACGGCAATATCTCGAACGCGATCCACTTGCGCCGCGAACTCGTCCGCCGCGGCTCGATCTTCCAGTCGACCAGCGATACCGAGGTGATCATTCATCTCGTCGCGACGAGCACGTACCGCACCCTCATCGACAAGTTCGTCGATGCGCTGCGTCAGGTCGAGGGCGCCTATTCGCTGGTGTGCATGACGCCCGAAGGCATGATCGCTTGCCGCGATCCGTTGGGTATCCGCCCACTGGTGATGGGCAAGCTCGGCGATGCGACGATCTTTGCGTCCGAGACGGTCGCACTCGATGTGGTCGGCGCGGAGTTCGTGCGCCAAATCGATCCTGGCGAAATCGTCATCGTCACCGAAGCGGGCATCAAGTCGCTCAAGCCATTCCCCGCGATCCATGCGCGGCCATGCATTTTCGAGCATGTCTATTTCAGCCGTCCCGATTCGATCGTCGACGGGTCGAGCGTCTATGACGTCCGCAAGGCGATAGGCGCGCAGCTGGCGATCGAGAACCCGGTCGAAGCCGACCTCGTCATTCCCGTGCCCGACAGCGGCACGCCGGCCGCGATCGGCTATGCCCAGCAGAGTGGCATCCCGTTCGAACTCGGCATCATCCGCAGCCATTATGTCGGCCGCACCTTCATCCAGCCGGGCGATCAGGTCCGCCACCTCGGCGTCAAGCTGAAGCACAACGCCAACCGCGCGCTGATCCAAGGCAAGCGCGTCATCCTCGTCGACGATTCGATCGTCCGTGGGACGACCAGCCTCAAGATCGTTCAGATGATGCGCGATGCCGGCGCCAGCGAAGTGCATATGCGCATCGCCAGCCCGCCGACACGGCACAGTTGCTATTACGGCGTCGACACGCCCGAACGCACCAAGCTCCTCGCCCACAAACTCGACGTCGGCGGCATGACCGACTTCATTCACGCCGACAGCCTCGCCTTCGTCAGCATCGACGGCCTCTACAAAGCCCTCGGCGAAGCGCGCCGCGCCGACGTCCGCCCGCAATATTGCGACGCCTGCTTCACCGGCGATTACCCGACGCGCCTGACCGATCAGGAGGAATTGCCGGTGACGGACCAGTTCGAGATGCTGGCCGAGAGGATGGTTTAGGCACAGCTCCCCAGGTCGGCTGCTCGATCGCGCTTCATTGCGGACGCTGCGGCGCCCATCGTCACACGGCGTATTTTGGCGGTCTGACGATCTCTACGGTCTCGTGATTGCGATAATATCGTTTAGCAGCTCGTTGCCGACTTGGTTGGCAGGTTGGCCAAAAATTGCCGCTTTCACCTTACCAGTTAACCAAGGCGTTGAGCGATACGTTGCAACGCCGCCGGCCGAGATGATGGCGGAGGCCGCCTTCTCTCCTTCGCTGCTGATGCCAGCACGCTCTTCGTCTATGAAGCGCACGGGAGGCATTAAGCTCCCGAGATGGCCGGCCGCTGAGGATTGACGCTGCTCTTCCTCTGATTTTCCGAAGATACGGAGGTATCGCTTGCTCATGTATTCCGATTGCCGGGCGACGGTCGCTGGGCCGTCGAAGCCAACGCCGTTTATCGATACGATCATTTTGATGGAGCGTCGTGACTCTGAGTCTGACCAGAGAGAGGTGTCGCTAGAAACCAAGAGAACGGTACTCGATCCGCTGCCTACTCCGATAAGCACGGACGGCCCAATGCTGCCAAATATCTGCGGGTTGCTGCGAACATAGGCAAAAGCGCTGCCAACAGCGGCCGCACTTGAGCGCAAACCGTTACGCTCAGGTCGATCGACTGTTAGCACCACGACGGCTATGCCCTTATCGATTAGGCGCTGCATAAACCGGTCCAGATAAATATCGCGCGAAGGACCCGGCAAAACTGTGTCGCGAACAATGGCAACTAGAGGATTGGAAACGCCCTGCGCTGCTTTCGGTTTGTAAAATACAAGCGCGCGATCTTCATCGCGGTCATAATGTCGGTTTATTGGAGGCTGATCGACGCCTTCGAGACCGATTGGTGGGAGGGGGGTCAAAGGAGAGTTTGCAGAATTAAGAGACTCAAACTGTGCTTGAGCCGACGCCGCGATACATAGCATGAAGCCAAGAACACGGGAGGTGCGAACCACTTGGCTTCCTTCCGTCGATTGCAGCCAAGCATTCGTAACACTCCGAAGGCGTGACGGGTAGGCCGATCGCGTGCATGCTTGCGGATTGCCCAGCATCGGGCATCCTGGTCATCGATGATCCAGCAAATAAGTCTGCCATTATGTTGCCCAAACTCGCTAGAGCCACCACCATGCGGATTCTCCTGACAAATGACGACGGCATCCACGCGCCCGGGCTCGAAGTGCTCGAGGCGATTGCGCGGACGCTCAGCGACGACATCTGGATCGTCGCACCATCCGAAGAACAATCGGGCGCGGGCCATTCACTGACCCTCTCCCGCCCCGTCCGCTTGCGCAAACATGCCGACCGCCGTTTCTCGGTCAGCGGGACGCCGACCGATGCGGTGATGATGGCGCTGCAGGTCGTCGAAGGCGGCCTCAAGCCCGACCTGATCCTGTCGGGCGTCAACCGCGGCGCCAACCTGGCCGAAGACGTGACGTATTCGGGCACCGTCTCCGCGGCGATGGAGGGGACGCTGGCCGGCTATCGTTCGATTGCGCTGAGCCAGGTCTATGCCCGCGAAGGCATGGGTGACACCGTGCCGTTCGCCGCCGCCGAAGCCTGGGGCGAGAAAGTGCTCGCGCCGTTGCTCGACGCGCCGATGAGCCCGCGCACGCTGGTCAATATCAACTTCCCCGCGCTCGAACCCGACGCGGTGCGCGGCGTGAAGGTCGTGACGCAAGGGTTCCACGACTACGGCCGCAGCCAGGTGGTCCAGGGCACCGATCCGCGCGGTTACCCCTATTACTGGTTCGGCCTCGGCAGCGTACCGCATACGCCGGGGCACGATACCGACCTCGAAGCGATCGTGGATGGCTACATCACAGTCACGCCGCTGCACCTCGACCTGACGCATTATGCCAGCATGACGATGCTGGAGGATGCGTTCCGCTAGTCTATCCAGTCGGTATCCGGCTCGGGCAGCATCGGTGCCTCGCTTGCGGGGCCGCGCCAGCGCCGCGCCAGGCCGGCAGCGATGGCCGCGAGGATCGTGCCGATGATGATCGCCGTCATACGCTGACCAGTAGCAAAATTCGCCATTCGGGACTATGTGGCCCGCTTCCCATGGCTACTGTCCTTCCCACCCCGCCGAAAGTCGGCATGGTTTCGCTCGGCTGTCCGAAGAACCTCGTCGACAGCGAACGCATTCTCGGCAAGCTGCGCAGCGACGGCTATGGCGTGTCGCCGGACTATGCCGGCGCGGACGTCGTGCTGGTAAACACCTGCGGCTTCCTCGACAGTGCCAAGGAGGAAAGCCTCGAGGCGATCGGCGAGGCGATTGCCGAGAACGGCCGCGTCATCGTCACCGGCTGCATGGGTAAAGAAGCCGAGGCGATCCGCGCGCGCTTCCCCGAAGTGCTCGCGATCACTGGCGCGCATCAGTACGAACAAGTGGTTTCGGCGGTGTACGAGGCCGCCCCGCCCGCGCGCTCGCCCTATCTCGATCTGGTACCGGGTGCCGCAGTCGAGGAGACGTGGATCGCCGACAAGCTGACGCCGCGGCACTACAGCTATCTGAAGATTTCCGAGGGCTGCAATCACCGCTGCAGCTTCTGCATCATCCCGCAATTGCGCGGCGACCTGGTGTCTCGCCGCCCCGACGCGGTGCTGCGCGAGGCGGAGAAACTGGTTGCGGCGGGGACACGCGAACTGCTGGTGATCAGCCAAGATACAAGCGCGTACGGCGTCGATATCAAGCACCAGGCGCGCGAGTGGCATGGCGAGCAAGTCCGCGCGCACATGACCGATCTGTCGGCGGCGCTGGGCACGCTGTCCACGCCCGAAAAGCCGGTGTGGGTGCGGCTGCATTACGTCTACCCCTATCCGCATGTCGATCAGGTCATCCCGCTGATGGCGGAGGGGTTGATCACGCCCTATCTCGACATCCCGTTCCAGCATGCCAGCCGCGACGTGCTCAAGCGGATGCGCCGCCCCGCCAATGAGGCGAAGGTACTGGAACGCATCCACAAATGGCGCGAGATCTGCCCGGACATCGCGATCCGCTCGACCTTCGTCGTCGGCTTCCCCGGCGAGACCGAGGCCGATTTTCAGTATCTGATGGATTGGCTCGGCGAAGCTCGCCTCGACCGTGTCGGTGCGTTCCGCTTCGAACCCGTCGAGGGCGCGGCGGCTAACGCCCTGCCCGATCCGGTGCCCGAAGACGTCAAGGAAGAACGCTACGCGCGTTTGATGGAGCTGACTGCGCGGATCAGCGCGGAAAAACTCGCGGCCAAGGTCGGGCGGACGCTGCCGGTGATCATCGACGAGGTCGATGAGGACGGCGGCGCGACGGGCCGGTCACAAGCCGACGCGCCCGAAATCGACGGCCATGTGCTGCTGCGCGACGCGGGTGGCTTGAAGCCGGGCGACATCGTCTCCGTCACGATCGAGGACGCCGACGAACACGATCTTTACGGCGTGCCGGCGTAACCGAATTCTTCGATCCACGGCGCGAGGATCGGCATGACGGGCGCGAGTTCGGCTTCATACCTGCGCCACTGCGCGCGGCCGTCATAGAGTCCGCGACGGACCTGCGATTGACTGGCGGTGGATACGCCCCGCGCCTGCGCGGTCTGGTCGAATCTGCGGAGGTTTTCACTCCAGGGAATGCCGACAAAGGCGCAGAGATCTTGCGTCGTCGCGTCGAAATCACGAACCAGCCGTTCGTAGTACAGCTCGTGATACGACAGCCGTAGTGTGTTCAGGCAGGTCTGCTGCAACCGCATCAGCGCGTCGTAGTGCTGCGCAACCCCTTCAAGGGTGGTGAACTGATAGGCGGCGGCGGTCGGTGCGAAGCTGGTGCGAAAACAACTCAGCACTACATCACGCGGATCGCGACGCATCACGACGATTTTGGCGGCAGGAAACAACCGGGCGATCATGGGCAGTCGGCTGCCCTTCAACGGGTCCATATCGACAAAGGTCTGTGTATCGGCACCGACGCCGCCCGCGCGGACGCGCTGCCAATAGGCTTCACGCCAAGGCTGCAACCCCGCTTCGTCGAGGCCGGTCAGTGCGGCAAGCTTGCCGCGAGGGTCGAGAAATTCGCGGTCCGCCTCTCGCAGCGTGGGCCGTTCCTCCATCGCCGCGACGCCGGGCGCGCTGGCGAGGATGTTTTCCACCAGCGTGGTCCCCGAGCGAGGATAGCCAAGGAGAAACACGTGGTTGGCGGCAGCGTCGGCAACCGGCACGGGTTCTGCCGTCCAGCGCTCCGCCGGAACACTGGCAAATGCCCTGCCGATGTCGGCGACGAACGCGGTCAGAGGTGGCTGGCCTGTGAATCGGCCTGCATGCACCTTTGCAAACAGGGCTTTCGACCGCGCGTAGCTGGCAAACGATTCCGCCGGGCGGCCGAGCTTGTCGAGGACGTCCCCGAGCAGTCCACCGGCGATCATCCGCTCTTCGGCGGCCGTATCGCGTTGAGCCAACAGGCCGCGCAGCCTCGTTTCGGCGGCCGCAAGATCGCCCATCTCGATCTCGCACCGGGCCAGCGCGATCGTTGCGGTCGGTTCGCCGGGCGAGAGTTGCAGCGCCAGCGTAGCCGCGCCGCGCGCATCGGCATATTCGCCCTTGCGTACCGCGACCGAGGCATAACCCGCCATCGCCGCCGCGCCACCCCCCAAGCGCACGCTTTCTGCATAGCTTCGCAACGCATTGTCGAGCGAGCCGCCGAAATCGAACACATAGCCGCGTTCGAGCCAGATCGCGGCATTGCCGGGGTTCAACTGCGCCGCTTGGTCGAGCAGCCGGATCGCCTCCGCAAACCGCCCCTCGACACGAAGCGCAACGCCTCGTTCGAACAGGTCTTCGGCCGTCACGAGCTCAGGCGGTAATCGCGATATTGTTCGCGTAGCGCGGTCTTCAGGATCTTGCCCGTGCCGGTGTGCGGCAGCTCTTCAACGAACAGCACCTCATCGGGCAGCCACCATTTGGCGACGTGCTGTGACAGATGATCGCGCATCTTGACCGCGCAAACCTCGGCGCCCGGCTTGCGCACGACCAGCAGGATCGGGCGCTCGTCCCATTTGTCGTGTTTGACGCCGATTGCCGCGGCCTCGGCTACCCCGGGGCAGCCGACGGCGGCGTTTTCCAGTTCGACCGATGAAATCCATTCGCCGCCCGATTTGATCACGTCCTTGCTGCGATCGGTAATCTGCATCGTACCGTCCGGATGAAGGATCGCGACGTCGCCCGTATCGAACCACTGATCGGCATCGGTAGCGTCGGCCTCGGCCTTGAAGTAGCGCTTGACCACCCACGGCCCACGGATCAGCAGCCGACCCGACGCCTGGCCATCGCGCGGCAGCTCATTGCCCTCGTCGTCGACAATGCGCAGCTGGACGCCAAATGGCGTTCGGCCCTGCTTCACGGCGATGTCGAGCTGATCTTCCCGGGGCAGATCATCCCAATCAGCCGTCGGCGCGCCCATCGTGCCGATCGGGCTGGTTTCGGTCATGCCCCAGGCGTGCATTACCCGCACACCCAGATCCATCAGCCGCGCGATCATCGAACGCGGCGCGGCCGATCCGCCGATTGTCACGACCTTCATCTTGCCAAGGCCGGCCTCACGCCCCGCCGCGGCTTCGGCATCCATATGCGCGAACAGGCCGAGCCACACGGTCGGCACGCCCGCCGAATGCGTGACGCCCTCACTGTGAAACAGGTCGAACAGCGCCTTGGGCTCGTTGGTAACGCTGAACACGAACTTCATGCCCGATGCGGCACCGGCGAACGGCAGGCCCCAGGCCGCGGCGTGAAACATCGGAACGATCGGCAGCGCGGTTGCGGCACCCGAAAGGTCGAACACCGATGGCGACACTTCCGCCATCGCGTGCAGCACTGTCGAGCGATGCTCGTACAGCACGCCCTTGGGATTGCCCGTGGTGCCGCTGGTGTAACACAGCATGCACGGCTCGCGCTCGTCGCCGGTGTGCCACGCGTAATCGTCTGACCCTTGGGCCAGCAGTCGCTCGTAATCGTCGCCCGCGTCGAAGCGGATGAAGTGTTCGACACTCGTCAGTTGCGCGCGGATGCGATCGATCACAGGCTGGAACTGAACATCGTACAGCAGCACGCGGTCTTCGGCGTGGTTGATGATATAGACCAATTGTTCGTCGAACAGGCGGACATTGACCGTGTGGATCACCCCGCCGCAGCCGATCGCGCCGTACCATGTCGTCAAATGCCGGTGATGGTTCATCGCCAAGGTCGCGATGCGATCCGCCGGCTTGATGCCGAGCCGGGCGAACGCCGACGCCATCTTGCGCGCTTCACCTGCCACGCCGGCCCAGTTGGTGCGCTCGATTGTGCCATCGCCCCAGCGCGTCACGATCTCGCGCCTGCCCGCTTCACGTTCGGCATGGTCGATCAGGTGCGTCACGCGCATCACCCAATCCTGCATTCCACCCAGCATCAGCTCATCCTCGCTCTGGTGAGAGCGTAGCGCGCCGCCCAGCCGGTGTTAAGCGCAAGAAACGTGTAGTTTGATTGCTCGAAGGTATTAGACTTGCGGGCATGAGCAACTCCCCCGCTGATCGCCGCGCCGCCTTTCGCCGATTGCACGAAAGCGGTTGCTTCCTCCTCCCCAATCCAGCCGACGCCGGCGGGGCGAAACGCCTTGAAGCGCTCGGCTTTCAGGCACTCGCGACGTCCAGCGCCGCCACCGCCTGGCAGCTCGGCAAGCAGGATTACGAGATCACGCTGGCCGACGCGTTGGTCCATTGCGCGTTGATCGTCGGCGCGACCGGCCTGCCGGTGAACGCAGATTTCGAAAACGGCTTTTCGAACGATCCGGAGGAAATCGCCGCCAATGTCGAACGGGCGGTGGCAACCGGCATTGCCGGATTGTCCGTCGAGGATCGCTTGCAGGGCAATGACTTGCGCGAGTTGGATCACGCCGTCGGTTGCGTGCGCGCGGCGCGGCAGGGCTGCGGCGATGCGGTGCTCGTCGCACGGTGCGAGGCGTTCCTCGTCGGACGCAAGGATCTGGGGTTCGTGATCGAGCGGCTACAGGCCTTTGCCGAAGCCGGAGCGGACTGCCTTTATGCGCCGGGGATCACCGACCCGGCCGACATCGCCAAGGTCGTCGAAGCCGTCGCGCCCAAGCCGGTCAACGTGCTGCTCTACGGAGACTTGAGGCCACACGCGATCGCGGACGCCGGCGCACGTCGGATCAGCCTCGGCGCCGCGCTGGCGTGGAAAGCGTGGCAGGCCTTCGATGCCGCTGCTGCCGAGTTTCGCGGCTCGCTGGACTAGGAGGCGAGCGCCAGTTTCGGTGCCGTCGTCATCGCTTCGACCGAAGCGATGCCGGGTATCGCCACCAGCGCGTCGATTGCCTCGCCGTCCAGCCGGAAATTGCGGCCCAGCGTCAATTGCGCCGTGCCCTCGGCAAAGTGCACGTCCGCATGGATCTCGCCGCGCCCGCCGCGCCGCTGCTCGAGGAACGCGGCGAGCGACGCGACCCCCGCTGCGTCAGCGACGACCAATTTGAGCGACATGCGCGTGTCCGCGACCATGCCTTCGAGCCCGCGCACGCTGCGTACCGTCACGCGCGCAGTGTCTTCGCCCGGGCGCTTGTCGAGCTCGACGCCGAGGAGCTGGCAGGCGCCGCTACGCGCGGCTTCCTCGAGCGCGACGCTCGCCGCATCATCGAAACATGTGGCGACATATTGGCCGCTCGCATCGGACAGCGTTGCCATCAGGTAGCGCCGCCCCCGCGCCGAGGTGCGCCAGCGCGCATCCTCGACCAGAGCGGCCAACACGCCGCCGGCGCGCTCGCCCTCGCGCGGATTCACCGCCGCGCACAGCGCCGCGTGGCTGCGCGCGCCATTCGCCGCGGCAACATTGGCATAACGATCGACCGGGTGCGCCGAGAAATAGAAACCGAACGCCTCCTTCTCCGCGCTCATCCGTTCCGCGAGTGACCAGCTGGCCGATTTCGGTAGCTTGATCGCGGTGACCGAGGCTTCGCCACCGAACAGGCCATGCTGCCCGCCGGTGCGGCGTTCCTCGGCCGAGTTGGCGACGGCGAGCATCGTTTCAGCAACCGCAAACACGCCCGCGCGGTTGGGCTCGACGCAATCAAACGCGCCGGACCCGGCCAGCGCTTCGAGCTGGCGCTTGTTGAGCATGCGCGGCGGCACGCGGTCGGCAAAGTCGTCGATCGACTTGAACGCCCCGCCCGCCGCGCGGTTCGCGACGAGTTGCTCCATCGCGCCTTCGCCGACGCCCTTGAGCGCGGCGAGTGCGTGGCGCACCGCCAAACCGTCCTCGGTCTTCTCGACGGTGAAGTCGGCGCTGCTGGCGTTGATGCAGGGTGCGAGCAGCGCCACGTTCGAGCGGCGCATATCGTCGACGAAGATTGCCAGCTTGTCGGTGTTGGTGCGGTCGAACGCCATCGATGCGGCGAAGAAATCGTGCGGGTAATGCACCTTGAGCCAGGCGGTCTGGTAGCTCAGCACGGCATAGGCCGCGGCGTGCGATTTGTTGAAGCCATAGCCCGCGAACTTGTCGATCAAGTCGAACAGTTCGTTGGCCTTGGCAGCCGGAATGTCGTTGGTCGCCTTGGCACCGTCGATGAAGCGCTGGCGCTGCGCATCCATTTCCGCCTGGATCTTCTTGCCCATCGCGCGGCGCAAGAGGTCGGCATCGCCAAGCGAATAACCGGCAAGGATCTGCGCCGCCTGCATCACCTGTTCCTGATAGACGATGACGCCATAGGTTTCGCCGAGCACCTGTTCGAGCAGCGGGTGCGGGTAGAGGATATCTTCCTGACCGTTCTTGCGGCGGCCGAACATCGGGATGTTGTCCATCGGGCCCGGGCGATAGAGCGCGCCGATGGCGATGATGTCCGCGAAATTGCTCGGCTTCACCCCGGCGAGCGCGCGGCGCATGCCTTCGGATTCGAGCTGGAACACGCCCACCGTGTCGCCCCGCTGGAGCAGTTGGTAGACCGCCTCGTCGTCCCAGCCGAGCGCATCGAGATTGGGGCGATGCCCTTCGCGTTCCTCGATCATATCGAGCGCGCGGTGCAGTACTGACAGCGTCTTGAGGCCGAGAAAGTCGAACTTCACCAGCCCCGCCGCTTCGACATATTTCATGTCGAACTGCGTCACCGGCATGTCCGAACGCGGGTCGCGGTACAGCGGCACCAGCTGGTCGAGCGGACGATCGCCGATGACGACGCCTGCCGCGTGCGTCGAGCTGTGCCGCGGTAGGCCTTCCAGCTTCATCGCCAGGTCGAACAGGCGCTTGACCTCTTCGTCCTGCTTATACGCGGTCGACAGTTCCGACACGCCGTTGAGCGCGCGGTCGAGCGTCCACGGATCAGTCGGATGGTTCGGCACGAGCTTGGCGAGGCGATCGACCTGGCCATAGCTCATCTGCAGCACGCGCCCGGTGTCCTTGAGCACAGCGCGCGCTTTCAACCGTCCGAAGGTGATGATCTGCGCGACGTGATCGCGGCCATAACGCCCCTGCACGTAGCGGATCACCTCTTCGCGCCGGGTTTCGCAGAAGTCGATGTCGAAGTCGGGCATCGACACGCGTTCGGGGTTGAGGAAGCGTTCGAACAGCAGCCCGAGCTTGAGCGGATCGAGATCGGTGATCGTCAACGACCAGGCGACCACCGAGCCTGCGCCCGAACCGCGGCCCGGACCGACGGGGATATCGTGATCCTTGGCCCACTTGATGAAGTCGGCAACGATCAGGAAGTAGCCCGGAAACCCCATGCCGACGATGACGTCGAGCTCGAATTCGAGGCGGTCGTGATAGCGTTGCGGATCGACATTGCCGGCGAGTTCGAGGCGCTTTTCGAGGCCCGCGCGCGCATCACGGCGGAGTTGCTCCGCTTCGGCATCACGGTCACCGGCGAGGCTGGGCAGGATCGGCTTGCGCTTAGGTGCCGCCGCTGCGCAGCGCCGGGCGACGACCAGCGTGTTGGCCAGCGCGTCGGGCAAGTCGGCGAATTTCTCGCGCATCGCCTCGATCGGCTTGATCCACGCTTCGGGCGATGATTTGGCGCGGTCGTCGCTGTCGACATAGGCGCTGCCGGCGATGCACAGCATAATGTCGTGCGCGGCATGGAAGCTGGCCTCGGCGAAATTCGCCGGGTTGGTCGCGACCAGCGGGATTTCGAGATCGTCGGCGAGCCCGACCAGCGCGGCCTCCGCCTGCATCTCGACCGGATCGTCGCGGCGCGCGACCTCGACATAGACGCGGTCGCGATAGACGCCGCGCAGCCGCTCCAGATAGTCGCGCGCGTCGCTCGACTGGCCGTCAGCGAGCAGGCGGACCAGCGCGCCCTCTCCGCCCGCGGTCAGGGCGATCACGCCCGCGGCATGTTCGGCCAGCATCGCGAACGGCACATGCGCCGGCTCGTCCGCCGGGCGCGCGAGATGTGCCGCGCTGACCAGCGCGCACAGATTGTCGTACCCGCCTTCGTCCTGCGCGAAGAGCGCGAGCCAATCGAGCCCGGGCATGAACCCTTCGGGCCGCGCGACGCACAGCAGGGTCCCGACGATCGGCTGCACCCCCACTTTGGTGCAAGCCTCGGCGAACGGCATCGCGCCGTACAACCCGTTGCGGTCGCAAATCGCCGCCGCGGGAAAGCCGCGCGCCTTGGCCGTCGCCGCGATCGCCTTGGGGTCAATCGCGCCTTCCAGCATGGTGTAGGCGGAGAAATTACGGAGCGGGACGAAGGGCGCGAATGCCATCCGGCCTGCCTAACAGGCGCGAGCGCGAGCCGCTATGGCGGCCCGCCGCTTATCCACAACTATGCGGCGGGAAATCCGTCCTCATTCCGCATCGCGAGGATCTGGCCGACGTTGAACGTGCCCTGCGCCCCGGCATCGATCACGACGCGCGCGCGTTCGGCGGCGCCCATGCCGCAAACCTGCGTGATTAGTTCGGCGAGCGTGCCGCGCGCGCGTTCCTGGAACTCGAACGACATTTCCGACCCGTCATCGGTGCGCTCGATCAGTTTTGCTGGGGCGGTCCAGTCGGTCATTTCAGCAATCCCTCGATTTCGGCCTTGAGGCTTTCCGGCTTTTCGGTGGGGGCGTGGCGCGAGACGACCTTGCCCTGCTTGTCGATCAGGAATTTGGTGAAATTCCACTTGATGCCTTCGAGGCCGAGCAGCCCGGGCTTTTCGTGCTTGAGCCACTTCCAGAACGGATCGGCACCCGAGCCGTTGACGTCGACCTTGGCGAGCACCGGGAAAGTCACGTCATAGGTCAGCGAGCAGAAATTCTTGATCTCCTCCGCATCCCCCGGCTCCTGCGCGCCGAACTGGTTGCACGGGAAGCCGAGCACCGTCAGCCCACGTTCGCCATATTCGCGGTGCAGCGCCTCGAGGCCTTCATATTGCGGCGTGAAGCCGCATTTCGACGCGGTGTTGACGACGAGGATCGGTCCTTCGACCGACTTAAGATCGAGCGGTGTGCCGTCCGCCTGCTTCACCGTGAAATCATGCGCGTTCATGCGAGCACCCCCTCATGCAACCTTACCACGCGGTCCATCTTCGCCGCCAGCCGTTCGTTATGGGTCGCGACCAGCGCCGCGCTGCCCTCACCACGCACCAGCCGCAGGAATTCGGCGAGGACAGTGTCGGCGGTCGCCTCGTCGAGATTGCCCGTGGGCTCGTCGGCGAGGACCAGCGCCGGGCGATTGGCCAGCGCGCGGGCGACGGCGACGCGCTGCTGTTCGCCGCCCGACAGTTTCGACGGCTTGTGGTCGAGGCGTTCGGCGAGGCCGAGCGTGCCAAGCAATTGCGTCGCACGCGCTTGCGCCACGCTGGCCGTAGCCCCGGCGATCAACTGCGGCAGGATGACGTTCTCGCTCGCCGAAAAGTCGGGGAGCAAATGATGGAATTGATAGACGAACCCCAGTCGGTCACGCCGCAGCGCGGTGCGCGCATCATTGTCGAGTTGCGAGGCTTCCTGCCCCAGAATGCGGATCGAGCCCTCGAACCCGCCTTCGAGCAGACCGACCGCCTGCAGCAAGGTCGACTTGCCCGACCCCGACGGCCCGAGCAGCGCGACGATTTCCCCGGCCTGCACGCTCAATTCGACGCCGCGCAGCACCTCGATCGTCGTTTCGCCCTGCACGAACTTGCGCCGCAGGTTCGACGCGCCCAGCACCTCACTCATAACGCAGCACCTGCACCGGATCGGTGTTCGCCGCCTTGAACGCGGGGTAAAGCGTCGCGAGCAACGCAAAAATCAGCGCCATCGCGCTGATGCCGATGATCTCGACCGGGTCGGCCGTGGCCGGCAATTCGGTCAGGAAGCGGATCGACGGGTCCCACAGGTTCTGCCCCGTCACCAGCTGCACGAAATTGACCACCGACTGACGGAAATAAAGGAAGATCGCGGCAAGGATCAGACCGGCAACGGTGCCCAGCGCGCCGATGATCACGCCGACGGTGACGAAGATCCGTACCATGCTGCCGCGACTGGCCCCCATCGTCCGCAGGATCGCGATGTCGCGCGTCTTCGCCCGCACCAGCATGATCAGCGACGACAGGATATTGAACACTGCAACGAGGATGATGATCGACAGCACGACGAACATCGCGACGCGTTCGACCGCCAGCGCCTCGAAGATCGTCGCATTCATCTGGCGCCAGTCGGTGACCACCGCCTTCCCCGTGGTCGCGCGGGCGAGCGGCGCGAGGATCGGACCGACATTATCGGGGTCGGTGGTCGTCACCTCGATCATCCCGACGGCATCGCCGAGCAACAGCAGCGTCTGCGCGTCCTCGATCGGCATGACGACGAACGCCTTGTCGTAATCGTAGACCCCGACCTCGAAGATCACCGCCACGCGGTAACTGACAATGCGCGGGACGGTGCCGAAAGGCGAGGTTTGGCCATCGGGCGACACTAGGCTGATCGACCCTCCGACCTGCGCGCCCAACTGTTCGGCCAGCCGCGCGCCGATCGCGACATTGCCGCTGCCCGGCGTCAACTCTGCGAAATTTCCCGCCAGTATTTTCGTATGCAGCGACGGATTGGTGCGGATGTCCGCGACCGGCATCCCGCGCACCAGCACGCCTTCGACGCGGCCGTCATGGCTGGCCATCAGCGGTTGTTCGATCAGCGCGCTGGCTTCGGTGACGCCGGGCGTCGCGCGCGCCTGCGCCATGATTTCGCGCCAGTCCTCCAGCCGCCCGCCATAGCCCTGCACCACGGCATGACCGTTCAGCCCGACAATCTTGTTGAACAGCTCGGCGCGAAACCCGCTCATCACACTCATCACGATGATCAGCGCGGCGACCCCGAGCATCACGGCAACGAGGCTGATCGAGGCGACGAGAAAGATGAACCCCTCACCCTTGCCCGGCAGCAAATAGCGCCGCGCGATCATTCGTTCGTAGGGGCTGAGCAACATCATCTGTGGCCCTAGGGGCGCTGACGGAACGCGGCAAGCGGGCGAGGCTGTGTTCGAATGGACACAGTTTGACGCAAATCGTTGGCGCAAGGGCAAGAACCGTTGGCCAAACATAGATCAGTGTCATACCCAAAGCGCCTGGATCGAAGGCAAAAGCCCGGTTCGGGGAGAATCGGCTCCGCGAGAAGCGTTTGAGCCGGTAAAGAACTAAGAAGGGGGCTGACGAGCAATCGTCACGCGGGTGCCCGGGGCGGAAACGCTCCGGGCATTCGCCGTTTCAGGGCCGGTCTTCCTCAAAGCCCCAGGGCGTATCTCACCACGTTCAAGTCGCCATGATGGACACGCGCATCCGCCGCAGCCTCGGTCTTCGGCTTGGCGTGATACGCTATCCCGAGCCCTGCCGCCTCGATCATCGGAATATCGTTGGCGCCGTCACCGATCGCGATGCTGGCGGACGCGGGCAGTCCGCGCTCGGCGAGTTCGGCGAGTAGCACCGCCTTTTTGGTCGCCGAGTCGACGATCGGTAGCGCGGTCTTGCCGGTCAGCGCCGCATCTTCGTGCAGCAGCGTGTTGGCCACGACGCGGTCGAAACCGATTTCTTTGCCGACGGCCTCAGCGAACAGTGTGAAGCCACCCGAGACGAGCACGGTGTGGCCGCCGGCCGCGCGGAAGGCCCAAATCAGGTCTTTCGCGCCGGGCATCAGCTTCACCCGCTCGCGCAGGCACTCCTCAGCTTTGGCGACCGGCAACCCCTCGAGCAGCGCCACTCGCGCCGCCAGCGCATCCGCAAAATCAAGCTCGCCGCGCATCGCCGCCTCTGTCACCACCGACACTTCGGCTTTGAGCCCGACATAATCGGCCAATTCGTCGATGCATTCGACGGTGATCATCGTCGAATCCATATCGGCGACGAGAAGCCTGCGCGCTCGATCGACCTCGCACTGAGTGACTACGTCGAGGCCATCGAACGCTTCGAGCGTCGCACGTGCGGCGGCAGCGTCGCCCGAAAAACGCAGATCGCAGGCCACGCCTTCGACCAGCGTGCCAGCTTCCCCGCCTATCGCGGCGGCGGCATCGGCGATAACGCGGGCAGACAATCCCCGTTGGTCCACAATCGTCGCGATGAACAAAGCCGACCTCCCGCCCCTCACGCTCATTGCAGGGCCGACAGCGAGCGGCAAGTCGGCGCTTGCGCTCGAGCTGGCACGCGACCGGCCGAGCGTGATCGTCAACGCCGATGCGATGCAGGTCTATGCCGATCTGCGCGTGCTGACCGCGCGGCCCAGTGCCGCGGAAGAGGCGGCTGTGCCGCACCGCCTGTTCGGGCATATCGATGGTGCGACGGCGTGCTCGGCAGCCGACTGGGCAGCGCAGGCCAAGGCGGTGCTGCAAGAGGCTTGGGCGGCGAACCTGCACCCGATCCTCGTGGGCGGCACCGGCCTGTACATCCGCACGCTGCTCGACGGCATCGCGCCCGTTCCGGCGATTGATCTCGATGTCCGCGCTGCTGTCCGCGCACTGCCGGTCGCCGAAGCGCACGCCGCGCTGGCCCGCGAGGATGACGTCATGGCGTCGCGTCTCCGCCCCAGCGACGCCACCCGCGTCGCGCGCGCGCTCGAAGTGCTGCGCTCGACCGGGAAATCACTCGCCCAATGGCAACAGCAACTCGAGGGCGGCATCGGCGACAAAATCGCGCTCAACCCGCTGGTCCTTGATCCGCCCCGCGCAGATGTCGTCGCACGCAGCGATTCGCGCGTCACCGTCATGCTGGCATCCGGCGCGGTCGAGGAAGTGGCGGTTTTGCGCGCGCGGAACCTCGATCCAGCCCTGCCGGTGATGCGCGCCATCGGTGTGCCGCCACTGCTTGCTTTTCATGCCGGCGATCTGACGCGCGATCAGGCCGCCGAACAAATCCGCACGGATACAAAGGCTTACATCAAGCGTCAGCAAACCTGGATGCGCGGCCAGTTCCCCGCCACTTGGCCGCGCGTGGCCCAACCCGACGCCACGGCCATCTCGCAGTTGCGAAATGAAGTCGATGCGTTATCACGGGGGGCATAAGTGATGTTTGGGGGCTCAGGTCCGATGCTGGTTGCACGTCCCATCACCGATCTCGGCGTCGTACGCGGCGTAGTGCGCGTACGCGCGCTTTCGATTCTTATCGCATCATAGATTTCTGACAGCCCCGCAATCGGGCTGCATAGCCCGAAGGACCATCGGATGGACGGGGAACAAAGTGGCGCTGAACTGCTGATACAGGCTCTGGTCGACCAGGGCGTGGACACGATTTTCGGCTATCCGGGCGGCGCCGTCCTGCCGATTTACGACGCGCTGTTCCAGGACGGGCGCATCCGCCACATCCTCGTCCGCCACGAGCAAGGGGCGACCCACGCGGCGGAAGGCTATGCGCGTTCGACGGGCAAGCCGGGCGTCGTCCTCGTCACCTCTGGCCCCGGCGCGACCAACGCCGTCACCGGCATCACCGACGCGCTGATGGATTCGATCCCGATGGTCGTCATCACCGGACAGGTGCCGACCACGCTGATCGGCACCGACGCGTTTCAGGAAGCCGATACCGTCGGCATCACGCGCCACATCACCAAGCACAACTATCTGGTCAAGGACCCGACGCGGCTCGTCGAAACGGTGCACGAGGCGTTCTATATCGCGACCAGCGGCCGCCCAGGCCCGGTCGTGGTCGACATTCCGAAAGACGTGCAGGTCGCGACCGCGCCCTATGCGCGGCCCGAGTTCAATCGCCACCGCAGCTATCACCCGCAGGTCGAAGGCGACGCAGCGCTGATTGCCGACGCAGTGCGGATGATCGCGGAGGCCGAGCGCCCGATCCTCTATACCGGCGGCGGGATTATCAATGCCGGTCCCGAAGCCAGTACGCTGCTCCGCGAACTCGCCGCACTGACCGGCGCGCCGGTCACCTCGACGCTGATGGGCCTCGGTGCCGTGCCCGCCGATGACAAGCAATTCCTCGGCATGCTCGGCATGCATGGGACGTACGAAGCTAATCTGGCGATGCATGATGCGGACCTGATCATCTGCCTCGGCGCGCGGTTCGACGACCGCGTTACCGGCCGCCTCGACGCCTTTTCACCGGGCAGCAAGCGCATCCATGTCGATATCGACCGCAGTTCGATCGGCAAGATTGTCCGCACCGACCTCGGCATCGTCGGCGATGTCGGCAATGTGCTGCGTGAGATGGTCGGGCAGTGGCGCTCGAGCGGCGCAAAACCGCAAAATCTCGACGCCTGGTGGGCGCGGATTGCCGGCTGGCGCGCGCGCGACTCTTTGGGGTTCGAGCAGAGCACCACCGAAATCATGCCGCAGGCGGCGATCCGCGCGCTCTGTGCCGCGACCCGCGACCGCGCCCCGATCGTCACCACCGAAGTCGGCCAGCACCAGATGTGGGCCGCGCAGCATTTCGGGTTCGACGCGCCGAACAAGTGGCTGACCTCGGGCGGCCTTGGCACCATGGGCTACGGCCTCCCTGCCGCCATCGGCGCGCAGATCGGCAACCCGGACGAACTGGTCATCTGCATCGCAGGCGAAGCCTCGGTACAGATGAACATCCAGGAACTGGCGACCGCCACGCAGTACAAGGCGCCGGTCAAAATCTTCATCCTCAACAACGAATATATGGGGATGGTGCGGCAGTGGCAGGAGCTGACCTACCAGTCGCGCTACGCCTCCAGCTATTCGGAAAGCCTACCGGACTTCGTGCGCCTGGCCGAAGCCTATGGCTGGCTCGGTCTGCGGATCGAAGACCCGGCCAAGCTCGAGGAAGGCATCCAACAAATGCTCGCCTATGACGGGCCGGTGCTCGTCGATTGCCGTGTGGCCAAATTCGCCAACTGCTTCCCGATGATCCCGTCGGGCGCGGCGCATACCGAAATGCTCCTCCATTCCGACGAAGTGGTCGGCGAGATGGAAGACGAAGCGAAGGCACTGGTCTGATGAAAATCGCCTCCGGCCCCGTCGAGCGGCACACGCTCTCCGTCACCGTCGACAATGAAAGCGGCGTGCTCGCGCGCATCGCGGGCATGTTTTCGGCGCGCGGCTACAATATCGAGAGCCTGACCGTCGCCGACGTCAGCACCGACGATGCGATTAGCCGCATCACCATCGTTACCACCGGCACGACGCACGTCATCGAACAGGTCGTGGCGCAGCTCGATCGGCTGGTGCCTGTACACCGCGTCGTCGATCTGACGGTGGCAGGCGAGCATATCGAGCGTGAACTGGCGCTGGTGAAGGTTGCTGGTGCGGGTGAACATCGTATCGAGGCACTGCGCCTCGCCGAAGTGTTCCGCGCCAAGCCGGTCGATACGACCACCACCAGTTTCGTCTTCGAATTGACCGGGGCAAGCTCCAAGATCGACAGTTTCGTCGCGCTGATGGGTGAGATCGGGCTGGTCGAAGTCGCCCGCACCGGCATCGTCGCGATGGCGCGCGGGAAAGCCGCGGTTTAGCCGGTTGCAGCAAAGGTGCCTCGACGCGGCTGGATCAAGCACGCACGGCGGCGCAAAATATTCCAGGGTAAAAGCAAGGGACTGATCAATGCGCGTTTATTACGACCGTGATGCCGACCTGAACCTGATCAAGGACAAGAAGATCGCGGTGCTCGGCTATGGCTCGCAAGGCCATGCCCATGCGCAGAATTTGCGCGACAGCGGCGTGAAGGATGTGGCGATCGCCCTGCGCGAAGGTTCGGCCACCGCCAAGAAGGCGATCGACGCCGGCTTCGCGGTGAAATCGAACAAGGATGCGGCCGCTTGGGCCGACATCGTCATGATCCTCGCGCCCGACGAGCACCAGGCGGCGATCTATGCCGATGACCTGCACGACAATCTGAAGCAGGGTGCTGCGCTCGCCTTCGCGCATGGTCTCAACGTTCATTTCGGGCTGATCGAGCCGCGCAAGGATTTGGACGTGATAATGATCGCGCCCAAGGGTCCGGGCCACACCGTCCGCAGCGAATATGTCCGCGGCGGTGGCGTCCCCTGCCTCATCGCGATCGATCAGGACGCGAGCGGCAATGCCCACGACATCGCGCTGGCCTATGCGAGCGCGGTCGGCGGCGGGCGCAGCGGCATTATCGAAACCAATTTCCGCGAGGAATGCGAAACCGATCTGTTCGGCGAGCAGGCCGTGCTGTGCGGCGGGATCACCCACCTCATCCAGGCGGGCTTCGAAACGCTGGTCGAGGCCGGCTACGCGCCCGAAATGGCCTATTTCGAATGCCTCCACGAAACCAAGCTGATCGTCGACCTGCTCTACGAAGGCGGCATCGCCAACATGCGCTATTCGATCAGCAACACCGCCGAATATGGCGATATCACCACCGGTCCGCGGATCATCACGCCCGAAACCAAGGCCGAAATGAAGCGCGTGCTAGCGGACATCCAGTCGGGCCGCTTCGTGAAGAATTTCGTCCTAGACAACCGCGCCGGCCAGCCGGAACTCAAGGCAGCGCGCAAGACCGCGGCGGCGCACCCGATCGAAAAGGTCGGCGCGGAACTGCGCGCGATGATGCCGTGGATAGGCGCCAACAAGCTGGTCGATAAGGCGAAGAACTGACACAAAGCCGACCGCGTCCAGTGACGGACGCGGTCGGTCTAACTCAGTGCAATCTGAAAGTTGTTAGGCAGTCACGCTCTGGACCGAGCGATGTCGGCGCGATGCGAAGCCGACAATGCCGAAGCCGGCAATCATCAAGCCCCACATTGCGGGCTCGGGGACGCCAAGCGCCACGGTGAATGCCCCACCATTGTCGCCGAAATTGCCATCACCCACCCCGAAATTGAGCTGCGATGGCACAGCCGTCCCTGTGTTCAGCAAGAACGTATACACGTGGCTCGCCTGATAGGCCGGCAAACCGCCAACGATGTAGTTGACGGCATTTTGTGAAGGGTTGAACGGCACGAGCGGCGCCAACCCGAACGTCAGCTGATAATATGACGGATCATGGATTGGCCCGTTCACGAGGTAAAACGCATCATTGATGTCGTTGCCGAGCGAAAAGCCGGTGCCGGAGACGCGAACCTTAATCGTGCCCGAGTACAGGCCGGTAGAGGTCGCACTGTTCGCCGGCGCGAACGGCACATTCAAAATTTCCGCTGAGACTGCCGGTGCCGCGGCCGATCCGATCAAGGCCGCGAATGCTAGCTTCGCCAAGTGCTTCATAACGAGTCCCCTCATTGAGCGACTCGATCATAACACAAAAGTAACGATATTGGCACGGCGAGAAGTCCCTATTCGAGACTCCTCGCGCACGCCTTATTGTTTCTGATCCGCCCGGCTCGCGCCGTTCCCGTCCAGATTCTGCGCGACTAAATCCCAGTTCACGATGTTGCCCATCACCGCCTCGATGAACTTGGGGCGCTCGTTGCGATAATCGATGTAGTAGGCGTGTTCCCACACATCGAGCGTAAACAGCGGCAACACACCCTCATGCGCGACCGGCGTGTCGGCGTCGTGATAGCTGGTAATCTGCAGCTTGCCGCCGATCTCGACCAGCCAGGCCCAGCCGCTGGCGAAATGCTTGGTCGCCTCGGCGGCAAAGTCCTTCGAAAACTGGTCATAGCCGCCCAGGTCGCTGTCGATCCGCTTGGCAAGATCGCCTGACGGCTTGCCGCCGCCCGGCGCGAGGCATTGCCAGAAGAAGCTGTGATTCCACAGCTGCGCCGAGTTGTTGAATTGCGGCCCCTTCTCCGCCTGCTTGATGAAGTCGAGCAGGCTCAAGCCTTCCTTGCCGGTTTCCTTGGCCAGGCGGTTGGTCTCGTCGACATACTTCTTGTGATGCTTGCCCCAATGATATTCGAGCGTTTCCGCGGACATGTGCGGTGCGAGAGCATCTTTGGCGTAAGGCAGATCGGGCAGCGTGAACGGCATGGTATTCTCCTTTGCCCTTCGAACGTCCTAAGCCGCCGATTTCTCCAACAGGCCATGACGTTTCAACGCGTGACGGAATTGATCGTAGGTCAGGGAGAGCGCTTTCGCCGCAGCCCGCTGATTATAGCGCGCAGTTTGCAACGCGGCTTCGAGGATGTCGCGCTCATGGCTCATCATCGCGTCCTTGAACGACGACGCTGGCCCACGACTCACGGGCCGTGGTTGCGGTGGCGCCGGCTCCGCAGTGGCGTCGCCCGCTCGCCGATCGGGCGCCTTCGGAACCTGGAGATCGAGCGGCTGCCATGGTGAGGCAAAGGGATCGAACTCGATCTCACCGATCGGCTCGTTCTTCATGTCCCAGCGATACACCGCGCGTTCGACGACGTTACGCAGCTCGCGAATGTTGCCCGGCCAGTCGTGCGCCAGCAGCCGATCCTCTGCCTCGCGGGTGAAGCCGGGCCACAGATCCCATTCGAGCTCCGCGGCCATGCGCCGCCCGAAATGCTCCGCGAGCACAGCGACATCACCCTCGCGGACCCGGAGCGGCGGCAGCGTCACCACTTCGAACGCCAGCCGGTCGAGCAAATCGGCGCGAAAGCGGCCCTGATCGACGAGACGCGGCAGATGCTCGTTCGTCGCGGCGACGATCCTGACATCGACGTTGATCGGCTTGTTGGCCCCGACACGCGTGACTTCGCCATATTCGATCGCGCGCAGCAGACGTTCCTGCGCGGCGGCGGACAATGTCGCCAGCTCGTCGAGGAACAGTGTGCCGCCGTCGGCCTCTTCGAACCGCCCTTGCCGCGCCTTGTTCGCGCCGGTGAACGCGCCCGCCTCGTGACCGAACAGCTCGGCCTCGATCAGGGTTTCGGCGAGCGCGGCACAATTCATCGCCACCAGCGGCCCTGACCAGCGATTGCTCAGGCGGTGGAGGCGCGACGCGATCAGCTCTTTGCCGGTACCGCGCTCACCAATGACCAGCACCGGGCGATTGAGCGTCGCGGCACGAGAGGCACGTTCAAGGCAATCGAGGAACTCGCTCGATCGCCCGACGACTTGCTCTACCCGATCCATGACCAAGGGTTAGGATATTTTACCAACTCTTTGCAACAGAAAGTTTGGCACACGCCATGCCAATCCAGCAAAATCAATCACTTATCGTTTGGCACGGTTCCTGCATTGCTATTGGCATCGGCAGCAACGCCGAACGAAATTCGAAACTACGAACCAAGGAGACTTAAAATGAACACGAACTCGAACAGCACCAGCAACTTCCGCAACACCCTGACCGCCGTGGTCGCCGCCGTCCTGATGTCGACGACCTGCCTCGCGGTTGCAGTCAGCCCCGCCCGCGCCGCTACCCCTGCGGCGTCGGTCCCCGCCAACAGCTAAGCGGCGGGGAATACTTGCCGGGGAGTGGTGCTCCCCTCCCACTCCCCGGCAAGCCAGATTATAGAAGGACCTAAGTCGATGGAGTTCAACATGAGCATCTTTTCCAGGGCGCGCGATATCTTCGCCGCGAACATGGGCGAACTGCTCGATCGTGCCGAAGATCCGTCGAAGATGATCCGCATGATCATCATGGAGATGGAAGAGACGCTGGTCGAAGTCCGCGCCGGCGCCGCTCGCGTGATCGCCGACCAGAAGGAGCTGCGCCGCCACATCGGCAAGCTCAATGCTCTGGAAGAGAATTGGCAGGAAAAGGCCGAGCTCGCGCTGTCGAAGGACCGCGAAGACCTCGCCAAGGCCGCTCTCGGCGAAAAGCAGAAGGCGACCGATGCACGCGAACGGCTGGAGGCTGAAATCTCCCGTCTGGGCGAAACGCTCGGCGTCGCGGAGAAGGACATCTCCAAGCTGCAGACCAAGCTGAGCGAAGCGCGCACCCGTCAGGTGAGCATCCAGAACCGCATCGATACGGCCAAGGGCCGCGTCCGCGCCTTCGAGGCTTATGCCGGCGAGCGCGTCAAGGACGCCCTGTCGCGCTTCGATGTGCTGGAACGCGAGGCAGACCACGCCGAAGGCCAGGCCGACGCCCTCAATCTGGGCGGTGCGCCGAAGTCGCTCGACGAGGAAATCGCCGAACTCAAATCATCGGAAAAGGTCGATGCGGCGCTCGAAGCGCTCAAGGCCAAGCTGAACAAGGAAGCCTGATACATGGAAGACGTCCTGGTCCCGATCGTCGTCATCCCGGTCATCTTCATCGGGCTGCCGTGGCTGATCATGCACTACATCACCAAGTGGAAGCAGGCGAAGGTCCTGCCCCGCGAGGACGAAGCCCTGCTGGGTGACATGCATGACACCGCCCGCCGCCTCGAAGACCGCCTGCACACCATTGAACGCATCATGGCCGCCGAAAATCCCAATTGGAAATCCGGCCTCTAAGCCCCTCTTTTCAAGGAGTAGTTCACATGGACGCTCGACCCACCTCTTTCTACCTCGACAAGCAGAACGCCAAATGGCTCGGGGTTTGCGCCGGCATGGCCGAATATACCGGCATCGACGTCAGCGTGATCCGTATCGTCACCGTGCTCGGCACGATCTTCGGCTCTGGTACCCTGTTGTTCGTCTATCTGGTCATTGCCTGGATGGCGAATGCCAAGCCCGCCGGCCTGTATCACGACGCCGAGGACGCCAAGTTCTGGCAGGGCGTCCGCCAGTCGCCGTCGCGCACCGCGACCGATGTCCGCGCCAAGTTCCGCGATATCGATCGCCGCCTGGCCGATGTCGAAACCTACTACACCAGCCGCAACACCGCGCTGGCCGACGAAATCGACTCGCTGCGCTAAGCGGCTGAGCAACAGGGAGTATTTCGCATGGACAAGCTCGCGCTGATCCAGACCATCGCCCCGATCGCCGTTATCATCGGCGTCTCAGGAGTGATCGGCTGGGTGTTCACCACCTGGCTACGGATCAAGAACGGCTATCCGCTCGACGGGCAATGGGGCCAGGCGCTCTACCCCAAGAAGGACGCGGAAACGGTCGAGCGGGTCAAGCTGCTCAGCCAGGAAAACGCCCAGCTTCGCGCCGAACTCGGCTCGATCAAGGACCGCCTCGCCAATGTCGAACGCATCGTCACCGACGAAGCGCACGGCCTGACCCACGAGATCGAGCAGCTCCGCTCGATCCGCTCGAACTAAGGACCGCACACATGGCTCAAGACGCCATCTTCGCCCTGATCCCGATCACTGCCCTGATGATCCCGGTCGCCGCGATCGCCGGCCACTCGTTCAAGCAGATGCTGCGGTTCAAGGAAAAGCAGCTCGAAGCGATGGGCAATCAGACGGCCGAAAAGGCGGCGCAATACGCGTCGCAAGTCGAACGGCTGGAACAGCGGATGCGCGTGCTCGAACGGATCGTCACCGACAAGGGCATCGACACCGCCGACCAGATCGAGGCGCTGCGCACCGCGCACCTCCCCGATCCCAAGCACGACCGCATCTGAAAGGACCGCGAGACATGAATATTGCCAGTTGGATCTGGGTGCTCATCCCCCTCGCCGCGATCGGGATCGCCCCGTTCAAGATGTGGATCCGGATGAAGGAGCGCCAGCTCGATCTCCAGTCGCAGATGACCGCCGAAAAGACCGCGCAATATGCGGCGCATACCGAGCGGCTGGAACAGCGGGTGCGCGTGCTCGAACGCATCGCCACCGACAAGGGAAGCGACCTGTCCGACCAGATCGAAGCGCTCCGCACCGCGCAACTGCCCGATCCGCAGCGCGACCAGGCCTGAACCAAACTCGAATAGGGAAGTACGCACATGAACCCGTTTGAAATGGTTGTGATGATCGTCGCCATCGTGGCGGTCGCCAATGTCATCCGCGCCCGCAACGGCCTGCCGATGGGGCGCTTCTGGGGCGGCCGCCGCGGCCGTGACCAGCACTTCGCCCAGACCGACGACCGTGAAACGGTCGCGCTCCGCGAAGAGGTCAAGCAGCTCAAGGAACGCCTCCACGTCCTCGAACGCATCGCCACCGACAACAACCGCGCCGTCGATCTCGATCGCGAGATCGAGAAGCTGCGCTAAGCCACCCGAAGGAAGGAGACTAACCATGGACTCCGCGACCATCCTCGCCGTCGCCGGCACCGCCGTCACCGGCACCGCGATCCTCGCTGCCACCGCCCTGATCGGGTTCAAGCAGTGGATCGCACTGAAACAGACCGAACTGACGACCGCCCAGGGCGTCCCCAATGTCGGCCTGCCGCACACCGCGGCGCGCATCGACCTGGCCGACATCAAGGAACGCATCCGCAAGCTCGAAGCCATTGCGGCGGGCGTTGAACTTTAAGGAAAGCCGGACCCCGGCTCGGGGCCGGGGTGACGAGTCATTGTTATGAAAACCGATTTTTCCAGTCTGCTGACCCGGGATGGCGATCCATCCGAACCGATCGCCGCAGGATTGTTCGGCTGGGCGCAGGTGACCACCAAGCGCCCGGCTGCTACCGCCGCCCGATGTCCCTCCCCGAACTCGCCGACATCCTCGACGACTATGCCTTCCTCGAAGGCGATGATCGGATCGCTTACCTGATCGACCTCGGGCGCGGGCTGGACCCGATGCCCGAGGCGTTGAAGACCGACGCGACGAAAGTCCGCGGCTGCTCCGCCTCCGTCTGGGTCTATCCGCAGGACGTCGACGGCAAGCTTCGTTTCCTCGCCGACAGCAACGCCGCGATCACCAAGGGGATTGTCGCCCTGGTTCTCGCGGCGGTCGGCGAGCGCACGGCCAAGGACGTCGCCGCCCTCGAGATCCCGGCTTTGCTCGCCCCGTTTGATCTCGGCCGCCACCTCAGCAGCAACCGCACCCAGGGCATCCCCAATATGATCGCGCTGATCAAGGACACTGCCAGGCGCCTGGCCTAGCGTTTCGCCTCGGGCTCACCCCATTGCCACAGCGAGACGAACGCCCCGATGCTCACGGGCAAGGCGGCGTAAGCGATCGGCGCGTACGGGCTCAGGCCGCCGGCGAACGTCAGCGCGATCGACACGAGCCCGGTTGCAATCAGGATCAGCCACACGCCGATCTCACCATTGATCGTGCGGCAGTCGGGAACGGCCTTGCGCGCGTCCGCGAACAGCGCCGCCATCAGCCCGGCCATCACGACAAAGCCCAAGCCATAGATGCGGAACAATAGATTGAGCTTGCCCGGATACGGATCGGGCGCGCCCGTCAGATACGAGGCAAACGATGCCGACATCGCGCGCAGCGGGTGAACATAAACCAGCACCGCGAGGATCAGCGCGAAGGTCAGCGCAATGCCCAGAAATCCGGCATCGCCGCGGAAATTGCGCCAGCGGACATGCCCCCACCAGAACATCGCGATGATCGCGAACCCGATAATGAAGCTGGGAATCGCGGAGATCACCGCGAGCAGCCCGTCGAAATCGAGGAACCCGCCGCCGCCGACGACCATCAGGCTGACGGCAAAGGCAAACGCCGCATCGGTAAACGCATCGAGCCGCGCGGTGGCGTTGCTCACCGCCCCGTGCGCCGCGCCGCGGGCTCGCGGATGATCAGCCAGGCGAGCAAACCGATCGGTCCGGCCATGAAGGTCGCGAATAGCACCGGCAACTGGATCAGGCGGTGGATGCGCTTGGCATCGGCGTCCTTCACGATCCACAGCCCGACGAACAGGTCGAACGCGAGATAATGCGTCCAGCCGAGGACGATGCCGCCATCCGTCCCGAACAGGTTACGAATGCCGGCAATGTCATAGTGGAATGGCTGCTCCGCCCCCGCCACGCGCATCGGATCGACCGCGCCGCTGAACAATGCGGCGAACATCGCGGCATAGGCCAGGCACAACAGCCCGACGCCGAGGTACAGCACCGCCGTCAGCGGCAAGGGCCGTCGCGGCGCGAGCGCGAGGATCAACCAGCCGATCAGCGCGACCGCGTTCGTGACCTGGAAAACCGTCCCCCACATGGGGCGTCAGACTGACGCGGGCGGCCTCCAAGTCAAGACGGGCTTGCGCGCCGCCAGCGTCTCGTCGAGGCGGCGGCGCGGCGCGAAATGCGGCGCCGATTTGAGGCTGGCATCGCCAGCGCGTGCGCGTTCCGCCACCGCGCGCAGGGCGCCGATGAACTGGTCGAGGTTCGCCTTGCTTTCGGTCTCGGTCGGCTCGACCAGCATCGCGCCGTGGACGACCAGCGGGAAATACACCGTCATCGGGTGGAAGCCCTCGTCGATCAGCCCCTTCGCCACATCGAGCGTCGAGAAGCCGTCGGGGAAGCCTTCGTCCGAGAACAGCGCCTCGTGCATGCAAGGCCCGCTCGCCCCGAACGGCGCATCGAGCACGTCTTCCAAGCTACGCAGGATATAGTTGGCATTGAGCACCGCATCGCCCGACGCCACGCGCAGCCCGTCCGCGCCGTGGCTGAGGATGTAGGTCAGCGCGCGGGTGAACATGCCCATCTGGCCGTGGAACGCGCACATCCGGCCAAAGCTGTCGGGGTGGCGGTCCTCGACGGTTTCTTCCTCGACCAGCGTGATGTGGCCATCGGCATGCCGCTCGGTGAACGGCAGCGGGCCATAGGGCGATAGCGCCTTCGACAGCACCACCGGCCCCGACCCCGGCCCGCCGCCGCCATGCGGGGTCGAAAAGGTCTTGTGCAAGTTGATGTGCATCGCATCGATGCCGAGATCGCCCGGGCGCACCCGCCCGACGATCGCGTTGAAATTGGCGCCGTCGCAATAGACGTACCCGCCCGCCGCGTGGACCGCGTCGGAGATCGCCTTCATGTCGCGCTCGAACAGCCCGCAGGTGTTCGGATTGGTGATCATCACCGCCGCCACGTCCGGCCCTAGTCGCGCCTTGAGCGCTTCGAGATCGACACGGCCCGCATCGGTCGCCGGGATATTCTCGACCTTGTAACCCGCGAATGCCGCGGTCGCCGGATTGGTGCCGTGCGCGCTTTCGGGGACAAGGATGACGTTGCGCCCGGTCTCGCCACGCGCATCGAGCGCCGCCTTGATGCACAATATGCCGCACAGTTCCCCATGTGCCCCGGCCTTGGGCGTCATCGCCACGCCGTGCATGCCGGTCAGCTCGATCAGCCACCAGGCAAGTTCGTTGATCACGCCCAGCGCGCCCTGCACCGTGTCGACCGGCTGCAGCGGATGGACATCGGCAAAGCCGGGCATCCGCGCGACCTTTTCGTTCAGCCGCGGATTGTGCTTCATCGTGCAGCTGCCGAGCGGGAACAGCCCCAGGTCGATCGCGTAATTCTGCCGCGACAGGCGCGTGTAGTGCCGCACCGTCTCGGGTTCGCTCAGCCCCGGCAAGCCAATCGTGTGGGTGCGAAGCAGGCCGCTCAACCCGTCGAGCTTGGCGCCCGTCACTTCGGGCAGATCGACGCCCGTCGTCTCGCTATCGCCGATCTCAAAGATCAGCGCTTCCTCGAGCATCAGCGCGCGATTGCCGGTGAAGGTGGCGACCCCGCCCTCACCTGCGCTGCCCATTTCCGGCTTCCAGCCACTGGCATTGACCGCGCTCATGCCAGTTCCTCCGTCAGCGCCTTGGCCAAGGCCTGAACATCCTCCGCCGACGCGGTTTCGGTCACCGCGACGACCAGCCCGTTCCCCAGCGCATCCTCGGTCGGGTACAGCCGCCCGAGCGATACGCCGCCGAGCACGCCCTTGTCCGCGAGTGCCCGCACCACCGGCCGCGCTTCCTTGGGTAGCTTGAGCGTGAATTCGTTGAAGAAGGTCGGCGTGACCAGTTCGACGCCCGGGATCGCGCTGAGCAATTGCGCCGCCGCGACGGCATTGGTGTGATTGATCTCGGCCAGCCCGCGCAGCCCCTTCTCGCCCAGCAGGGTCATGTGGATCGAGAAGGCCAGCGCACAAAGCCCTGAATTGGTGCAGATATTCGATGTCGCCTTTTCACGGCGGATATGCTGCTCGCGCGTCGACAGCGTCAGCACAAAGCCGCGCTTGCCCTCGGCATCGACGGTCTCGCCGCACAGCCGCCCCGGCATCTGCCGCACGAACTTTTCCTGGCAGGCGAACAGCCCCACGTAAGGCCCGCCGAACTGCAGCCCGACGCCGATCGACTGGCCTTCGCCGACGACGATGTCCGCGCCCATTTCGCCCGGCGCCTTGATCATCCCCAGCGCGACCGGCTCGGTCACCACCGCGATCAGCAGCGCGCCGGCGGCATGCGCCGCCTCGGCGATCGGCGTCAGGTCGGCGGCGCGGCCGAGAATGTCGGGGTACTGCACCACGACGCATGACGTCTCGCCGTCGATCGCCGCGATCAGCCGGTCGGCATCGGTCTCCGCGACCAATTCGGGCGCGGTAGCATCCAGCGTGTCGCCGGTGTACTTCGCCATCGTCTTGGCGACCGAGACGTAATGCGGGTGCAGCCCGCTGGAGAGCACCGCCTTCTTCCGCTTGGTCACGCGCCCGGCCATGCCGATCGCTTCCCAACACGCGGTCGACCCGTCGTACATCGACGCATTGGCGACATCGCAACCGAACAGCCGCGCGACCTGCGTCTGGAATTCGAACAGCATCTGCAGCGTGCCCTGCGCGATTTCGGGCTGGTAGGGCGTGTACGCGGTGAGGAATTCGCCGCGCTGGATCAGATGATCGACCGACGCCGGGACATGGTGGCGATACGCCCCGCAGCCGAGGAAAAATGGCGCGTCCGCCGCCGCCAAATTCTTCTTGGACAGCGCGCGCATGTGCCGCTCGACCGCCATTTCGGTGGCATGGTTCGGCAGGCCACGCACTGGCCCATCAAGCCGCGCTTCGGCGGGGACATCGGCGAACAAGGCATCGACCGACTCCGCGCCGATCGTCTCAAGCATCGCGCCGCGATCGGCGTCGGTCAGGGGCAGGTAGCGCATCGTGTTAGAGCGTCTCGACGAACGACTTGTATGCCGCCTCGTCCATCAGGCTGCTCAGTTCGTCTTTGTTTTCGAGGACGATGGTGAAGAACCAGCCGTCACCTTCGGGTGACGAATTCACCAGGCTCGGATCGGCTTCGAGCGCGGGATTGCCCTCGCTGACCGTGCCGGTGACGGGCGAATAAACGTCCGACGCCGCCTTGACGCTTTCGACCACGGCCGCATCGCCGCCCTTGTCGAGCCGCGTACCCGATGCGGGAACTTCGACGAACACGATGTCGCCGAGCTGGCCCTGCGCGTAGTCGGTAATGCCAACGGTTGCAGTCTCGCCCGAGGCGTCGACTTCAATCCACTCGTGATCTTTCGTGAAATAACGCATCGTCAGTCTCCTCAGGCCTTGGGCTGGCGGTGATAGGTGTGGGGCACGAAGGGCATCGGCGCGACCGATGCGGGCAGGCGTTTGCCGCGCACATCGACCTCGAGCAGCGTACCGTTGGTGGCATGCGCGCTGACGACATAGCCCATCGCGATGGCGTGGTTGAGGCTGGGCGAGAAGCCGCCCGAGGTCACGCGGCCGATCTGTTCACCGTTCAGGTGGATCGTCGCACCCTCGCGCGCGGGCAGGCGCCCCTCGATGATCAGGCCGACGCGCTTTTCGGCGGTGCCGTCACGAAAGCCCTTTTGGATGCGTTCGGCGCCCATGAAACCGCCATTCTCACGCCGGCGCTTCTGGATCGCGAAGGTCAGTCCGGCTTCGACCGGATCGATGCCCGGATCGAGATCATGCCCGTACAGCGGCAGCCCGGCTTCGAGCCGCAGCGAATCGCGCGCGCCGAGGCCGATCGGCTTGACCTCGGCCTGCGCCAGCAGATCGGCGACAAAGCTCTCGACGCTTTCGGCGGGCACCGAAATCTCGAACCCATCCTCGCCGGTGTAACCCGAGCGGCTGACCCACAGGTCACCGAACACGCCCGACTGCATGAAATACAGCGCCACCACGCCCGGCACGAGGCGTTCGAGCGCGACATGCGCCTCCGGCCCCTGGAGCGCGATCAGCGCGCGGTCGTCGAGGTGATTGATGCTGATTTCGTCGGGGAGGTGTTCACGGAAGTACCCGATATCGTCCCACTTGGTCGCGCCGTTGACGACCATGTAGTAGCCGTCGCCGCGCCGCGTGATCATCAGATCGTCGAGGACGCCGCCCTCCTCGTCGAGCAGCAGCGAGTAACGCTGACGCTCCTGGCCGATGCCGGTGATGTCGCTGGGCAGCAGCGCCTCCAGCGCCTCGCCCGCGCCGTCGCCGCCGATCAGCAGCTGCCCCATATGGCTGACGTCGAACAGCCCGGCATGTGCGCGCGTCCAAAGATGCTCGGCGATGATGCCGTCATACTGGATCGGCATGTGATAGCCGGCGAAGGGCACCATCCGCGCGCCCTGCGCCCGGTGCCAGCTGTCCAGCGGCAGCGTTTCGATCGGGGTATCTGCAGGCTCGTCCACGTGGCTTCCTTCACAACAGCAGATGCAAGCGTGTGAGATCACCTCACCGCCTGCCCCCTCTGTCATGGAAACCTGAGAGCTTTGATCGGGGCCAAAACCCGCGACTTACACCTTCGGTGGCGACGATTGCCCGCCGCGCTTTCCAGAGTGCCCTGATCGTCCGCGCGGTCCGGTTGCCTGAGAGATTCCGGGGCGGTTGCTCCTTCGGCGGCGGGTTGACCCCGCACTCTCCCGCGCGGCCGCCCCGTCTCCGGGAAGGCTCAGGCGGGAATGGTTGCCCGCCCGATTCGTGTCAACGACTAACGCGTCGCGTTGTAGCGCAATTGCTCCTGCGTCAGCTGGAAACCGACGAGCAGTTCGAAGCTGGCGCGCGCCACGGCGGCGCGTACGTCGGGCGCGGCCATCGGGTCGATCGAGGCGTCGGGATCGTTCGCCTTGCGTTTGCGGTTGATCTTGGCGACGACTTCGGCCGGCAGGGTCGCGGCGCTGAGCGAAACGACGCCGCCGCCCGATCCGCGCGTGCGCGCCTCGGACTGTCCGGCATCGAAATGCAGCCCGACGCGGCTGACGCGCTTGGCGACAACCGTGTTGCCGCCCTGCACGATCGCCGAGAAATACGGCAGCTGTACGTCGCGCGCCGCGCCGGTATCGCGGCGGCGGGCGATGACGTCGAAATCGGCCTGCGCGACGACCTGGTCACCCGAAGGCGCGCAGGTGACGCGGACATTGGTCATATAGGCGGTGACGTCGATCGCGCGCGCATCGCGGCTCGTCGCCGGATCGAACAGCGTGATGTCACCCGTCGCCGCCGGGATCGCCACCGCCGGGCAGGTCGAGCGCGAGGCGTTGATGCCACCCGCTTCGTTGAATTCGCCAAGCTTGGGGGCGCATCCGGCAAGAACCATGACGGCGGCGAGCGGCAGCAATTTCTTCAACGTGATCGGCCTTTCGAACATCGGATGCGCCTTAGGCGGGTTTCGCAGGCTCTAGCAATCGCGTAAGCGCCTTTCCCGTGACTGAACGGCCCCAACTTCACCTGCTTGTCGCCGCCCCGCGGGGATTTTGCGCGGGCGTCGATCGTGCGATCCGCATCGTGGAGCTCGCGCTCGAACGCCACGGCGCGCCGGTCTATGTCCGCCACGAAATCGTCCACAACAAATTCGTTGTCGATGCCTTGAAGGCCAAGGGCGCGGTGTTCGTCGACGAATTGACCGAAGTGCCCGATGGCGCGGAAGTGATCTTTTCCGCGCACGGCGTACCCAAATCGGTGCCGGCCAACGCCACCGACCGCGGGCTCCGCTGGTACGACGCGACCTGCCCCTTGGTGTCCAAGGTTCACCGCCAGGCCGAACGCCTCGTCGCAGCGGGCCGACACATCGTCTTCGTCGGCCATGCCGGCCATCCCGAAGTGATCGGCACGTTCGGCCAAGTGCCCGAAGGCGCGATGACGCTGGTCGAAACGGTCGAGGACGTCGCGAAGGTCGTGATGCCGGATGAGGGCAACCTCGCGTTCCTGACCCAGACGACGCTGTCGGTTGACGACACTGCGGATATCGTCGCGGCGCTGCACGCACGTTTCCCCGCCATTCAGGCGCCACGCGGCGAGGACATCTGCTACGCCACCTCCAACCGGCAGGAAGCGGTCAAGGCGATCGCCGGGCGCTGTGACGCCGTGCTGGTGATCGGCGCACCCAATTCGTCGAACTCGCTGCGCCTGGTCGAAGTCGCCGAACGCAGTGGCGCCAAGGCGATGCTCATACGCCGCGCGAACGAGATCGACCCGGCGTGGCTGGAGGGAGTCAAAACCCTAGGCCTGACCGCCGGGGCGTCCGCGCCCGAATTACTGGTCAACGAAGTGATCGCCTGGGTCGAGGCACGCTACGACGTGACGCGCGAACAGGTCGAAACCGCGGTCGAGAACATCGCCTTCAAGCTGCCGCACGGCCTCGCCGCATAGCGTGGCGGTCTACACCCACGTCTCGGCCGAAGCGCTGGGCGAATTCCTCCAGCGCTACGATGTCGGCGAACTCGTCTCGGCCAAGGGCATTGCCGAGGGCGTCGAAAATTCGAACTATCTCGTTGATACGACCCAGGGCCGCTTCATCCTGACGCTCTACGAAAAGCGCGTCGCGGCGGACGATCTGCCCTTCTTCATTGCGCTGCTCGACCATCTCGCGGCCAAGGGTCTACCCGTTCCGCCCGCCATCAAGGATCGCGATGGCGTCGAAATCCAGCAATTGTGCGGCCGTCCCGCCTGCCTAATCAAGTTCCTGACCGGCGTCTCGCTAACCACGCCGACGCCGGAGCAGGCGCGCGCCGCCGCAGCCGCGATGGCTGCGATGCATGGTGCGGTCGGGGATTTCGGCGAGCGTCGCGCCAACTCGATGGGCATCGCGACCTGGCGACCGTTGCTCGTCCGCTGCGGCAGCGATCTCGATACCATCGCGCCGGGCCTGTTCGTGGAGCTGGACGCCGCGCTCGACCGGATCGAAGCGGCATGGCCCACCACCCTGCCCGTATGCGCGACCCATGCGGATCTCTTCCCCGACAACGTACTGATGCGCGGCAATGAGGTGACTGGGCTGATCGACTTCTATTTCGCGTGCACCGATTTGCGCGCTTACGATCTCGCGGTCATGCACGGCGCCTGGGCCTTCGATCCTTCGGGCGAGACATTTCGACCCGAAATCGGCGACGCGCTGTTCGCGGGCTATGGCCTGTTGGACGACGGTGAGCGCGCCGCCTTCCCGATCCTCGCTGCAGGGGCCGCATTGCGCTTTGCCCTGTCGCGCGCGTGGGACTGGCTCAACACCCCTGCGGACGCGCTGGTCACGCGCAAGGATCCGCTCGCCTACGTTCGTCGCCTGCGCCACTACCTCGCCGCATGACCGAGCTGCAGCATGTCGAAATCGCCACTGATGGCGCGTGCAAGGGCATCCCGGTCCGGGCGGCTGGGGCGCGCTGCTCCGCATGGGCGGCAAGGAAAAGGAACTTTCGGGCGGCGAACCGCTGACGACCAACAACCGCATGGAATTGATGGCCGCGATCGAGGGGTTGAACGCACTCAAGCGCCCCTGCCGCGTCACGCTGTCCACCGACAGCCGCTACGTCATGGACGGGCTGACCAAGTGGATCCACGGCTGGCGCAAGAATGGCTGGCGCACCGCCGACAAGAAGCCGGTCAAGAATGCCGAGCTGTGGCAGGCGCTGTGCGCCGCCGCGGAGCCGCACCGCATCGAATGGGTCTGGGTCAAGGGCCATGCCGGCCATCCTGACAACGAACGCGCCGACCGGCTGGCCAGCGACGCCGCGAACAAGTTCAGGCGAAGCGCCTAGGGCTGTACGGCCGCGGGTCGATCTTCGCGATGGAGTCGTGCGGCTCGTGCTTCAGCAGCTGTGCCGCCGCCAGCCGCGCGACGGCCGGGGCGGTCTGGATGCCCGTGCCGCCCTGCCCCGCCAGCCAGAAGAAGTGTGGCACCTTGGTGTCGAAACCGATCACCGGCAGCCGGTCTGGAGCAAAGGTCCGCAGGCCGGCCCATTTGCGTTCGACCGCGGCGACGCGCCACGTCGTCACCGTTTCGAACCGGTCGATCGCCAGCGCTACGTCGATCTCTTCGGGCGCGACATCGTGCGGATCGACCGGCGATTCGTCGTGCGGGCATAGCCACAACCGGTCGGGGCCTTCGGGGCGGAAATAGAAGCTGCCGGCAATGTCGATCGTCAGCGGCAGCGTCGGCGGCACGTCGCTCGTCGTCACGCGCACCTGCGCGATCGTCCGGCGCATCGGCTGCAGACCGATGACGGGGGCACCGGCGAGCTTGGCGATCTCGTCCGCCCAGGCGCCGGCGGCATTAACGATCGTTCGGGCCTCGATCGTCCGATCGCCCGCCGAAATCAGCCAGGCATCGCCGCTGCGATGCAGCCGGTCGACGCGAAAGCCGGTTTCGAGCACCCCGCCCGGTTGGCGAAACATCTTAAGGCAAGCACCGTGCAAAGCGCCGACGTCAATATCCGCGCAGCGATCCTCTACCACGCCGGCGACCATCTCGTCGGTCGCGCGCGGCACCCATTTGAGCACGCCATCGTGATCGACGCGGGTCAGCTTCGCGCCCGCACCCTCGAACTTGGCCTCCAGCGCGTCGAGCAATGGCAGGTGATCGACGTCCGCGACGTTGAGCGAGGTTCGCGGGGTCAGGAACCCGCCATGCTCCAGCGTGTCGAGCGACGCCACGCTCAATTGCTGGACCAGCGGCCCGCCCAGCGTTTCGTGCCAGAACGCCGCCGAACGGCCGGTCGAATGATAGCCGGGCATGTCCTCCGCCTCCAGCAGTACGACGGAGCCATGCGGCACGAGCTCCGCGGCGATGCTCGCCCCAGCGATGCCCCCGCCGATCACGGCGAAATCGAAAGTCATGATGAACGGCGGCGGTTGAACATGCTTCACCGTTACGGTTTCTTATTTGTTAGCGTCTACCCCTTGGGCGCATGCACGACGTCCAGATTTTGTTGCTTGCCGGGCTGCTGACCGCGCTGATCGCGGCCGCCGCGACCGATATCCGCAACCGCACCATCTCCAATGCGCTCAACGCGGGCATCGCGCTCGCCGCGCCGCTCTATTGGTGGGCGACGGGGGTCAGCCTGTGGCCGGGCGTCGGTTTGCAGATTCTCTTTGCTTTTGCGGTATTTGCGGCGTTCGCCGGGCTGTTCGCGATCGGCGCGATGGGTGGCGGCGACGTCAAGCTGATCGGCGCGCTGGCGCTGTGGTTCCCGGTCACGCCGTTCATGTCGCTGCTCATGCTCATGGCGATTCTCGGCGGCGTGCTGACCGTCGTGATGCTGGTGATTCACAAGTTGAGGCCGTCGGAGGGCGCGATCGAGGTTCCCTACGGCGTCGCGATCGCTGCAGCCGGTGTGTGGAGCATCATCCGCACCGTATTTTAACCATTGCCGTTCAATAGTTTCGGCAACTGATTTTGGGTCAAGAGGGGCGGTCCGTCATGGAGCCTAAGAAGATTGCATTGCTGGTTGGTGCGCTGGTGGTTGCCGCCGTTGCCGCAGTGATGGCTAAGAACATGTTCGCGGAAAGCGCCGCGCCGCAAGCGCAGGCGACTGTCGTCGCCACGGCGCCGGTCGGCCCTGAAGTGCTCGTCGCGACGCGCATGCTGCCCGTCGGCACGATCATTCAGCCGGACAGCTTTCGCTACCAGCCCTGGCCCAAGGATTTGGTCGAAAACGCTTATTATATCAAAGGCTCGGCCGATCCGGCGTCGCTCGCCGGCACCGTCGTCCGCGCGGACATCACCGCCGGCCAGCCGCTGACCCAGGGCGCGCTCGTCAAGCCGGGTGATCGCGGCTTCCTCGCCGCCGCGCTCGGCGCCGGCATGCGCGCCGTGACCGTCGCGGTGTCGAACCAGACCGGCGTCGCCGGCTTTGTCTTCCCGGGTGACCGGGTCGACCTCGTCCTGACGCAGAGCGTTTCGGGCCAGGGTCCGGAGCTCAAAGCCTCCGAGACCTTCATCCGCAACGTCCGCGTCCTCGCGACCGACCAGAAGGTCGTTCCCGACGAAGACGACAAGGGCAACAAGAAGGTCGCCGTAGCGCAGAGCGTGACGCTCGAAGTCACGCCGCGCCTCGCCGAAAAGATCGCGGTCGCGCAGACGATCGGCCAGCTGTCGCTGAGCCTCCGTTCGATCGCCGATAATAACGCCGAACTCGATCGCGCCATCGCCTCGGGCGACGTGACCCTGCCCAAGGGCGCCGATCCCAAGACCACGGCGGCAATCATGGAACAAGCGGCGGCGCGTCCGCAGGACAGCAACACCACCTATGTCACCGGTGCCGACGTGTCGCGTTTCCAGCGCCGCACCGTGCCGATGAACAATAATGGCCGTGCCGCCATCACCCCGATGAGCCCGGCCGACGCCGGCTCGGCGATGGGCACGATGGTCAGCGCGATGATCGCCAAGGCGCTGCCGCAGGGCCCCGTCGTGAAGGTCGCGCGCGGCAACAATGTCACCGAAGTCCAGTTGGGGGCCAAGTAAGATGCGTGTGAAGACAATCCTCCGCAGCGTCGTTGGCGTCGCGGCCCTCGCCGCGGCCTCGCTGCCCAGCGTGGGCGTCTCCGCGCCCGCCGGCATCCAGCGCCCGCTCGGCGATCTGGTCCTGTCCGAAGGACGCGGCCAGCTCGTCAACCTGCCCGCGCCGATGAGCGACGTGTTCGTGTCGAACGACAAGGTCGCCGACGTGCAGGTCCGCTCGCCGACGCAGCTCTACGTGTTCGCCAAGACCAAGGGCGAAGCGACGGTGTTCGCGACGACCAAGGGCGGCCAGGTAGTCTATTCGACCAACGTCCGCGTCGGCGCGAACAGCAACTCGCTCGACCAGATGCTGCGCCTCGCGCTGCCCGACGCGGCGATCACCTCGACGCCGATGAACGGCCTCGTGCTGCTCACCGGCACCGTCGCGGGTCCCGATGACTCGGCCGAAGCCGAACGCCTCGTCCAGGCGTTCGTCGGCGAAGGCACGCAGGTCGTCAGCCGCCTCAAGACGGCGACGCCGCTGCAGGTCAATCTGCAGGTCAAGATCGCCGAAGTCAGCCGTGCGCTCGTCAAGGAAGTGGGCGTCAACCTGCTGACCCGCGACGTCAACGGCTCCGGCTTCGCCTTCGGCGTCGCGCAGGGCCGCAATTTCGGCTCGATCACGACGCAGGATCTGACCAGCCTGCCGCAGCTCGACGCCTCGTCGATCTACGGCTTGCCCGCCGGCACGCTCAAGCTGCCGTTCGATCCGCGTACCGGCCAGTTCATCACCCGCGGCGCGACGATCGGCGATTTCAAGAATCTCGGCATCGGCGCCGGCAAGACCAGCCTCGGCTTCCTCGGCCGCCTGTTCGGCATCGACGTCGCCTCGGCGCTCGATCTCGCGGAAAATGACGGCCTCGTCACCACGCTCGCCCAGCCGAACCTGACCGCCTTGTCGGGCGAAACCGCCAGCTTCCTCGCCGGCGGCGAATTCCCGATCCCGATCAGCCAAGCGCTGGGTTCGATCTCGGTCGAATACAAGAAATACGGCGTCAGCCTCGCCTTCACGCCGACCGTGCTCGCCGACGGCCGCATCTCGATGCGCGTCCGCCCCGAAGTGTCGGAATTGTCTTCGGAAGGCTCGATCGTCCTCAACGGCTTCAACATCCCGGCGATTTCGACCCGGCGTGCCGAAACGACCGTCGAGCTGGGTTCGGGCCAGTCGTTCATGATTGGCGGCCTGATCCGCAATTCGAACGTCAACTCGATCGACAAGGCGCCGGGCCTCGGCGACGTGCCGGTGCTCGGCGCGATGTTCCGCTCGAACCGGTTCCGCCGCCAGGAAACCGAGCTGATGATCATCGTCACGCCGTACCTCGTGCGGCCGACCGACGCGGCGAACATCAAGCTGCCGACCGACGGCTATATCGCCCCGAGCGATGCCGAACGCCTGCTGCTCGGCCAGAGCTTTGGCGGCCATTCGGGCGAACAACGTCCCAAGCCGAGCGTCGCGCCGGCGACCACGGTTAGCCCACAGGGCCCGGTGTCGCTGCTCGCGCCGACCGTTCCGGCCAAGGGCAAGAAGGGCAAGCAGGTCGCGTCGGCCAGCGTCGCCCCCGGCTTCAGCAAGTGAGGATCGAATTCATGCGCGCTCTCAAACTCGCTCCGATCTTCGCGCTGTCGATGGTCGCCGCGTGCGGCGGAACCCAGAATCGCGGGCTGGAATCGGTCCATCAGCCGGTCGTCCACCGCACCGACTATGTTTATGACGTTCCGTCCAGCGGCCTTTCGGGCGCCGATCGCGATCGTCTCGACGGCTGGTTCCAGACACTGCGCGTCGGCTATGGCGATCGCATCGCCATCGACGGCGCCGATGCCGGCAGCCGCCGCGACGTGCAGCAGATCGCCGCGCGTTACGGCTTGCTGCTCGATTCGACGGCGCCGGTCACCGCGGGCGAAATCGCCCCGGGCCAGGTCCGCGTCGTCGTCAGCCGCGCCAAGGCCGAAGTCCCGGGCTGCCCGGACTGGAGCCGCACGTCGCAGCCCGAATTCAACTCGAACAGCATGTCCAACTATGGCTGCGCGATGAATTCGAATCTCGCCGCGATGGTCGCCAATCCCGAAGATCTGGTCCGCGGACGCACCGACAACGGCGTGACCGATTCGATCACCGGCGGCCGGGCGATCAAGGAACTGCGTAAGACCGTGCCGAGCGGCAATGGCGGTGCTCCGCTCAAAACCGAATCAACGAGGAGCGGTAACTGATGAACGCCCCCTGGTCTCCTTCGCGCGCCGGTCTGCGCGAACCGTTCACGGCCTTTGTCTGCGACGATGCGACGGCGGATGTCCTCCGTCCGGTCGTCGGCGAACTCGGCTGGGCCTCGGAAAAGGTCAACAAGGGCGGGCTGCGCAACGCCGTGCAGGCGCTGTCCGTGTCGGCCAGCCCGAGCATCTTGTTCGTCGATCTGTCGGAAAGCGGCGATCCCCTTAACGACATCAACGCGCTCGCCGAAGTCTGTGAACCCGGCACGGTGGTGATCGCCGCCGGGCAGATCAACGACGTCCGCCTGTACCGCGATCTCATCGCCAGCGGGCTGCACGACTATCTGCTCAAGCCGCTCAGCCCCGACGCGCTGCGCGATGCCTTTGCCAGCGCGCAGACGGTGTTTTCCGCGCCCAAGCACGTCGATCCGGCGGCCGAACGTCCGCATGTCATGGCGGCGGTTATCGGTGCCCGCGGTGGTGCTGGCGCCTCGACCATCGCGACGTCGGTCGCGTGGCTGATGGGTCAGGCCCATGGCCGTTCGTCGGCGTTGCTCGACCTAGACGTGCATTTCGGCACCGGCGCGCTCCAGCTCGACCTCGAGCCCGGCCGCGGCCTGACCGACGCGATCGAAAATCCGAGCCGCATCGACGGGTTGTTCATCGAACGCGCGATGGTGCGGGCGAACGATAAGCTGTCGGTGCTCAGCGCCGAAGCGCCGATCAACCAGCCGCTGCTGACCGATGGCGCCGCCTTCTACCAGCTGCAGGAAGAACTCCGCACCGCGTTCGAGGCGACGATCGTCGACCTGCCGCGCGGCATGCTCGTCGCGCATCCGCATTTGATGCACGATGTCAGCGTAACCGTGGTCGTCTGCGAACTGACGCTGGCCTCGGCGCGCGATGTCATCCGCATCCTGTCCTGGCTCAAGACCAACGCCCCGCAGACGCAGGTGCTGCTGGTGGCGAACCGCGTCGCGGCGCAGGGCGGCGAAGTGTCGCGCAAGGAGTTCGAGGCGTCGGTCGAGCACAAGGTCGATCTGATCGTCCCGTTCGATCCCAAGGTCGCGGTTCAGGCCGCCAAGCTCGGCAAGACCGTGGCCGAGGCCGGCAAGGGCAGCAAGATGGCCGGCGCGATCGTCGATCTCGCCAACCGCTTGATCAACACCGCTGAGGATGCCGCGCCTGAACCCGATGCCAAGGCCAAGAAGCCGTCGCTGATGGGCAAGCTCGGCGGGCTCGGCGCGATGCTCAACACCAAGAAGAAAGCGGCCTGACGCGATGATGCCGATGGTGATGCTGTTCGGCTGCGCCGTCGGCGCGATGATGCTGCTGTTCCTCGCGTTCAGCGGCCCATCGGCGGCGAAGGCGACCGATCGCCGCCTGACGGCGGTGCGTGAGCGTCACACCGGTTCCGCCGGCGCGATCGACGCACAGATGCGGAAGGCCGTCGCCACCCAGCTTGGCGGCAAGGGCACGATGGAAGGCCTGGCCAAGAAGTTCCTGCCCAACCCGGCCAAGTTGCAGCATCGCCTCGATCAGACCGGCAAGGGCTGGACGCTGGGCAAGTTCTTCACGGCCAACATCGCCATCGCCGCGATCATTGCCGCGGTCATGTGGTTCAAGGGCCTGCCGATCCTGCTGTGCCTCTGCGGCGGCCTCGCGCTCGGCCTCGCCGTGCCGCACAAGGCGGTGGGCATGATGATCAACCGCCGGGTGATGAAGTTCACCAAACGCTTTCCCGATGCGATCGAACTGCTCGTGCGCGGCCTGCGTTCGGGCCTGCCGATTTCGGAAACGCTGGGCGTCGTCGCCAACGAACTCCCCGGCCCGGTCGGGGAGGAATTCCGCGCCGTCAGCGACAAGATCAAGATCGGCAAGACGATGGATCAGGCGCTGCAGGAAACGGCCGACCGGCTCGGCACGCCCGAGTTCCAGTTCTTCGTCATCTCGCTGCAGATCCAGCGCGAAACCGGCGGCAACCTCGCCGAAACGCTCGCGAACCTCGCCAACGTGCTGCGCAGCCGCGCGCAGATGAAGCTGAAGATCAAGGCGATGGCCTCGGAATCCAAGGCGTCGGCCTATATCATCGGCTCGCTGCCGTTCATCGTCTTCGGGCTGATCAACTGGATCAACCACGATTACATGGGCAAGTTCTTCACCGACCCGCGCCTGATGGGCGTCGGCGGCGGCGGGCTGGTGTGGATGGGCATCGGCGCTTTCATCATGTCCCAGATGATCAACTTCGAGATTTGACGCGATGAACCCTGTTCCCGTTGCTCCGGTGACCTTTTTCGGCATCGACGTCATCTATGTCGCGACGCTGATGGCGGCAGTGGCGGTGTTCGCCACGCTGATGGCGATCTATGCCGCGACGCAGGTCAAGGATCCGATGGCCAAGCGCGTCAAGGCGCTCAACGACCGTCGCGAACAGCTCAAGGCTGGCATCGTCGCTTCGGCGAGCAAGCGCCGTGCGCGCCTGACCACCAAGAACGAAACGACCGACCGCATGCGCGTGCTGCTGTCGAGCCTCAAGGTGCTGCAGGACGAACAGCTCAAGGCCGCGCAGATCAAGCTCCTCCAGGCGGGCATCCGGTCGAAAGACTGGGCGGTCGCGGTGATTTTCGGCCGGATGTTCCTGCCGATCATTCTCGGCGGCGGCATGCTGCTCTACGTCTATGGCCTTGGCGGATTTCCCGAATGGGGCTCGTTCAAGCGCTACGCCATCTGCGCCGCGGCGCTGATCGGCGGCTACAAGGCGCCGGACATCTGGCTCAAGAACAAGATCACCAAGCGCGCCGGCGCGATCCGCAAGGGCCTGCCCGACGCGCTCGATCTGTTGGTGATCTGCGCCGAAGCGGGTCTTACCGTCGACGCCGCCTTCTCGCGCGTGTCGAAGGAACTGGGCCGCGCTTATGCAGAACTGGGCGAGGAATTCGCGCTCACTGCGATCGAACTCGGTTTCCTCACCGATCGTCGCATCGCCTTCGAAAACCTGGCGACGCGCGTCGACCTGGACTCGGTCAAGGGCGTCGTCACGACGATGATCCAGACCGAGAAATACGGCACGCCGCTGGCGTCCGCGCTGCGCGTGCTCTCGGCCGAATTCCGTCACGAACGCATGATGAAGGCCGAGGAAAAGGCCGCGCGCCTGCCCGCGATCATGACCGTGCCGCTGATCGTGTTCATCCTGCCGGTGCTGTTCGTCGTGATCCTCGGGCCCGCGGCCTGTTCGATCAAGGACAACCTGCTCAACAAGTAGGAACCGCCGAAGACCTCAGGCGTCCTTCCCTCACACAGGGAGGACGCCATGGTTTTCGATCCCAACCAGACGCTGATGTACGTCGCGATTTTCGTCGTCGGCCTGATCGTCGGCGCGGTGCTGTTTTCCTCGGGGCGCAAATGGAAGCGCAAGTACGAGGAAGAGCATATCCGCTACGAAGCGCTCAAGCTCGACCACCAGAAACTGGTCGACGAGTATCGCCCCGGCACCAAGATCGGTGATCTAGACCTTCGCCGCACCTAGGGCCGACTGCGCCGCCGCGAGGCGCGCGATCGGCACGCGATAGGGCGACGCGCTGACGTAATCGAGGCCGACCTGTTCGCAGAACGCGATCGAGGCCGGATCGCCGCCATGTTCGCCGCAAATACCGAGCTTGATGTCGGGCCGCGTCGCGCGGCCGCGATCGGCGGCGAGTTGGACCAGCTCGCCAACCCCGTCGATGTCGAGGCTGACGAACGGGTCGCGGGCGTAGATGCCCTGATCGACATAGGCGCCCAGAAAGCGCGCAGCGTCGTCGCGTGACACGCCCAACGTGGTCTGGGTCAGGTCGTTGGTCCCGAACGAGAAGAACTGCCCCGCTTCGGCGATCTCCCCGGCCCGCAGCGCGGCGCGCGGCAGTTCGATCATCGTGCCGACGAGATAGTCGATGCGGCGACCGGCCTCGGCGAACACGGCTTCGGCGGCCTTGTCGACCACCGCCTTCATCAGTTCCAGCTCGCGCTTGGTGGCGACTAGCGGGATCATGATTTCGGGCACCGGCGCGTCCTTGAGCGACAGTGCCGCCTCGAAGATCGCCCGCGCTTGCATCTCGTAAATTTCGGGGAAGGTCACCCCGAGGCGACAGCCGCGATGGCCGAGCATCGGGTTGAATTCGTGCAACTCCGCCGCGCGGCGCTTGAGCGTGTCGATGTCCACGCCCGCCGCTGCCGCGACGGTGGCGAATTCGGCGTCTTCGTGCGGCAGGAATTCGTGCAGCGGCGGATCGAGCAGGCGGATCGTCACGGGGAGCCCGGCCATTACCTCGAACAATTCGGCGAAGTCCTTGCGCTGTTCGGGCAGCAGCTTGGCGAGCGCGACGCGGCGGCCCTTTTCGGTCTCGGCCAAAATCATCTCGCGCACCGCGGCGATGCGGCTGGCGTCGAAGAACATGTGTTCGGTGCGGCACAGGCCGATGCCTTCGGCGCCGAATTCACGCGCAACGCGCGCGTCGGCGGGGGTTTCGGCATTGGCGCGGACCCGCATCCGGCGCACGCCGTCGGCCCATTCCATCAGCGTCGCGAAATCGCCGGCCAGCTCGGGCTGCACGGTGGCGACTTCGCCCGCCATGACCTGCCCGGTCGAGCCGTCAATGGTGATCAAATCGCCTTCATTGATGACGCGCGCACCGGCCTTGGCCGTCCGCGCCTTGGCGTCGATCGACAATCCGCCTGCACCCGAGACGCAGGGACGGCCCATGCCGCGTGCGACGACGGCGGCGTGGCTGGTCATCCCGCCGCGCGCGGTCAGGATGCCCTTCGCCGCGTGCATGCCGTGAATGTCTTCGGGGCTGGTTTCGGTGCGGATCAGGATCACCGGCTCGCCCAGCGCTGCGCGGTTTTCCGCCGTGTCGCTGTCGAACACCGCCGCGCCCGACGCCGCGCCGGGGCTGGCGGGCAGGCCCGAGACGATGACATCGCGCGCCGCCTTGGGGTCGAGCGTTGGATGGAGCAGCTGGTCGAGCGCCGACGGATCGACGCGCGCAACGGCTTCCTCGCGCGTGATCAGCCCTTCCTCGGCCATGTCCACCGCGATCTTGAGCGCCGCCTTGGCGGTGCGCTTGCCCGATCGCGTCTGCAGCATCCACAGCTTGCCCTGCTGCACCGTGAATTCGATGTCCTGCATGTCGCGGTAATGCGTTTCGAGCAGGTCGAACACCCGGGCGAGTTCCGTATAGGTTTCGGGGAGCGCTTCCTCCATCGACGCGGGCTTTGCGCCCGCCGCCTCGCGCGCCGATTTGGTCAGATATTGCGGCGTGCGGATGCCGGCGACGACATCTTCACCCTGCGCGTTGATCAGGAACTCGCCATAATAGGCCCGCTCTCCGGTCGAGGGGTTGCGCGTGAACGCCACACCCGTTGCCGAGGTGTCGCCCATATTGCCGAAGACCATCGCCTGAACGTTGACCGCGGTGCCCCAATCGCCCGGGATTGAATTGATGCGGCGATACACTTTCGCACGCTCCGACTGCCACGAGCCGAACACCGCGCCGACCGCGCCCCACAGCTGGTCGTGAACGTCCTGCGGGAACGGCTTGCCCCACAGCTTTTCGACGAGGCCTTTATACTCGGCGACCAGCGCGCGGAGGTCATCCGCCTCCAGCTCCGTATCGAGCGTGTAGCCGCGATCTTCCTTGGCGATGTCCAGCGCTTCCTCGAACGCATGATGTTCGAGGCCGAGCACGACGTCGGCATACATCTGGATGAAGCGGCGATAGCTGTCCCAGGCGAAGCGCGCATCGTTCGACACCGCCGACAGCCCCTCGACCGTCGCGTCGTTGAGACCCAAATTGAGGACGGTGTCCATCATCCCCGGCATCGACACCCGCGCGCCCGAGCGGACCGAGACGAGCAGCGGATCGGCGGGGTTGCCGAACTTCTTGCCCGTCACCTGCTCGATGTGATGCAGCCCGAGAGTGATCTGCGGGCGCAGCTCGTCGGGGAAGCGCTCGCCCTCGTCGTAGTAGCGCGTGCACATCGCGGTGCTGATCGTGAAGCCGGGGGGCACAGGCAGGCCGATGCCCGCCATCCCGTCGAGGTTCGCGCCCTTGCCGCCGAGAAGGTTCTTGTCCTGCCCGCCCTCGGACACCCCGCCGCCGAAACGGTACACGTAATCAGTCAAATCGATGCTCCCCAGCGATCTGGAAATACAGGAAGTTCAGTACCCGTTGCGTGAACTTTCGCCCCTACCCCTCGATTTTCGAGAAGTCGGCGACGCGGTGCACCGCGTCACGGAAGCGCGCGAGCAAGGCAAGGCGCGCCGCGCGCTTGTCCGGATTTTCGTCGTTCACGGTAACCCCCTCGAAAAACGCGTCGATGGGGCCACGCAGCACGGCCAGCGCGCGCATCGCCCCGTCGAAATCCTCGCCCTCGATCGCGGCGGCCGCCTGCGGTTCCGCCGAATCGAGCGCGTCGATCAACGCCTTTTCCTGATCGAGCGGCGTGTAGGACAGGCTTTTCGTCTCGCCCCCGCTAAAGCCTTCCTTCTTGAGGATGTTCGCCGCGCGTTTGTATCCGGCGAGGAGATTGGTGCCCTCAGGCGTTTCGACGAAGCTTTGCAGTGCGCGGACGCGGGCGAGCAGGCGGACGAGATCGTCCTCCCCGCCGAGTGCGAACACCGCGTCGATCAGGTCGTGACGGACACCTGCTTCGCGCTGCTGGACTTTGAGGCGGTCGGCGAGAAAATACCGCACATGCTCAAGGGAGTTGGCGTGTTGAGCGTAGTCCTTGCCCGAGAGTCGGAGCCAGTTCTCAACCAACCACCAAATGCGAGAACGTAGATCGTTTCGAATCGCGAGAGCGATGATCCCCAAGCCAGCACGCCGCAGCGCGAACGGATCCTTGGAGCCTGTCGGGCGCTCATCGATTGCGAAAAAGCTCAAAACGGTGTCCAGCTTATCCGCCAACGATACCGCAACCGTCACGGGCGCGGTGGGCACATCGTCGCCCTGCCCGACCGGCTTGTAGTGATCGCGGATCGCGTCCGCGACCGCCGCGTCCTCGCCCTGTGCGCGGGCGAGGTGGCCGCCGATCACGCCCTGCAGTTCGGGGAATTCGCCAACGGTGCCGGTGACAAGGTCGGCCTTGCACAGCCGCGCGGCGCGTTCGGCGAGGTCGGCGTCGCCCGCGACGATCCCTTCCTCGCACAGCCAGCGTGCCAGCTTCGCCACGCGCTCCACCTTGTCGGCGACAGTGCCGAGCTTTTCGTGAAAAACGATTTGCGACAGTTTTTCCGCCTGCTTCTCAAGCGGCACCTGAACGTCGTTTTCCCAGAAGAACTTGGCGTCGGCGAGGCGCGAGGCGATGACCTTGCGGTTGCCGTCGACGATCGCCGCGCCGCCGTCGGGCGCATCGATGTTCGCGGTGCAGACGAAGGCGTTGGCGAGTTTGCCCACGCTGTCAGAACACACGAAATACTTCTGATTCACGCGCGCCGTCAGCTGGATGATTTCCTGCGGCACCGATAAATAGCTGTCGTCGAACCGCCCGAGCAGCGGCACCGGCCATTCGGTGAGGCCCGCGTTCTCCGCAATCAGCCCCTCATCCTCCACCAGCGTCAGGCCCGCCGCCTTGGCGGTCTCGCGCGCGCCGTCGCGGATGATCGCGCAGCGCTCGCTGAAATGGACGATGACGTGGCAGGCGCGCAGCTTTTCGACATAGTCGTTGGCGCTGCCGATCGTGATCGGGCCGGGATGGACGAAACGGTGGCCAAGCGTCGCGGCGCCCGACTGCACGCCATCGATATCGAACGGCACGATGGTTTCGCCGAGCAGCGCGACGATGCCCTGCAGCGGGCGGACCCAGCGTAAGGATTCGGTCGAGAGCGACGCTGCGCCCCAGCGCATCGATTTGGGCCAAGGAAAGGCGCGGACGACCGCCGGAATCGCTTCCGCCAGCACCTCGACCGTCGCACGGCCGGGCTTTTCGAGATTGGCGAACCATACGCCGTCGCGCTCGGTCAGGTCGGCGCGGGTCAGGCCGGTCTTGCGGAGAAACCCGTCGAGCGCCTGTTCGGGCGCGGAGGTGCGCGGCCCCTTCAATTCTTCGCTGACCGCCTCGGTCGCGTCGGGGAGGTCGCGCGCGATCAGCGCGAGGCGGCGCGGCGTCGCGAAGGCTTCGATGCTCGCCGCCTTCAAACCATGCTTGGCCAGTTCGGTTTCGAACAGGCGCACCAAATCAGCCTTGGCCTGAACCTGCATCCGCGCAGGGATTTCTTCGGAGCGGAGTTCGAGCAGAAAATCGCTCATGCCGCCCACCCGTTCACTTCCATCCACTTGGCGCAGGCGCCCTTCGCCAGATCGCGCACGCGGCCGATATAGGCCTGCCGCTCGGCGACCGAGATCACACCGCGCGCCTGCAGCGTGTTGAAGATGTGGCTGGCCTTGATCGCCTGTTCATAAGCGGGGATCGGCAGATTGGCGTTGAGGCTGTTCTCGCATTCCGCGGCGTGCTTGCGGAACTGATCGAACAGGCTGTCGGTGTCCGCAACCTCGAAATTCCATTTGGACATCTGCTTCTCGTTTTCGAGAAACACGTCGCCGTACGTCACCCCAGCGCCGTTGAAGTCGAGGTCGTACACATTGTCGACGCCCTGAATGTACATCGCGAGGCGTTCGAGGCCGTAGGTCAGCTCGCCCGCCACCGGCTTGCAATCGAACCCGCCCATTTGCTGGAAATAGGTGAACTGGGTCACTTCCATCCCGTCGCACCACAGTTCCCAGCCCAGCCCCCAGGCGCCGAGCGTCGGGCTTTCCCAATCGTCCTCGACAAAGCGGATGTCGTGCAGGCGCATGTCGAGGCCGATGGCTTCGAGGCTGCCGAGATAGAGGTCCTGCAGGTCCGCCGGGCTCGGCTTCAGGATCACCTGATACTGGTAATAATGGCCCAGCCGATTGGGGTTTTCGCCATAGCGCCCGTCGGTCGGGCGACGGCACGGCTGGACGAAGGCGGCGTTCCACGGATCGGGGCCGAGCGCGCGCAGCGTCGTCGCGGTGTGGAACGTCCCCGCCCCCATTTCCATGTCATAGGGCTGGAGGATCACGCAGCCGCGATCCGCCCAATAGCGGTGCAGCGTCAGGATCAGGTCTTGAAACGAGAGGGCCATGCTGCGCTGCGCCATGCGGACGCGGGCGCGCACGGTCAAGGTTTTGAGGCGAGTATGCTTTCGACCCAGGCGGGGACGAGGGTGCTGGCGGGACCGATGCGGGTCTCGTCGAAATAATGGCTGCCGGCGCCGGGATCGAGGTTCATCTCGAGTGTGCGGGCGCCGTGATAGGCGGCGGTGCGGACGAAACCTGCGGCAGGATAGACCGCGCCCGATGTGCCGATCGACACGAAGATGTGCGCGCGGGCGAGTGCCTCTTCGATGCGGTCCATCTGATATGGCATCTCGCCGAAGAAGACGATGTCGGGGCGGAGTTTGGCGCGGCCGCACTCGGTGCAAGCGGTGCCGGGCAGGAGACTGCCCGACCAATCGGTTCTCGATCCACACGCCGCGCACAGCGCCGAGTTCAACTCGCCATGGATATGCAGCAGCCGCGTCGCCCCGGCACGTTCGTGCAGATCGTCGACATTCTGCGTGACGATCAGCAGTTCGCCCGGCCATTCGCGGTCGAGCAGCGCCAGCGCCGCATGCGCCGCATTGGGTTCGACACGGGACAGCGCTGCGCGGCGCTCGTCGTAAAAGCGGTGGACCAGCTCGGGATCGCGCCGCAGCGCCTCGGGCGTGCAGACGTCCTCGACGCGGTGCCCTTCCCACAGCCCGCCGGGCCCCCGAAATGTGGCGAGCCCGCTCTCCGCGGAAATGCCGGCGCCGGTGAGGATGACGATGTTGGTGCCGCCGTGCATCCCGCCGCGATGCTGGGCGTTGACGGGTCATGCAACAGCAAATCTCGGTCATCACGCTCGGCGTCCGCGATCTCGCGGCGTCGCGACGGTTTTATCAGCAGGGCTTCGGCTGGACGCCGGTGTTCGAGAATGAGGAGATCAGCTTTTACCAGATGAACGGGTTCGTGCTCGGCACCTGGCTGGCGGACAAGCTCGATGAGGATTCTCAGCGCAGCGGCACCAAACGGCCGGGCGCGTTCGCGCTGGCGCACAATGTGCCCGAAGAGCAGGACGTTCAGCCGCTGATCGACCAGCTCGTCGCGGCGGGCGGCACCGAACTTCGCAAGGGCGATGCGCCGCCGCATGGCGGGTTTCGCGGCTATGTTGCCGATCCTGACGAGCATGCGTGGGAAATCGCGCACAACCCGGCGTGGACGATCGACGCGCGCGGGCTGGTGACCTTCGGGGTCTAACCCATCGCGTTGAGCGCGGTCATCGCTTCATCGTCGAGGTCGATATCCGCCACCGCCAGATTTTCGGCGAGATGCGCGCGCGACGAGGTCCCGGGGATCAGCAGGATGTTGGGCGAACGGCGCAGCAACCATGCCAATGCGGTCTGCAACGGCGAAATCCCAAGCCGGCTAGCCTGAGCTGACAATGTGTCCGATTGCAGCGGGCTGAACCCGCCCAAGGGAAAGAACGGCACGTAGCCGATGCCCTGCGCGGCCAAGCTATCGACCAGCGCGTCGTCATTGCGATGCGCCAGATTGTACAGGTTCTGGACACAGACGATGGGCGTGATTGCCTGCGCTTCCTCGACCTGTTCAGGAAGGACGTTGGACACGCCGACACCACCGATCAGCCCTTGTTCGTGCAGCTTGGCCAGCGCCTCGACCTGCGCGCCGATCGAACCCTTGGCGGGTTCCATCGCGAACATCGCCCGGTAATTGACCGCACCGATCTGTTCGATGCCGAGCCGTTCGAGATTGTCGCGCACTGCGGAAATGATTTCGTCGGGTGACTGCGCAGGCAGCCATTGTCCCTTGTCATCGCGCCGCGCGCCGACCTTGGTCACCAGCGTCAAATTCGCCGGATAGGGGTGCAGCGCCTCCTTGATGATGTCGTTGACGACGAAGGGGCCATAATAGTCCGACGTGTCGATGTGATCGACGCCCGCCTCCACCGCCGCGCGGAGCACCGCCACCGCTTCGGCGCGGTCCTTGGGCGGACCGAACACGTGCGGCCCCGCCAGCTGCATTGCGCCATAGCCGATGCGGTACACGGTCCGATCGCCGAGCTTGAACGTGCCCGCTTTGTCGAGATTAGCCATCGAAATTCTCCTCGCCGTCTCAAACCAATGGCGGCGACCAGTGTTTCACATCCCCGGTAATATCGACCCAGCCGAACTTGCGATGTTCGTACACCGAGAAGCCGGGTGCCGGGAAATCGGGATCGGCAAAAGCGCCGATCGGCACCGCGGTGACGCCTTCCCACCCTTCGATGACATAAGCGATCGTCGCGCCGCAGGTCGGGCAAAAGCGGTAGGTCGCGCCTTTCCAGCACAGTGGGATCCGAAGCTTGGAATTCACGTGACTTGAAGTCGCG
>JADMIO011385325.1_pt1 | contig 68742 bp, 60 predicted proteins | sample 8958161 | NCBI WGS metagenome assembly JADMIO01 (sample SAMN16585339, study PRJNA669376) | soil metagenome | isolation source: Crop rotation soil | place: USA: Cullars Rotation, Alabama | collected 2011 | reverse complement strand
GCCGCGACTTCAAGTCACGTGAATTCCAAGCTTCGGATCCCACTGTGCTGGAAAGGCTCCATGCATCTCGCGGCTCCCGACCAGGGCCACATCCTGTCGAGCGGCGTCGTCGCCACGCAGATTCCCGTCGCGGTCGGCGCGGCCTTCGCCAACCGGCAGCTCAAGACCGGTCGGACAGCCGTCGTGTTCTTCGGCGACGGCGCGTGTGACGCCGGCGTGTTCTGGGAGAGCGTGAACGCCGCAGCGCTGTTCAAGCTGCCGGTGATCTTCGTCTGCGAGGACAACGGCTACGCCGTCGACACGCCGCGCGAGGCGCGCCAGGTGTCGAAGTCGCTGTCCGATGCGGTCAAGCCGTTCGGCGCCGACACCTACGACGACGACAGCGGCGACGTCGAGAGCGTTTATGCCTTGGCGAAGGAAGCCGTGGCCAAGGCCCATCGCGACCGTCGTCCGGCGTTCCTCAATATCAAGTGCTGCCGATATCTCGAGCATGTCGGCATCGGCACGGACTGGAACTGGGGCTATCGCGATCAGGCGACGGTCGAGCGCGAGTGGATCGACCGTGACGCGCTAAAAGTGCAACGCGCGCGGCTGGCCAAGCACCAAGTGACCGAGAGTGCCATCGCGGCTATCGAAGACGAGATCGACAAGGCCATCCAGGCAAGCGTGAAGCGGGCGTCGCAAGCGCCGATCCCGACGCCGGACCGGCTGCACGCAGGTGTGTTCTATGAGAAAGCTTGATTACGCCGGCGCGATCCGCGAGGCGACGATGCAGGAGATGGAGCGCGATAGCCGCGTGTTCGTCTATGGCATCGGCGTTCCCACTTGGTCCTCCATCTTCGGCACGACCAAGGGCTTGCCAGAGAAGTTCGGCAAGGAGCGCTGCTTCGATACGCCGATCTCGGAAGACGCGATGACCGGCTTCGGCCTGGGCGCCGCGATTCGCGGCCTGCGGCCGATCCACGTCCATATCCGCGTCGACTTCATGATCCTGGCGACCAACCAGCTGATCAACATGGTGTCGAATTACACCTATTCGACGGGCGGCAAGCTCAAGGTGCCGCTGGTGGTGCGCGCCGTCATCGGCCGCGGCTGGGGCCAGGGGGCACAGCACTCCAAGGCGCTGTTCTCGAACTTCACGCATATTCCTGGCCTGAAGGTCATCGCGCCGACCACGCCGTCAGACATGAAGGGCATGATGACCGCCGCCATCCGCGACGACAATCCGGTGATCTGCTTCGAGCACCGCTGGCTCTACTGGGCCGAGGAGGATGTGCCCGAGGAGCCCTACGAAATACCGCTCGGCGTCGGACGCATCCTGCGGCCGGGCAAGGACGTCACCGTGGTCGGCCTGTCGTGGATGAACGTCGAGGCGCGCCTGGCGGCGGACATCCTCGCCAAGCGCGGCGTCTCGGTCGAGATCGTCGACCCGCGCACCCTGGCGCCGCTCGACGAGAACCTGATCGTCGAATCGGTGATGCGGACGGGACGCTGCATCATCGCCGATTGCGACTGGGTCGACTCGGGCTTCAGCGCCGAGCTGTCGGCGCGCATCAACGAGAAGTGCTTCGGCAAGCTGAAGGCGCCGGTGAAGCGCATCGGCTTCGCCCAGACGCCGGCGCCGACCGTGCGCGAGCTCGAGAACGAGTTCTATCCCAACGCCCGCACCATCGTGCATGCGGTCGAGGACATGCTGGGGCTGCAAGCGGCCAACCTCGAGGGCGAGGACTTCTTCAGCCACGAACGGCGCTTCCGGGGCCCGTTCTAGGATGAGTCTCATGGGACCGCGGGCCTCCAGGCCCGCTCATTGCCGGGAGCGCGGCACTCCAGTGCCGCTCATGGGATGTCGAAACAACGAAGACGCGCCACTGGAGTGGCGCGCTCCCGGCAAAGACCATGAGCGGGCCTGGAGGCCCGCGGTCCTATGAATCTCGGGCTCACCGGGAAATTCGCATTGGTGACCGGCGGCAGTCACGGCATCGGGTTGGCGACGGCCAAGCGGCTGGCGTCGGAAGGATGCCACGTCGCCATCTGCTCGCGCTCGCAGCAGCGCCTCGATGCGGCAATGGCGGAGCTCAAGCCTCATGGCGTGAAGCTGCTGGCGGTCGCCGCCGACCTCCTCGAAGCGGAGGCAGCCGACCGCGTGATGGACGTGGTCGACCGCGAATGGGGTGGCGTGCAGATCCTGGTCAACAACGTCGGTGGCGGCGGACGCTGGGGCAAGGAGATCGTCGAGGACACCGACATCAAGGTGTGGAGCGAGGTCTACGAGAAGAACGCCATGGCGGCCGTCCGCTTCACCCGGCGCGCCCTGCCACACATGCGTCGCGGCAAGTGGGGGCGCGTGGTCACCGTCACCTCGATCTATGGCGGCAAGGAAGGCATCGGCCGGCCGTGGTTCACCATGGCCAAGGCGGCCGAGACCGGCCTCATGAAGTCGCTGTCGGCCATGGCCTACCTGGTGCGCGACGGCATCACCTTCAATTCGGTGGCGCCGGGCGGCATCTACATCCCCGGCACGGGCTTCGAGGACGAGCAGAAGCGCGATCCCGAGGGTTTTAGGCGCATGGTCGACCAGGACTATCCACTGGGTCGCCTGGGCACGCCCGAGGAAGTGGCGGCCGTGGTGGCCTTCCTGTGTTCGGCCGAGGCGAGCCTGGTGAACGGCGCCAACATCACGGTCGATGGCGGCCAGAGCCGCGCTTTTTAGCGTCATGAGCGCGCTTTGGGGCGGCATGATAGGCGATTGCCAGACGCCGCGGCCTCCGTTAGCAGTCGGCAGCCCAAAGCACTGTCCGTTCACCGCCCGGGGAGCGTCTGTCTGTGAAGGATGAAGCGATCTATCGCCGGTTGTTCCGGACGGCGCTGCTGATCAGGCTGGTCGAGGAACGGATCATCGAGCTGTATCCGTCCGACAAGATCCAGAGCCCGGTCCATCTGTCGATCGGCCAGGAGGCCGTCGCGGTGGGCGTGTGCGACGGCCTGAAGCCCGACGACCTGGTCTTCGCGACCTACCGCAGCCACGGCTTCTACATCGCCAAGGGCGGCTCGCTCGACGCCATGTTCGCCGAGCTGTACGGCCGCAAGGGCGGCGTCTCGGGCGGCAAGGCGGGCTCCATGCATCTCGCTGCGCCCGAGGTCGGCCTGATGGGATCGTCGGCGGTGGTGGCCAGCACCATCCCGCACGCGGTCGGCGCAGCGATGAGCTTCAACCGGCGCGGCCTCTCGCAGATCGCCGTTGCAGTCTTCGGCGATGGCGCGACCGAAGAGGGCGTCTATCACGAGAGCCTGAACTTCGCCGCCCTCATGAAGGTGCCGGTGCTGTTCCTGTGCGAGGACAATGGGCTTGCCGTCCACAGCCATCGTCCGGTGCGCCAGTCCTATCGCCTGCCCGAGCATGCCAAGACGTTCGGCATCGCCAGCCGGCGGCTCGAAGAAGGCTGGGACATGCTGGCGATCCGGCAGGCGACGCTCGAAGCCGCGGCCAAGGTGCGGGCGGGCGAGCCGTTCGTGCTCGAGATCGTGACGTCTCGCTACAAGGAGCATGTCGGCGTCGGCGAGGACTTCCACTTCAACTATCGTACCGCCGACGGCGTCGATGCCTGGAAGCGTCGCGATCCGCTGATCGTCGACCAGAAGCTGGTCGAGGCGCTTCGTCCCGACATCGAACGCGAGATCGAGGCGGCCGTCGCCTTCGCCGAGGCAAGCCCGGCCCCCGGCCGCGCCGAACTGCTGACGGACGTGATCTGATGAGCATCGCTGCAGTAAAGCCGGTCCAGGGCACGCGCGTGCTGTCCTATGCCGGCGCCTTGCTCGAGACCATGGACGCGGCCCTGGCCGACCACGCCAACACGTTCATCATGGGACAGGGCGTCGACGACTTTAAGGGCATCTTCGGCTCGACCACCGGGCTCGCCGAGAAGTACGGCGCGCAGCGCGTGTTCGACGTGCCGCTGATGGAAGAGGGCATGACGGGCGTGGCGATCGGCGCTTCGCTGGTTGGCGACTATCCGATCACGACGCACATCCGCGCCGACTTCTCGTTCCTGGCGATGAACCAGATCATCAACCTCGCCGCCAAGTACCGCTACATGTTCGGCGGGCTGATGCGCTGCCCGATGCTGATCCGCATCGTCGTCGGTCGCAGCTGGGGGCAGGGCGCGCAGCATTCGCAGAGCCCGCAGGCGACCTTCGCGCACTATCCGGGACTGACCGTGGTGATGCCGTCGAGCAGCCAGGCGATCCTCGACATGTATCCCGCGATCATCAACCGCCATCCCGGGCCGGTGATCAGCATCGAACATCGGCTGCTCTACAATCTCGACTTCACGGTCTCGCCGACAGAGCACCGTGTGCCGCTGACCAGCTACGTCGCGCGCAAGGGCAGCGACGTCACCGTCGTCGCGACCTCGGTCATGGTGCTGGAGGCGCTGCGCGCGGCCCAGTACGTCGAGGACAAGGCCGGGATATCGGCCGAGGTCATCGATCTCAATTCGATCAGCCATCCCGACTGGGACCTGGTCGCCGCGAGCGTGCGCAAGACAGGGCGGCTGGTCGTGGCCGACACGTCTTGGCTGGAATACGGCGTCGCGGCGGAAGTCTGCCGCCAGCTGGTGATGCGTGATCCCGGCTTGTTGCGCCAGCCGCCGACGATGCTCGGCATGGCGCCGGCGCCATGCCCGACGGCTAAAAGCCTGGAAGATATCTATTATCCAAGCCAGCATGAGACCGTCGACGCGATCCTCGTCCAGGTGAAGGGCGCCAAGCACGGCATCGCGCTCCCGGTCGAGCGCTCGATGACCGAGGGCTATAAGCGCTTCCGCGGACCGTTCTAGAACCTCGACTCCGAGCCAAACTCACCACTCAAATTCCTCTCCCCCTTGGGGGAGAGGCTAGGTGAGGGGGGCAACACGAAGATCGTTTCCTGCATCACCCCCTCACCCAACCTCTCCCCCAAGGGGGAGAGGAGCATGAAGTGATGCGTGTAAGTGGCATCAGCGCGGGTTCTTCCGATACCACTCGAGCGTCCGGCGCAGCCCGTCCTCGAGCGGCGTGCGTGCCTCGAAGCCGAGCTGGCGGGCGAGGCTGTTGTCCATCAGGCGCACCGGGATGGTGCTGGGACGTGACGGGTCGTAGCGGACGTCGGCGCCGTCGTAGCCGTCGACCGTGAGGATCTTGTCCAGGATCTCGCGCACCGAGTGGCCGGCGCCGGCACAAATGTTCACCGCGAGATAGGGGCGCTCGGCGGCGAAGGCCGTCAGCATGCCCTCGATGAAGTCATCAACGTAGACGAGATCACGGATGTCCTGGCCGTTGCCCCACACTTCGAGTGGATTGTGGCGCTCGACGACGCGGCGGATCAGGGCCGCCGTCACGTGGCTGACGGCGAAGTCGAACTTGTCGTAGGGGCCATAGACGTTGGACGGCCGCACCACGACCGTCGGCATCGGGTCGGGGATCTTCTCGGCGTAGGTCCGGCAGAGCACCTCGGCATAGCGCTTCATCCAGCCGGCCGCGAAATAGACCTCGTGCGGATCGCCGTTGAACATCTCGTCCTCGGACACCGGCCGGTCGGCGGTCGGCGGATAGGCGGCACCGCTGGAGATGAAGCAGAGCTTCGCCACGCGGGCGCGGTGGGCGGCTTCGAGCATCAAGGTGTTGATCAGGACGTTGGGCGTGATGTGGACAAGCGGCGTGGTCCGGATGACGGCGGCGCCCGACGTATGCGCCGCGCACAGGAAGACGTAGTCCATGCCCTCGACGGCCCGGGCGCAGTGGTCGGGCTGGCGCAGGTCGAGGGTCACGGTCTCGGCGCCCGGAATGGCGGCCTGCAGGGGCTTTTCATGGACCGTCAGCCGCAGGCGCGCCCCACGCCTGGCCAAGGCCAGGGCAAGATTGGTCCCAATGAAGCCGGCGCCGCCGGCGATTAGAACTTTCTTGCCCGTGAAATCCATTTCCCCACCGATCTTGTTCTTCCCAACCGATCTTCTTCGTTTGAGACAAACCACAATAAGGCCTTCATTCTCAAGGGATTGCGTCCATATATTGCATTGCGTTCAGGGACCGGGCAGCTTACCTGTACGCCGATGTCGACCGCCCGGGGACCCAATCCGCTGCCAGCCGACGCCTCCCAGGAGCGCCGCGCGCCCGTTCGCGTCGGGTTGGTGCAGATCAACAACTCGTTTTCCGGCCAGAACTATTTGCCCTATTCGGTCGCGCTGCTGCAGACCTATGTGCAGAAAATGGCGGCCGATCCCGGCCTCTATGAGTTCCTGCCGCCGCTCTACAAGCGGGTGCGCATCGCCGATGCCGTCGAGGCCCTCAAGGACGCCGACCTGGTCGGCTTCAGCACCTACGTCTGGAACGGCCGCATCTCGCTCGAGATCGCTCGCCGCCTGAAGGCGCTGCGCCCGGGCATCGTCATCGTGTTCGGCGGCCCGCACGTCCCCGACCAGCCTGAGGCCTTCCTGCGGGCCAATCCCCAGATCGACCTCGCCGTCCATAACGAGGGCGAGCGGACGTTCCTCAAGCTGCTGGAAAGCTTCCCCGATCGCGCGGCCTGGCAGTCACTGCCGGGCATCAGCATGGTCAAGGCCGACGGCGGCTTCGTGCGTAATCCCAATATCGATCGGGTGCGCGACCTCGACGAGATCCCGTCGCCCTTCCTGGAAGGCGCGTTCGATTCGATCATGGCGGCCAATCCCAGCGAGAGCTGGATCGGCCTATGGGAGACCAACCGCGGCTGCCCGTTCCGCTGCACCTTCTGCGACTGGGGCTCGGCGACGGCCGCCAAGGTCACCAAGTTCGGCGAGGAGCGCCTCTACCGCGAGGTCGACTGGTTCGCCGACAAGAAGATCGAATACATCTTCTGCTGCGACGCCAACTTCGGCATCCAGAAGCGCGATGTCGACATCGCCAACTACGTCGCCGGCGTGAAGAAGGAGACCGGTTATCCGGTGGCGCTGTCGGTGCAGAACACCAAGAACGCCACCGAGCGCGCCTACGAGACGCAGAAGATCCTGTCCGACGCCGGCCTGAACAAGGGTGTGGCGCTTTCCATGCAGAGCGTCGACATGACGACGCTCGAGGCGATCAAGCGCGACAACATCTCGCTCGGCACCTACATGGAGCTGCAGCGCCGTTTCACGCGCGACAAGGTCGAGACCTATTCGGACCTGATCCTCGGCCTGCCCGGCGAGACCTACGAATCGTTCGTCAAGGGTGTCGACCAGCTGATCGAGAACGGCCAGCACAACCGCATCCAGTTCAACAATCTCTCGATCCTGCCCAACGCCGAGATGGGCGATCCGGCCTACCAGGCCAAGTACGGCATGGTCACGGTCGAGTCCAAGATCATCAACATCCACGGCGAGCGCATCGAGCTCGACGACGACGTGCCGGAGGTCCAGGACCTCGTGGTGGCGACGGCAGCCATGCCGCTGGCCGACTGGCGGCGCACGCGTGTCTTCTGCTGGATGACCGCGCTGCTGCATTTCGACAAGCTGTTCCAGATCCCGCTGATCATGGCGCACGGCATCTCGGGCGTCTCCTACCGCGACATGATCGAGGCCTTCATGGCCGCGGACCCTGCGCGATTCCCGATGATCGCCGAGATCAACGCCTTCTTCCACAAGGAGGCGGAATCGATCCAGCAGGGCGGCTCGGAGTACGTCTTCTCCAAGGAGTATCTCGGCATCTATTGGCCGGCCGACGAGTTCATCTTCGTCGAGCTGACGGCCAAGGGTAAGTTCGACGCCTTCTACGCCGAGGCCGGCAAGCTTCTGGCCGAGACCGTGAGCGCCAAGGCCGCCGGCCTGCCGATGGAGGTCATCGACGAGGCGATCCGGCTCAACCACGCCCTGGTCCATCAGCCATTCGCCAAGGACAACCTCAAAATTCGCCTGGGCTACGACCTGCTCGACTACTGGCACAAGGTGCGCGGCGGCGAGCAGGCCCTGCTCACCGAGAAGCCGCTGGCGATCGAAGTCGATCGCACCGCCAAGCCCTATGACGACTTCCAGAAGTGGTGTCGTGAGATCGTCTGGTGGGGCAACAAGAAGGGCGCTTATCTCTATTCGCCGCGGTCGGCCGCCATCACGCCCGAGCTGGCTGGCCACTACTGAGCCATGCGCTACCGGCCGCTCGGCAAGACCGGCCTGCAGGTTTCGGAGATCGGCTTCGGAGCCTGGGGCATCGGCGGGCGCACCGTCGAGCAGACCTCCTACGGCGACACCGATGACCGCACCTCGCTGGCGGCTCTCGAGCGCGCGCTGGAACGCGGCATCACCTTTTTCGACACGTCGGCCGCCTACGGCAACGGCCACAGCGAAGCGCTGATCGGCCGCGCGGTGCGCGGCAAGCGTTCGCGAGCGGTCATCGCCACCAAGGCGGGCTACGAGGCCTGGGACCAGGCGCCGGATTTTTCGCCGGCGGCGATCGTCGCCTCGACCGAGCGCAGCCTGGCGCGACTCGGCACCGACTACCTCGACCTCCTGCAGCTCCACAATCCGCCATTGGATGTCGTCACGGCGCCAGCCGTGCGCGAGGCGCTGGCGGGCCTGGTTCAGAGCGGCAAGATCCGCGCGTGGGGCGTATCGGCCAAGGGACCGGAGGAAGCCCTGCAAGCCCTCCGCGCCTGCGAGATCGCCGTCGTCCAGGCCAACTTCAACATGATGGACGTGCGCGTGCTGACGAGCGGGCTTTTGGCCGAGGTCGAGCGGCTGGGCATCGGTTTCATCGGCCGGACGCCGCTCTGTTTCGGCTTCCTGTCGGGCACGATCGGCCATGACAGCGTCTTTCCGCCGGGCGATCACCGCGCCCGCTGGCCGCGCGCCCAGCTCGCCAACTGGGTCGATGGCGCGACCGACCTGATGGCGGCGATCTCGACAGCGCCGGGCGAGGCCGCGGCTCAGGCCGCGTTGCGTTTCTGCCTGTCGTTCCCGGCGCTAGCGACCACGATCCCCGGCATCATGAAGCCGCTGGAGGCCGACCAGAACGCCGCGGCCAGCCTTTTGGGGCCGCTGCCGCGGCAGGCCGTGGACGCCGTGCTAGAGATCAATCGAAATCGACGGTTCTTCGTCTCGGCTTGATCCGGGTCGTGACGAAATCGAGGAGGTCGCCGCCGCTGAACAGGTGACCGGGAATGCCGGCGGCGGCGGCCGCCTCCAGGTCGGTCTCGCGATCGCCGATCAGGAACGATTGCGAGGCATCGATCGGCCATTCCGCCAGCAGCTTGCGGATCATGCCGGGGCTGGGTTTGCGCAGCTCGGAGACGAGGCGATAGCGCTCGACGACGCCCTCGGGGTGATAGGGACAGTATTCGAAGCAATCGATGTGCGCACCGTGCTGGCGCAGTTCGGCGCTCATCCAGCCGTGCAGATCGACGATGTGCTCTTCGCTGTAGAGCCCGCGTGCGACGCCGGCCTGATTGGTGACGATGAATACCAGGTAGCCGGCGTCGTTCAGCCAGCGCACGGCCTCACGCGCGCCGGAGACCCATTGCACCTGGTCGGGATGGTGCACGTACCCCGTATCCACGTTCAACACGCCGTCGCGGTCGAGGAAGGCGGCAGGGCGCTTCAGGATGCGCGGCACCACGCGCTGCGCGCGCTCGAAATCCTGCGGCGTGCCGATGTCGATGAACGGCGCCTCGACGATCACGCCTTCGACCAGGCCGTCCCTGGCGAGGCCCGGCAACACGTCGCGCTCGAGCGAGCAAGGGAGGGTGCCGATGCGCGACAGGACGTCCTTGCGCATCAGGTAGACGCCGGCGTTGATCGGCCGGTCGAGCGCGCCGGCGGGAATGAAGTCGCGCACCTGTCGGCCGTCGACGGCGACCCGACCGTAGCGATCGCCGGCGATGCCGCTGGCCAGCGCCATGCGCACCCAGCCGGTCGCGCTGTCGTCCCTGGCGGGCAGGAGCCCCAGCCAGTTGAAGTCGAACAGCGAATCGCCGTTGACCAGGAAAAACCACTCGTCGAGCCGGTCGGCCGCCAAGGCAAGAGCGCCGGCGGTGCCGGCCGGCTCGGATTCGACCACCGTGTCTATCGTCATGCCGCGGATCGCGCGGCCCTGGTAGGAAGCGACGAGATCACCGGCGCGATAGCCGCAGAGCAGCAAGGCGCGCTTGACGCCGTGCCGGCTCGCCTCGTCCAGCAGATGATCGAGGAAGGGCCGGCCGCCGACGTCGAGAACGGGCTTGGCGGTGTCGCCGGTCAGCGCTTTGAGGCGGCTGCCGAGACCGCCGACGAGAAAAACAGCCTGTTCGACGTTCATGCCGCTGCCGACGCATCCCTCACCGACCACCGCGCCCGGCACAGCAGCCTCTCCTCGAGCGGCTGGTCTCCCAAGCCCCAGTTTTCCGGCTGGTTGAGCTGCGGGCGGATGCCGTGCGCCCACTGCTCGGCGGGCTTGACGAAATTGCGCTCGATCGACGGCGCCAGCACGCTTTCGACGCCGGCGACCTTGCGCTTGGGATAGTCGAAGGCACTGCGGGCGATCTGCTGCAGCCGCCACCAGCGGAAATTGGTCATGACCTTATCGACCTTGGACTGCAGCGGCGTCCAGACATGGCTGATGCGGTTGCTGAACAAGCGGTCGTGGCGGCCCTTGAAGACGCGGCAGGCCGCCGGCAGGCGGATCTCGTGCGAGCCGAGGGCCACGGCCGCGTGCATGATCAGAGAATCGCAATCGAGCGACAGCACCGTATCGTCCAGGGGAAAGCCGCGAACGGTCTGCCACATGGTGCGGCTCATCAGCAGGAAGTCACCGCAGGCGTTGGTGTGCAGCTCTCGGATGTACCACTGCGGCGGATTGGGAATGTGGCTGTAGCGCGTGCTGTCCAGGCTCTCCAGCCGCGCCAGCAGCGCATCGTCGCCGAGGTTGCGCAGCAGGGTGGGAGACAGCGTGACGTCACAGCGGTCACAGCGGTACAGCGCGTTCTCATGCAGATCCTGCCGCGCGATGGTGGCGATGATCTCGTTCGACAGGTAGGTGTCCGACGCCTTGGGCGAGACGAAGCGGCCCTCGGCGCGCCGCAGCCCGACATTGGCCGCGGCGGCGGGGTTCATGCCGGACTCCTGCGAGCCGATGAACCTTTCGTGATGGTCGCGGTCGACGATGACGCCGCGCACCTGCACACAGTCACCCTGCGGCAGCGGATCCAGGGATTCGATGATCAGCGGCCGGTCGGACGGCGGATTCCACTCGACCAGGATGAGCTCCGCGTCGATCTGCGCCCGCTGCAATTGGCGGACGAGAACGCTGGTCGCCCGCCGGACTCGCAGATCAAAATCGCTGGTGTAGCCGTCGTTGCGGAAGTAGGAGACGAAACTGACGTATGGCCGGGCGGCGTTCACGTTGAACTGCTCAGGTGATGAAGCGACCGTTAGCGATATACGGGATTTAGCTTGGCATCGTAAGGGCTGTTGCGGTCGAGGGGGCATTTGAGCCCTTGTGTCGAACGGGCATCTCCTGAAGAAATCGTTGCCGGTCATGGAGTTGGCGAGTTCTTGTGACCTACGGCATAGTCGCCACTTTCTGCACGGGGCGGTCAAATTCAGATGAATGGAACGGGCAAAGGGTCGCTGCGGGCGCGGCTGGTTCCCCTGTTGGGCAGCCGGGCGACGGACTTCGTGGCGGCGCAGCTATTGCGCGAAGGCAGCGCCCTGTGGTCGGCCGACCCCCATCGCGTCCAGGAGGCGATCGACAAGGTCGAGCAGGCGTGGGCCCTGACCCGTGATCCGGAGATCGCGATCCAGCTTGCCACGATGTACGACAGGGCCAACCGCAATGACGATGCGTTGGCGGTCCTGCGCCAGGCGTTCCGCCGGAGCCCCGACCATGCGCTGCTGCGTCATCACGCGGCGATAACCCTGCTGCGGCACGGCACCCCGGGAGATATCCGCGATTTCTTCGAAAGCGTGCTGGAGGTCGACGCGCAAGACGCGTTCGCGCGCTTTGTCATGACGCTGCTCGATCGATACGACGCCTGGGTCGCGCAGCTTGCCGCGTCGATCGAGCACAAGCGCAATGGCCGGCAGCCCTTCGTCATAACGCTGCCGGTCTGGGGGGAAACACACTCAGCGTACTGCGAGCGGTTTTTCTGCGCCTCGTTGCTCTCGCCAAACAACCTGCCCGCCTTGGCACGCGATCACTCGATTCACATCGCCGTCTTCACGACGGCAGAGAGCGAGCAGGGGCTGCGCGCCAAGCCGCTGTTTCGTCGTCTCGAGGACCATGCCACCGTCGACTTCATTCACTACCCCTCCGACCTCGTGGACTATCGGGCGGCGATGCAGGCCTGCTACGGGGGCGAGAAAGTCCATTATTCGCAGAATTCGCTCGCCTTCTACTACGAGCGCAACTGCAAGTTCGCGTTGATGTCTTGCGCTCACTACGTGGCCCTGGCGGCGGGGCGCGCGACAGATGCATTTGTCAGCTGTCTGGTTGCCGACCTCGCCTTGAACGATGGCGCCCTGTTGGCCATGGCCACGCGCATGGCTACCGCCGATGCGGTTCTGGCGCATGCCATTCAGATGCGCGGCAAGACTTTGCGGCCTCTCCTGGAGCAGCAGTTCCGCGACGCCGACGGAATTCTCAGGCTTTCATCAGAGAGCTGCGCAAGGCTCGTGATTGAGCATATCCCTGCCGACAACCTTGCCGACGCCGGGCGCTCGATCGACCCGCCGCTGCGAATCGCCTGGCGGGTTGGCGATGACGGCTTGCTCATCCATGGCAACCACTACCACCCGTTCCTTCTTCGACCGAAGGCCTTCGATCATCCTTTGCGGTTGTCGATTGACCCGGTCGACAGCCGGTTCATCGACCGGACCTCCCTCGAGGAGGCCAGGATCAGCATCGTTCAGGACGCGAGCATCGTCTGCCTCGGCGTCGACGATGATCCGATCCTCGAGGCTTTTCAGGACGGCGAAGGGGCGCCATCGGTGCCCCGGTTCGCGCTTTGGCTTTGGGGGTATTGGGGGAGGCTGCGCGGCAGGCTGTTCCGTTCGCCGCTTCGCTACGGCTCGCTGGAACGTCGCGAGGAGTGGGTGCGTGTCGAGGCCGCCGCCGCCTCGATGGTGGACGCCATCGTCTTCGAGGCGGCCCGCCTCGAAGAGTCAAACCAGGCCCGGAAATCGTGGCGGCTGTGACCCTCTCGACCGTGCCGTTTCAGCGCAAGAAAAGCCGTTTTCGGCACTACCATTTGCGGGTGAACCTGTTGTATTGATTGAATAATTAAGTCGATTCAAATGAAGGCGGGCAAAGTGTTTGTGGATGGGCGCACAGCTGGGGACAGCCCCTTTAACCAGGGCGAACCATGAGTGACGCGCCGCGCTGTCGTTTGTGCGGGGGGCGACATCTCACACACTTTCTCAGCCTCAATGAGCTTCCGATATCCCACTATCTGAGGAAGAGCCCGCAAGACCCCGATCCACGTTTTACCGTCGATTTCGAGAGCTGCCAGGACTGCGGCCTGTTGCAGATCGTGAACGCCATTCCGGCTGACCTGATCTATGACGACGCCGACACCTACACGACGGGATTTCAACGGCCGCGGCACCTCGACGACCTGATCACGACGGCGGTCGCCCGCCAGGATCCGGCGAAAGCCATCGATGTCGGCTGCAACGACGGCAGCCTGATGGAGAACCTGCGTCGCGCCGGCTACACCCAGGTGGTCGGCATCGAACCCAATGCGGTCGCCGCCGACATGGCCCGTAAAAAGGGCTACGACGTCTACACCAGCTACCTGACAGAGCCGCAAGCGCAGCAGATCGTCGCCAAGCATGGCGAATTCGACACTCTGTTCCTGCGTCATGTCGTGGAGCATGTCAGCGATCTCGAGGGCTTCTTTGCCGGCATCCGGACGTTGCTGCGCGACGATGGCCTGCTGGTTCTCGAGCTGCCTGAAGTCGAGGAAAGCTTCAGGCTGGGCAGCCCGGCCATCCTATGGGAAGAGCACGTCAACTATTTCACGCCGGCGTTGGTCGAGCACATGCTGGGGCGCTTCGGGTTCGAGGTTTGTGATCGGCGCACCTACGTGTTCGGCGGCGGCTCGATGGCCTTCGTCGCGCACAAGCGGGCCGCTCCGGTCGCCACAACGCCCAAGCTCCCCGATCCCGCTCCGACGATCAAGCTTCTGCGCCGATTTGCCAGCGGCATCGAGCGGCAGAAGGCCGAGTTGAATGATCTCGTGTCGCTGGCGCGATCCAGCGGCTTCCAGGTCCTCGTCTACGGCGCCGCGCCGCGTTCCTGCCTGTTGGCGTCGGTTTGTCAGATCGCAGACAAGATCGACTTCGTCGTCGACGACAGACAGGACATTCAGAATCGGCTGATGCCCGGCACGCCGAACGTCGTGCGGCCGCTTGCCGACGTGGCCGACGCCGTCGGCGGCAGGCTGCTGTGCCTGCTGGGCGTGGGCTCGGAAAACGAATTCAAGGTGCGGGCCCGTATCGAGCAGGCGGTTTCGGCCGATATCACGTATGTCAGTCTTTTCCCGCCGCGCGATATGCTGCAAAGCATCGACGCGGCGCGTCGTGTCATCACCGCCAGCTAGAAATAGGGATCGTCACAGGATGTCGCGCATAGACCTGCCAGCCCAGCCCAACGGCTACAAGGTTCAGTGGTCCTACCTGCCCAAGCAGTTCAGCGCCGAGAACATCGAGGAGATCCTCGACCTGTTCCGCAAGTTCGTGCCGACGGGCGATTTCACCCTGGGCAAGCCGGTGCGCGAATTCGAGGAGAAGTTCGCGGCGATGATCGGCACGCGCCACTCGATCGGCGTGAACTCGGGCACCGATGCGATCAAGCTCGGCCTCAAGGCGCTGGGCGTCGGCCCCGGTGACGAGGTGATCACCACGGCCAACACCTTCATCGCCACGGTCGGGGCGATCGGCGAGCTGTTCGCCAAGCCAGTGTTCGTCGACTGCACCGACAACTTCTGCATGGACGTGAGCCAGGTCGAGGCCAGGATCACCAAGAAGACCAAGGCGATCGTGCCGGTCCATCTCGCCGGCCAGATGACCAACATGCCGGCGCTGATGGAGATCGCGAAGAAGCACAATCTCCCGGTCGTCGAGGATTCCTGCCAGTGCATCCTCGGCAACATCGAGGGCAAGAACTCGGGCACCTACGGCCGCTCCGGCGCCTTCTCGCTGCATCCGCTGAAGAACCTGAACGTCTGGTCCGACGGCGGCATGATCGTGACCGACGACGACGATTTCGCGACCGAGCTGCGCCAACTGCGCAATCACGGCCTCGCCGGCCGCGACAGCGTCGTCCGCATGGGCTGCAACTCCAGGCTCGATTCGATCCAGGCGGTGGTCGGCAACTGGCTGATCAACCAGGTCGACTTCATCACCAACACCCGCATCAAGAATGCCGCCTACCTCGACCGCGGCTTGAGCCGCATTCCCGGCATCAAGCTGCCGCAGCGCTACAACAACCGGAAGCTGGTGTTCCACCTCTACATCGTGTTCGCCGAGCGCCGCGACGAGCTGGTCGCCCATTGCAAGAAGCAGGGCGTCGAGGTGAAGGTGCACTATCCCGTGCCGCTCTATCAGCAGGAAGGCCTGCGCGAGTACGGCTACAAGAAGGGCGATTTCCCCGTGACGGACCGCCACGCGGCGACGATGATCTCGTTCCCGGCGCACGAGCACCTGACCGAGGAACAGCTCGCGTATACCGTCCAGACGGTCGAAGAGTTCTATGGGGCTTGAGATGGCGAAGCACAACATTCCCTACGTCAACCTGCCCGCGCAGGGCCGCGATCAGATGGAGGATCTGAAGAAGATCTTCGAGCAGGTCGTCCTCAAGGGCTCGTTCGTCGGCACCCACGACGATCTGGCGGCGCTCGAGAAGCGCGTGGCCGAGTACTGCGGCACGGCGGAGGCGGTCGCGCTCAATTCGGGCACCGATGCGCTGCTGCTGGCCATGCTGGTCTCGGGCATCGGCAAGGGCGACGAGGTCATCACGCCGCCCAACTCCTTCGTGGCCTCGACCGCGACGATCGTGCAGCTCGGCGCCACGCCGGTCTTCGCCGACGTGCTGGCCGACCAGAACGTCGACCCGGAGAAGATCGCCAAGGCGATCACGCCCCGGACCAAGGCGATCATGCCGGTCCATCTCACGGGCCGCATCTGCCAGATGGACGAGATCATGGAGATCGCCAACCGCCATGGCCTGGTGGTGATCGAGGATGCCGCCCAGGCGATCGGCTCGATGTACAAGGGCCGGCTGGCGGGCTCGATCGGCCACTTCGGCTGCTTCTCCGCCCATCCGCTCAAGAACCTGAACGCGCTGGGCGACGGCGGCTTCGTCACCACCAACGACAAGGCGGCGGCCGAGCGCATGCGCCGCCTGCGCGCGCATGGCATGGCCGACCGGGCGACTATCGAGGAATGGGGCATGGTCTCGCGCATGGACACGCTGCAGGCGGCGATCCTCAACTACCGTCTCGACAAGCTGCCCGACGTGATCGCCAAGCGGCGCGACAATGCCGCCCTCTACCAGAAGCTCCTGCATCACGAGCGGATGTACGTGCCGACCTGCCGCAACGAGGAATACAACACCTTCCACACCTTCGTCGTGCAGGTCGACAAGCGCGATGAGCTGCAGGCGCATCTCAGGGAGATCGGCATCAAGACGGCGATCCACTATCCGGTGCCGATCCATCTGCAGCCGGCGGCGCGCGCGCTCGGGCACAAGAAGGGCGATTTCCCGATGACGGAGCGGCAGGCCGAGCGGATCCTTACCCTTCCAGTGAACCAGTATATGAGCCGGGCCGACGTCGAGACTGTGGCAAGCGAGGTCCTGGCCTTTCTTGACCGCTGACGACATGGCCCCGTGACCGCCTGCCATATCTGCGGCTCTCCGAAGCTCGAGCCGCTCATCCAGAAGGGAACGCCGTTTCGGCTGGTGTCGTCCGACGTCCAGCCCGTGGTCGGCACGGCCGAATATTCGCTGTGTTCGACTTGCCTGGCGGTGCAGAAGACGGCGACGCCGGCGTGGCAGGTCATGGCCGAGCACGTCTATGCCAACTACGACATCAATCATCAGAGCCAGGGCGCCGAGCCCACCATCTTCGACTCGGCGAAGGGCAGCGGTCCGCGCTCGCTGATCCTGCTGCGCAATTTTCTCGAGACGGGCGAGCTGGCCGAGGAGGGACGGCTGCTCGACATCGGCTGCTCCAACGGCAACCTGCTGAAAAGCTTCCATAGTCTGCGTCCGCGCTGGAAGCTCTCCGGCGCCGAGCTGGTCGACCAGTGGAAGGAGACGGTGCTGGCCCTGCCGGGCGTCGAAGCTTTCTACAGCGGCGCCGGTCCGGCCTATGCCGGCCGCTTCGACGTCATTTCCCTGTCGCACGTGCTCGAACACATTCCCGACCCGATCCCCTTCCTCAAGGCGATCTCGGGCCATCTCACACCGCATGGCCGCCTCCTGCTGGCCATGCCGAACCTGCGCCAGAATGCGAGCGATCTCATCATCGCCGACCATTGCAGCCATTTCGACGAAGACAGCCTCGCCTACGTCGTCGGCAAGGCGGGGCTCGGCATCGAGCTCTTGTCGTCAACCATGCTTCCCAAGGAATTGGTCGCCGTGCTGTCGCTCGGCCGCCCGGCGCGCGTGCCGGATGTCGCTGGCGCCGAAGCCGACGCGCGCCGGGCCAGTACCAAGGCTCGCTGCCTGTTCTATTTCGAGCTGCTCGACGAGGTGCGCCAGGCGGCCAGGACGTATGCCCGGGATAATCGCCCATTCGGCATCATGGGATCGTCGATCGCCGCCTGCTGGACGATGCTCGAGCTCGAGGGCAAGGCGGCATTCTTCGTCGACGAAGATCAGAACCGCATCGGGCGCCAGCTCATGGGCCGCCCGATCGTGGCGCCGGCGCAGATGCCGGCAGGCGCGGTGGTATTCATCCCGATGTCGGTGGCCGTCGCCGAGAAGATCATCGAGCGCTGGAAGCAACTACCGGTCGATTTTCGCTATGTGCCGACGAACCGGCCGGGCTAGAACCGGGTCGCTTTAGGGGCGCGGCAGATGTCGTTGTGGTCCGCTCTCTCTCGCCTCGTGCCGCGCTCCGGCGCCAGGGCGCCGGCGGCCGATGAGCTGCTGCGGCTGGCTCCGGAGCAAGTCACGCAGTGCACCTTGCTCGAGCTTGCCGTCGAGTCCGACGGCGTCATTGCCTTCGAAGTCCGGGAAGGATGTGTTGCCGAAGCAGAGGAGAAGCTCGACACGCTGCGCCGGAAGATCGTGGGATCGCGGCCGGTCTGCACCGGCACGGCATTCGATGTCCAAGCGCTGGACCGGCTCTGGGTGAACCTGCTGCATCTCGGCCTGTTCGACGAGCTTCGCTATCTCGCCGGGCCGCCCTGCAACCTGCCTTTCCGTCCCGAGATCAAGGCCTTCCTCGACCACGGCGCCGTGCAGTTCGCGGCCTGCCATGCGCGGGGTGTTGCCTATCGTGCGCAGCATCCGGGCGTCGAGATCTTCACCATGGGATGCATCGTCTGGGGCGAGGAATACATACGCAACTTCCTGCGCTACAACGTCCGCTCGATGCTGTCGGAGGACAACCTGCCGGCGCTCGCCCGCCAGGGCAAGGTCGTCTTCAGCATCGTCACCGATGCGGCGGGCGAGCAGCGGCTGCGGTCCGATCCGCTGTTCGGCAGGCTGTCGGCAATCGTCGACGTCGAATTCACGGTCGTTCCCGACAGCCTGATCGAGATCCTGCGCCACGGCCATCTGGTGAAGAATTTCTACGTGCTCTACGGCATGCTCGATCATTGCTCGATCTACTTCGCCGAGGGGGCGGGCTCGCATCTGTTCATGATCCCGGTGGACTGCGTGGTGGCGAGCGGCACGCTCGTCAACATGGCGAACTACCGGCACCAGGGCTACGAATGCTGCGGCGGCGGCAATCTGGTGGCGGAGACCGAGACCTTCCTGCCGGCGATCGACGCGCGCTTCGGCGGCGAGGGGCCGATCCGCATTTCGACCTACGAGCTCGCTTCGCTGGCGTTCCAGCATGCCCATCACTATTTCCACTCCCAGGTGATCGCGGCCGAGAACCGCGATTTCGGCCGTCATCCGCGCGAGCTGTTCTGGCCGGTTGAAGGCGGCGTTGAAATCCACTCCGTCTTCATCCACCCGCTCTTCACCACCGCGGCAGGCCTGGCGAGGTACCGGCGCAAGCATTTCGCCAATATCGACTACGGCATGATCCCGCGGCTGTTCACGCACCCCGGAGCGATCAAGCTCATGGATCCGAGCCTGGCCTATGTGAACAATTTCACGGCAGCGCATCGTCGCTACGAGACGACCGGCAGGCCGTTCACCTACGAGGACTTCCTGCGCTGCCATGACCGCACCTACCCGGTGCAGAAGGCCTGCTTCACCCAGGCGCAGCACCTGCCGTGCCAGCTGCCAGGCTATGCGACCTGCAACGGCGACGACGTCGCGCAGGATGTTCGGGAGATCAACGCCCTGTTCGGCATCGACCTCGGCGGCTGACACGGATGCTGCCACGGCCACCAGCCGTCAGGGCTTGACGAGGTAGGCGCCGGGGACGTTCGTCCAGGAAAAGGTCTGCAGCCGGACGTTGGGCTTGTCGGCGAGGAATTCGTCGACCGCGGCCGTCTCGCCTGGCCAGTCGGCAATGGCGTACTCGTCGAAAATAACCACGCCGCCTCGCGTCACCTTGTCCCAAAGAGCCTGCAGCACCGCTCGCGTCGGCTTGTAGAGGTCGCAATCGAGGTGGACCAGCGAGAAGCGGACGCCGGGATTGTCGTGGGCGAACGTCGCGACTGTTTCCTCGATGTTGCCGTCGATCAGCTTGATGCGCGGCTTGAACGGAATGAAACGGTCGGCATCGAAGATGGCGATCGCATCGAGGACTTCCTGGTGAAAGCGGGCCGGGTTGAAGCCGCCCACGGTCTTGCCGGCGTCGGCCAGCGGCACCGAATCCTGGTCGGAGAAGCCGGTGAAGCCCTGCCAGTTGTCGAAGCCCCAGACCGTCTTGGTGCGATCGCCGATGCAATAGGACTCGAGCAGGTTGGCCCAGGTGAACAGGCCGAGCCCGCGAAAGACGCCGAACTCGGCGATGTCGCCGGGCACGTCGAGCGTCATCTTGAACAGCTCGACATGAGCCAGGAAACGCTTCAAGGCCTGGCGCCTGGCCAGGACGGCGAAGTTCTTGACCGCGCTGAGGGGGTCGATGCCGTGCTTGGCGCAATGCTCGGCGATCCGGGCCTCGATGTCCTGGTCGGAAGCTGCCTTCTTGAAGCCGTCCGAGGTGTCGATTTTTGCGATTGCCATCTGCTATTGAGCCTTCGTCGGGGCGACGACGGTGTTCGCCGCGATGTCGAGATAGTGCTTGGTCGAGTGCGATTGCTCGCCGAAGAAGCGGAAGTCGCAGCTCAGGCGCATGCGGTCCGACGAATTGGCCATCGATTCGTGCATCGTCCGTTTCCCCATGACGACGACGTCACCCGGCTCCAGCGGCGCCAGCACCACGCGCTGCGCATCATCGGCCGAGCCGCCGTCGATCGGCGCCAGCCAACCGTCGGCGGCGGCCTTGCGCTCCGTCACCAGCTCGGGTGCGTTATGGGTTCGCGCATAGGCGGCCATGCCGCCGCACGCCAGATCGATCGGCACCAGCGGCACCCAAACGACGCAGAAATCGCCCATGTGCCGATTGTAGCTGATGTCCTGATGCAACGGCACGCGCGCCAGCGAACAGCGCGGCAGCACATAACGCGCTGTCGGTGGCATGTGGGCATAGAGCCGTTGCGCGGACAGCAGCTCGAAAAGCAGTGGATGGCTGTTCAGGAAGCGCGGGATCGTGCGCAACGGCTCGGCAAGTCGGACCTCGAGCGGGAAATGCCCGAGGAACATGTGCCGGTCATGCTCGGAGATCTCGGTCTGGCCGTCCTCCATCAGCGCTGTGAGCCGTTCGGCGGCGTCTGCATCCTGCAGCGAGAAGCCGTACTGGCGAACCGCCTGATCGATCGCCGTCACCGCATCGCGAAGGAAATCGGCCGCCGTCCGCACGACCTCGGGCGGCAACAGGTTCCTGGCGACCACGATGCCTTCGCGGTCGAAGACCAGCTTTGCGCGATCGACGCCGTGATCCACGGCGACCGACAAGTCCTTGAGGTCAACCATCCGAATGTCCTGGAGGACGCGACGCGTTCACGACAGCGAGGCCGGCCCGCGGAGAATAGCGCATCCGATCGGCGGTATCCCCGTCCATGGGGCAGCTATCGCATTTCCAACGCGGCATGCAACATTTTTCCCGCTAACATCGCTCTGGTTGTGGGCTTTCGTCTGGTCAGGGCCTACCCTTGGCCGACGAACCTGGTGTATTGATTGAGTAATGGGATCGACGGGCACAGGGCGGGGAACAGTGTCTTTGCAGGTACGCGCGGCCAGGCGCCGCCGTTTGGCTCAGGGTAGGCGATGAACCGTACAGTGCGCTGGCGCCTCTGCGACCTCGGATTGCGGCTTGCGGGGGATCCTCATGCCGTTCCTGTCGATCTGATCCAGGACCAGGCAGACAGCCATACGACCGTCGACACTGAATGACCGGCGGGCCGGTCGAGGATTGTCATGCAGAAGTTGTCGGACATCTCCAGTGCGGTACGCGGCGCCGCTCTCAAGCTTCGGGCTGCCCTGGGCTTCGCGGCAGGGAAGCGGCCAGACGCCGCCCCGATACGCCGCCCGCTCTTCGAATTGGCCAAGGAAGCCGACGAGCTGTTTGCGCACGAGGTCATGACCGGCTGCTTTGGCGACGTCGAGCGCTCCGTCGCAGCGCTCAGCCAGGCGATCCTGCAGGACAGCTTCGACTGCACCCTGGGAACCGAGAGCGACGTTCCCGATCGAGTCTGGATCAGTCTGCTGCGGCTGGGGCTGTTTGACGAACTGCGCTATCTGGTGCTGCACCAGGCCCTGCCGATACGCGACGAGGTGAAGGCATTCATCGACTTCTGTGCAAACGAGTACGCCTTGTGCCAGCAACGCGGCGAGGCCCTTCGGGCCAGCAATCCGGATCGAGATATCTTCACCCTCGGCTTCATCGTGTGGGGGCGGGAATATGTCGACAACTTCCTGCGCTATGGCATGCGCTCCATGCTGTCGGAGGGCAACCTGCCGACGCTCCGCCGTCAGGGTCAGATCGTCTTCAGCATCGTGACCGACGTCGCCGGCGAGGCGCAGATCCGCCAACACCCCGTGTTCGCCCAGATGTCTGCCTTGGGCGATGTGGTGTTCATCACCATGGCGGACTCGATCACCGGGATACTGCGGAGCGGACATCTGGTCCGCAATTTTTATGTGCTCTACGGCATGTTGGATCATTGTTCGATCTACTTCGCTCAGGGCGCGCGCTCGCACCTTTTCATGATTCCTGTCGACGCGATCGTGGCCGATGGCAGTCTGCCCAACATGGCGAACTACCGGCACGAAGGGTTCGAGTGCTGCGGCGGCGGCAATATCGTGGCCAATACCGAGACGTTCCTGCCGGCGCTCGACGGCCTGTTCGGCGCCGACGGCCCGATCAGCATCTCGACCGAGGAACTGGCGTCACTCGCCGTCAAGCATGCCCATCACTACTTCACGTCGCAGATCATCGCCAAGGAGAACCAGGATTTCGGCAAGCATCCGCGCGAGCTGTTCTGGCCGGTCGATGGGGGCGTCGAGATCCACTCGGTCTTCATTCACCCGCTCTTCACCACGGCGTCCGGACTGGCGAAATACCAACGCAGGCACTTCGCCAACATCGACTACGGCATGATCCCCCGGCTGTTCTCCGGATCGGCCAGCATCAAGATCATCGATGATCCGCGCAAAGCCTACGTGAACAACTACACGGCGGCCAACCGGCTGTACGAGACGACCGGGCTGCCCTTCGCTCAGGAAGACTTCATCCGAAGCCACGGCTGGAGCTATCCGTTGCAGAAGTCCCTTTTCACCCGGGCGCAGCTTCTGCCCTGCCGGTTGGAGGCGTGGACGCCGTATCGCGACGTCGCCGCGGATGTCCGGGAGATCAACCTCGAGTTCGCCGAGGAGGAGCCTCCGTCGTCGCCCGCCACGACCGACCTCACGATCATCATGCCGACGCACAACCGGCCGGCGCTGTGCCGGGCGCAGGTCCAGTTTCTGCGCCGAACGCAGTTCCAGCACCGCGTCATCGTGGCGGACTCGAGCGAACAGCCCGATCCCGAACTGCGGCGGGTCTGTCGGGGGCTGATCGAATGGCGGCAGTTCGACCCGGCGACCGGCCCGAACGAGAAAGTGGCTGCCGTAGCGCGCTCCGTCACGACACCGTACGTGGCCGTGATCGCCGACGACGATGTCAGCTTCCCGCACGCGATCGATGCCTGCCTGGCATTCTTGCAGGACAATCCGGACCATGTCGTCGCTCAGGGCTACGTGCTCAGCGCCATCATGAGCCGCGAGGCGTTCGACATCCAGAACGTGCTGTGGTTCACGCAGGGGATATCCGAAGGTACGCCGCTCAGGCGTCTGTACGAGCTGATGCGTCGCTATCAGCCGTTCTTCCGGGCCGTGTTGCGCACCGACGCCTGCTTGCAGGCGCTTGATGAGGCAAGTCTCGCCGACGGGCCGTTCTTCAAGGAGCTCGCCTTTACGGCCACCGTGGCTGCCCTCGGAAAGTCCAAGCGGCTGCCATTGATCTATACATTGCGGGGAGAGGAGGAGTCGCTGACGCAGGCGAGAGGGCATCCGTTTTACTGGTTCTTGTCGAACACGAACACTTTCTTTGGAGGCTACGTCCAGTACCGCAACAGATTGGCGGCCTTTCTCAGGGAACTGCAGAAACGTGAAGAGCAGGTCGAGGCAAGCGGCTCCGCGCAGAGCGACAGGACGCCTGAGGAGCTGACGCATCTCCTGGACATCATTCACGCCTCCTATTTTGGCCGTGAGATCGACACCGGCATGATCAACCACACGGCGCGCGTCCTTCTCGGAGACGCGATCAAGCCCCTCAAGCTCGGGGGCTCGCAGTGGCACGACGAGGCGATCGGCCAGGAGGACGTCGTGCATCCGGCGGGTCGCGAGGGGCGAAGTTACGTTTGGCGCAAGGAGGTCCTCAATGCCGAGCCACGGTCGGAGATCACGATCAGTGGCGAGGAGATTGCCCATGTCGAGGCGGTTCTGGACCAGTACGTTCCGCCGGAACCCGGCCGGGCCCCGCTCGTGTCGATACTCGAGCCTGCGGACTTCCCGGCGGTCGCGGAAAATGTCTCCCAGGTGGCTTCGGTCGAGAATGCATCGGTCGAGATCGACGACGGACAAGTCATCCGGTTCGCCGAACTCAAGCGATATGGCCTCCACCGCTTCACGTTGCGGGTCGCCGACCCACGGCCGAAGGAGACGGCGCAATGGTCGGTCAAGGTCAAGGCCGACGGTTGCACGCGGTTGAAGTTCGAGCTCCATGACGATGGCGCAAGAAAATACGGCATGTGCATCATCGACCTGGAAACGGCCGGCAAGATCGACCAAGGCGGCGCGCTGGCGCTTGCCGAGGTGGTGGCCTTGCCGGACGGGCAGCGCGAGATAAATCTCGCCCTGCCATGGACAGCCGAAAGCCAATCCCACTTTTCAATTACTCTGCTCGACAAGGCCAACAGCTTGGTTCATCCAGGCGACAGCAAGAGGGCGATCAAGATAGCCGAGATCGCGTTTCGTTAGTGGCATCGCCATGAGAACCCGATGAGTACGAAGCTTGTAATACCCAGCCTGACCGGGCTGCGCGGCGTGGCGGCGATGCTGGTCGTCTTTCACCACTACTTCTACTGGTGTGCTCCGTTTTCGATCGTGCCGCGCCCCGACTGGATCGACTACATCTTCGCGACCGGCGGATTCGGGATGACCTGCTTTTTCGTCCTTAGCGGCTTTGTCATAGCCTACAACTATCTGGACTTTGGCTGGAAGCAGCAGCCCCTGAAGTCGACGGCCCATTTCGTGTTCTTGCGGTTTTCGCGCCTCTATCCGGCGCTGCTCGTGTTCATCGGCCTGCTCGTGATGTTCAGGTGGACATCGGCACAGTACGCCAACGGCTTGGGGTTGTGGACCGCCGTGCATGTGGCCAGCGCGCAGTCCTGGCTGCCGTTCAAGCTCAATGGTGCGATGCCGGACGCGAACGTGTTCCATGTGAGCTGGAGCATAAGCACGGAGTTCATGCTCTATTTCATGTTTGCGCTCTTCATGGTGCTGTGGAGCGTCGCCAGCCGGTCGTGGGGCGCCATCGGGGTGACGGTGCTGCTTGGCCTCGTGGCATTGTATTTCATCCTGCTGATCCGGGTGGCCGCTTCGGGCCCTGCCACAGACGCGTTCGTGAAATACCTTCAGGCTGTGGCCGGCCTGCCAAGTCCATTCGAGCCGTTGACCGATGACGAATGGAAGCGATGGTTTTTCTATATTTCGCCGTACTTTCGCGTCGTCGACTTCTCTCTCGGCGTCGCAGCGGCACTTCTGGTCATGAAGTACCGCGTCGTCCTGGTCGAGCATCGCCGGCTCTTTCGCCTGCTGGCGAGCGTGGGGGTGCTCGGCCTCTTTGTCTGGTACCTGCTGCCGTTGACGCTGGCTGGCGACCAGCAACCGGGGCGGCTCTATCAATCCTTCCTGCCGCCGCTGTTCTTCGCCCTGATCCTGGCGAACGGCGATGACCAGCGCAGTCTCGTCAACCGATTCCTGTCCTCGACCCCGCTCATCTTCGTCGGCGAGATCTCGTACTCGCTCTACCTTTTCCACCCGTTGTCGCCGCGCATCGGGATCGTCTGGCCGGACAAGCCGTTCGCTGTCGATCTCCTGCCGGTATTGGCCCTCAACATGCTGGCCACCGGGGGATGCGCGATCGTGTTCGCCTACGGCATGTACTCGCTGGTGGAAATGCCGGCCCAGCGCAAGCTCCGGTCGCTGTGGACGCGCTGGTTCGGCCGCCCGTCACGGGCACCTGTTGTGACGGTTGCCGGTCAGTGACCTGAATAGGTACGGCGGATCATAGCTTCTGCCGCTGCCACATGCCGCGCTCCATCCACCACACCCTCGGGTCGCGGAAGGTGTCGGCGATGCGATCGAATTCCTGTTCCGTCATGCCGACATAGTCGAGCCAGCGAGCAAGGTCGCTGGGCTTCACCGGGTCGTAGCGATTGATCAGCTCGATGGCCTGGCCACGGCCCATCAGGCCGGCGCGAATGTCCTTGCACGCATGATCGGTGGCGCGGCCATAGCCGAACTTGATGAATTTGAGATAGTCGTGCACGCCGTTCTCGTGCATGTCGTCAAGGTTGGACATGGTGCGATAGGTGCGGTCGAACGGCTTGTCGCTGATCTCGAAACCATAGCGGTCGCACACCAGCTTGATGTGCTCGTTGGCTTCCCAGTACACGTAGTTGCCGAGGAAGATGCCGCGCAGGTCGAGATCGAACATCTCCTGGTCGGAGGGGTATTTCCACAACGACAGATCGGCGCTGGTGAGGTTCTCGCGACCCTCGAAATAGGTCCACTCGAAGCCGCGCGCAAAATGCTCGAGGCGGTCGCGGTAGGTGACCTCGGGAAAGTCGTCCATCGAGAACTGGCCGCACAGGTCGAGATAGCCGTGCTCGCCATAGAAGACCAGCGGAATGCCGTGCTGGGCCGCGACGCGCATCGGCGCCGTCATGATGCCGACGTGGGCATGCCAGTTCATGTCGCCCATGACGACGAAGGCCAGGCGATTGAGCGCTTTCAGCGTGGCGACCGAAGGGCGCACGATGACGTGGTCGACACCGAAGGCCTCGCGCATGCGCACCATGTTGCGCCAGCCGACGTCGGTCCAGTTGTTGCCGTCGTAGGTGACGAGCAGAGGGTTGAGACCGAATTCGTGCTTGAGAACATGGGCCTGGAAATAGGAGTCCTTGCCGCCGGAGACCGCGACCACCACGTCGTGGCGGCTGCCGTCGCGGCAGCGGTAGCGCTCGATCAGATCGCGCAGCAGCTCGCGGCGGCGTGTCCATTCGGCCGGGGCGATCGTGGCCTTCACCGCCGCCATCTGGCAGCCGGTGCACACGCCGTTGTCGTCGAACTCCATGGGCGCCGCCGAGATCGACGGATAGGCGCACGACACGCACCAGCGGATCGTCCGCCGCTTGGACGCGGCTTCGGGGCGGGCGGCGGGAAAATCTCCCTGCGCCGCGTCGGCCAGGCGCCGGGCGATGCGCGCGTCCTCGGCGGCCCGGTCATAGGTGGGCTCGCGTCTCAGGAAGCGCGAGCCCAGTCCCACCGGCCGCATCGGCAGGCCGGCCTGGAGGCAGGCCTGCTTGGCGTGACTGTAGCTCAGCTCGAAGAAGTGGAAGATGTTGGCCGCCGCCGCGGCGGCAGCGCCAGCCTCGATGGCCATGGGAAAATGCTCGTAGCGGCCGACGCCGCCACAGGCCACGACCGGAATGTCGACCGCATCGGCTACGCGCGCGATCAGGTCGCTGTCATAACCGGCGCCGGAACCGTCGCGATCGATCGAGTTGAGGAAGATTTCACCGGCGCCACGGGCGGCGAGTTCTCGCGCCCACACGGCGGGATCGTGGCCGGTCGGTCGCCGTCCGCCGTCGACGAAAGCCTGGTAGCGGCCGTCGTCGTGGCGCAGGGCATCGATCGAGCTGACGATGCACTGCACGCCGAATCGCCGGGCCGCCGCCTCGACGAGGGCTGGATCGTCGAATGCCGCGGTGTTGATTGCGACCTTGTCGGCTCCGGCGGCAAGCCGGGTCTCGATGTCGGCGAGCGAGCGGATGCGTCCGCCGAAGGTCAGCGGCATGAAGCAGCACTTCGCGATCTCGCGCAGGACGTCGATGGCGCTGTCGCCGACATATTGCTGGTGCAAGTCGTCGCGGCGCAGGTCATGTCCACCTTCGCCGCGGCTGATGTCGAGAACCACCAGTTCGTCGGCGTTCCATTGCGACAGCCGCTCGACAGTGCTCATCGGATTGCCGATGACCTGGTGGACCTTGAACAGCTGGCTGCGGACGATGACGCCATGCTTGAGCAGCAGCACGGGGATCAGGCGCGGCCGCACCGTCACCTGCTGAACCGTTTCGCAAACGCGATCAAGCATGGACGGAGCGCTCGCGCGCGAAGGCCGAGAACGCGGCGAGCACCGAAAGCCCGGCGTCCTGGCTTTTCTCGGGGTGGAACTGGGCGCCGTGGATGTTGCCGCGCTGCACGGCCACCGTTACCTCCCGGCCACCGAAGCGGATGGACGCCGCGACGTCCGACGGCGTGCGGCACTCGAGGACATAGCTGTGCACGAAATAGAACGCTGTTCCGGGCTCAACCTCGCGATAGAGGAGGGCGTCGGGCGCGGGCGTGACGTCGCACCAGCCGATGTTGGGGATGCGCTCGCCGCTCTGGCGCGGTTCCAGCCGCAGCACCCGGCCGGGAATGAGGCCGAGCCCCTCGTGGTGGCCAAACTCCTCGCTCTCCTCCGCCAACAGCTGCATGCCGAGGCAGATGCCGATCACCGGCACGCCGTCCGCTGCGGCCGCCCGGATCGGCTCCACCAGGCCGTGCTCGTTGAGAGCCGCCATGGCGCGGGCGAAGGCGCCCACACCGGGAAGCAGCAAGGCATCGGCGCGGCGTACCGAATCCGCGTCCGTCACCACTTGCGCCGGCACGCCGATGCGCCCCAGCGCCGCCTGCACGGAGCCCAGATTTGCCACGCCGCTATCGATGATGGTCAGGGTCATTGCATGATAGTTAGCATGAAGCACGATAGTAACAAATTCAGGCACCTTGCGATTTTCGACGTCACGGGAGGTTTGGTGGCTGCAGACGGAGCTGCCATCCACCAAACAGCCGGCCGAGGCCCACCACCGCTTTTTGCTGGACCGATCAGGCGATACCGAAAACGGTAGACACCGGAGCGTCTAATGTTTCCGGCCACGCCCGACCGGTCAGCGAGGCGCGCGACGAGGCGCCAACGCTGGGCGGCGCCGACCTGATGATCACATCCAACGATAAATAGAGCGAGCGACACCACGGAGCGGCATCGATACGTGAGGCCTACGCGACTCGAATCAAAAGCCAGGTTACAAACGCGGGGTGCCGGCCAAAGCCAGGTAGCTGTCAAAAACGGTAGACACCGGAGCGTCTTATGTTTTGTCCAACGTTTTGATCGCCAGATCGCGTCTCGGCGACGCACCGCCAAGACAGCGCAAGGCCTGTGACAAACAGCCACTCGTCGTCGCAGCACTGCAGCGAGCAGATGTCCGCTCGTCACCTCTACGTCCTGGTCGTCGATGTTCGATCCAAAGAACAGGGCCTGCGCGCGCATGCATGCCTCTGCCAAGTTGGACCGCTGTCGACGTCGTGTTGGCGGGATCGAAGGGCCCGACCCGCTCCCGCATTCCACTACAAACCGGTCGGGTCGGTCCGGATGCGACGCGGCTCCGTGTTGGGTTCACCCGATCAAGGCACGGCACGAGTGGCGCTGTGCTGGCAATGACTACAGACGATGATGCGGCGTGATTAAACGATGACATAAACCAACCTCGCTGGTTGCTGAAGGTTGGCAGGGATAAGCCACAAAATTGCTCGCAGGAGTCAACCGGTTCGTGATCAGCCAAAGGGCGAATGCGCGAAGTCATCTTCCAACCTTTCTCGTTGAAGGTTGGAAGGGATAGGCCACAACTTTGCGCTACGGAGTCAAGCCAATCCTCGCGAGAAGGTCGAGGCGCGCCTCTAGCTGTTGCTGTCCCTTCGGTTATCGATCGCGACCTGATCGTTGGCCAAACAGGCGACCAGCCAAGCCAAACGCAGGTCTTAGTCGGCGCGCACGAGCGGCATCACGCTCTCGACTTCGCATGGGCGAGCACCGGTGACTGCAAGGTGTTACGTGACATGCCCATCGTGGTAGTGAAGGAGAGGTCGGCCTCCGGCATCGGCCGGCGCCGACGAGAACCCAAGTGGAGCAATCGAGTAGTGAGAAGCAGACGTTCTTCCTATCCCGGGCCGGAGAAACTCGTGCCGACGGACGCCGTCGCGAAGCAGGCGGCATTGCGCGAGGCTGTCCAGAAACAGCCGAAAGATGTGGCATCCTGGATCGCGCTCAGCCAGGCATGCCAGGTACTCTTAGATGAGCAGGGCGCGATTGAAGCAGCCCGAGCGGCCGTCGACCTGGCGCCCGACAATATCGATGCGATCCGCCAGTACGCCTATAGCCTCATTCAGGTCGGCCGCCTCATGGTCGAGGCGCGCTCGTGGTTCGATCGGCTCTATGACATAGCGCCGGATGATCCGGTAGGGCTGTACTATCGCTACAACTTTGCGCTGCTGTCGGGCGACTATCGCAAGGCCATCGACGCCTGCGAGAGGCTGGATCGGGTCCAGCCGGACAACCCCATTGTTCAGGCCCGTATGGCGCGGGCACGCAGGTTGCTTGGCGATACCGCAGGCGCCGCTCTGCACTCCGCCCAGGCGGCCGCCCGGTGCAGCACGGAAGAGGATCCGTTTCCCTTTGGCCGTTGGGCGAGCCTGAAACCGGTCTACAGCGCCCTTGCCGGCGATCCGGTCGGGGCCGAACGAATGTCGCTCGAGCTGTGTCAGGCCGAGGGGAGCGGACTCGCCGACTTGTCTCACCCTCGCTATCCCGACGACTGCGAGGAGCGGATTGCGCGGTTACGAGGTCGTATCCGTGGACGTGACCTGTTCGTGTTCGGGAATGGTCCGTCGCTCAGGGAGATCATCGCCCGAAAAGACGAGGTCGCATCGCTCGACTTCGCCTCTATGACGATGAGCAGTTTCCAAATCGTCAACGAAGAAATGCTGCGACCGACCGGGAAGCAGCTCGACATGGCGTGCATGAGCCATCCGAGCATGGTGAAGTCCCAGGTACCGGCGATCCGAGAATGGTTCTCGGCGGTGCCAGAGGCGATGTTGGTGTTGCCGCTTTGGGTGCGCGAGCTCGCCACGGTCACCGGCGAGCCCGGCTTTGTGCTCGAGCGCTCGGATTCCGTGTTCTGGTACGATTGCTACAGCGAGCATTTGGCCACCCCGCAGGAACCGTTGCATGTGCCGTCGCTCAACAATTTGCTCTTCGGGCTTTTTGTGGGGGTGCTCGCCCGTCCGCGCCGGATTTTCATGTTTGGCTTCGACGGCCAGATCAAGGGAAGCGACAGCCAGAAGCCCGATGCCCTGTACTACAAGGAGCATCACGAAGCCTATCACGCGACCCGGCGTTCAGCGCCCGAGGTTCGTGACTTTACCCGCGCCTGGCTGCTTTGGGATTCGGTGTTGTTCAACGAATTGGCGCCGCACGTGCTGCGCCATGCCGCCCTGCTGTTCGACCTGCCGCAGCCGCCGATCTACAACGTATGCCCGGACAGCGCGTTGACCGTCTTCCCGCGCATCACGTTCGACCGCTTTCGCCGGCTGGTTTTCGAATAGACGATCCATCGGCCCGAGAATCATCGGCGCGGAAAGGCGGTTCGCGATGTATCTCGGTCCGCTCCAGGTGAATGAGCCCCTTGGCCTCGAAACGGTCGATATATCGGCGCAAGCGGTCGAAGGGCAGGTCGTGGCGCTCGGCGATCTCGAGGATCGTGGTGCGGCCGTCGAAATAGCGAAACAGGCAGTCGAGAAGGTGGCCCCACTTTTCGGAGTCCGCCGCGAGGTTCTTGATCACCGCCGGGTCCGGTCGCTCCAGATAGAGATCGTACTCGGGGTTCGACAAGCATATGAGCCCGTCGAAGCGGCGGTGGATCACCGCATCTCCTTCCAGCGCGTCGACCGCTTTCTGCAGGACCAGCAGGGTTTCCTCCAACTGGGCCGGGTCCATCAGATCGGGCGTGTCGAGGTTCGAATGATACTCCCGGTACGGCGCGAACTGGGCTTCGCAGCGCGTCAGCTCGACGAAGGGGACCTCGTAGCCAGGGGCCTCCCACACGGTCTCGTCGTTGCCCGCTCCCTTGCGCCAGGGCACGGTCACGTGCGCGCGCGCGTGATGGCGCAGCGCGTTGGCCACCGCGCGATCGAGCGCATGCCCGCCGCGGAAGGTCGACGCCGCCTTGAGCGGGCCCGCGGTGCCCGGCATCTCCATGAAAATGCCGCCGACCATCTGGTCGACGTCCGAACGGGGCCGGTCGCGCAGATAAAAGACCGATCCGAGGTGCTCGGGGCCGATCACCAGCCGGTAGCTGTAGAACGTGTCGCGCGAGGCGAGCCACTGCATCAGCCGGATCAGCACGGCGGTGCCGGCAAAGCCGTCGTTCGCCATCTGCGGGTGGCAGTTGTTGGAATTGAACACGATGGTCTTGCCCGACCGGCCTCGCTTGTGATGCTGAGCGACCAACATGGCGCCGGGCGCGTACTCGGTTTCGAGCTCAACCCGATAGCGGCCGGGGCCGAGCGTGGCGCGCAGGCGATGCGGCACCGAGAGGGCCCAGTCCGCATCCCACGGCCGGTACTGCCACATGCAATGGAACATCAGTGCGTCGGGCAGATCGGGATTGCTGACGAGGTGCGGCGCAAGCTCCTGCCAATCGAGCTCGCCTGAGAAGGGACGCGAATAATAGCCTACCGCAAGGGCCTGACCTGCTCCATCGAACAGCTCGCGCCCGTCGCGGAAGAGTTTGGCTCGGCGCACGCGCCAGTTCTGCGGCACCTGCCAGCCATTGAACGTGTCGCCCGAAGCGAAGCGGAAGAGCTCGAGGGGAAGCTCTTTTCCGATACGGGCAAACAGCGCCTCGTTATCGTCCGCCACTACTGCCGTACGGAAGACGCACAGATCGCGGGTGAGCGCCAGCATGCCGGCCCCTGAAAAGTCAGCGGCAGTGCGGGTCGTCAAATCCATCTGATGTATGTGATCCTGCATGATCCGTAGGGCCGGTCAGGACGAGGCCGCCAGCTCGAAAAACGCCCGCAATGTGAACTTTCCACTCGGTTCCCGCAACCGCTCCACCGCGAGCGTTGCGAGCCCGGCGCGCGTGGCCATCATCACCGTCGAGGCCGCCGAGAAGACGTGGTGGTGCTCGATGAAGAACTCCTCGCGGCCCGGCCCGTGGAGCGCTGCTCCCTCGGCGTCCGGCACCTCGGCATAGACGAAGCCGCCCGCGGCCAGCAGCGGCCGCGCGGCGGCGAGCATCGTCGCGGGATCCTCGACATGCTCCAGCACCTTGTTGAAGGTAATGGCGTCGACCGGCTCGGTCTGTGTCGAGGCAAGCTCCTCGAGAGGCACTGCATGGGCTGCGATTCCGACCGTGTCGCGCAGATGTGCGGCGGTGCGCGGGTCGGGCTCCACGGCGATCACGGTCCAACCGGCGGCCTTCATGGCGGCGGGGAAGACGCCGATGCCCGCCCCGACGTCGAGCAGCCGGCGCCGCGTCGTCGCCGGTCCGAATCGATCGCGGGCGAAAGCGACGAGGCGCGCGACGCGACCGGCATTGTCGGAGCGCTCGGGCGGCAGCGCGAGCACCTGTTCGAGGCGGGCGCGCATGCCGGCCGGCCCGCCGTAAGTGGCATCGACATAGCCGCGTTCGTACAGCGCCGCGAGGTCGATCGCGTGGCGGCCGAACCAGTGCCCGCACAGGCTGCAGCGGTCGTAGGCACGCGCGTATTGCGCCGTCGGCAGCTCGAGGCGGACCTCGCCAGCCGGCGGAGCGTCGTAGACGAAGGCCTCGGTCAGATGGCGGCCCGAGCAGGGGCAACGCAGGGTGGGCTGTGGGCCACCGCTCAAGCGGCGTCTCCGAGGCGAGCCTGCAGGGCATCGAGCGCGTCGGTGCTGTCGAGCCAGGCCACTACCTCCAGGCTTTCCTGCACCCTGTAGGCGGCGAAGGCGTCCTCACGTCCGCGCTCGACCAGGAGCACGAAATAGCGTCCCGTCAACGTGTTGCGGATCAGCACGCCGCGCAGCCCGAAGGACTCCAGGCGGCCATTGAGCGAGGGGGTTGCGTAGAAGCCCCAATCCTTGCGTGCCACGTCGTACTCGGCGCCGCTCTCGGTCACCAAGGTAACCTGTTCATCGGGGGCGAGCGCCAGCGTCCCGCAATCGCGCATCTCGAACTTGACCGCGTTGCCGACGGGAAAGCGGCGGGGCGGTGATTTCTCCTCGAACTTCATGTCCAGCGCCAATCCTCGATCAGGAAGTCCGGAATGTACCACGTGCCGTCGGCCCGGCGCTGCCAGACGACTGGATTGCGGAAGCGTTCGGCGATCTCATGGAAAGTCGCCTCGGCGATGCCGCAGAAGCGACAGAACGTGGCAATGTCCCGGTACGGCGTGTCGTCGCCGTTCTTGCGCAGGATGTCGATTGCGGCTGCGCGCGTGATGCGGCCGTTGCGGATTTCCAGGGACAGGTTGTCGAACAGCCGTGTGAAGCCGAACTTGTACCACTTCATCCAGTGGTGCAGTGCGATGAAGTCGTCGTCGATATCGGCATAGGCGTAGTAGCCGGTGCGCGGCGCCTCGTCCTCGCGGAAGCCATGCGCGCGGGCCACGCGGTAGGTCTCCTGCGGGTCCCAAGGCAGGTAATATCCGAGAAACACCGCACGCACGTCGGCCGCGGCCAGCTCCTTGTCCGAGGGCCAGACATAGGGCGTGAGGTCCTTGGCGCTCAGGCCCTCGCCGATCCAGTCGGCGGCCTCGGTGCCGTGGGTCACGCCATAGGTTCTGAGCCAGGCGCCGTCGAGTGCGAAGCCGGTGTGCGCTTCCTCGGCGTTGCCATACTCGAAGGCGGAGTTCTCGCCCCACACCACCAGCGGGATGCGAAACCGCACCGCCAAGGTCAACGGGATGGCGAACAGGGCCAGGTGCATGGCGATCGCGGTCGAACCGAAGCGCTCGAACCCCTTGAACATGAGCTTGCGCTCGACCTTGGGGTCGATGCTGTAGTCGATGTGATCGACGCCGAGCCCGATCAGGTTGTCGAGATTGCGCTGGCCGATGGCGGTGCGCCCCGGCGGCCGCCAGGTGACGGCGAGGGGTTTTAGGCCAAGCTCCAGGCATTTGATGGTTTGCCAGGTGCTGTCCTTGCCGCCGGAGACCGGGATGAGGCAGTCGTAGCCGCTCGCCGCTGCCTTTGCCGCTGCAACGGCATCCCGCAGCGCCGCGGCGCGCGCGTTCCAGTCGATTTGCCGCTTGGTGCCGTGGTTGCGGCAGGCGTTGCAGATCCCGTCGGCGTCGAGCGTCAGATTGGGCCGCGTGTCGGGCAGGACGCACGAGCGGCACCATTTCACGAGGCGAACTCCTCGAGGAAGAGGCGCGCGGCGACGAAGTTGAACAGGAACTTGCTCTGACTATTGGGCAACTCGGAGCGCTCGAGCATGGGCTCGATGGCATCGCGGCGCACGATGTCGAAGATCGGGCTGTCGGACAGGAGCTGCTGACGCACGGCGTTTGAGCGCGTGTCCAGATAGTCGAGCAGGGGAGCGTTGAAGCCGACCTTGCGCGGATTGTCGATCACCGCGTCGGGAACGAGACCGCGCACGGCGTCTCGCAGGACGGCCTTGGCGCGGCCGTTGCGCACGAGATGGCGGGTCGGGATCTGCTGGCTCCAGTCGAACAGATCGGTGTCCAGGTAGGGCGAACGGTTTTCGACCGAGAAGTACATGGCGTTGAGATCGTCGTCGTGGAGAATGACGGGGACGCTCTCGTGAAACAGCTCGTTGGCCATGCGGTTGCGCAGGAGGGGGGCGGTGTAGAACAGCTCTCCGAACGGCTCGCCCCAGGGTCGGACCAGCATGGCCGAAAAGGTATCCGCGTCGAGATAGATGTGATCGCGCCCGAACGGCCGTCCGATGAAGTAGTCGGGATCCTGCAGAAACGGATTGCGCACGATCGGAGCGACATGGGCGCGCCATTCGGCCAGCGCCGAGGCGTGCCGCGCCGGGTCGGCATCGGCCATCGCCGCCAGGTAGGCATTGTGATGGTCGTAGTAGCCGCTGAACAGCTCATCCGCGCCGGTGCCGCTGACCGCGACCTTGTAGCCGGCCGCCTTCACGGCCTCCATCACCTTCCACTGCGCGTAGTAGGTGATGGTGTGCACGGGGGCGTCGTGATAGCGCACCAGCTCGCGCAGGTTGGGCAGGAAGTCCGCCGTGTCCACGGGAATCTCGGTGTGACGTACGCCCACATCGCGCACCACCAGCTCCACCATGTCCCGTTCCTCGTAGCGGGCGTCGGTGTTCATGATGGTGAAGCCGTGCACGTCGTAGCCAAGCTTGCGTTTGGCGATGGCGATCAGCGCCGGAGAATCGATGCCGCCCGACAGCGAGAAGGCGATCGGCACATCGGCGCGCAGGCGCAGCTCGACCGAGCGGGTCAGTCGCTCCTGCGTCCCGGCCACGGCCTCCTCGTAGGACATGTCGGCGGGCTTGGCGGGAAAGGCCGGCTGCCAGTACGGCCATTCCTCCACGCGTCCGGTTGCGTCAACGCCGAGCCAGCAGCCGGGCCGCACGCTCTCCAGGCCGTGGAAGAAGGCTGCGGGCGTCTTGTAGAGAGCCTTGTAGCCGTTGACGAGATAGCGCTTGAGGTGCTCCTCGTTGACGGGCAGCCGCCGGCCCATCAGGGCGAACAGGAACTTGACCTCGGAGCCGAAGTAGAGCTTGTCGCCATCGCGGTAGACATAGACCGGCTTTTCGCCAAACCGGTCGCGCGCCAGCGTCAGCCGTTCAGTCTTCGGATCGAACCAGGCGAGCCCCCACATGCCCTCGCATCGCGCGAGCCCCTGCGGACCGGACTGCGCCAGCACCTGCGCCAGCACCTCCGTATCCGATGTCGTTCGCAGCTTCGTGCCCGCGCGCTCCATCGCCGCGCGCAGCTCGAGATAGTTATAGAGCTCGCCATTGTAGGACAGCATGCCGCCGTCGAGGGCGAATGGCTGATTGGACCGCGGGTCGAGATCGATGATCGCGAGGCGGGCGAAGAGCAGGTGCACGTGACGCCCGCTGGCGCAGGCGTGATGCCAGTGGCCCTCGTCGTCCGGCCCGCGCCGGCGCATGAGTGCAAGCGCGGCGCGAATGCGCTCCGCCGGGATTTCCGTGGGTCCGTAGTAACCGGCAATTCCGCACATTAGTTCAGTCGAACAGATCGGGGATGAGTTGGTCGCCGGCGCCAACCGCGCGCCGCAGCTTGCGGCCGATCAGCACCCCTTCCTGGCCAGGAGGCAGTCCGCCTGACGGCCGTAGCCACGTCAGGTCAGCCACAGTGACGGCATGGCCGGCCGGCAGATCGCGCGCGGCAACGATCGAGCGCCGCGCCGCGACCGCAGTTGCCGCTTCGGAAGGCATGATCCGCTTGGTGCCGTCTCCCAGCAGGGCATTGGCCTCGCGGATGCGCTCGACCAGGGTCTTCAGCTCGGTGGGATTTGCCGAAAGCTTGTGATCGCGGAACTCGGAGTGATCGTGGTCGATGGTGAAGTGCTTCTCGATCACCCGCGCGCCGAGCGACACCGCAAGGGGGGCGGCCGTGATGCCGAGCGTGTGGTCGGAGTATCCTGCGGTGACGCCGAGGGCCGCGAGGGCAGGGATGGCACGCAAGTTGGCCTCCGCGACCGGCGTCGGATAGGCGGACACGCAGTGCAGGAGAACGATGCCGGGATCGACGTTGCGTGCGCGCCAGGCCTGCCGGACGGTGTCCAGGGCGGCGCGGGCGCCGGCAAGGTCGGTCATGCCGGTCGACAACAGGACAGGCTTGCCCGTGGCGGCGATGCGCTGGAGCAGGGCCACGAAGTTGTTGTCGCTGGACGCCACCTTCATTGCCGGCACCAGCGGCTCGAGCATGGCGACGCTGTCGACGTCGAACGGCGTCGACAGGAACATGACGCCGGCCTTGGCGGCGGCGCGGGCCAGCCTTGCGTGATCCTCGGGCGACAGCGCGAAGCGGCGCAGCTGGGCGAGGCGCGCCGTCTGGTCGGGACCGACCAGGCGCTCCGGCACGATGGTCTGGAATTTTACCGCTTGGGCGCCGGCCGCGGCTGCGAGACCGACGAGTTCCTCGGCCAGCCCGACATCGCCCTCGTGGTTGTTGCCGATCTCGGCAACCACCAGCACCTCGTGGTCGAGGTCGACGGGACCGATCCTCATGGCGCGGCCTTCGGCAGGTAAGGACTGCAGCGGCCGTGATGATGCAGTACGAACTGCGCCTGGGTGAGCCGGAAGCCGAGCGACTCGTAGAGGCGTACGGACGGCGTATTGGCTGCCTGCGTCCCGACTCGGAAACTGCGCGGCCGGCGCTGGTCGCCGACGCCGTTGACGGCGGCAAAACCGATCATCGCCCGCGCCAGGCCCGAGCGCGCCGACTGCGGCGCCACCGCGATCAGGTCGATGACCAGTACATCGCCCGGGCTCCAGAGCAACTGCAGGAAGCCCACGACGACTCCGGCGTGTTCGGCCACCACCATGCCGTCGCCGCGCTTGCCGGCGAAGAAATTGTCGGCCCACGCCGCCTTCACGCGATGGGCGAGCCACCTGGGAATTGCCGGATCGAGATGGAAGCGGCTGAACACGAAGGCGCTGCCCGCCAGCTGCGCGACCGCGGCCCGGTCCTCGGCGCGGGCGAACCGCACGCGGGAGTCGGCCGCAGGGGCGGTCAGCGCCGACGCCTCGAACGTCAGCGCGGTATCGATCGTGCGGAACCCAAGGTGCTGCAGCAGGCTTGCCTCGGCGACCTGATCCGCGCCGACTTTGGCCGTCATGAACAGATCGTCGGATTGGAGCCGGCTCTTCCAGCTGCTTGACGGCGTATCGACCGTATCGACGCGAAAGGCCGGTCGGTCGAGGATACCGGCCAGCCAGGTATCGGGATGGACCGTGAAACCGCGACGAATGGCGACGGCCGACGTCATCTGACCGCGCGCGGACGCGGACGCTCGCTCAGGCCGAAGAGCGCTGGCTTCTCGGCCGCGAGCGTCTTGTACCACTGGATGTAGGAGACATAGCCGCGATCGAGAGGGAAGGCGGGCTCGTAGCCCAGGAGCCTGCGCGCCTTGTCGATATTGAGCGTGCCGCGCTCGGGCATCAGGGCGTCGCGCGGATTGTACTGGACGCGCACGCCCGGAAACTGCCCCTTGAGGATCTCGGCCATGTCGTTGAGCGAGCGACCGTTGCCGTAGGTCAAATTGAAGATCTGGTTGCGGGCGCTTTCCCTGGCCATGCACAAGATGATGCCCTGCACCAGGTCGTCGATATAGGTGAAATCGAGGCAGTCGCTGCCGTCGCCGTTGATCGTCACGTCGAGCCCGCGCAGTGCATTCTCGATGAACGCCTGGCCGACTCGGCGGCTCACGCAGCGCTCGCCGTAGAGTGCCGAGGGTCGCACGATCGTGTAGGGCAGGCCGAATACCTGGTGATAGGCAATGACGAGTTTCTCCCCGGCATACTTCAACGCGCCATAGATCCCGAGGGGGTCGCAGGCGCGCTCCTCGGTGACGGCAGCACCTTCGAAGTTGCCGTAGACCATCGACGACGAGAAGAAGATGAAGTGCGGCTTGCGCTCGCGAACCGTGTCGAGCGCGTTCTCCAGCGTCCGCATCGAGTGATCGAAGGTGCTGTAGGGGTCCTTGTTCGCCCGGTTGGCGTGAGCGACTGCCGCGAGCTGGACGACGACGTCGGGCTTGATCGACGCGAGATGAGGCGACAGCAGCGCGTAGTCGCGGGCGTCCACGATGTGGAGCGGAATGTCGGCTTGCCGCAGCAGGTCGAGACGCTCGTTGATGAACCCGACGTAGAGCTTGTCGTTGGGGTTGTCGTTCAGATGGTGCGTGAACGCGCCGAGGTTGTTGACCTGCAGGCTGTCGACGATATGCGGATCGGCGCCAAGCTTCTTGAGCTTCAGCGCGATGTTATGACCGATGAACCCGGCGCCGCCGACCAGCGCAACACGTTTCCCCGCAAGGTCGATCTTCACGCCGAATTCCTCATGATAGCTTCCTTCAGCACATCGACGGTGTAGCGCATGTCTTCCTCGTCGACATGGGGCCCAACCGTGAATGAAATCGATTGATCGCTGATGCGCGATGCGTTGGGGAACGCGCCGGCCGGCGTCTTGTACTTGTCCTTGTAGTAGCTCATGTGCGGCACGGCTTTCGGGTAGTACACGCTGGTGCCGACACCGGAGGCATTGAGGTGCGCGATGATCTGCGGCCGGCGCTGTGCCGTGAGGTCGTTGAGGACCGCGGCGACACAGTAGTGGCTGTGCTCGAAATCGCCACCACCACCATCCAGCACGAACACTTCGTCCAGTTCGGCGAGCGATGCGCGGAGCACGGCGGCATTCCTGGCGCGCTTGGCGAGAAAATCGTCCACGCGCTTGATCTGCTCGACCCCCAGGGCTGCCGCCACCTCGCTCATGCGGTAGTTGTAGCCAAGCATGGTGACGTCGTAAATGCCCGGAACCTTGCGTTCAGCCACCGTCCGGTCGACGCCGAAGGCCTTTTGCCTCTCGATTCGCCGGATGATCTTTTCCTGCCGGGCCGTCACCATCCCGCCTTCACCGGTGGTAAAATGCTTGACTGGGTAGAACGAGAAGCTGGCGATGTCGCCCAGGAGGCCGGCGTGCACGCCTTTGAAGCGTGAGCCGACCGCGAGCGCGCAATCCTCCACCACGGACAGGCCGTGGCGGGAGGCGATGGCGTTGATCCGATCCATGTCGACGGGGAGGCCGAGGTAGTGCACCACGCAGATCGCGCGCGTGCGCGGCGTGATGGCCGCCTCGATCTCGTCGATGGCGATGTTGCCGCTCTTCGGGTCGCAGTCGACGAACACCGGTGTTGCGCCGGTGAACTCGACCGCGTGGGCGGTGGCGACGTGCGTCTGCGTCGGCACGATCACCTCGTCGCCCGGGCCGGTGCCCAGGTAGAAGTAGGCCAGGTGAAGTCCGGCCGTGCAGTTGCTGACGCTGGTGGCGAAGCCGCCGCCGATGTAGCGCACGAAATCGGCTTCGAACTGATGGGCAACGGGCCCGTGCACCAGCTGCGTGCCCATGAGCACCTTCATGACGGCTTCGCGTTCGGCGTCGTCGAGCATCGGCTTGCCGAAGGGGAATTGCCGTTTGGCACGCATACGGGTCTCCATGGAAAGATCGATTCAGCGGACGGCTTCGGGCCGGCCCGACGCGATCGCGCGGTCGATCGCGAAACAAACGGACAGGGCGGAAAACACATCCTTCTCGCTCACGATCGGCTGCCCCCTGCCCAACAGGGCGTCCACGAAGCTCGGAATGAGATCGCCCTTTCCCATCCCCAGATAGCTGTCGGCAACCTGCTCGGGTGCCTGCCCCGGATCGCGCGAGGTATAGCGCAAGGCGTTCGGCAGAGCATTCTCAAAGGTAGCGTCGGTGCCATAGACCGAGAGCCGATGGAAGTGGGGATAGACGCAGCCGAAATTGGCGGCAACCTTGCCCACCGTGCCGTCGGCGAAGCGCAGCAGGCCTACTGCCAGATCGTTGCCCTGAAACGCACTCCCGGCGGTCCGGCTGGCCAGGGCATTGCCATATCCGCTCACCTCGACCACCTCGGACCCGACCAGCCAGAGCAGCAGATCGATCATGTGGATGCCGCCGCCCAGCATGACCGAATAGTGCGGGTTGCGGCCGCGCCAGCCCTCGGTGAGCTTGTGCAGGCGCCCATAATTGTAGTCAGCCTCGGCGTAGTAGACACGACCCATCCGTCCGTCCGCGATCTCCTGGCGCAGCGCGCGGAAGCGGGGCGACATGCGCAGGATCGTGTTCGACGAGAGCCGCAGGCCTGGATGGCGCGCCAGCGCCTCGCGGATGGCGCCGGCCTCGCTTTCGGAGACGCACATCGGCTTCTCGCTGAAGACGTGCCGGCCGGCCTCGAGCGCACCGAGGATGTGTCGGGCGTGATCCTGGTCGTAGCTCGCCACCGCGACGATGGCGACGTCCTGGTCGTTGATCAGGTCCTCGGCGCGCGCGTGGCAACGCACGCCCGGATAGCGCGCTGCGACGCTGCGAAGGCGTGCCTCGTCCAGGTCGCACAACGCGACGAGGCGGCAATCGGGATGACGGTCGAACGCGGCCGCATGTTGCTCCCCCACGCCGAGGCCGATCACGCCGACGCCGAGCTGCTTGCTCGTCATCGCGCACCCGCAGGTTCGATGCTGTTGGCCGCAGCGATGACGGCGTCGAGGCCATGCGCTGCCGCCGGTTCGCCGAGCCGGGCGAGGATCGCTTCCGCCCGCTGCAGGTCCTCCAGCGTGTCGACGGAGAGTTGCATCTGGGGCCGCGGGTTTGCGCTTTCGAAGCTCACGATACGCACATGCGTCGGGTTCGCGTAGAACCAAGGCGTCACGTGCTCGCGCTCATCCGGCGTCGTCATCGCCTCGATAGCGCGCTTGAGAGCCGGAACAGCAACGACCTCCACCGACTGCCCCTTGGGGAACGTGCGGCGCACGACATTGCTGACGAGCTCGGGCGATTGGCGGCGATAGAGCTCGACCGCCTGATCCACGATCGCGGGATCGATCAGCGGGCTGTCGGCATTGATCCGCACCAGGGCGTCAGCCCGTGCCGCCAGCGCAGCGCCCAGAAGGCGGCCGGCGACGTCGTCGAGCGCGCCACGGTAGAGCTCCACGGCCTCCGTCCGGGCGAACTCGGCGATGGCGTCGTCATCGGGATCGGTCGAGGTGGCGATCCACAGGTCATCGATGGTGCGGCAGCGCCGCACGCGGTCGACTACATGGCCGAGCAGCGCTCTCCCCCGGATGGCTCGCAAGGCCTTGCCGGGCAACCGGCGCGAGCTCATGCGGACCTGCAGAATCGCAACGATGGACTGCGAGCTCACGGGCTATGATCCTGCGCGTTTGGGTCGAATTGACTCTGCGCGAGCACGCATATCACACGGGCGCGTGCCGGGGGAGGAGGCTTCAGCCGGGATTCGCCGACCTCGGCTTGTCCTGGGCAAAGTCGACGGTGTTGTGCGGCGGCTCGATCCTCATGGTGAAGTAGGTCTGCAGATCGGCCAGCTGCTGCTGGAGCTGCGCCTTCTCCTCCTGCAGCTCGCGAATTCTGCCAGATACATCCGCGCGTGCCAGCTGATCCTGGGATTTGCCCAGTTCCGCCTGCAGGCGCTCGCGCCGGCGCTTAAGAGCTTGAACTCGAAGCTCCAGGCGGACCGTGTGCTTTGCCGCGAGGTCATGCTTCCTGCGCTCCGCAACGAGTTCCTTCTCGGTGCTCTCGGCGCGGGCCGCAGCGGCCGTCAGCATGGCAAGGCGTTCATCGGCCAGCCGCGCGGAGGCGGTAAGGAGGGCAAGCCGTTCCTCCGCAACGCGCGTAGCGGCGTCGCCGCGGACAGTAGCGGTCTCGATGCGGGTCGTGGCGTCGCCCAACTGGTCCTTGACCTGGGCCAATTCTAGCTCCAACGCCTCTTCTCGCGTCGTCGAATGGCCCATACGCGCGAGAATTCGTTCTAGAATTCCGCCGACAAAGTCCTTCACGGCGTGGCACCCGGCGGCGCGCCGATCCGCAACGCAACTAGCCGCAAACAAAGATCGCAGCTACGCTCAAGGCGCAACGTCCGCTCCATTCCATTTGACCGCGGCTCCCGTAGCAGATGGGTGTAGTGGCTGCAACAGCCGCCCTACGCCGGTGGACACTGCGCCCCCTTGCCCGCGATCTCACCAATGGCGTCGAGCCAGCATTCGAGATTGAGCAGTTGCCACAGGAACATCATGTGGTTGTCCTCCGGCAGGCCACCTTCGACGATCCGAACGTGGTCGTCGATCAAGGCCATCACCGCCCCGGGATCGTAGACGCCGCGGTCGCGGAAGGCGGCCGAGCGCACCCGGTCGCACAGCTCGCCAAGCGCGCGCTTGGAGAACCACACATGTGCCGGTGCATTCCAGCCGGTCTTCTTCACGCGTGTGCGCGTGACCTCGGGCAGGATGCCCACGGTGGCGAGCCGGAGCAGCTGCTTGGTGACGCCGTCGCGGATCTTGAGCTTGCCGCCGACGCGGAACATGAACTCGACCAGCTCGTGGTCGAGGAAGGGATTGACCGTCTCTATGCCGAGCGCGGCGCCATGGCGATCCTGGGCGCGCAGGCAGCACGGCAGCGTTTCGCGAAACATGTCCTGGAAGGCGCGGTTCTTGAGATAGCTCGGGAACGGGCTGTCCATCACCGGTTCGTAGGCGGCCAGGTCGAAGAACCCGGGCCGCAGGACATGGGCGTAGCGCAGCATGCGGGCGCGATCGGGGAGGCAGCGGCCGGGCACGGCGGGATCGGTCAGCCGCGCCATCATCGCGGCGCCGGCGGCGGCATCCTTGCGATGCACGGGATGGTCGTGGTGCTGGGCCCAGCAGGCGATCTCGTGAGCCAGCGTCGCTTCCTCCCCGGCCGCGCGCAGATCGGCAAAGTGCATCGGGAAGTATTCGTATTCCCCGGCGTTGAGCTCATCGCCGCCGAGGCCGCCGAACAGCATCGAGAAGCCCTGGCCTGCCATGCGCTCGGCAAGCAGCAGATGCGACAGCCACGTCGCTGTTGCCACCGGCTCGTCATGCAGTCGGACCTGACGCGCCACGATCGCGGCGACGTCGATGTCGTTGCCGATCTCGACGGCATGCCACTGTGCGACCTTTGTGGCGACGACGTCCTGGATCTGGTCGCGCTCGTCATAGACCGAGTCGGTGTACACGCACGAGACAGCCTGCTGCCGCGCGCTGGTAACCTCGACCGCGCCGCACAGCACCGACGAGGAGTCGAGCCCGCCGGACAACGTGAACACCGGGCGTGCTGCTCCGCCAAGGCGCTGCCGCACAGCCCGCAACAGGTGTGCCCGGTAGGCCTCCGCCAATTCGGCCGCAGGCTGCTCGAGGTCGCCCCGATCCTCGAGTTGCCAGTAGCGCACCGGCGCGCCGGGGCCGTGCGGGCCGATCGCCAGCGTGCAGCCCGCCGGGAGCTGCCGGATGGCACGATAGGGCGAAGCTTCGGGATCGTTGTCGAACGTGCGGTAGTGCGAGGCGGCGAACCGGGCGACAAAGCTCGGTTCGGGCTCCGTCGCCACCTCCGGCAGCATCAGCAGCGACCGCGGCTGGGAAGCGAACGCGACGCCGCCTGCGACCGGCGTCCAATAAAGAGGCCGCACGCCGAAGCGATCGCGCGCCAGCCACAGTCGCCCTGCCGCGCGATCGAGGATGGCGAGCGCGAAATCGCCCGACAGGTGCTCGAGGGCCGTTGGCATCCCGTGCCGTTCAACCAGCGCGGCGATCAAGGCAGCGTCGCCAGCCCGCGCTGGCGGCAGGGTGGCGCGCAGTTCCGACGCATTCAGGATACGGCCGTCTAGGACGACGATCGACGCGGACGTCTGGCAGATGTCGCCGCCCGCTGTCTGGCCCGGCCGGGCGATCCCGCCCAGCGCGCCGTGCGGGCTGCTCACAAGATCGATCCTGCCCTCGTAGCGATCGAGCATCCGTCGCACTGTCGCCTCGGCCTCTGCGGTGCGCGCGGCAGCTGGTCGGTGTATTCCGGCAATGCGGGCCATGGGTGCTGTGATCTAACGTGGAGGGAGTCAGAGCCGCGTCGCGACCAGGAACGTCCAGTGATGCGGATGACCGATCACCATCTCGGGCTGGCCGCCGGTGCGCCGGTCGGCGACCTCGCGTGCCGCGAACCCGTAACGTTCGATGAAAGCCACAAGCTCGGAACGATCATAGGCGTTGACATGCACATGGAGATCGACGTCGGGATCGATGAAGTTGTCGCGGACATAGCTATAGGACGAACCCTCCTTGATGGATTCGCGCAGGATCAACGATCTGCGCGCTGCCTTGAGCAGCCGTTCCAGCGGGCGGTGGTAGTTGTCGATGTTGGACAGCACGTTCATGCACAATACGTGGTCGGCGCTGCCCTGGAAGTCCTCGATCCGAAGGGTGCGCAGCCGGTCTTCCGGAAGGCCGAAAGCCGCGAGCTCGCTCTGTCCGAGTGCAATGAAGGGGGCAGTCGCGTCGATACCGTGATACTCGAGCGCGATGCCGCGGCGGCGGAGCGAATGAAAGAAATAGCCGGTGCCGCAGCCGGCATCGAGCAGGCTCTCTCCGGGGCGCGCCAGCCCGGCGATGAGCTCGGCTGCCTGCGCGGCGCAGGTCATTTCCTCCGCCTCGTCACGGGCGCGGCGGCGATAGAGCTCGAAGACACCGGCGCTGTGCTGCCAGATGCTGTGGGCCGCCCATCCGTTGTCGTCGATCCTGATCGTCATCGTGTCCCATGCAGGCCCGGATTGTCGCACGCCGGCGGCGCTGGCCGCCCGGGAGCGGCGACACCTAACTACGCTCGCCGCCGACGGCATGGCAAGCGCGGCTGCAGCTGCTGTTGCCTGTCCGGGCGTGCTCGGCTAAGGACATCGCCGCGCGCCCATGCCGTACGGGTGTGTCACCTTGTTGGCTGCCGCTTCGAAGGTGTTGAATGCGAGCATTGAGGGCATGTTGGACCACCTTGACCTGATCGAGAACGAAAGCATTTATATTCTGCGAGAGGCGTTCAACCGCATCGACCGGCTGTCGATGCTCTGGTCGGTCGGCAAGGACTCCAATGTAATGGTGTGGCTCGCCAAGAAGGCCTTCTTCGGGCACGTGCCGTTTCCGGTGATCAATATCGATACCGGCAAGAAGATGCCGGAAATGTACGCATTCCGGGACGCTTACGCCAAGATCTGGGGCCTCGACATGGTGATTGCGCAGTGCCCGCCGGTCGAGGCGATCGATCCCTCGCTGCCGCCGGCGACGCGCTCGGCTGCGCGCAAGACGGAGGCCCTGAAGCAGATCATCGCGGAACGCGGGTTCGACGGCGTCATCGCCGGCATTCGCCGCGACGAGGAAGGCACACGCGCGAAGGAGCGCATCTTCAGCCCGCGCGGCGTGAGCGGCGACTGGGACTATCGCGACCAGCCGCCCGAGTTCTGGGACCAGTTCAATACCGAGCATCCGCCGGGAACGCACTTGCGCGTGCATCCGCTGCTCGGTTGGACCGAGCTCGACATCTGGCGCTACATCGAGCGCGAGAAGATTCCGATCGTCGATCTCTATTTCGCCAAGGACGGCCGACGCTACCGTTCGCTCGGCGACAAGGACATCACGTTCCCGGTGGCGAGCTCGGCCTCGACGCTCGCCGAAATCATCGCCGAGCTCGAAAGCACCAAGGTGGCCGAGCGGTCCGGGCGCGCCATGGACCACGAGAGCGAGGACAGCTTCGAGCGGCTGCGTTCGGCGGGGTACATGTGAGCGCCGCGATGTCGTCTCAACCGGCCCTGAAGCTCGTTGTCGTCGGCCATGTTGACCATGGCAAGTCGACGGTCGTCGGCCGCCTCATCCATGACACCGGCTCGCTCATGGAGGGCAAGTTCGAGGCGCTGAAGGCGATGTCGATGCGACGCGGCATGGCGTTCGAATGGGCATTCCTGCTCGATGCCTTCCAGGCCGAGCGCGACCAGGGCATCACCATCGACACCACGCAAATCCGCTTCCGCACGGCCGCGCGCGAAGTCGTCCTGATCGACGCGCCCGGCCACAAGGAGTTCCTCAAGAACATGGTGACGGGCGCCGCGCGGGCCGATGCGGCGTTGATCGTGGTCGATGCTGCAGCCGGCGTCGAAGAGCAGACGCGGCGGCACGCCTATCTGCTGCATCTGCTTGGCGTGCGCCACGTGGTCGGAGTCGTCAACAAGATGGATCTCGTCGCCTACTCGGCAGCGCGATTCCAGGCCGTCAGCCGCGATCTGGTCGATCACCTTGCCGCGCTGGGCCTCGATCCTGCGACAATCGACGTCGTCCCCGTCTCGGCACGCGAAGGCGACAACATCGCGGCGCCGTCCCCCAAGATGGCGTGGCACACCGGACCGACGCTGACCGGGGCGCTCGACGCGCTGCCCTCTGCCGATGAGCCGATCGATCTGCCCCTGCGACTGGCGGTCCAGGACGTCTACAAGTTCGACGAACGCCGGATCATTGCCGGGAGGGTGGAGAGCGGGCGGCTCAAGGTCGGCGATCGACTGCTGTTCTCTCCGGCCGAGAAGGTCGCGCGCGTTGCCTCGATCGAGTCCTGGGGGGCGGCCAACGCCCCAAGCGCGGCGGACGCGGGACAATCGATCGGCATCACCCTCGATGAGCAGATCTTCGTCGAGCGCGGCCACATGGCGAGCCACCATCAGTTGCCGCCGATACTTGCCAATGACTTTCGGGCGCGGTTGTTCTGGCTCGGGCGGACGCCAGCACGCGCCGGCAGCCGCTACCTGCTCAAGCTGTTGAGCGGTCGCCACGACGCGCGCATCGAGCGGATCGAGCGCGTGATCGACACCGGCGACCTCTCGGCACGGCCGGCCGAGGCCCTCGAGCGCAACCAGGTCGGCGAGGTCATCATCCACACGCGCTCGACTGTTCCGCTCGATGCTTATGAGACGAACCCCAGGACCGGGCGCTTCGTGCTGGTCGAGGGTGCGCAGATCGTCGGCGGCGGCATCGTCGATCAGCGCGGGCTCGTCGACCTGCGCGACCGCCCGGCGGTGAAATCGACCAACATCACGCGCAGCGAGCCGCGCATCGCTCTCGCCGACCGCTGGACGAGCAACCGGCACCGCAGCGGCGTGCTATGGTTCACTGGCCTGCCGGGATCGGGCAAGACCACGCTGGCCTATGAGCTCGAGCGGCATCTGTTCCACAAGGGCTTTCACGTTACGGTGCTCGACGGCGACAACCTGCGGCACGGCCTCAACGCCGATCTCGGATTCTCTGCCGAGGACCGTGCCGAGAACATCCGCCGCGCCGGCGACGTCGCGATGCTGTTCGCCCAAGCCGGCGTGCTGGTCATAACGGCTTTCATCTCGCCCTACCGGACCGATCGCGACCGCATCCGGGAGGCGCATCCCAACCTGTTCCACGAGGTCTACCTGGCCGCGACCACGGAGGAATGTGAGGCGCGCGATCCCAAGGGCCACTATGCCAAGGCGCGGGCCGGCAAGATTGCCGACTTTACCGGCGTGTCCGCGCCCTACGAGGCCCCGGAAACGCCCGAGATCGTGCTCCGAACCGGGAGCGAGCCGGTATCACAAAGTCTTGCTAAGCTGATCGACTATGTGGAGCGGCATTTCTCGCTCGACGCGGTGGGCAGTGGAACTTGATTTGGCGACGCATCACGACGCTGGATGGCATACCTGCCGGGCGGGCGCGGGAACGGTGGGAATGCGACGGCCCGCAGGGAACTGCCGGCTTCGATATTGACGTGACGATTGGCAAGGCGCTCGATGTCGTCGCCTTGAAGCGTACTGATCTTGCGGAAGTCCGAAACTACGCTCGCTTCCTGGCCGACACCGCGCAGCAGCTCTTCCACTCGGGCCGCAAGCTCAATCGTGTGACGACATGCCCGTGCTGCGGCACGGCGACGGACAACGCCGGGGACGCGGCGCGCATTTTCGGCGTCGCCTATGCCCGCTGCGGCCGCTGTGGGCACGCCTTCGTTCGCGAGCAGCCGACGCTGGAAGACCTGCAGGCCGTGTTCAAGGAGTCCGAAGGGCACTCCGCCACCTACATTGATCGGGCCTCGATCGAGATTCGCCAGGCGCAGATCATCCGGCCCAAGGTCGCCTGGCTGCTCGACATTTTTCATCGGCTCCGCGGTCGCAATCCGATGTCGGCGCTGGACGTCGGCGCCGGGGGCGGGCACTTCGTTGCCGGCCTGCGGGACGCCGGCATTGCCGCCGACGGGATAGAGATCAGCGCGGCGTCGCGCCAGTTTGCCAGTGAAGCGTTTGGCATCGCCTTGTCGGAGCGCGATTTCCTGGCCGACGCCGAAGAGGGCCCTCCTGTCGAACTCGTGACGTTCTGGGGGCTGCTTGAGTACGTGCCGCAGCCACGCACGCTCCTTGCCAAGGCGCGCCGTCGCGTCTGTCCAGACAATGGCCTGCTGGTCGTGGAGGTGCCCCGCCTCAATTGCCTGGGCAGCGCCGTGCAGGCGCAGACGCCGGATACGGTGGCGCGCCATCTCGATCCGACCTCCCACGTCAATACGTTCACCGACAGCTCGCTCGCCACGGCCCTCGTCGAAAGCGGCTTCAAGCCGGTCGCTGCCTGGTACTTCGGCATGGATATCTACGAGCTGTTCGTGCAAATGGCGCTCCGGCTCGACGATCCGGCGGTTTTGGATCGCTGCGCCGATCTCATTCCCGCGCTGCAGGCGAGCCTCGACCAGGGACGGCAGTGCGACGACATCATCGTCGCGGCAGTGCCGGTTTAAGGTCATGGCACCTGCGCCGATCTTCATCTTCGGCATTGCGCGCGCGGGCACCAACCTGATCGCGCGGATGCTCGATGCGCATCCGCAGGTGGCGATCGCGCTCGATCCGCTGATGCCTCTGTTCAAGCATTTCCGCAATGCCGTGGTGCGGCAGACCGCGCCTGCGGCGATCGCGTCGCGCTTCGATCCGGCGTCGTCGTTTCAGGACTTCTACGGCGATGCCGATGGGCCACCTCTTCTCGATCTGATGCTTGCCGCTGATCTCGACCTGCCGCTCGATCAGGCTGAGCTGGCAGGCCTGCGCCAGTCGATCGCCGAGCGCGCGTCGCTCGAATCGCGCGACCTGCCGGCGCGCTTCGCGCGGCTCGAGGGTGCGACCTACGCCGGTCTCGTCGCCGACGCGCTCGCCATCGTGGCGGACATGCTGGGTGGAAGCGCGGTGCGCTATGCCGGCGTCAAGGAGGTGTGGACGATCGAGTTCATCCCCGCGCTGGTCCGCGCCTTTCCCGCTGCCCGCTTCTTCATTATCGAGCGCGACCCCCGCGCGATCCTGGCCTCGGTCTCGGCGATGGCGAGGCGCGATCCGAGCCAGGCGGCGCACGCGATCTCCTATCTGCGGCACTGGCGCAAGAACGTCGTGCTGGCGCGACACTTTGCACGGGCGCCCGAGCTGGCCGGCCGCCTCGACCTCATCAAGTACGAGCAGCTTGCCGACAGGCCCAGGGAAGGGGCGGACGCCGTTTGCCGGACGCTCGGCCTGCCGTTCGACCCGGCAATGCTCGCGCTCGAGGAGGCGACCGACGGCGTGACAGGCCGCCGCTGGCAGGGCAACAGCAGCTATCACACCGATAGCGGCCGCATCACCGATGCGTCGATCGAGCGCTGGCGCAAGGAGCTGCCGCCTGCGGCCATTGCGGCGGTGGACTTCTATTGCGGGCCGGAGATGCAGCTTGCCGGTTACGCCGTGAGCGGTGCGCCGACGGGGAGCGCCGAGGTCGTCCGCTACACCGCCGCGGCAGGTGCCGAACCGGGCAGCTGGCGCAGCGATACGGGCGATCTCGTGGCCGACCTCGGGCTGGAGGCGCTGCGTCACCATCTGCTTGCTTGGCCGAGCGATACTCCGCCCGAGCTTGCCCGGCGGTGCTTCCTGTTGCCCTGGGTCGCGGGCGAAATCGGCGCCGTGCGACGGTCTCTCGCACGGTAACGCTTCTTGTGAGGCCGGGCTGCCGTCGCTAAGGTCCCGCCGCCATGGCAGAATTTCGCGATTATAAGCGCTACGTCTCGGATCCGGATTGGGCGCGAACCTACAGCGCCTACCAGAAGAAGTATGCGGTCAATCCGCGCGAGAGCGACAAGAAAACCGCGCGCCTGGTGCTGGCCGCGCTGCGCGACATGCCGGACCTGGGGCGCCCCCCGCGCATCCTCGACATAGGCTGCTCGACCGGCAATTTCCTGCGCCATCTGAGATGGCTCATGCCCCAGGCCGAGTTCGTCGGCGGCGACCTGATGGCGCCCATCGTGGAGGAATGCCGCAATAATCCAGAGCTCGCCGGGATCGCCTTCGAAACGATGGACATTTTCGACATACCGGCCGAACGGCCATTCGACGTGATCGTGGCGAATGCCGTTACCTATCTGTTCGAACCTGCAGAGTTCCATCGGGTGAGCGCCAGCTTCGCCAAGTCGCTGAACCCGGGCGGCGTGTATGTCGGCTATGAGCTTGTCTTTCCCGGCGACCGCGAGAAGCGCGTCATCGAGAAATCGAAGGGACATCCGGAAGGGTTGAAGATGATCCTACGCGCGGAGGACTTCGTGCGCTCGTCCTTCGTCGCAGCCGGTTTCGATAGTGTCGACGTCCAACCGTTCGATATTCCGATCGATCTGCCCAAGCCCGAGCCGACCGGAACTGACGCCGACCTCATGACCTACACGGTGCGCGATGCGGTCACCGGCCGGCGCCTGATGTACCGTGGCGACCTTTTCCAACCATGGGCCCATATCGTGGCGCGTAAGGCGCGCCGCTCGGCGTCGTAAGCGGCGTTACGTAGCCACCTGCCGGTCGCAGTCTTTTGACGACATCGCAGGCGGCCATCAGAACTGGCCCTGGTAGGTGAGGCCAGTCTGTGTCACGCCTGCCGCACCAGTGCCGATCCAGGTCGTCGTGCCCCCGACACCAGAAATCTCGATGGCCTGCATGAAGTGAAACCCGAGTGCTTGTACGGAATGATCTCCCCCTACAGTCATCTGACTGGTGGTGGCGCCGGCGGAGCCAAGATACCTACCCGTAGGGGCATTTGTAACGTCGTAGGCAATGGCGGCGCCTATGTTGACGCTGCCGCTATTGTTGCTGACAGATGCGCTGTACGACCCCCAAAAGAAGTCTTCTTGCAGGCCAACGACGAGCGAGGCACGCAAGCGGGTCGAGCCGCCGGCCGGCCGCCATGCCGCCGTGGTGTAGGTCCAGCTGGCGGTGCTTTCGCCCACCAAACCGCGAACCGATAGCCGATTGTAGGCATTCCAGACGTGAAGATTCGCCGGTGTGCCGCCGTTTGCAACGGCTCCGGCCTGCCATGAAACTGTCGCGGCGCTGGCATCCGTCCGGACCGTGCCCACATAGGTGCCGAGGTTGGCAGCCGGCCCGTTGGTGATGGCGACGGCGTTGGTTAGGAGTCCTTTGACACGCTGCAGCTCGGTTGTACCGGCGCCCGTGCCGCGTGCCGTGTCGGATGTCCAGGCGGGCCCTCTAGTCAGGGTTACGGTACCGCTGTTGTTCCATACGAACAGATCGTAGTTGCTGTTGGTCGTTACTGCCGCGGGACCAGCGTTGCCTACGCTGCTGTTGCTCGTGATGTTCGTCAGTTCCGAAAAAGGCGTCGCGAGCAGGTTGGTTCCGTCATAGATCGACGCCAGAACGCCGACGTAGGGCGTGTAGTAGATGGTGGTCTTGCCGGTCTGGTCGGATGTTATCACAGGCATGGCGGCAACGAGCGTGAGGCGTCCTTGCGGCGGCCCCGCAGGTTGAGCTGGCATGCCATCGATACTGATAAGATTGGTTGTGCACGTCGCCATTTGCCCCCTCCTTGGAAAAGGTGCTGACCGCTCGTGTCATACAAGCCGTTGCCTAAATTGAGTTAATAGACGATATACAACCAGTGCGAGCCCTGATAACTAGCTAAAACGCATATGTGACGCGCCAAACCCGTGTATTCTGTAGCGGAGGTGTAAAATCGGACGGCCTTCGTCATTGATGGCGTTCGCTCTTCGGCACCGTCAGCGTCTTCCCGTACGTGCGCGAATTGCGGCGGCACGTCCTGAGAGTTGACGAATTCCATGCGCTCGATCCGGAATCGGAGCGCGACCATCCGGTCCCGACAGGATAGCCGGGTTTCCCGGATGTTGGACGTCAGGCGCCCCGGTCGGAGCGGTGTACGTCGTGGTGAAGTGACTCTCGTGGAACGCCGGCATCAAAGCATTGATGGTGAACAGATCGCAGAGTTCGCTCGAGTGCGTCACAACCCAACGCCGGCGGGCAACGTTTTCCAATGCTCGATGTTCGGCGTCCACGCTATCCGGCTTGCGACCTACCCTGCGCGCCTTCTGAGGATCGGTCGTCGCGGGTCAGCAGGCGATCGGGGCTGCAATATTGAAGGAACGCGGGCTAAATTCATCCATGAATGCCTTCAATCCATGCGTCCGCTTGGCCAAGCCCTGAGATCGCCAGGTCGTCACGTTGGCCGACGACCGACCAACACCAAGGCCGATGCCATGACATGGCCGCGCCAATCGCGCGGATCCTCCATCGCCAGGCTGGCGCGACGGAACAGGGCAGGGGCGGCGCCTTCGAGCATCGGCGGCAGGGCATGGAAGTGATAGAAGAGCACCTCGACGTCCGTCAGGCCTTGCTCGAGCGCCTGCTGTCGCAGAAGAAACGGGTTGTGGGTTCGGGAGAGGACCTCGTCATAGCCCGGCTCGCCGGCGTGGCCCGTTCGCGTGGGCGGCAGGTCAAGCCGGAAGCGCTCGTCGAGCGCCACCAGTGCCCGCTCGAGCGCCGCCCGTTCGCCCGCGTCCGCAGCCTGCTGCTGGAGCGCTCCGACATCGATCAGCGCATCGCGGAATAGATCCCGGCTGTAGCGGTTGAGCGTGAACAACGCGAACAATTGATTGCGCGCCTCGACGGCAATGAGCCCGCCCGGCCGTACGGCCTCGCGCAGATTGGCCAGCACCTTGATGTCGGCCTCGGCCGGCACGTGAGGCAGGACACCGAAGCAGATCGCCGCATCGAAACCGCCGGCCGGGGCGCCGGCCCGGGGCGCGAAGTCCGCAGGCTCGAGCACGCTGCCTTCCCATACCCGATCGGCAGGCACGTCCTGTTCGGCAAGGATGCGACGGGCTTCCGCCACCATCTCTGGCGTCAGGTCGAAGCCCCAGCGCTCCAGCCCCGGTTCGCGAAGGTCGCGCAGCATGGACGCCGGGCCGCAGCCGGCATCGAGCAGGCTGCGCGCTCCGGCTTTGCGCAGCAGGTCGCGCACGATGTCGGTGTGCACGGGCGGATACATGCCCGCGCCGCGATAATAGTCTTCGTAGTAGCGCCCGCTCCACGTCGAGTAGCAGGAGCGCACGGAGCGCTCGATCGCGTCGCGATCGGCTGGCTTGTCGCGGTCAGCCACGACGCCGGGCCGCGAGCCACATGTGGGAGGACAGGCCCTGCTCGGCGAGGAACGTCTGGAACGGCCAGCCGAGCCGCTCCCATTCCTCGATCAGCACGCGATGCAGGAAGGGATCGAGACGAACGTCGCCCTTGAGCGCCGCCTCGCGCACGAACTCGGCGTCGAGACGCCCCGGCGTATGCACGGTCAGCACTTCGAAGCCGGCGGCCTCGACCAGCCGGCGCAGCGAAGCCGGGTTGAAGAGATTGACGTGTTCGGCATCGACCGCGAGCGAGCCGGCGCCGAGCATGGCGATGTCGAAGCCTTCGCCGTTCGGGCACGACAGGACCATGAGGCCGCCAGGGGCCAGCATCCCGTGCACGGCTCTCAGGAAGCGGGACGGGTCGAACAGATGCTCGATCACCTCGAAGGCGCAAGCCACGCTCGCCGCGGTCACTTCGCTTTTGGCATCCTCGATGCGCTTCTGGACCACCTCGACGCCACGGTCACGGCAAGCGGCCGCCATCTCGGGGGTCGGCTCGATCGCCACCACGCGATCGAACGCGCCCGAAGCCGAGGCGAGCGCGGCAAACGTGCCGAAGCCTGGCCCGATTTCGAGCAGCGTGCCGCGCGGCACCTTGAAGCGCTCGGCATATCCCATGACGCGCTCGAGCCAGGGCTTGTGGATCTTCTCGCGCCGGGTCGCCTCGGTCGCCGGGAAAATGTGCTTGGCCCAGTAGGCATAATTCTCGGAGTTGGCGTAGTAGTCGGCCATCGCCGCCTCGGACGGCCGCGGGCTCATGTAGATGGTGCGGCACTCAGGGCACCGCTGGAAGGAAAAGCCGAACTTCTCGAAGACAGGAACCGGCATATCCGTGCCACAGGCCGGGCACGCCACGCGGACCATCTCGCCGCGCGCATGCAGCCGGGCGACATCGCGCGCGAATGCCGCCTCCTGCTCGGCGAGCAGATCGTCAGGGCAAAGCTCGTGCTCGGAGAGCGGTTGGTCAACCACACGTCGCCTGCATTGCAACGAAGCCGTGCTAGATGACGTCGTGACCGATCCCGCCCAGCAAGGAGCGGAAATCGTCGGGTATCACGGGACGTGGCGCGCCGTGCACCTTACCGTGTTCGTCGAGCCAAGCGCGATATCGCCGCGTCTGCGCATTGTTGGTGCCGGCAATCATGTATATCGCAAGCTTGCGGTCGACATCGTTCTTGGCCTCGCTCCGGCGCGGTGACGAACGGTGGTGGAGGCGGGGATGAAAAATCACGAGGTCGCCGGCTCGGCCTCGAATTGAAACCGCGTCCCGGTAGGGATCCGTGGCCTCCGGCATCCGGTTCACGGGCGGCAAGCCATTGTCGCGCCGCATCGCAGCGGCAAACGGATCGTCACGGACGTACGAGCCCGGCACAACGTCAAAAGCTACGTCCTGCAGATAAATCGCGTTCTGGACGATGCAGAAGCTGGGCGACCAGTGGAACTCATGGTCCCACTTGCCCTCAAGCGAGCCCGTGTCGGTGTGCCACCCCACGTAGAAGGAATCATGCAGGGCGAACTCGTTGACGAAGATGAAGTCCTCTCCCAGCAGGGTGCGCAGGGCCTGGATGAATTTGCGGTTGCGGAAGATCAGTCGGAACGGCTCTTGGAACAAGGCAGTGCTGGAGAACCTTGCTTCGAAAGGCGGCCGGTTGTCGGGAAACTGGGCGATGGCCGCGCGGCGAAGCTCGGCCATCTCGGTTTGATCGAAGACCTGCGGAACCACGACGAACCCGTCCTGGCAGAAGCTCCGTTCGAGGGAGACGCCGGCAGGAGGCAGCGTGAATGTCGGCAGTCCCTCCGGGACAGGGACGTCAACCGGCGCAGCGGGCATCGCTGCGACTTCTGACGTTCCTGCTTCCGGCGTCGATGAGTGGATGGCCGCCGCGGGCTGTCCGCCTTCCAATCGGCTGGTCCGCTTCCACTTCCAAAGATTCATAGGCCCTCTATTTGTACGCTCAGCCTAGTATCTTCCTTTTAGGATGCCGTTCAAGGACCTGACGTGTTGCAGTCGGTGCTCGCTTAGGCACGGACAGCGACGAAATCGTCCGTGGTTTCGAAGAGGCGGAGCGGTTGCTTCGGGTCGACCACGTCGAGCCCATGCAGCATCAGCTCGAAGCGGATGCGCGAGAAAATTTGCTCGTTCGATACGGCCACCCCGTCCTTCTTCAGGGCGAGCATCTGTTGTATGGCAGCGTTGATCGGACCGTCCGCGGCGGCGGCCTCGGCAACGTAGCATCGTTGACAGATGGGGTGGAGGTTGGCGACGTCCTGGGATGCCAAGGCGGCGCGGTGCTTGGTCAGCTCGGGGCCGTTCCAGATGTCGTCGATGCTGTCGCGCCTGATATCCCCAACGATTGCCTCTTCGTTGAAGTCGACGCAGCACAGGCTGACGCGGCCGTCCCGCAGGATGTTGAATAGCGAGAACGGCACGTCGCACGGCGTTCGCCGAACGAAGTCGGTCACCCGATTGTCGATGATGTATTGGTTGAGACCATTCGGCGTGTTGCCGTTCACGATCGAGAAATACATCTGGTCGAACGGGATCAGGCCGGCGAAAGTTTCAGCAAAGTCCGCCAGCTCGTGGATGCTCTTCGCAGTCATCACATAATTGCTGGAGGTCTTGAGTGCGATGCCATGCTGGACGCAGAAATCGCGGAGCGCAGTGACGCCCGTGACGACCTGATCGAAGTCGCCGCCGCGGCGGATTTCGTTGTAGGTCTCGCGCCGGCCGGCATCGATCGAATAGCGCAAGTTGAGCTGCTTCGGCAGGCGCGCCTGTCGCCGCGCCCGCTCGAGGACAGAGCGCATCTCGTTCGCATTGGTCGAGATCAACGCGCCCATGTCCCGGTCTTCGAGATAAAGCAGGATGTCGAAAATGTTCGGGTGCAGAAGGGGCTCGTTGACGTGATGGAGCACCATGCTGCCGATCCCGCGCGCCTTGCACTGGTCGACAATGGCGCAGATCAGGCCGTAATCCATGTTGCCTTTGGCGACGCTGGCGTCTTGCGTCTCACAAATGCGGCAGTTGATGTTGCAGATATTTGAGATGGCGCACAGCACGGCAGGAGTTGCCGCCTGGCTGTACTGAGGAACGGTCAAATGTCGGGCCAGCCCCGGATCGCGCTTCACAGCCTCGCCGTGCAGGCGTCGAGCGGTGTCAAAGTCACCGCAGGCCGCATGCATTTCAGCCAGTCGTTGGCGAAGGCGCGCATTGTCACCGTCGCAGTCAAGCTGGCTGCGGATCAGATTCAGGTGCGATTCAAGCGAGGCGGCCACGCGGCGGACGGTAGCACCACCCACCGCCACGTACTAGCCTGCCAGCCTGGAGACAGATAGTCGCGTCCTACGTGATAACTACCATCCTTGGCGGTGCGACACGTTGTGATCTGGCTGGCTAAACCCGGAGTCATTGATTGGACCTCTATCATCACGATCGGCCGCCCTTCACCCGCTGGGTGATCGAAAACGGGCTGTTGCACGAACCATTCGTGGTCATCGATGTCGGCGTCCAGGCTGGCGAGCATCCTCGCTGGGGCCTGCTTGGCGATCAGGTGCGTGTCTATGGCTTCGATGCCATCCAGGAAGTAGTCGATCGGCTCACCGAAAAGGGACAGCCCGGCCGCGTATATCGCTCCCTGGCGCTCGGAAATGAGGATGGCGAACGCACGTTTTACGTCGCGGCCAATACCTTCGCATCCTCGTTCCTGCCGTACACTAACATGGAGGCGGGCGCTCGCAGCGGCGAGGGCCAACCCGGGCCACGCACCGTGCAGATCCGCAAGCTCGATACGCTGTTCGCCGCCGGGGAACTTCCGCTGGCGGACTACATCAAGATGGATACCGAGGGCTTTGAGCAGGAGGTGCTGCGCGGCGCGCGAACGTACCTCGCGCGCTCCAACATCCTCTGCGTCACTGCCGAGACCAGCTTCACGGTGACGAACGATTTCCATCGCACGCAGTACCCGCTGATCAACGACATCGTCCTCGACCATCGCCTGCAGTTGTTCGACATCAGCTATTGGCGCTATGCGCGACCGTCTTATCTGGCGGCCAAGGCCAAGCACCCGTGGCGAACAATCGACCCGATGCACGAGTGGCCGGATATGGATATCGGCCAGCCCGCTTCCGTGGACGCCATGTTCTGCCGCGATTTCGTGATGGAGGACATGTCACCCGAGCGATTCGGACGCCTGCCCGATGCCGTGCTGGAGCCCACGGTGGACAAGCTGATCAAGAGCCAGATCAATTTCGAGCTGCATGGCCTGATGGATTGTGCGGTCGACATCGCGCACCATTTCCGCGAGCGGCTCGCGTCCCGTCTCGACGTCGATCATGCCATCAAGCTGCTCACCGAGCGGCCGCCGCATGCGCGCTACACGCGCGACATCGTGAATTATCAGGATGCAATCTTGACCTTGCGCGACCGCTTGACTGAGGCCGAACAGCATCGCGCGGGTCTCAAAGCCAATCTCGAAGGCGACATCGCAAATTGCCAGGACGAGATCGCGGCTCTTCGCAAGCGCCTCACTGAAGCCGAGCAGGATCGCGCAAGCCTCGCGGCGAACCTTGCCTCATCGAGCTTTCTGCTCAGGACCCTGCGCCAGCAGCTCGCGAAGCGTTTTGGCTTGTCTGCGAAAGCATGATGGCCGGCTAGCGCAGGCGCAGCATGCTGAACCGTTCGTCGATGACGATTTCCTCCTCGGCGATTGAATGCTCGTCGTTCTGGTTCGGATATCTGCCCCACCGGTCGTACCGGGTCGGCCGATAGAGTGCCTGGAAAGAGCGACGTTCGCGCGAGGAGCCGCGATGGCCGAGCAGGGGCGGCATCGAGCCGTGAGGCGTGCTGGGCGCCCAGACGGCGAAATCTCCGGAATTGAGCGTGAGCGCGCTCAGCGTCTCGCCGCGGGACAGGATGCTGTCGTATGTCGCCTGGAAGAGGCCCTGAATCGTAGGATCGGCCGCATCTTCGACGTAAGCACCGACAGGGCGCGGCACGACGTACGGCGGGCCATTGTGCGGCGTCACAGGATCGACGGCGACCCAGATCGTAAACGACCCACCGCGCGGACTAGTGTCGAGGCTCTCGGCTTCGACATGCGGGAAGGTGAGTGGCGATTCGAAGAAAAAGAGGGTCTGGTGCAGGGTGTAGTGCGTTTCGCCGTCCAGCGCGTGCAGGGCATCGAAAACGGCCGACGAGAACAGGACGTCACGAAAGGCGCTGACAAAGCCTTCCACGGCCGGAATCTTCCACGAATGGGCGTTGATCAGCCCATAACGCGTCGATTCCAGCGGCGGCTCCGCCAGGAACTCGGACCGCGGCCGGTTCGTCCCGTCATGCCGAGGCAGCGGACCTTCATACGTCTCGATCGTGTCCCGGACCCGGGCGGCCAGGGTGGCGACCGGCAATGTGCCGCGAAACACCGCATAGCCGTTCTCCCTGAAGTAGGCCGCCTTATCCATCTACCTCTCCCTTGAGCTTCTGCTTGCCGCGGCAACATCTACCACTTCCGATGGCATACAGGTGCATTCACCTTGCGGGAGCCAAGCGATTGTTGATGAGCGCCTTAGCGCATTGAAGGTCGCCGTACCGCACGCATGACGACAACGGCGTCAGTGCTCCGAGTTCGTCTAATGACTGCCCAACATTCGTACAAGAGAGCGAATGCGGCCGACAAAGCCCGACGCGACAGCGTCACGATCATCCTTGAGCGGCGCAGCCGCCGGTGCCGGTTCGGCTGGCGCTGGCACCGGCTCGGACTTGGGTGGTGTCCGCTGAAGGGCAATATCGGCGTAGAGCGCATGGTTGATGGCAAAGCCAACCACGTCCCAGCCGCGATTCACCACCAAGTCGTTGACGACCGGTACAATGCCGTAAGTGGAATTGTCCTGGTCGAACAACATGTAGTCGTTGAAAACAAGGAAGCCGGACTTGGCGGTCATCTCCACCGCAAATTCACTGTCCGACTTGACGTTCTCGTACTCGTGGCCGGCGTCAATATAGACCAGATCGAAGGACCCATCGGTGTGGCCGCGTAGGGTCTCCTGGCTGCGCCCTTCCACTATCGTGATCGTGGTTGTGTCTAGATAGGGCGCCATTTCACGCTCGTAGTGCTGGCGCTGTGTCAGCCCATCGAACAATTGATGGCCGGTTACACCGTTCCAATTTTCAAGAGTGTGGCAGGTAAAGATGTCAAAGGCGAAGAATTGCCGAGGCTTCAATGCGCTGACCAGCACCTTCGAAAAGTCACCGCGCCAAACTCCGATTTCGGCGACCTTGCCGCCCTTCGGGACCGGCAGCGCTGCGATCAAATCAGAGCGCTCTGCATAAAGACGGGCGTCCCTAAGGTTATGGGCACGCAGCTCTGGGTAAGGCGGCCACCGTGTCAGCGACGAAGGAATTACCACCATTCTTGAATCCGTTTTGGGTCAGCGACATCATGCTTTTAGAGCCGGCTGAAAGCCGCCGCAAGACTCGAGCCCAGGCAAAATGAGCCATTGATGGACCTCTATCATCACGATCGGCCTCCCTTCACCCGCTGGGTGATCGAAAACGGTCTGCTGCACGAACCATTCGTGGTGATCGATGTCGGTGTGCAGGCCGGCGAGCACCCCCGCTGGGGCCTGCTCGGCGATCAGGTGCGTGTCTATGGCTTCGATGCCATCCACGAAGCCATCGACCGGCTGATCAAAAAGGGGCCGCGGCCGCATCGCGTCTACCGCCCGCTGGCGCTCGGCAATGAGGACGGAGAGCGCACGTTTTACGTCGCGGCCAATACCTTCGCCTCGTCGTTCCTGCCGTACACCAACATGGAGGCGGGCGCTCGCAGCGGCGAGGGCCAACCCGGGCCACGCACCGTGCAGATCCGCAAGCTCGATACGCTGTTCGCCGCCGGGGAACTTCCGCTGGCGGACTACATCAAGATGGATACCGAGGGCTTTGAGCAGGAGGTGCTGCGCGGCGCGCGAACGTACCTCGCGCGCTCCAACATCCTCTGCGTCACTGCCGAGACCAGCTTCACGGTGACGAACGATTTCCATCGCACGCAGTACCCGCTGATCAACGACATCGTCCTCGACCATCGCCTGCAGTTGTTCGACATCAGCTATTGGCGCTATGCGCGACCGTCTTATCTGGCGGCCAAGGCCAAGCACCCGTGGCGAACAATCGACCCGATGCACGAGTGGCCGGATATGGATATCGGCCAGCCCGCTTCCGTGGACGCCATGTTCTGCCGCGATTTCGTGATGGAGGACATGTCACCCGAGCGATTCGGACGCCTGCCCGATGCCGTGCTGGAGCCCACGGTGGACAAGCTGATCAAGAGCCAGATCAATTTCGAGCTGCATGGCCTGATGGATTGTGCGGTCGACATCGCGCACCATTTCCGCGAGCGGCTCGCGTCCCGTCTCGACGTCGATCATGCCATCAAGCTGCTCACCGAGCGGCCGCCGCATGCGCGCTACACGCGCGACATCGTGAACTTTCAGGACGCGATCCTGGCCCTCCGAAAGCGCCTCGCAGAGGCTGAGCAGGATCGCGCAAGACTCGAAGCAAGCCTCAACCGTGACGCCGTGGAACTCCAGGACGAAATCGCGGTCCTTCGCGAGCGTATCGCCGATGCCGAGCAAGACGGCGCTCGTCTCGAGGCAAATCTCAGCTCATTGAGCTTTCTGGTGGGGACATTGAAGCGGCAGCTCGCGAAGCGTATCGGTCTATCTGCGAAGACGTGATGTCGCGCCGGCGTCGTGACGTGCCAAGCCAATTGCAACTGCGCTTCACGAGCGTTTAGATGCCACCTCCACGGATACCCCGGTCAATGCGATCAGGGATGTTGCCGTCAAATGGCATCCCGCTGCCCACGGAGAGAATTGGTTCTGTTGGCCGAAGCCTGAACCTCAAGCTGGCGGGAGTAAGCAATGGGCTTGATGCGTTTCTTTCTCGCCCTCGTCGTGGCCATCGATCATTGGCGCGTCATCAAGCTGCACGAGAGGGGCATCTCGCTCGATGACGTCATCAAGCTCGGCTTCAATGCCGGCTATGCGGTGATGTTCTTCTACGTGATCAGCGGCTTCCTGATCACCTACACCCTGACGCACAACTACAAATGGGATGGACCCGGCATCGCCGCATTCTACCGGAACCGTTTCATTCGCATCTTTTCCCTCTACTGGTCGACGGTGGTCCTTTCGTTCATTCTGGTTTCCGGGGCCTGGCCCCAATTCCTTGCCGCCAGCCTGCCTGACAAGCTGACCGGCGTATTTCTGCTCGGCATGGACTGGCGGGTGGCCTTTGCCTCTTATCCGGCAATGCATGAGGCTGCTGCAATAAAAGGGCTCAATCAGGCGTGGACGCTGGGCGCGGAGCTGACGTTCTATCTGCTGGCGCCGCTTCTCATCCGATCATGGAAGATTGGAGCATTCATCTTAATGGCCTCGTTCGCCGTTCGGGCATTCTTCGTCTTCCGGTACGGCACTGACCTTCACGAAGTGTGGACCTACTTCTTTGTCGGCACCTCGTTCGGTTTCTTCATGCTCGGGCACCTGGCCTGCCTCTTCGGTCGATACCTGGCGAACCGATGGCTCGGGGTGCTTCTCACCATCGGGTGCTTTGGGACCATGACGTTCGGTGGCTCGTACGCAAGCTTCGACACGCCCCGATTCTGGGTCTCCGTGCTGCTGTTTTCCGTGGCAGTGCCAGGCGTCTTTGAAGCAACGAAGAACATCCGTTGGATGAACACGCTGGGGAATCTTTCCTACCCGATTTATCTCGTTCACACGCTGGTCGTGATCGTGTTCGGGCAGTGGTTGCTGAGCGTTGCCCTGTCGCTGGAGTGGCTGGACATACTTGGCCGCGCCTATGTATCCGTGGTGGTCTTCACTGTTGCAACCATCCTCGCGGCAATGCTCGTCCATCGGTTCCTGGAAGTACCGACGGCGCATGTGATGAGGATTGCCCTGCAGGGCTGGAAAGCGAAGTCGGCGTGAGAGCTCGCTAAGACTAAAGCATGATGGGTCCAGCTGGAATCGGCTGGACCCATCATGCCTCCTGCAACACGCAACTCCGGTGCGCTCTAGTCTTAGTCTAGGCGAGCCCCAGAGACCTCCCGTAGGCCGCCGGGTAGAGCCGAGGTGCCGATCGCAAGGCAAGGCCGGTTGAGCCATTGAAAGCCAGACAAAGCTCGACACGGCGGATGAGGCCAGGCTGCGGATGGGCAGTGTGCAAAGGCTGGGACAAGGGTATGCGCACGCAGCCGTCCGCCGGCACCTGAGCGACCTCCAGGGGCAGGCTCTGCTCGCAGCGCAGCTCCTCGGGCTCGGCTATGTTGAACGTGCGCACGTACACGAGAACATGGAGGCGCCCCTGCGTTGGCGCGGCAAGCTCCAGCTCGATGCCGTCGACCTCGGCCCGATCGACTTCGGCGGGTCCGAAGATTCTCGGTTGCTCGTGGATCATGTAGTAGGGGGGAGCCTGTAACAGATAGAACTTCGTATCGGGAAACGACGCGTCGGGCACCTTGAAGGGCGCCGACATGTCGATGTGGCGGACGACGTCGGCGACATCCCGCCAGTCGGGATTGTGCTCGAGAAACGTCTTGGCGGCGAGCCTGGGCCCGATCTGCTCGATATTGTCCATCACCATGAGGCCACCCGGGCGCATGGCCCTTGCCGCGCATATGACGTCGAACAGGGCGAATTCGTACTCGTGATTGCCGTCGACGAGCACGAGGTCATAGTATGTGTTGTTGGTCATCGCCCGGTCGAAGTAGGTGGCGGAGTTCTCCGCCCGGTAGGTCACGCTCTCCCTGATCTCGGCCGGAAACGAGGCGATGATGGGAGGGCAGCGCTCGCCGCCGAACGGATCGATCGTGTCGATGTGTCCCTGTTTCGTCTCCCACAGCGCCCGCGCCAGGGTCTCCGTGGTGCCGGCGTGCCAGGTGCCGATCTCGAGCACGTGTTCCGGCCGCTGCATGACGACGAGGTGATGCAGGAGCGCCCTTGCCTCGTCGCTCTGAAGGGAGTCCTCGGGGTACCTCTTGTAGAAGGCGGCAACCCGCTTGAACGCCGGCGATTCCCGCCAGGCCATCAGGCCCGCGTGCGAAATCTCGAACCGCTCACCCGGCTGGTAGAGTTCTATAAGGGGCCGCATTCGCCTGCCTGGGGGCGGCTCGTATTTGACTGGCGGCGCCGACTCGATCGGCCGATTGAGACCCAGGAGTTTGGCGATGTTGAGCACCGCGGGACATTAGCGATGGCGGGACAGCATGCAAGCGGCCTATGACCGCAGCAATCTCGGCGATATCGGCTCCAAAACCCGACTCCCACCGCCGGGGGACCCATGCTAGTTTGATCGCTGTGCAAATCGACGATTGGAAAGTAGACGAGAGGCATGAAGCATAAGACTGCGTTGAAGTATGCAACCGACCTCGACCTGGTTCAGCAGGCGACGTTGGACGATCGGAGCCGGCACCTGCGGCGCCTCATCTTTCGCGCCATCGAGAATGGCGGGCGCGGGCATATCGGGCCGGCGCTTTCCCTGGTCGAAATCATTAGGGTCCTCTACGACGACTTCCTGCGCCTGGACCCGGCCAAGCCGGCCTGGCGCGAGCGGGACCGCTTCATCCTGAGCAAGGGGCACGGCTGCCTGGCGCTCTACGCCGTACTGGCGGACAAGGGCTTCTTCGACCTCGGCGAGCTCGACCGCTTTTGCCATTTCGACTCGTTCCTCGGCGGCCACCCCGAGACGGTGGTGCCCGGCGTCGAAGCCTGCACCGGTGCGCTCGGCCATGGCCTGTCGATCGGACTCGGCATGGCGCTCGCTGCCCGCATGACCGGCCGCGACACCAAGGTCTACGTGCTGATGGGCGACGGCGAGATCAACGAGGGCTCGGTCTGGGAGGCCGCCGCCTGCGCCGACAAGCACCGCCTGTCCAACCTGACGGCGATCATCGACTACAACAAGATCCAGTCGGCCGGCAGCGTCTTCGAGATCCAGAACATGGAGCCGCTGGCCGACAAGTGGACGGCCTTCGGCTTCCGCGTCTTCGAGTGCAACGGCCACGACATCGACGACCTGCGGCAGGTCTTCCGCGAAGCCGCGGCCTACGCCGGCGACCGGCCGCGCGCCGTCATCTGCCACACGGTCAAGGGCAAGGGCATTCCCGCCGCCGAGAACAATCCCGACTGGCACCACAAGTCGGACCTCAAGCCGGCCGAGCTCCAGATCGTCCGCAGCGCGCTTGGTGGCTGAAGGGGAAGCTTAAGCGATGCGCAAGCGTAGTCTGGACATGGTCCACACCCTGGCGAAGCGCGACGAGCGCGTCGTCTTCATCGGCTCCGATCTCTCGCCGAACCTGCTCGGCGAGATGAAGAAGGAGTTCCCGCAGCGCTACTACATGGAGGGCATCGCCGAGGCCAACATCATCGGCATGGCCGCCGGCATGGCGATGGACGGGTTCATCCCTTACGTCAACACGATCGCCACCTTCATCACGCGCCGCTGCTACGAGCAGGTCGCGGTCGATCTCTGCCTGCACGACCTACCGGTGCGGCTGATCGGCAATGGCGGCGGCTACGTCTACGCGCCGCTCGGGCCCACGCACGAGGCGATCGAGGATATCGCCATCATGCGCGCTCTGCCGCGCATGACCGTCACCGCCGTCTGCGACGCCGAGGAGATGACGCGGCTGATGGACGCCACCCTCGACTGGCCCCATCCGATCTATATCCGCCTCGGCAAGGGCGGCGACCCGGTGATCAGCAAGCCCGAGCGCGGCTTCGCCATCGGCAAGGCGATCGACATGATCGACGGCGAGACCGGGGCGTCGGACGTCCTGCTGATCGCCACAGGCGTGGCCACCACGCAGGCCCTCAAGGCGGCGGGCTCGCTGGCTTCGGACGGCATCCGCTGCCGCCTGCTGCACCTCCACACCGTCAAGCCAATCGATGCCGACGCCATCGTCGACGCCGCAGCCGGGACCAAGCTGGTCGTCACCGTCGAGGAGCACAGCGTCGTCGGCGGTCTGGGCAGCGCCGTCCTGGAAACCCTGTCGGATCGTCTGACAGGCGCGTTGCCGCCGCTCAAGCGGCTCGGCATCCCGGACAAGTTCGCCGAGCACTACGGCAGCCAGGCGAAGCTGATGGAGGACTTCCGGTTCGACGCCAAGGGCATCGATGCGGCGGTCCGCAAGCTCCTGGCGGAGCTGCGCCGGTGAGCAACGCTCCCAGTTTCTGGCGCGACGAGGAGCGCGCGCTGGCCGATGCCTTCGTGCGCGACGGCTATGTCATCATTCCGACCGAATCGCGCGCCGACCTCGACCGGATTCGCGATCTCATGGCCGATATCGCCGCGTCCTTCCTCAAGCTGCCGCGGCCCGAGGACAAGGGCGCGTTCCTCGACCACATCCACGACAAGGTCGACGTCCAGCGCCTCAACGACCTGCGCCTGGCGGTGATCCGCGAGATGAACGAGGAGCCGTGGACGCGGCTTTCCTATTTCAACACCGCGCGCAGGGCGCTCGAGGTCCTGGTCGGCAACGAGCTGGCCATGCAGCTCCGCATCAACCTCAGCATCCAGCTTCCCGACGACGACAGCTCGCTGCTGCCGGTCCATGCCGACGTCTGGGCCGGCGATTCGCCGTACGAAGTCGTCCTGTGGATTCCCTACGTCAACGTCTTCGGCACGAAGACGATGTACATCCTGCCGCGCGAGAAGGATGCCCGTTATCAGGCGCAGATGGGCGAGCTGAAGCTCAAGTCGGCCGAGGAACTCTACCGCACCATCGAGCCCGACCTGCGCTGGCTCGACATTCCCTACGGCAACGTCTTGCTGTTCACGCAGAACGTCATGCACGGCAACATCGTCAACCGCGAGGCGGAGACCCGGTGGTCGACCAACTGCCGATTCAAGAGCGTGTTCTCCCCGTATCACGACAAGAAGCTCGGTGAGTTCTTCGAGCCGATCCTGGTTCGGCCGGCGACCAGCATCGGCGCCAGCTACAGGCTGCCCTCGGTCGCCTGATGCAGTCCAACCGGAAGGGCTATCGCGGCTACGTCTTCAGTCGGTCGGTCGACAATCACAGGGTGCCCCAGCACATCCAGAACCTGGTGATCCGCGACTACGCCGCGCGCCGCAAGCTTCACTACCTGCTGAGCGCCACCGAGTATGCGATGCCGGGCTGCTATCTCATCCTGGAACAGGTTCTGGATGAGCTCGGCACGCTCGAGGGCGTGATCCTCTACAGCATGTTCATGCTGCCGCCGGACGCCGACGAACGAAACCGGATATACCGGCGGCTGCTCGAGGCTGGCGGCGGGCTCCATGCGGCAGTAGAGGGGTTCGTCCTGACCGAGGAAGCGGATATCGAGCGGTGGGAGAATGTGCTGCGCACGGCGCACATCTGCAGGGACTTGAACTATCAAGAGATTGAAAGATGGCTAACGTAGATTTCATCGGCCCCCTGCATAACCGCACCAAGCGCGACTATGTCGGCCGTGTCGTCCAGTACGACAAGGCGAACTGCTCCGAGATCGCCAAGAAGTACGGCCAGGACTACTGGGACGGCGAGCGGCAGTACGGCTACGGCGGCTACAGGTACGACGGCCGCTGGCTGCCGATCGCCGAAGCGATGGCCAAGCACTACGGCCTGAAGGCGGGCGACCGTATCCTCGACGTCGGCTGTGGCAAGGGCTTTCTCCTGCACGAGTTCACCCGCGCCGTGCCCGGCGTTCACGTCGAGGGTATCGACATCTCGGATTACGCGATCGCCAATGCCAAGGAACTTTCCAGCACATTGGGATCCTAAGCTTAGAATTCCACGTGGACAAGTTGTCGCG
>JADMIO010841944.1_pt1 | contig 68743 bp, 68 predicted proteins | sample 8958161 | NCBI WGS metagenome assembly JADMIO01 (sample SAMN16585339, study PRJNA669376) | soil metagenome | isolation source: Crop rotation soil | place: USA: Cullars Rotation, Alabama | collected 2011 | reverse complement strand
CGCGACAACTTGTCCACGTGGAATTCTAAGCTTAGGATCCCAATGTGCTGGAAAGATTTGTGTGGTGTGGTTCTGATTGGCGAAGACCACGACCTCCGAGCGCATCGCGACGGGGGCAATCGCGCGCAAGCCCATGATGTCGCGTTTCATCGCGTCGAAATCGCTTTGGCTGAACGGAGACGCGTCGGCAAAGGCGCCCTGCATCCGGCGCGTACCTGGAGAAACCACGAGTAGATTGCGGCCGAGCGATCCGATGCTCGACGTTACGCTGGCTGTTGCGCCATTACCCAGCGTGACCACCGCGATTACCGCAGCAACGCCGATGATGATGCCGAGCGTCGTCAACGAAGCGCGCATGACGTTGCGCCTAAGTTCCCGCAAAGCCAGCAGAAGTGCGTCAAGCATCATGACGCAGCCCTCGCGGCGATGCGTCCCGCGCGATGCGGGTTGGCGATATCCGAGGCAATGCGGCCGTCCACGAAACGGACGTGCCGCTTTGCATAGGCAGCGATATCCTCTTCGTGCGTCACAAGCACGATGGTGATGCCGTGCTCGTCGTTGAGGCTCCGGAAAAGCTCCATCACCTCGTAGCTTTTGGCGCTGTCGAGATTTCCTGTGGGTTCATCTGCGAAAATCACATTCGGCCGCGTGACCAGCGCACGCGCAATGGCGACGCGCTGCTGCTGTCCGCCGGAAAGTTCGGAAGCCGTGTGCGTGCCGCGGTCCGATAGCCCGACCATGGCAAGGGCCTCGCGCGCGAGTTCGTGCCGTTCCTTGCGCGGCGTGCCACGATAGATCAGCGGTAGCTCGAGATTCTCCAACGCCGAGGTGCGCTTTAGCAGATTGTAGCCCTGAAACACGAAGCCGATGAAATTGCGTCGCAGCAGCGCGCGCTGATCACGGGTCAACGATCCGACGTCGACCCCGCGGAAATAGTAGTGACCGCTCGTTGGCGCATCGAGACATCCCAAAATGTTCATCATGGTCGATTTGCCGGAGCCGGACGGTCCCATGATCGCGACGAATTCGCCGGGCTGTACCGTAAGGTTGACGTGGTTCAAGGCGACAACGGCAGCCTCTCCGCTAGCGTAGATTTTGGTCACATCAACGAAGCGGATCAGCTCGGCACTCATGGAGCCGGCCCTCGCCGCGCAACATCGGTGATGACGCGATCGCCTTCGCGCAGATCGCCGGAAAGCACTTCGGTGTTGCGGCCATCGCTGCGGCCTACCCTCAGATCGCGCCCCGCGGGCGCGTTGTCTTTCAGCAGCCAAACGCGGCCGGCAAGCTGACCATTTTCCGGCTGAGCCAAGGGCGCAGCACGTGTCTCGCTTTGCGAAGGCGTGAAGCGCAGCGCGCCATTGGGAACGAGCAAGGCGTCGGTGGTCTGCGAAACCAGGATATTCACATTGGCTGTCAGTCCCGGCCTCAGCAGCATGTCGCTGTTGTCGACGGTCAGCACGCCTTGATAGGTCACAACGTTATTGGCGGTCTTGGGTGCATTGCGCAGAGAGATGAGCTTCGCCGTGAAGGGCCGCTGCGGATACGCGTCGACTGTAAAACTTGCCGTCTGCCCTTCCCGGACAAGCCCGATGTCTGCTTCGTCGATATCGACGTCGAGTTCAAGCATGGAAAGATCGCTCGCCAGCACGAACAGAACCGGCGTCTGAAAGCTCGCCGCGACCGTCTGGCCGGTCGAGACGCGGCGTTCCAGGACGACGCCGTCAATGGGCGAGCGTACTTGCGCTTTGCTAAGCTGAGTCTGATACATCCGCACTTGGGCGGCGGCGTTTTCGACATCGGCCTTCGCCTTTGCGACGGACGACACCGCCCTCTCATATTCCGCTTCCGCAAGCGTCACGTCTTGCGTCGAAATTCCGCCGATGTTCAAAAGCCTGCGTGCGCGGTCGCGGCGGTCGAGCGTCTCGCGCATCGTCGCTTCGTTGTTGGTTACCGTCGCGCGATTTGCGTTCAGTGACGCCTCTGCCTGCGCGAGCTGTGCCCGAATCTGGTCGGTATTGATGACGGCCAGCACCTGGCCCTTCTTCACCCGGTCGTTGAAATCGACATTGACGGCATCCAGTCGCCCGGAAATTTCGGCACCCACATCCACTTGGTCCTGTGGCGCGAGGGTGCCGGTTGCGCTGACGGTCACAACCAGCGCGCCGCGCGTAACAGGCGCGGTGACGTAGCCGGCCGGGCCCTGCACGCGCCAGAAATACAATCCCGCCGCCATGACGGCCACGAGGGCGGCAACCAGGCCAGCCCAAACCAAGCGTCGGCCCCAGCGGCGGCGTGGCTTCAGCTCAAGGCCTAGCCGCTCGGCCAGCTCATCGTCAGGCAGCGGAACTCGTTCGTTCATTCGGCTTCGGAGGCGCCCATTAATTCAAACTTACACCTATATGTAGGGAACCGTTTGAGCTATGTCGCCCTTGCGCCTCCTTTTCGCCATCGTGATTGTTTAGGCACCATTAATTCCTGGGGGTTTACAGGGGAAACTAGGCGGCAGCATGGCTGGCAATAATCCTCCGAAGCGCCCTGGCGCGCATGATTCCTTGCGCGGAGTTCATGTTGCGCGCCCGTCAGGCACGGAGCCGCCCAAAAAATCGCCGAAACCGAGAAACACGCGTGTTCGCACGACACTCATCGTTGCTGCCGCGTGGCTGTTGGTTGGCGGCGCGATTTTGTTTGCGCACTGGCTATCGGACCTGCCGAACACCGCCAATTTGTTCGCGTATGAGCCTGGCAATGATGTCACCGTGCTCGATGCGAAAGGCCGCATGATCGCGCGGCGCGGTCTGACCCAAGGCGAAAGCATCCAGTTGGGCGCGCTCCCGCCCTATGTCGGCAATGCGTTCATCGCGGTGGAAGACAGGCGTTTTCGCCGTCATTGGGGCATCGATCCCTGGGGTCTGATGCGCGCGGCCTATGCCGATTGGCGAGAAGGCGCATACGTCCAGGGCGGCTCGACGCTCACCCAGCAGCTTGCGAAGAATCTCTTTTTGAAGCCGGACCGCACGCTCGAGCGAAAGATCGAGGAGGCGATTCTCGCGGTCTATCTGGAGAGCCGCTACAGCAAGGACGAGATTCTCACGCAATATCTGAACCGCGTCTATTTCGGAGCCGGCGTGTACGGCATCGAAGCAGCGTCGGAGCGCTTCTTTGGCAAGCCCGCGCGCGAGTTGACTCTGACAGAGGCTGCCATTCTTGCCGGATCGGTGAAGGCGCCGTCGCGCTACAATCCGGAAGCCTCGCCCAAAGCATCGCTGGCACGCGCCTCTGTCGTGCTCGACGCGATGAAAGAGCAGGACTTCATCAATGCGCGTCAGCGCAAGGACGCGGCCGCTGCGCGTCCCAAGATCGCGCACAGTTTCGCCACGCCCGGCGCGGGCTATTTCGTCGATTTTGTGATCTCGCAAATTCCGCAATTCGTCGGCAAGCCAAAGGAGCGGCTGATCGTCGAGACGACGATGGACGTGGACGTGCAGAAGCTCGCCGAATATGCGCTGACCCGCGCCCTCGACAAGGACGGCCCGAAGCTTGGCGCCTCCCAAGGCGCGCTGGTCGCGCTTACTCCCGACGGCGCCTTGCGCGCATTGGTCGGCGGGCGGTCCTATGATGACAGCCCCTTCAACCGCGCCACCGATGCGCTGCGTCAACCGGGCTCGGCGTTCAAGCCGTTCGTCTATTTGACGGCGCTCGAACACGGGCATCATCCGAGCGACGAAGTGTTCGATGGTCCCGTGACCATAGGCAATTGGAAGCCGGGCAATTATGAGGGCGAATACGAAGGCAACATCACGCTTGCCCACGCGCTGGCGCATTCGTCCAATTCGGCATCGGTTCAGCTCACGAACGAAGTCGGCCCGGCCGAGGTGGTTCGCGTCGCGCATCGCTTGGGGATAGCCGACAAGCTCAATCCGGTGCCGTCGCTGGCGCTCGGCACCTCCGAAGTGACGCCGCTGGAACTCACGGCGGGATACGCCGCGTTCGCCAATGGCGGCATTGGCGTGGTCCCCTACGGTATCGTCCGTGTACGCACGGCTTCGGGGAAGACGCTGTATCAGCGCAAAGAGTCCGGTATCGGCCGCGTCATGAGTCCGGAGGCCAACGCCGAGATGACGGACATGATGGCCGGCACCATTGAAGAAGGGACGGGCAGGGCGGCGCGCTTGCGCGACCGTCCCGTGGCGGGAAAGACCGGCACGTCGCAGGATTACCGCGACGCCTGGTTCGTCGGCTTCTCCGCGGATTATGTGACGGGTGTTTGGATCGGGAACGACAATGGCGATTCCATGAAAAAGGCGACGGGTGGCGGCATGCCCGCGCGCATCTTCAAGGCCTTCATGGAAGACGCCGAACGCAATCTGCCGCCGCAGCCTTTGGTCGGCACGACACTCTTCTCCGAAGACGTGGTGCCGGGCGAAGAAGGTCCGGCGAGCGACAATCCCGATCAGCGTCCGCCCGAAAAATCCGATGACGGCGACGTTCTCAGCGCCTTCCAAAACCTGCTGGATCGGCTGTTCTGATTACCAAATTAATTCCCCGAGAAGCCGCGGAGGACGCAAGGATGACCGCTGGTCTGCCTACCGCTGTTGTCATCCCGGCCAAGCGGCGCACACCGCCGCGCCGAACCGGGACCCACGGAGCTTGCAGGCTCAGTGGGTCCCGGATCGGCGCTAACGCGCCGTCCGGGATGACAAGGGGAGAGTACACTCCGCGATCCTCCGCGGCTCCGCGAGAACCTTTTTGGTTCTGGCCAACCCGGCTTTCAATTAGAAATCCGGTTTGGCCGCCTGGGGCATGGGGACCAGTTTGGAATCGGTGATAGGTTGGTTGTTGTTTTCGGCGCACATGTATTCCACGGAGGGCTGATCTACGCGCCGCCAGCGATGCATGGCACGCCAAGGCGTCGTGAAGACGCCCGGATCTTCGACGGTGACGGAGATATCGACCCTGTTTCCGTCTGGCGAAATCTTCCATCTCTCGACGACGTGCAACTTCGTCGTGCGCGGGGTGCGATAATTGTCGATGACGCGATCGTTGAACCCGATGGTATCGACGACGAGTGTATCCCCGTTTTCATAATGTCCCACGGATTCTCCGTACCAGGACGGTTTGGGATTCCGCGAATGGGGAACATCCAGGTAGATGTGCCGGACCTCTGGCCCGTTGTTCATGATGTAGACGACCTCTTTCGGTGTTTGCCACAGGAACACCGGCGCGGCGAAGGCGTCGACGTCGATCCCAGGAACGGCGGCGGGCCAGCAACGTTCATGGGCACGGTACGGGACCTGTCCCGCAAGCACCTCATCATTGGCCTTTTTCATCGCCGGCTTCACCCATTCCTGCAGGATCGGGTTGGACATATCTGCGATACGATAGCTTGGCTGGCGGCCTCCGCCGTTTGGCACATAAGGCGGGTACGCTCTGTCGAAGGTGATCGGACCCGGTCCACCGCCCGGCGCCGCGAGCAGATCGTCAACACCAACCGTGCGGTCAATGCGCCAGCCGGTGCCGCCATCTCTCGCGAAATTGGGAATGCCGGAATTGCCGGACACGTCGGCGGCTAACGCAGCGCCTGTCGCCGATAAAACGGCCGCCAAGCAGGACAAACCACGCTTGAACATGTTCCACTCCAAGCAGTTTGCTGAGCCGAACTTACCCGTTTTGGATGAGGTGGAGTAGGGCCGTTCCTTGTGGTTGCGAAAACTCGGCAACAAAGGTCATCCCGGTCAAACGCGGACTTGTTCCCGGGCGCGCGCCGCGACCCACGGCGTGCGGGGCTCGGTGGGCGCCGGACCGGCGCTGACGCGCCGTCCGGCGACAACCTGCTTACGCTGCTTTCGGCTTGCGCGGGATGGCGAGTGGTTGACCCGTTTCGAGCAGGCTCTTGAGTCCGGACAGCACCATCGGCCAGCCGCCGGAGACCGCCTGAATGAATTTTGACCCTTGCTTGCCGATCTCGTGCGTCACGGTCAGTTTGACCACGTCCTGTTGCGGTTCCAGTTCGAAGGTCGCGCGCGAATAGCCGTCGGCCTTCAAGTCGGGCATGAACTCGTTGCGCCACGAAATCACCATCCGTCGCGGCGGATCGATCTCCAGCACGCTGCCTGTGTCCGTGACTGTTCCGTCGGCGCCTATCAACTGCCAGGGCGAATCCGGTTTCCAGTCCGATTTCTGGATCGAGCCAAACCAATATTGCCGCGTGAATTCCGGCTCGATCAGTGCGGCCCACAATTTTTCCGGCGTGGTACGAATAAAGGTGACGTAGACAAACCGATCATTACCCATCGTTCTCTCCTTCGAGGTTTTTCTTGAGACCGGCCAGCGCAGTCATGCGGTGGCGCTCGAATTTGCCGATCCAACGCTCGGCGATATCGTGGATGGGGACGGGATTGAGATAGTGCAGCTTCTCGCGCCCGCGCTTCTCGGTGACCACCAGATTGGCGTCTTCCAGAATGGCCAAATGCTTGGTCACGGCTTGGCGCGTCATGGCGAGGCCTTCGCACATCTCGTTCAGCGTCTGCCCATTGCGAGCACGAAGCCGGTCCAGCAAGCGGCGGCGACTCTTGTCCGCAAGCGCCCGAAAAACCGCGTCCATGCTCATGCCCATAATATGCAACCAAATGGTTGCATATGCAAGGGGAGAATGCAGAGGCGACGAAGTAAATCCTCACCGGGCTGTGTGGGTGGTTCGGAAAGCTCTGTTGTCATCCCGGCTAACTGGCGCGACGCGCCGCGCGAGCCGGGACCCACGGTACAAACGGCTCGGTCGTTTCCGTATCGGTGCTGACGCGCCGTCCGGGATGATGGATACTGTGTAAGGACGCGCTACTTCGCGCCGGGATCGAAATCCTTGTGGCAGCCGCCGCAGTCTTCGACCATTGCATCGCCCGCCATGGCGAGCGCCATCTGGTTCTTTTCCGTGGCGGCTTTCTGAGCAGCATCCGCGTCGGCGGAGACCTTCATGAGGGAATCTTTCCACTTGGGATCTTGCCCGCGCGGGTCCGCCGCAATCTGCGGCATGGCGGCGACCAGATCGGCGGTGGCTTTTTTGACCGTTTCCCAGTCCGCATCCGACATTTTGTCGGCGTAGCTGAGATCCCAGATGGGCTTCGTCGCGGGCGCCACGACGTTGATCATGAACTGCCGCCGGTCATCGGTGCCGCCTGCGGGCGCGGCAGGTGCTGCCGCTTCGACCGGCGCTGGGGCAGGGGCAGGAACTTGTGCCGTTTGATTTTGATTGCACCCGGCAAGTGTCAAAGCCGCCGCCAACAAGATCGCATTGCGCTTCATGATTATCCCCCGCGTGTGACCCTTCTCGAATACGCAGAAGCGATCCCAACCCCTCATTGTAAAAAGCGGATGGGACACTCAGCTCCAATTGCCAGCGGCGCTTATCGCGACGTCGGCGCGCGATAGTGAGCCGGCCAGGGCAGGGTGCAAGAAATCCCCCCCGAATTGCTCGCAAGCGATCAATTTCGACCTCCCCATCAGGGGGAGGTGATTAGGGGTACTTGCAGCGGACAGTGCGTTATTCTGCGGCGACGACGCGTTCGGCTTCCGACAGCGACACCGACACGAGCTGGCTGACGCCGCGCTCCGCCATGGTCACACCAAACAGACGGTCCATGCGCGACATGGTCAGCGCGTGGTGCGTGATGATGAGATAGCGCGTCTGGGCAAGCCGCGTCATCTCGTCGAGCAAGCGGCAGAAGCGGTCCACATTGGCGTCGTCAAGCGGCGCGTCCACTTCGTCCATCACGCAAATCGGCGCCGGATTGACCAGGAACACCGCGAAAATCAGTGAGATCGCGGTCAGCGCCTGTTCGCCGCCCGACAGCAGCGACAGCGTGGTCAGCTTCTTGCCGGGCGGCTTGGCGAGAATCTCCAACCCAGCTTCCAACGGGTCTTCGGATTCGGTGAAAGTCAGCCGCGCTTCGCCGCCCTGGAACAGCTCTTTGAACAGCCGTTCGAAATTGGCATTCACCTTCTCGAAGGATTCCAGCAGGCGCTCGCGTCCTTCTTTGTTCAGCGTCTGAATGCCCTTGCGCAAACGCTGAATGGCGCCTTCCAAATCGACGCGATCGGCCACCAGGGCCTGCAGGCGCTGCTCGTGTTCTTGGGCCTCTTCTTCAGCGCGCAGATTCACGCCGCCCAACTGCTCGCGTTCCGCCTTCAGTTTCTCGACGCGCTTTTCGGCCTGATCCACGGGGGGAAGCTCGGCTTCCCCCTTGATCTCGGCGCGTTCGACCAATTCGGCCGGCGTGGCGGCAAGCTCATCGCGAATGCGAGCGGCGAGCTCGGATAGGCGCGCTGCCGTCGACTCGGCTCGCGCTTCTGCACCAGCCCGTTCCTCACGTGCTTGAGCAAGTGCATGGTTGGCCGCCTTGGCGAGCCTGTCCGCATCGGCGAGTTCCGTTTCCGCAAGCGCGCGGGCGTCGGCCGCCTCTTTGCGGGCGTTCTCGGCCACATCGATCGCATCGCTCAGCGCCGAGCGGCGCGTCGCGATTTCGGCGGGCTTGGCGTCGAGGACGGCAAGCTCTTCGTTCATGGCGACGATGCGTTCGCTTAAGCTCTCGATCTGGCGCGTGGCCGCACTCTTGCGCGCCGACCAGCGCGAAATCTCTTCGGTAATAGCGGCCTGCCTACCGCTGCGCACCAAGGCTTCCCGCCGGATCGTTTCGAGATTGGCGCGCGCTTCGCTCGCGGCGGTGCGCGCATCGCTCGCCGACACGCGCGCGCTGCCGAGCTCTTCCGTCAGACTTGCGCCATCGGGCAAAGCGGCAAGCGCTTCGGCCGCAGCGTCCGCGGCGGCTTGCGCGTTCTCGCGCGCCGTTTCGAGACTTTTGATCTCCGCTTCGAGACTCGCGAGCCGTCCGGCCCGCTCCGCGGCAAGGCGCGCCGCGCGTGCCGCTTCGTCCTGAGCCGCCATCAAATCGCGCTCGGTTTCACGCAGCAGGCGCACGGCACCGCGCGCCGCTTCGGCGGACGATGCTGCTTCGGTCTGGGCGGCGGCATAGGTGCTATGGAGCTCGCTGCGATTGGCTTTGGCGGCGGCCAATTCTTCTTCCAAGGCCGCGAGCCGGTTACGCTGCTCGAGGCGAATGGCTGCCTGACTCTTGGCGTCGGAAGAAGCTGAATAACCGTCCCAACGCCACAGATCGCCCTGCTGCGAAACGAGCCGCTGCCCAGCCACCAACAGCTTCTGCGCTTCGCGGCCTTCCTCCGGCGTGACCACGCCGGTAAAGGCGAGCCTCCGCGCCAGCGCATGCGGCGCCTCGACGAAATTCGACAGGGGGATGCCGGCGGGCAGGGGCGGCGCTTCGGAAAATTCACCCAAATCCCGCCAATGCTGCGGAGCCGCTTCGTCGAGCGGCGCATCCAGGTCGTCGCCCAGAGCTGCGGCGATTGCCGCTTCATAGCCCGGCTGCACCTTTAACGCATCGATCAGCGGGGGCCAGAGATCGTTGCCTTGCGGGCGAAGCAGATTGGCGAGCGCGCGAATTTCCGCTTCAAGCTTGTGAACGTTGCGCTCGGCGACTTCCAGCGGACCGCGAGCGGCGCTTTCCGCTTGCGCCGCCGCGGTCTGAGTAACTTCCGCAGCTTCGGCCGCGCGCCGCGCATCGCTGACTCGGGCGCGCACGCTTTCGACATGGGCCTGCGCGGCGCCCACGTCAGGCGTTTGCGCAACTTCGGCCGCAGCGGCGTCCACGCGCGGCTGGAGCGCCGCACGCTGTTGATTGGCCCGGCCAACCTGCCCAGCACTTTCGTTGCGAGCGTGCTCGTAACTCGCCCGTTTGGCGTTGAGTTCCGCCAGTTCCGCAGTCAGCCGCTCCAACGTGCGCTCGCGCACCCCCAGGGCTTCGGACAAGCGCTGCACCTGTTCCTCGGCCTCGGCCAGCTTGTCGACCGCCATGGCGTTGGCCGTCTCCAGCTCCTGGGCTTCGGCTTCCAGATCGGAGAGCGCTGCAACTGCGTCCTGTTCCAGCGTGCGCTCGCGGCTCTGATCCTGCTCGCCCACACTGATCCGCTGCCGCAGCCGCTGCGCCTCTTCGCGTGCGCGCGCTTCTTCGGCATCCAGACTGGTGCGCTCATGCAGCAGGCGCTGCAGCGCGGCACCTTTGACCGCTTCCTCTTCGCGCAGAGGCGGCAGCGCCGCGGCCGCATTGGCTTGCCGCGTGGAAGCCTGGCTCGCCGTCTCGGTACGTTCGGTGACCAGCGTCGTAGCCGCCGTCAGCGCTTCAGCGGCGCTGCTCGCGAGCTTCTCCAAATCCTGCCAGCGTAGCCAAAACAGCAGCGCCTCGGCCTTGTGGATCAGCCCGGAGAGATTGCGATAGCGCGAGGCCTGGCGCGCCTGCCGCTTCAAGCCCTGAAGCTGACCTTCGACCTCGGCGATGATGTAGTTGAGGCGGCCAAGATTGGTCTCGGCTGCTTTCAGCCGCAGCTCCGCTTCGTGTCGGCGCTGGTGCAATCCGGAGATGCCAGCGGCTTCTTCCAGAATGGCGCGGCGCGCGAGCGGCTTCTGATTGATCAGGATGGAAATCTGCCCCTGACGCACGAGCGCCGGCGATGCCGATCCGGTGGAAGCGTCCGCGAAAAATATCTGCACATCGCGCTGGCGCACTTCGCGCCCGTTGATGCGGTAGACCGAGCCTGCCTCGCGTTCGATGCGCCGAGTTATTTCGATGATGTCGAATTCATTGTAGGGCGCCGGCGCGCCGCGATCCGAATTGTCGATGAATAGGGTGACTTCGGCATTGTTGCGCATCGGCCGCGAGCCGGTGCCGCCGAAGATCACGTCGTCCATGCCCGAGCCGCGCATCGAGGTCGGGCGATTCTCGCCCATGACCCAGCGCAGCGCTTCCAACAGATTGGATTTACCGCAGCCGTTGGGACCGACGACACCAGTCAGTCCCGGCTCGATGATGAGCTCCGTCGGATCGACGAAAGATTTGAAACCACTGAGCCTAAGGCGGGTGAACTTCAATGTTCGCTTCCTGTTACGCCCGCCTAAAGAAGCATTACTTCTTTACCAGCGGGTCCAAGATCTTCTTCAAGTCGGCATAGGGTATTTCGCCGGCATGTGACGTGCCGTTGATGAGGAATGTCGGCGTCGAATTCACATTGTATTTGGTCTGACCTTCCATCCAGTTCGCGTCGACCAGAGCCAGATTCTTCGGGTCTTCGGAACAGGATTTCACCTGCTCGGCGGACAATCCTGCGACTCGGCCCATCTGGGTCAGACCTTCGAGCACGTCCTCCTTGTTCAGCGTTCCGTTGCCGTCGAAATCCTTGATCCAGTTCATCTGATTCTTGAACAGCAGATCAATGAACGAAAAATATTGATCCCCAGACAAACAACGGGCGACCGCGGAGGCCATGCGGGCCGCGCCATCCAGCGGATATTCGCGGAAAATAACCTTGACCTTGCCCGTATCGACGTAATCCTTGTTCAGGAGCGGGATTACGTCCTTTTGAAAAGCCGCGCAGTGCGGGCACGTCATGGAGGCATATTCCACCATAGTGACCGGGGCGTCCTTGGAGCCGTGGACCATATCGGTGGGCTTGATCTCGACGTTCGACCCTCCGCTGGTGCTTGCAAGCGAGGAGCTGGACTGATTGCACCCCGCAAGAGCGAGCGCAAAAAGGACAGACGCCACTGCACTCAAGGCGCGGGATTTCGTGGTCATGGGCAGTTTCCTTGGTCTTTCGAGAGAGTTTTGGCAGAGCACGCGCTTTGGTTCAATGCGGGCGATCTACCCGCGCTACTTGGACCACTTGATCCAGGGCCTTTTCCACTCCGCATCGGGCATCGGACCGTGCGCCTGCCCATTGATCAATGGCCGGAGTCGAACGACGCTATATTTGGTTTCGCTTGCCGCCAATTCGAGTCTGCGACGGCGAGATTTTTTGTCCCGGTCGCGTAAGTCACTGGCTGCACTTGTCATTTTGTGAGCTGCCCGCGCAGCTTTGCGAGCCTGTCCCTCGCCTTGGCGAGCTCCTTCGCCTGCTTGGAATTTGGCCCCAAGGCCGCCATGCGCGAGGGGTGATCGGGCGGCTCAGAAGCTTGCGACACCTGACCCGCTACGAATTTCAGCCGCGCGATTCGGTTGCCGCCGAGGTAAGCATTCAGGCGATGGATCAGCTCGCGGGTCTGGTGCTGCAGGAGCACGGCAGCGCCCGCCTCGCACTTCAGCGTCAACGTCGCCCCTGATTCGCCCTCCTGCCATTTCAGCGGGCGGCAAAGCCGCGCCACGGCTGCGCCCGCGATGTCCGGCCAGCGCAAAATCAAAGTCGAGTCGGGAAAGCCCGCCCGGGCGAATGCCCCGCCCGCTTCGGAGAGCGCGGTCTCACTGGCCGCGCGCACCCAATTGTGCCGGGGATAGGTGCGGGGTGCCTCTTGCCGCTCGTTCGGTTTCGCGCTTCTGCTCATGGATGGCCGCTCTGAGGACGCAACATGATAGACGGCGCGCGGGTGCGGAGGCGAGCCCCGCCGATGCGCTGCTCGCCTGGTATGATGTGCACAACGCGAATTTTCCCAGCGACGGCCTTCAGCGAAACGGCGGGCGAGCTTGGGCTCGGTAAGGTGTTCTTATCGATCGCCGGAAGCGCGTAATCGGTAAATCATCCGTCCGTTCGGGGAAGGCTCTCTTTCATACTCGGATGCAAGGAAGGGTTGCAGAATATCGCCGACCTCCGTGCCCTCGCTGTATTTGGCCGCCGTGTCTTCCCCAAAAACGATCCACGTTGGCCGCGTGGCGATAATCGCACGCATCACATCGCCGGATGTTTTCATCCCATACGGCAATACGCGAAACATGCCGGGACGGAAAAGATTGCCCGCGTGCGTGACGACGGGGTGCGGGGGTGTACGTTCCAGAAGCCAGTACAGCAGATAATCGGTTGTCAAATACAGCGTATCGTTTGGCTTCATTCTTTCGTTCAGCATCGCGCGCGTTTCGTCGATGGTGCTGGGGTCTCTGCTTCGCTTTAACGCCACGCCAAACGAAACCAGCAACGGCGCCATCAAAACTGCGACCGTAGCAAATTTGAACGACTTGGAAGGGCGCGTCGCGAGAATGCTGGAAAAGGCCTGCGCAGCGAAAACGCAGGCGAAGGGCTCCGCCGAGATGAGGTAGAAGGCTCCGGCAGGTCCTTGCGTCATACCAAACAATGTCGCGCCAAGCATGATCCCGACACGCCACCAGGGCCCCGGCGGGCGCAAGGGCGCTGTCGCGCACGCAATCAATACCGGTATCGCAAAAAGAAATGTTCCGCCGATGCTGACGCTTTGGGCAAGCGATTGAGTCAGATCGAGCAAAGAACTCCGGCCCCGCTCGTCGACATAGGCTAAAGGGGCGAAAAGCATCGAACGCACAAGCATGTCTGTTTCGCCGGCAATCACATAGGGCAGGACGACAGCAAACAGCGCACACAAGCCACCGAGCGCAACGAATGCGCCCTCCCGCGCCAAAACCCATTTGCGGCGAAGCACGCTCTCGACGGCGAGCGTAACGACGATGGCTACCGCGGGAAAAGCCGGTGTCATGCGAACCAACGTTGCGATGCCGAAAAGCAACCCTGCGAACAACGCCTGCGACGGCCGCAGCCGGTGTTTGCACGACAACAGTGTGCCGCCCATGAGGAACGGGAACGCAACAGTCTCACTCATCAAAGCGCCGCCGCCGTCTCGAACGGTGATGGCGGCAAACCACCAAACCGCAGCCAGCCAATGACTTGGGTTTTCACCAAAGACCCGATCCGCAGTCCTCTTAATGAGGATGCCCGTCACCACGTCGAGCGCAGTGGCGAACACGCGTATGATCCAAATTTGATGTTGCGCGATAATCGTGAGGGGAGAAATCAGAATGAACAATAAAGGCGGCTTGTTGTCCCAAGTGTGCAGATAAGGAAGATAGCCGCGCGCGACATCGTGCCCGATGTTGAGAAAGGTCTGTTCGTCGAGGTGCAGCCCAAAATCGAACAGCAAGGGGATGCGGACAATGAAAGCACACATCGCGAATGCGATTGCCGGATTGATCTTGCGGATAAGATCGTCCCGTCCGCCCATCAGGCATTGCCTGTAGCTGAAGCCGTAACCACCGCACGTGGCGATACGGCACAGCCCAAGCCTAGAATATAGCGTAAAACTCAATGGCGACGGCCAAAATCGTCGCGATCTAGAATGTGCCTACGGTTGACGCCTCAGCCTCTTCATGCCGCGAGAAAATTGTTGGGGACGCGCGGGGTGGGTCTTGCCGCTCCCTCGGTTTCGCGCTTCTGCTCATGGATGGCCGCTCTGAGGACGCAACATGATAGACGGCGCGCGGGTGCGGAGGCGAGCCCCGCCGATGCGCTGCTCGCCTGGTATGATGTGCACAAACGCGATCTTCCCTGGCGGGCCAAGCCCGGTGAAGCGGCCGACCCGTACCGCGTCTGGCTGTCCGAGGTCATGCTGCAGCAGACGACGGTTGCGGCGGTTGGTCCTTATTACCGTACCTTCCTGAAACGCTGGCCGGACGCGAAGCGCCTGGCCGCAGCTTCGTTGGATGATGTGCTCGGCGCCTGGGCGGGGCTTGGCTATTACTCGCGAGCCCGCAATCTCCATCGGACGGCCAGAGTGGTCAGTGAGGAGCTGGCCGGGGTGTTTCCAGCTTCCTCAGCGGAGTTGCGCAAGCTTCCGGGCATTGGCGCCTATACGGCGGCGGCAATCGCGGCGATCGCCTATGGCGAGCGCGTGGCGGCCATGGACGCTAATGCCGAACGCGTCATTGCGCGTGTGTTCGCCGTGGAAGAGCCGTTGCCCAAAGCGAAAGAGAAGCTCGCATGCCTGGCGGAGCCTCTGGTGCCCGAAAATCGCGCCGGCGATTTTGCACAAGCTCTAATGGATTTGGGCTCGAGCATCTGCGTGCCGAAGAAGCCTTCATGCGATGCGTGCCCGCTCATGGCATTTTGCCACGCGCATCGCCGCGGCATGGCTGAAACGCTTCCGCGCAAAGCGCCCAAAGCAGCACGTCCGCTAAAGCGCGGCGCTGCCTTCGTGGCGTTGGACGGGAAGGGCGCTGTCTATCTCGTGCGGCGGCCGGAGAAGGGTTTGCTGGGCGGAATGCTGCAACCGCCGCTAGGCAAATGGCGCGCCGAGTTTCCGAAGCGCGAAGCGGCCCTCGGTGAAGCGCCGTTCACCGGCATTTGGCGCAAACAGTCCGGCATCGTGCGCCACGGCTTCACGCATTTCGAATTGGAGATGGAAGTCTATGTCGCGACGTTCCGCGCGCGTCCTAACGGCGAAGGCGTCTGGCTCAGTGCGAAAGAATTGAAAACCGCCGCGCTGCCAACGGTCATGCGCAAAGTCCTCGCCTGCGCCGACGATACATCAACTCTCCCGCTTCTGCTGGAAGAGTAATCCTCCGCTGCGTGGGGGGCGGCCGGCCACAGCGGCCGGTACGAACGGAAAGCTCCTTGATGAGCGAATCGCCGATGTCACACATGACGCATGTCGCGATACGGCAGCGTCGTTAACCGTACGAACACAACTTCGGCAATATGGCACAACCAGTCGATTCGCGACAAAGTTTCGCTCGCCATAGCAACGCGTTCGGTCCAGCTCGCCATCATCATGAAATTCTTGTGGTACCCCAACCGCGTCCCATCGTTGGAAAAGCGCGTGCGCCAATTGGAATCCGAGCTCGCCCACCTCAAAAGACAAGTTGAAAGCCGCATCGGCTTGCCCGACCGCCTCGAAGAGCTGGTCAATTTACTGGAAAGGCGCATCAAAGAGACTCACAGGCAAAGCGGTGTGGCGGATCCGACCAAGTGCGGCCGATGTGGTCACGTCCCGGTCGCCATCACACGCCGGCAAGCCCACGGCTTCCTTATGACGATCCGCACCTGTCCGGCGTGTGGTGCAGTTGCGTCGGAAGCGGTTACCGACGCAACCGCCACTCCGCCCAATCCTGGGACGGCAGGCTAGCCCGAAGGCCCAAGGCGCCTGTCATCCAGCGCTTTTTGCGACTTGGCGAGCGTTTCGACGATCATCGCCATCCCGTCATAGTGCGATCAGCGCCGCGCTGCGAATCGGGCTGTCGGCGTTCAGCGGCGCCCGCATGCGACCCTCGCCTTCGCGTGGACTGCGAGCGCCAGCCAATGAATATGCTGAGTCCGTCTCGCTTGCGCTTAGAGCGGTCCCCTCAGATGAACCCCGTCCACCACGTTGGCGCAGGAGGCTTAGTTGCAGGTAAGGAACTTCGAGCAAGAGCTGAATTTTTCGAATGTTCATGCTGCCGCGGCCCACGTGGCGGTCATGTAAATGGGCCTTAGGTCCAACACGGCCGCGGGGAAGAAGCTTCCGAAAGTTCAGTTTTACGAACGTCCGCAATCGCACCGATGGTCTGGGCTATGGAATATAAATTTGCATCTGAGCAGTGGAAACATCATGCGCCTATACAGCAGGGACGTCATTGCCCTATCACAGCTGAACATGTGCAAGGGCTCGCGCCAGGCGCTGAACTGGACTCGTTGCTAGCCGATGCATTTGTCCTCAATAGGCCCGCTACCACTTACGGGATTGCCGTGGTCGATGACCATGCAGCAATTCGCGCTGCATTGCGCAGATTGCTGTTGGCCCATGGACACCGTGTCGAACCATTCTGCACGGCAGAAGAGTTTCTTCCCGTGGCATTGGACACCGAAGTGCATTGTCTCCTTCTGGACTTCCACCTCCCCAACATGTCGGGGCTGGATCTGGCGCACCAACTGACAGCAATCGGGTATGACAGGCCGATCATTTTCATGACCGGTTCAGAAGACGAGAATGTACACCGGCAGTGCTTAGACTTCGGATGCGTCGCGTTTCTGAAAAAACCCATTTATGAATCGGAGCTGACGACAGCTCTGGCCGCTGCTTCGGTTCAATTAATACATTAGTCCCGACGGAGCGGTTTCAGGCACGAAGTAATTGAGATACCGAATTGGGGTTTCTGCCATCTTGAAACCGGTTCGTCAGCGTGGCGCGAGCTGCCATTGGCCCGAAAAGGAAAAATCCGCCCCCACCTACCGAGATGACGACGTGCACAACCGCTTCGGCCGGCAAGTAATCCGCAGTCAAATGGCGGAGAGCCATTGCCCATCCACTCGCGGCCATCCAGCGGTTTTAATCTTCGCCGTGCGTGGAGCAGCGCGCAAGCGTCCGGCTTATTCGTCTCGCTGAACTGGTGCGCATGTAACGGGAGCACTGCCTACGTGGCACTCCAGCACACCTCTGAACTACGACGGTGAAGGTCTGGGGATAGCCGGAGTGCTTGCACTCATCGCGACGGCAGTCGCCCACTTTATTTTGCGTTGAGGATTTTGTGGCATTGGGCAATCGTTCCGGGCATGGGTCCGCCAGTTTGATCAAAGGCCCACTTCATCTGGGTTTTTACGGGGCGTCCGAGCTGTCGCAGCAATCGCGAATCGGGATGCTATGCAAAGCTGCCGGATCGCCTTCTGAAGTGATGATCCCGAAAAATGCAGATCGATACCGGTATAGCCCTCAGCTTTCAGCCGCTTTTTAACCTCTGCGCTGGATGCGTATGCACCAGAGCGTGCTAATTCGTATGCTCGTTCGATGACGTTTGCGTATTGCAGCTGGATGGCTGTCATGTTGTCGCTCTTAAGTTGAAGCCGAAACGAATATGGGTTAGCGCACCGTGTGCACACGGTTGCTCGGAATGTCGCCTCGGCCGAGCGGCGGAGGCGTAAACCTATGAGGCAGATAAAGAGTAACGATTCAAACGTTACTTTGTTCCGGGAATCCGAAACGTTCGGCCCGCGTAAGTCTCACGATGAGGCGAATCGGCAGCACACGGACTTAGGATCCGAGAGATTGCAGCGTGCGATGACACGTCGTCGATAGCACCAAATGTGCTTGAGGCATTTCGCCGGTCAATTCCGGGTACATCCACAGTGATCAGAAAGAGCAGCGGCGATATCCAGGAGAAAAATAGACTTGTCGTGTCCAGAGAGCCGAGTTCGGACAACTTACGCCTGTCGCGGCCGGATCGATCGCCCGTACAGTACGCTCATTTCGGCCGAAAGGCCGGCGACTCTAATTCAACTCTGCTCGCGCGCGCTGGCGTAAGAGATCGATCGGCTGTTTCGCGCCCTTGTCGCGGTAATACCAGAACGTCCAGCCATTACAGGCGTCCAGTCCCTGTACATGCGCAGCGATGCGATGAATCGAGCCCGACGCATCGGCACAGACAAGCGTGCCATCCGCACGGACCTTGGCGTGAAAACGTCCCGCCGCGTCCATCAGCACTTCACCCGGCTTGAGCCAGCCGCGCTCCACCAGCGTGCCGAAGGGAATGCGGGGTTCGGATTTTTTCGAGCGCGTCACGGCAACCGCGTCACTTTCCGCAGGGACGACCGCGGCCAGACGCGCGCGCGCAAGCTGCACATAGGAGGGATCACGCTCAATTCCGATGAAGCGCCGCGACAGCCGCTTTGCCACCGCGCCGCTCGTGCCCGACCCGAAAAACGGGTCCAGCACAACATCGCCGGGATTGGTCGAAGACAGGATTACGCGATGCAGCAGCGCTTCGGGCTTTTGCGTCGAGTGCGCCTTGTCGCCGTTGGCGTCTTTCAGACGCTCGGCGCCGGAGCAAATCGGCAAATGCCAATCGGAGCGCATCTGCAATTCCTCGTTCAGCGCCTTCATGGCTTCGTAATTGAACGTGTAGCTTTTCTGCTCGCGCGATTTGGCGGCCCAGATCAGCGTCTCATGTGCGTTGGTAAATCTGCGGCCGCGGAAATTCGGCATCGGATTGGATTTGCGCCAGATCACATCGTTGAGGATCCAGAATCCCAGATCCTGCAGGATCGCGCCGACACGGAAGATGTTGTGATAGGAGCCGATCACCCAGATGGCGCCGTTGTCCTTCAGCACACGCCGCGCGGCGGTAAGCCAGGCGCGTGTGAAGCGGTCATAATCTTCGAGGCTGGCAAATTGATCCCAGCCATCGTCAACCGCATCGACTTTGGAATTGTCGGGGCGCCTCAGCTCGCCTTCGAGCTGAAGGTTGTAGGGCGGATCGGCAAAGATGAGATCGGCCACGCCTTCCGGCATGCCGTTCATCGCGGCAACGCAATCGCCCTGAATAATCCGGTTTGCTTGGAATTTGGCCGCATCGAATGCGGCCAATTGCGACTCCCCAGCGTCAGATTCCCCTGACTCAGATTCGTCTCTTCGCCTCGCCATGGATGCGCCCGCCCCGCAAATTATGCACAGGCCGGGCACATTGATTCACCGCAGACTCGCCGTCAATCGATAATTGAATCAAGCAGTTAAAATTGAGTCCTCAGGACTCACAGGACGCAATATCTGGTAGACCGGTGCAAAACTCCGGCGGTGATGAACGCAGGGGCCGAGGCTGTTCAGGGCCTTCAAATGCTCTTCGGTGCTGTAGCCTTTGTTCGTGAACCAGCCATAGCCCGGATACTGCTCGTGCAGCGTGCGCATCATGCGGTCGCGGGTGACCTTGGCGATGATGGAGGCCGCGGCGATCGAAACCGATTTCGCGTCGCCGTCGACGAGCGTCTCGCAGCGGCAGGGAAGGGCAGGGGCGTCGTTCCCGTCCACGAGTGCGAAATTGGCCGCGGTCGAAAGCGCCCGCACGGCGCGGGCCATCGCCAGATGGGTCGCCTGGCGAATGTTGACGAGATCGATCTCATCCACGCTGGCTTCGCCGACCCCCCATGCGATCGCGCCTTTTAGGATGCGGACATAGGCCTCTTCGCGCGCCTCTTCGCTCATCTGCTTGGAATCGTTGAGGCCCTTGGGAATGCGCTTGCGGTTTAGAATAACGGCTGCCGCAACGACCGGCCCTGCCAAGGGGCCGCGCCCCGCTTCATCGACGCCGGCGATCGGTCCTTCGACCGTCTTTAGCCAGCGTGCTTCGTAGATGTAATGCGGCATGAACCCGGTCCGGCATTCCCCTTCCCGAGTCATAGCCCAGCGAAGGGCGGGGCCCGCAAGCCCAATCGCAAGTTCCCCACACACATCGCCGGCGAGATGTTGCGGAAGGGTTCTTGAAATCGCCTCCCCAACGCGGGGTGGCCGAAATTGCGAGGGGGCAGCGTGAGCAATTTCGGGTGGGGGGAGCGCAGTGGCAACAGCCCCACCCGAAGCCGTCTTTCGACCTCCCCGCATTGGGGAGGTGATGGGCGTTGTCGTAACCCGCTAGTCCGAATCGTTTTCCCGTAAGTTTTCTTATCTCCTCTATTATGGCTGTTACAAAGACAGCGAAAGCTGATCGCCCGTCTGCACCGGCCGCTGGAATTTCGAAGCGTCCAACTCGACGCGCGTCTGGTTGAGTCCCAGCCGTTTCGTCGCGATGGCGAAACGCTGCGCGATAAGCTGCGCATAAGGCCCCGTGCCCGTCATGCGCGTGCCCCAATTGGAATCGTAATCCTTGCCGCCGCGCATCGAGCGCACCAGTGACATGACATGCTTGGCGCGGTCGGGCACTTGCGCCTCCAGCCATTCGCGAAACAGGTCTTTGATTTCGAGCGGCAGGCGCAGGAGCGTGTACGCCGCCTGTTTGACTCCGGCCTCCGCCGCAGCCGCGAGAATGGATTCCATCTCCTCATCATTTAGTGCGGGAATGATCGGAGCCGTCATGACGACTGTGGGAATTCCAGCCGCGGATAGCACCCGCAAGGTCTCAAGCCGCCGCTCCGGCGTGGCCGCGCGCGGCTCCATTATGCGTGCGAGCTTGCGGTCCAGCGTGGTGATGGACAGCGCGACCTTCGCCAAGCCCTCCGCCGCCATTGGCGCCAATATGTCGATATCGCGCGCAATGAGTGCCGACTTCGTCACGATCCCGACCGGATTCTTGAAAGCCGCCAGCACTTCGAGGATAGAGCGTGTCACGCGATATTCGCGCTCGATCGGCTGATAGGGATCTGTGTTCGTCCCCATCGCAATGACCTGAGGTTTGTAGCTCGGCTTGCTCAACTCGGCTTCCAGCAGCTTGGCCGCGTCCGGCTTCATCAGCAGCTTGCTTTCGAAATCCAGGCCGGGCGAGAGGCCGAGATAGGCGTGCGTCGGCCGCGCGAAACAGTAGATGCAGCCATGCTCGCAGCCGCGATAAGGGTTTATGGACTGGTTAAAGGAGATGTCGGGCGAGGTGTTGCGCGCGATGATCGTCCGCGTCGCATCGCGCAGGACTTCGGTGCGAATAGGAGGCGCGTCGTCGTCATCTCTGCGCCAGCCATCGTCGAAGCCGACCCGGCGCTCAGTGTCGTAGCGGCTCGAATCATTCGAGCGGGCGCCTCGTCCTTTGAGGAGGCGCGGGTCAGCGGCAGCGTCGAGTACCCTGGTCATAGATCAAGCTTAACGCCTGAAAAGAACAAATCAAGAACAATGAAAGTGATCGATCCAGATCAGACGGTTCAGGCGAGGTTCATGTAAGATTGGATATGTGGAGCGTTGAATCATTCATGGCGCGCAATACACCAAGGCACCCCATTGCCCGCCCGCAGGAGAGTTAAATGAGGCCGATTTTTAAGGCGCTTTGCGCAGCTGCGCTGGTCACGCCTTTGCTTGTAGCAACCGCCGATGACGCGTTTGCGCAGGGCCGCCGCGGCGGACAAGGCGGCGGTAGCCCGCCGGCAAATGTTGGACCACAGGGAGCCGCCCCGGCAGGACGTGGAGGCGGACCCGCAGTTGGAGGCGGCGGCTTTCGTGGTGATGGCGGTTTCCGCGGCGGTGGCGGCTTCCGCGGAGGCCCAGGTTTTCGTGGCCGCGACCGGTTCTCGGGCAGTATCTTCATTGGGCCGAGCTTCGGCTGGTATGATCCCTTCTGGTGGCCTTATGGCCCCTACGGCTATGGCTGGGATTATTACCCGCCGCCGCGGGTCGTAGAGCGCGTGTACGCTCCGCCCCCGCCGGATTACCTGGGCGTACCGGATGGCCCGCCGCCGCAGCAGAACTGGTATCACTGCCGCAACCCCGAGGGTTTCTATCCCTATGTTCGCGAGTGCAATGGCGACTGGGAAGCTGTTCCTGTGACACCGCCGCCGGACGGTCCGCCACCGCCGCGCCAAGGCGGCTGAGGCTCTTCTCAGCAATGACAACAATAAGGAGGACGCACGCCGTCCTCCTTATTTTTTCGGCAGTACCTTTCGGAAGTAGATCACGCGCTCGGTCTCGGTAAATCCCCACGCGCGATGGGCGGCATGCGATGCCGTGTTGTCCATCAGTGCGTCCGACCCGAGCTCACGCAAGCCGCGCGCCACCACAAACGCCTCAACATGCGCCAGAATTTGCCTGCCGACACCGCGTCGGCGGAATGCGGATCGACCCAGATGCCTTCCAGAAACCCCACGGGCTGTGAGTCGCAGCCATTGGCGTAAGGCCGAACAGACACTTCGGCAAAACCAACGGCCGCGCCATCGGAGGCTTCCGCGGCGAAACCCCAGTAGGAGCCGCCGCGAAGCAGGAGGTCCAAACCACACGCATGCTGCTCGGCTGTCTCTTCGGGCCACAACGCCGCACGCAGTTCCGACCACAGTTTGCGGTCGGCCGCCGCCATTTCTCGGATATGGAATTCCACCCCCGGATATTACTTCCGGCGAAGATGTTCTTCCAGCCGCGGCATGATCTCGATGAAATTGCAGGGTTTGTGGCGGTAGTCGAGCTGGGCTTTCAGAATGCCGTCCCAGCCGTCCTTGACCGCGCCCGGTGAACCCGGCAGTGCGAAAAGATAGGTCCCCTTCGCCACGCCCGCGCAGGCGCGCGATTGAATCGTCGAGGTGCCGATCTTGTCGTAGCTGATGCGATGGAACACTGCGGAGAAGCCGTCGATTTCTTTATCGAACACGCTGCGGAAAGCTTCCGGCGTCACATCGCGGCCCGTGAGGCCCGTTCCCCCCGTTGAGATGATCACATCGATCTCGGGATCGGCAATCCACGCAATGAGCTGATCGACAATGCGGCCCTTGTCGTCATGCACGATCGCTCGGTCGGCGATATGGTGGCCGGCTTCGCGCACCCGCGCTTCCAGCGTATCGCCGGAAACGTCGTTCTCACGGGTCCGCGTGTCTGAGACCGTCAGGATGGCGATCCGGACGGGGATGAACTCGCGGGCATGTCCCTCGGTCATCTTAATGCGCTGACGCGGACTCGTAGGTAGGCCAGGCTCCTGCCGCGGCGTCGTCTAGACCCGTCGTGGGTTCACCCAGGCGAAGGCGGTACATCCAGAGATTGGTCATCACCCGCTTGACGTAATCGCGCGTCTCGGCGAGCGGGATCGTCTCGATGAAAAGCAGCGGGTCCGCGTCGCCCTCGCGCAAAGCCTGCCACTTCGACAAATTGCCTTCGCCGGCATTGTAAGCGGCCGCGATGCTGAACAGGTCGCCGTTTTGCTTGGCGAGCAGATCGCGCAGGTAGTTCTGGGCGAGCGTCATGTTGTAGGTGGGATCGTCCAGCCTCGCCTTGTTGCGCCCGGCCAGACTGGCGTCATGTGTGATCGTCACGGCCGTTTGCGGCATGATCTGCATCAGCCCGCGCGCGCCCGCTTTGGACAGCGCGCCGGGATCGAATCGGCTTTCCTGCCGCGCAATGGCCAGCACAAAAGCCTGATCGACCGCATAGCCGCCTTGCGGCTCGTAGGGGGGAACGGGATAGAGGCTCGTCAGCCGCACCGACGGGGCTGCCGTTTCTGCTGCGCGCAACTCCAACGCCGGGGCGCCGAGATTCCGCGCAAGCGCAGCGAAGGCCGGATCCAGATCGGGCGATATTTGCCCGAAGGCGCGCGACAGTTCCGGCTCGACATTCTCGGTATGGCCGATCTGCCATAGCGCGACGGCCCGATGGGCCGCCTTGTCCTGCATAAGGTTCGAGAAGGTGATGCTATCCAGAGCCGGATCCGCAAATTCGGCCTTCATGTCGCGGCCAAGCACGCGCGTGGCAAGCAGCCCGTAGAAAGTGTCGGATTCCGCAGCGGCCGTTTCATAAAGCGTGAGCACGCGCTCCGGCTTGCCGCTCCGCTCCCAGCTCCGTGCAGCCCAGAATGCCGCGGCCGCGTAGGTGCGGGGCGCCTTTGAGGTCTGGACGACCGCCTCGAAATGATTGGCGGCTTTTTCGAACTGGCCGAGACGGTAGGCGGCGAGTCCGGCCGTCCAGTGGCTCTGGGCCGCGGTTGCGCCTCCACGCGCGATGATGTCCTCGGCCAGCGACAAGGCGGCCTTGTCCTTCATTGTGCCCAGATAGGCCGTCGCCACATAGCACTCGAGCCGGTCGAGATCGGCTTGGGTCAGACCGGAACGTCCCGCCGCTAGCCGTTTGACCGTGGAGTGCGCCGCCTCCGGGCGATCATCGCGAACCATGGCCCGCAGCTGCTCCGCCACGTGCGCGGCCAGGTGCGACTGAAACGACATGTTCTCGAACGCCACACCTTCGCCCGCCGAACCACGCCAATGGGCGCGAAGCGGCGCCGGCACGCCGGTCTTCTTGGGCGCGCGCTTGACGGCTAGCTTGTAGATGTCATCGGCGCCGGCGAGGTCGCCATAGTTCTCCAGCCAATCTTTCAGCTCGGAAAACTTCGAGTGGTAATGGGCACCGAGATAACGGTCCTCAAGCACGTATCCGACGAGGATGTCGTCCTCGAGCCGCCGCATCAGGCGGTCGGCCCTCGCGAACTGCCCCGTGTTCTGAGCCGCGAAGATGTCGCGATACAGTTTTACGTCGTCGGGCGACAGCACTGTGGAAGTGGTGATGGGCTCGGCCGCCGCGGTGTTGACCGCGGCCAAGCAACAAAGTCCAGCGAGCGTGAAGGCGGCAAGCTTTTTCAACGCATCCCCTCCCAGGGTTAGCGGTATGCTGCCCCAGGCTCTATCGATCAGGCAAGTCCAAGCTGTTCCATTTTATCTAAAATCATTAAAAAATCACGCCATGCCAAGCGCTTAGCCGCCGGCTGCCGCAGCAAAAAAGCGGGGTGAAGCGTGGGCATGACGGGGACGGCTTGGTTAAGTTGCGGGTTTTGATAGACCTCCCACCGCCCGCGCGCGCGCATGATGCCCTCGTTTAGGCCGAGCACATGGCGCACCGAAACCGCTCCCAACAGCACGATGAGGCGCGGCTCCGCGAGGGCGATATGGCGGTGCAGGAAGGGGAGGCAGGCCGCCGCTTCCTCCGGTGACGGCTCGCGATTTTGTGGGGGACGCCAGTTCATGACGTTGGTGATGTAAACTTTGCTGCGGTCGAGACCGATGGCGGCCAGCATGCGGTCCAAGAGTTTTCCCGCACGGCCGACAAAGGGCAGGCCTTGCTCGTCCTCGTCCCGGCCCGGCGCTTCGCCGATGAACATGATCCCGCGTTCCGGCGTGCCGTCGGCGAAGACGGTGTTCTTTGCCGAACGCTTCAGGTCGCCACAGCCGTCGAAATTGATCAGAGCCTGACGCAACTCGGCCAGCGTCGCGCAACCCGCTGCCAACGCGCGGGCTGCTCCTGCCGGAGTGGAGAGCGACACCGCTTCGGCCGTCACCTGCGACGGTTTAAGGGCTGATGCAGCTACCGGTTCGGGGCGCACAGTCGAGGCAATCGCGCGGATGGGCGCTGCTTCCACAGGAGGCGCGCTCCGCTGCTGCGGGGCAGCAGGCGAGGCGCGGAAACGGTTGATGGGCTCCTCGGCGATTGCCTCATCGGCCCCAGCCTCAACGAGCCAAGTCAGTGTTGCCAGGATTTCTGTGCGTATGGCCATGTCTGGATGCTATGCGATCGGTTTAGAACCGTCAGCCTTGCTTCCTCTCTCGGCCCGTCTTTAAGACAAGATCATGAGCGAGTCCCGCGAAAGCATGGAATTCGACGTCGTCATCGTCGGCGCCGGCCCGGCTGGTTTGGCGGCAGCCATTCGCTTGAAACAGCGCTCGCCGGAAATCAGCGTCTGTGTGCTCGAAAAGGGGGCCGAGGTTGGAGCCCACATTCTTTCGGGAGCGGTGATCGACCCCATCGGTCTGAACGCGCTTATCCCGGATTGGAAGGAGCGGGGCGCGCCGGTCGACACCCCGGTCACAGATGACCGGTTCTATTTCCTTGGCCCCGCCGGACAAATGCGGCTGCCGAATTTCCTCATGCCCCCGCTAATGAGCAATCACGGCAATTACATCGTCAGCTTGGGCCTTGTTTGCGGCTGGCTGGCCCAGCAGGCCGAAGCCCTTGGCGTGGAGATCTATCCCGGCTTTGCCGCCACCGATGTCGCGACCGGACCCTCTGGCGAAGTTACCGGTGTCATCACCGGCGACCTGGGCGTTGCGCGCGATGGTCATCACAAGGCGAACTACACGCCTGGCATGCTGTTGCGCGGCAAATATGTGCTGATCGCCGAAGGTGCCCGCGGCTCGCTCGCGAAGGGCGTCATCGCCCGGTTCGGACTGGCCGACAGCCGCGCACCGCAAACCTACGGCATTGGCCTGAAGGAGCTATGGGAACTTCCAGCCGAGAAGCACCATCCCGGACGGGTGATGCACAGCATGGGCTGGCCGCTCGGGAATCACACCGGCGGAGGGTCGTTCTTTTATCATTACCGTGAGCGCCTGGCGGCCGTCGGCTTCGTCGTCCACCTCGACTATCGCAACCCCTATCTCTCGCCTTTCGACGAATTCCAGCGCTTCAAGACCCATCCCTTCATCCGCCCGATGCTCGAGGGCGGGCGGCGCATCGCCTACGGCGCGCGGGCCATCACGGAAGGGGGCTTCCAGGCCGTGCCGAAGCTCGTCTTTCCCGGCGGCGCGCTGATCGGCTGTGCCGCGGGTTTCGTCAACGTGCCCCGCATCAAGGGGAGCCACAACGCGATCCTGACCGGAATGCTGGCGGCCGACGCTGCTTTCGAAGCGCTGTCGCAAGGACGGGCAGGGGATCTGCTGACAGGCTACGAGGGAGCCTACCGTCAATCGCCGGTTTACAAGGATCTCAAGCGGGTGCGGAACGTGAAGCCGCTCTGGTCCCGCTACGGCACGGCCTTAGGTGTCCCCCTGGGCGGCCTCGATATGTGGGTAAACCAGCTTCTCGGCTTCAGTCCGTTTGGGACCCTGAAAAGCAAGGGGCCCGATTACGCGCAGCTCATACCGGCAAAAGACGCCAAACCAATCCTTTACCCTAAGCCGGACGGCATCGTCAGCTTCGACAAATTATCCTCGGTGTTCCTGTCGGGGACACGACATGATGAGGACGAGCCCATTCACCTGAAATTGAAAGATTCCGCTCTACCCATACGCGAGAATTTGCCTGTCTATGCGGAGCCGGCGCAACGCTACTGCCCGGCCGGAGTGTTCGAGGTCGTGACACAAAGTGACGGTGAGCCTCGGTTCGTCATCAACGCGGCCAATTGCGTGCACTGCAAAACCTGCGACATCAAAGATCCGGCGCAGAATATCATCTGGACTCCTCCAGAAGGCGGTGATGGGCCCGCTTACGGAAACATGTAACGGACCATGTGACGCCTTAACCGATTCCGGGTATGGTTCCGCCAAATGAGAGGAAGGCAAAAGCCGTGCAGTTGAGAAAACTATTGGTCCTCGCGTCCGGTTTGTCCGCGCTTTCGCTTGCCGCATGCACCACTCCGGGAACCATGTCGTTGCAGGCGAAAGTCACGGAGACGCCGCAGAGCAATTCTCTTGCCGGCACCTATCTCGCGGCCAATTTCGCTGCCTCTCAGGGAGACGTCAAAGCGGCCACGGGTTTCTACGCCACAACGCTGAAGGATGATCCCTCCAACGCCGACATTCTGGAGCGCACCTTCCTGTTCGCAGCAGAAGCCGGCGACATCGATCAGGCGCTGGGCCTCACGGATCGCGTCCTCGACCAAGACCCGGAAAACCGTCCTGCGCATTTGGTCCGTGAAATCGGCGGCTTGGTGAAGAAGGACTATGCCGCAGTCATCAAGGACGTTGAGGGTCCCGCACGTGGTTTGTTTGCCGTGCTGACCAATAGCGTCGTGAACGCTTGGGCTCATGCCGGCCTGAAGGATGCCGACGGCGCCATGACGGCGCTGGATGCGCTCTCGAACCAGCGCGGCGTCGAGGGCTTGCGGCTGATGCACCGTGCGCTGATCTACGATTATCTCGGGCGCGACAAAGACGCCGACGACAGCTACAAGCAAGCTGTCTCGGTCATGGGCACAGGTCCGCGCACGGCGGATGCCTACGGCCGTTTTCTCGCACGGCACGGCCGCGCGGACGAAGCCAAAGCGCTTTACGAACGTGCGCTGAAAGACAATCCGGGCAATCCGCTCGCGCTGATGGCGCTGAAGGACCTCGGCGCAAAGAAAATCCCGCCGCCGCTGGTCAACTCACCGGCTGAAGGCGTTGCCGAGGCATTGTTCGGCATTGCCGCATCGCTAAACGACCAGCGCAGCGCCGATGTTGCAATTCTCTATTTGAACCTCACGCTCTATGCGCGGCCCGATTTCGATCTGACCAAAGTGCTGCTCGCCAATCGCTATGAGCAGATGCAGAAATTCGAATTGGCCAATGCGCTCTATGCGCGCATACCCCAGTCTTCGCCTTACTACGGCATGACCCAAGTGCAGGCGGCCATCAATGATGGACGTCTGGGTCAAAACAATTCGGGCATCGCGAAACTGCGCGCGCTTTCTGCCGCGCTGCCCCAGGAAAGCGATATCTGGACGGCGCTGGGCGATCTCTATCGCGGCGCCGATCAGTACACCGAAGCGGCTGCCGCCTATGACAAAGCCATCGCCATCATTCCCCAGAATGACCGGCGGCTCACGGGATTGTTCTACGCCCGCGGCGTTTCGCTGGAACGGTCCAATCATTGGGACGCGGCGGAGCGCGACTTCCGCGCGGCATTGAAGCTCAATCCCGATCGTGCCGATGTTCTCAACTACCTCGGCTATAGCTGGGTGGATAAGGGCATGAATTTGGACGAGGCCGTCGCGATGCTCGAAAAGGCACGCGCGCTTCGTCCGCTGGACGGCTTCATCGCGGATTCGGTGGGCTGGGCCTATTACCGGCTCGGCCGCTATCAGGACGCGGCGCGCGCTTTGGAAGAAGCTGTGCAGCTCGCGCCCGCAGCCCCGGATGTGAACGAGCATTTGGGCGATGCCTATTGGCGCGTCGGCCGCAGGATCGATGCGCGTTTCCAATGGCAGCACGCCCTTGGGCTCAATCCCGACACCAAGCAGAAAGCGGTGCTCGAGCGCAAACTGCAGTTCGGTCTCGACGCGGTGTCCGCCTCCGAGAAGTGAATTTGATCCCCTCTCCGCTTGAGGGAGAGGGCGGCGCGCACTCAACACATGGCGTGCAAAGCACGCCGGGGGCGCGCCGGGCGAGGGGGATTTGTCTAGTCCTGAGAATTTGCAGGCATCATTGACCGTCTTCGCTCCTGCGAAGATCAATCTGTTCCTGCATGTCGGCGAACGGCGCGAGGACGGTTATCACGCGCTGGAAAGCTTCGTCGCCTTTGCTGATGCGGGCGATCGGCTGATGTTTTCGCCAGCAGCGGACATTTCACTTGCGATAGCCGGACGCTTCGGCGCAACGCTCTCGGCCGGCCCTGACAATCTTGTCGTGAAAGCCGCGCGTGCACTTCTCGCCTCGGCCCTACTCGGGGAGACGGCCCGAGGGGCTTCGCCCCGAGCGGGTGAGGGGGCGTTACAGGCGACGCAGCTCGGCGCCGCGATCACGCTCGAAAAGAATCTGCCCGTGGCCTCGGGAATTGGCGGCGGATCAGCGGATGCAGCAGCTACGCTGCGCGGCCTCAACGCGCTGTGGAATCTGAACCTGCCGGAAGACGCGTTGCTTGGCATCGCTGCGGAATTGGGCTCCGACGTTCCGGCGTGCCTCTTGTCGCGTGCATGCTGGATGGAGGGACGCGGCGAGCGCGTATCGGCACTGGCGCCGCTTCCGCAATTCCCGCTCATCCTGATCAATCCGGGCGTGATGGTGCCGACGAAACCCGTGTTCGACAATTTGAATGCGCGTGCGGGATTGGGCGCCAAACCACCGTTGGGTCCGATCAAAACGGTCTGGGATCTGGTTGGTTATCTGGACGGCGCGGTGAACGATCTAGAGACGCCCGCCTCTCATCTCGTACCTGTCATCGACGATGTTCTGTCTGCGCTGGACCGCGAGCCGGGTTGTGTTCTGGCGCAAATGTCGGGCAGCGGCGCAACCTGTTTTGGATTGTTCGATCAGCAACAATTCGCCATCGGCGCGGCCGAACGCATCGCGCAAGATCATCCGGAATGGTGGGTGAAACTGACGCGCATCGCGTCGCCCGATATCGGGCAGCCGCACGACAGTCAATAAGCGCGTTCGACGACGAAATCGACGATGTCTGTGAGCGCGGTCTTGATCTCGCTATCGCTGCAGGCCGAAAGCGCCTCTTGTGCAGCGCGCGCATAACTACGTGCGCGCTCGATGGTTTCGGCAAGCGCGCCACCGCGCTCCAGATATTCAATGGCGCGCGTCAGATCGCCTTCCTCCTGCACGCCCACTTCAATCGTTTTGCGCCAGAAGCGGCGTTCGTCTTCGCTCGCGCGCTGCAGTGATAAAATCACCGGCAGCGTGACTTTCGCTTCGCGAAAATCGTCGCCCACGGATTTGCCCATGACCGCCTGCCGTCCGGAATAATCCAGCGCGTCGTCCACAAGCTGGAAGGCGATGCCGAGATTGCGGCCATAGTCGCGCAGTGCGACGGAATGGGTGCTTGCCGCGCCCGCGGCCATCGCGCCGGCTTCCGCGGCGGCCGCAAACAACGCAGCCGTCTTGGCGGTGATGACTTTCAGATAGTCGCCTTCCGTGATGCCAAGATTCTTAGCCGAGCGAAGCTGCAGCACTTCGCCTTCGGCAATCACGGCCGACGCATTGGCCAAAACGGCAAGCACGGCGGGCATGCCGGTCTCGACCATAAGCTGAAAAGCCCGGCTGAACAGGAAATCGCCGACCAGGACGGCGGGCTTGTTGCCCCACAGCACGTTGGCCGCGGGCCGCCCGCGCCTAAGAGCGCTCTCGTCGACGACGTCGTCATGGAGGAGGGTAGCGGTGTGGATGAACTCAACGGCTGCCGCGAGCTTCACATGGGCATCGCCCGAATAGCCGTACTGGCGTGCTGCGGCTAGCGTGATAAGCGGCCGCAGGCGCTTGCCGCCGGAATCCACGAGATGCTGACCAAGCTGGGGGATCAGAGCCACTTCGCTGATCATGCGCGAATGGATGACTGAATCGACGCCGGTGAGATCATCGCCCACCAGGGAAGCCAGACGCTCCACCGGGTTGACCCGGGATGGCAGAGGGGCGGTTTCCCGCGGATTCGTGCTCATGAGCGCTTGCCGCCTACTTTTGTCCGCGCCATTTAGGTAAAGCGAAGGTAGCCGGTCAAGGAAACGTGGCGGCGAGACTTTGGGAATGGCATGAAAGAGCTCTTGCGCACCAACAATTTCGTCTACCTCTCCTTCGCCCAGGCCGTGCTGACCGAGGCGGGCGTCGAACATCTCGTGTTCGATGCGCATATGAGCGTGATGGAGGGAAGCCTCGGCGTCCTGCCGCGCCGGCTGATGGTCGCGGACGACGATTTGGACCGGGCCAAGAAAATCCTGTCCGAGGCTGAGCCGCCCGAGCCGGGCTGGACGTGACGGGAGGCGCTCGCACGCTCGACGGCTTTCTGGGCGGGCGGCTGACGATCGCGCAGCCAAAGGATGGATTTCGCGCCGGGCACGACACGGTGCTGCTGGCAGCCGCGGTGCCTGCTGAGCAAGGCTCTTCCGTCCTGGAACTGGGTTCCGGCGCAGGCGTCGCGAGTCTCTGTCTGGCCGCGCGCGTCCCACGCACGAACGTGTTCGGCGTCGAGATCGACGGCGATTTGGTCGAAATCGCGAATGCCAATGCGGGGCGCAACGGCATGGCGGAGCGGGTGCGTTTCGAGCGCGGCGACGTTCTGCAGCGGGATTACGCCGCGGCGTTCGGCCACGCCTTCTTCAATCCGCCGTTCTATCCCGCGAGCGGACAGGAATCGCCCAGTGCGGCCCGCGACCGGGCCACGCGGGACGCGAGCGGCACGATGGCTGCCTGGATGCGCGCGGCTCTTTCGGCGGTCGTCGACGGCGGCACCGTGACCGCGATTGTCCGCGGCGATCGCACTTTCGAGTTGCTGCGTGCGGCTGACGGGCTGGCCGCGACTGTGTTTCCCTTGTTCCCCCGCGCGGGTGAAAGCCCCAAGCGCGCTATCGTACAGGTCGTCAAGAGCAAGGCAGGGCCTCTGCGACACGCTGCCGGTTTGGTGCTCCACGAAGAAGCAAACGGTCGGAACACGGATGCCGCCGAAGCCGTTCTCCGTCATGGGGCTCGGTTGAGGTTGGATTGAAAATAGGTACGGACCTGATCGGCTGGACGGCAGCCGCCATTCTGCTTTTGACGCTCGGAAGGCAAGTCTACACCCAGTGGCGCGACCGGACTTCGACCGGCGTCTCACGCTGGCTGTTCGTCGGGCAGTGCGCGGCGTCGGTAACTTTCGTCATCTATTCCTGGCTGCTGCACAATTGGGTGTTTGTGGTCACCAATGCGCTGATCCTTCTGACTGCGGTCATCGGCGAGGTCATCTACCTTAGGAACCGGCGGGCCAAACCCCGCGCTTGACCCGAGCTTCACGCCGCGGCTATCTCCGGCCGTCCTTTTCCAGAGCCCCCCTTGCCCGACAGCCCCCTTACGACCGACACGTTTCAGGGCCTCATCCTGACGCTGCAGAATTTCTGGGCAGCGCAAGGCTGCCTCATCCTGCAGCCTTACGACATGGAGGTGGGTGCTGGGACGTCGCATCCGGCAACTACGCTTAGGGCGCTGGGCCCAAAGCCATGGCGGGCGGCCTATGTGCAGCCGTCGCGCCGTCCAAAGGATGGCCGCTATGGCGAGAACCCCAATCGCCTGCAGCACTATTATCAATATCAGGTAATCCTGAAGCCGTCGCCCAACGACGTGCAGGACGTCTATCTCGAAAGCCTAAGGACGCTCGGCATCGATCCCAAGCGCCACGACATCCGCTTCGTCGAAGACGATTGGGAAAATCCGACCCTCGGCGCGTGGGGGCTGGGCTGGGAAGTCTGGTGCGACGGCATGGAGGTGACGCAGTTCACCTATTTCCAGCAGGTCGGCGGCTTCGATTGCGCACCTGTGTCGGCGGAAATCACCTACGGCCTGGAACGGCTCGCCATGTATGTGCAGGGGGTGGAGAACGTCTACGATCTGAAATTCAACGAGCGCTTCCTGTACGGCGAAGTGTTTCACCAGAACGAGCGCGAATACTCCGCCTATAATTTCGAGCACTCCGATACGGAGATCCTGTTCCGGCACTTCGCCGACGCGGAAAAGGAGTGCAAGAACTTGCTTTCCGCAGGGCTGGCTTTGCCCGCCTACGATCAGTGTCTCAAGGCAAGCCATAACTTCAATCTGTTGGACGCGCGCGGCGTGATTTCGGTGACGGAACGCGCCGCCTATATCGGCCGTGTACGGACGTTGGCTAAGGCGTGCTGCGAAGCCTGGCTCGCCAGCGGACAGGGCGATTATCATCCGAGGCGCGCCTGATGGCTGACCTCCTTCTCGAACTTTTTTCTGAAGAAATCCCTGCGCGCATGCAAGTCCAGGCAGCGAAGGATTTGGAACGCCTTGTCGTCGGCGCGTTATCGGACCGCGGTCTGTTGTTTGAGGCAGCAACGGGTTTCGCCGGACCGCGGCGGTTGACGCTGGCGATCACCGGACTCCCGTTCAAGCAGCCCGATGTCTCGGAAGAAAAAAAGGGCCCGCGCGTTGGTGCGCCCGAGAAGGCCATCGAAGGCTTTCTGAAATCCGCCGCTGTGACGCTCGATCAATGCGAGAAGCGCAGCGACGGCAAAGGCGAATTCTACGTTGCCGTCATCGCCCGCAAAGGCCGCGAGACGATTGACGTTTTGGCCGAGGTGCTGCCGGAGGCGATCGGCAAATTGCCATGGCCCAAAAGCATGCGTTGGGGCGACGGATCATTTCGCTGGGTACGCCCGCTGCACAGCATTGTCGCGACCTTCGACGGCGAAGTGATCCCGTTTGAAATCGATTTGTCCTCCCCCGTTTACGGGGGAGGGGGGCCGCAAAGCGGTGGAGGGGGCGGTCACCGCGCAAACCTTATCCGCAGCGGCAACACCACACGCGGACACCGCTTTTTGTCGAAAGGTGAAATCACGGTACGCCGCTTTGAAGACTATGAAAAAGCCCTGCGCGCTGCCTATGTCATTTTGGAGGGGCAGGAGCGGCGCGAAACTATCCTTCATGACGCGCGACAAAAAGCGTTCGCGCTTTCGCTTGAGCTGATCGAAGATGAAGGGCTCGCCAATGAAGTGATGGGCCTTGCCGAATGGCCCGTCGTTCTGATCGGCCAAATCGATCCGGACTTCATGGACGTGCCTCCGGAAATCCTTCAAACCTCGATGCGCACGCACCAGAAATATTTCGCGCTGCGCGACCCGGCCCGCGGCAAGCTTGCCAATCGCTTCGCCGTGGTTGCCAACATGATCGCCGACGACGGCGGTTATGAGATCGTGGCGGGCAACGAACGCGTGCTGCGTGCGCGGCTTTCCGACGCGAAATTCTTCTGGGATCAAGACCGCAAAGTTAAACTCGCAGAGCGTGTCGGTGCGCTGAAGGACATCGTCTTCCACGCCAAACTCGGCACCCAATTGGAGCGCGTCGAGCGGATTGAAGCGTTGGCGGTGGAGATTGCACGGGCGTTGAAGCTCACACCAATGGAGGTGGAGCAGGCCAAGCGCGCGGCCCGTCTTGTCAAGGCAGACTTGACAAGCGGCGTCGTGGGCGAGTTCCCCGAATTGCAGGGCGTTATGGGCCGCTATTACGCGCTACATGATGGCGAGCCGCAGGAAGTCGCTGATGCCATCCGCGACCACTACAAGCCGCTAGGTCCGTCCGATGCGGTGCCGATGTCGCCCGTTTCCATCGCTGTCGCTTTGGCCGACAAGCTCGATACGCTCACCGGCTTTTTCGCCATCGGCGAAAAACCAACCGGTTCCGGCGATCCTTATGCCCTCCGCCGCGCAGCGCTCGGCGTAATCCGCATCGCGCTGGGACGGAACGTCAGGCTGGCCCTTAGAAGCATCCGTAATTTCAGCGACGAGCTGCTCTCCTTCTTTGCCGATCGGCTGAAGGTGGCGCTGCGCGAAAAAGGCGTGCGGCACGATCTTATCGACGCGGTCTTCGCGCTCGGCAATGAAGATGATCTCGTGCGTTTGGTGCGCCGTGTGGAAGCGCTGCAAGCCTTCCTTAGGACCGATGACGGCGCGAATCTGCTTACCGGTTACAAGCGTGCCGCCAACATCCTTCGGATCGAAGAGAAGAAAGACAAACGAGAATATCGCGGAATTCCCGAAGGTCTACGCCAGGAAGAGGAACAGGAACTTCAAGCGGCGCTCGTGCGCTGCAAAGTGGAGGCTGCGAAAGCACTTTCGGCCGAAGATTTCGAAGGCGCCATGAAGGCGCTCGCATCTTTGCGCGTGCCGGTCGACCGCTTCTTCGACAAGGTGACCGTTAATACCGACGATAAAGTCTTGCGCGAGAACCGCTTGAAGCTGCTCTCTCAGATTGTCGAAACCGCCCATCAAGTCGCGGATTTTTCGAAGATCGAAGGCTAAGGCGCGCCTGGTCACCATAAGATCGCCTTTTTGTTGCAACGCAACCAACTTCAACTTAAGTTTTAAGCTGCTGATTTCCTTGAGAATTGCTGATGGCAAAATGGGTCTACAATTTCGGCGCAGGCCAAGCCGAAGGCCGCGCCGATATGCGCGCGCTGCTCGGTGGCAAGGGCGCCAATCTCGCCGAAATGTCGAATCTGGGTCTGCCGGTCCCGCCGGGATTCACGATCACGACGGAAGTCTGCACCTATTTCTACAAGCACGGTGAGACCTATCCTTCTGATCTGAAACCGGCCGTCGAAGCGGCAATTCAGCGTGTGGGCGAACTTGCCGATGGACGGTTCGGCGACCCCAAACGGCCGCTGCTTGTGTCGGTGCGTTCGGGCGCGCGCGCCTCCATGCCGGGCATGATGGATACGGTGCTTAATCTCGGATTGAACCCGCAAACAGTTGCGGGCCTTGCGGCGCAAACGGGCGATGAGCGTTTCGCTTACGACTCGTATCGCCGCTTCATTCAGATGTATTCCGGCGTGGTGCTGGAAGTAGACCACGCTCATTTCGAAGAAATCCTCGAGGATGAGAAAGAGCAGAAAGGTGTGGAGCTCGACACCGACCTGGATGCCGGCGACTGGAAGCGCATAGCCGAGCGCTACAAGGCCAAGGTGAAAGATGTGCTTGGCAAAGCCTTCCCTGACGATGTGCATGAGCAATTGTGGGGCGCCATCGGTGCGGTGTTCGGCTCCTGGATGGGCGCGCGCGCAAAAACCTATCGCCGTCTGAACAACATCCCCGAAGATTGGGGTACGGCAGTCAATGTGCAGGCGATGGTGTTCGGCAATCGAGGGGCCACGTCGGCAACCGGCGTTGCGTTCACGCGCGATCCTTCGACGGGGGAAAGCATCCTGTACGGCGAATTCCTCATCAACGCGCAAGGCGAAGACGTGGTCGCCGGCATCCGCACGCCGCAATCCATCACCAAGCGAGCCCGCGAAGCCGCGCGTTCGAAACGGCCCTCGATGGAAGAGGCAATGCCGCAAGCCTTTGCCGAGCTGTCGGGCATCGCGTCCAAGCTTGAAGCGCATTATCGCGACATGCAGGACGTGGAATTCACGGTGCAGGAAGGCAAGCTCTTCATGCTCCAGACGCGCTCGGGCAAGCGCACCGCGCGGGCGGCGCTGCGCGTGGCCACGGAAATGGTGCGCGAGGGTTTGATCGGCGAGGACGAAGCGATCTTGCGGGTCGATCCCACTGCACTCGATCAATTGCTGCATCCCACCCTCGATCCAAACGCGCCGAAAGAGGTGATCGCATCGGGTCTTGCCGCATCGCCCGGCGCTGCGTCGGGAGAGGCGGTGTTCACGGCTGAGGAAGCCGAGCACGCCGCAGGCGATGGCCGTGACGTCATTCTTGTGCGGCTTGAAACCAGCCCCGAAGATATTCACGGCATGCATGCCGCCAAAGGGATTCTCACGGTGCGCGGCGGGATGACGAGCCACGCGGCCGTTGTGGCTCGCGGCATGGGCCGCCCCTGTGTCACCGGTGCGGGTACGCTCAAGGTCGATGTCGAGCGCGGCACCATGACCGCAGGCAGCGTTACGATTTCGCGCGGCGACATCATCACCATCGATGGCGCGGCGGGAAAAGTCTATCGCGGCCGCGTGCCGATGCTGCTGCCGGAAATGTCAGGCGATTTCGCAACGCTGATGCAATGGGCCGATGCGCGGCGGAAACTGAAGATCCGCACCAACGCCGATACGCCGGCCGACTGCGAAACCGCACGCCGTTATGGCGCGGAAGGGGTCGGCCTGTGCCGCACCGAGCACATGTTCTTCGATGCGGAACGCATTCTCGCGGTACGTCAGATGATCCTGGCCGACGATCTGGAAGGGCGCAAAGCGGCGATTGCCAAGCTGCTGCCCATGCAGCGCGGGGATTTCCTCGAGATTTTCCGCATCATGAAGGGCTTGCCGGTGACTATCCGGCTGCTCGATCCGCCGTTACACGAATTCATCCCGCATTCCGACGAGGAGATCGCCGAAGTCGCCAAGGCCGCAGGATCTGAGCCTGCCAAATTGCGCGCGCGTGCTATTGCGCTTGCCGAGGCCAATCCCATGCTCGGTCATCGCGGTTGCCGCCTCGGAATTACGTATCCTGAGATCTACGAAATGCAGGCGCGCGCGATTTTCGAAGCCGCGCTGGATGCGCAAAAGGAAAACGGCAAGCCCATAGATGTCGAAATCATGATCCCGCTGGTCGGCTTCAAGAGCGAGCTGGATTTCTTGCGCGACCGCATTGCAGCTGTCGCCGAGGCCGTCGAAAAGGAGCGGGGCACAAAACCCGTTTATATGATCGGCACCATGATCGAACTGCCGCGCGCGGCCTTGATGGCGAAGGAAATCGCCGAGACCGCGGAGTTCTTCAGCTTCGGAACCAACGACCTGACCCAGACGACCCTCGGCGTATCGCGCGACGATGCCGGAAGCTTCTTGAGCGAATATCTCGCGCGCGGCCTGATCGAGCGCGATCCCTTTGTCAGCATCGATCGCAAAGGTGTGGGCGAGCTGGTGGAAATCGCAGTCAAACGCGGCCGCGAAAGCCGTCCCAAACTCAAACTCGGAATTTGCGGCGAGCATGGCGGGGATCCGGATTCCATCCGTTTCTGCCATGAGGCCGGCTTGGATTACGTCTCCTGTTCCCCCTTCCGGGTTCCTGTCGCGCGGCTTGCGGCCGCGCAAGCTGCTCTCGCCGCCGCGCGCGAGAAAGACTGACGTATACAGATCATCTTTGGACAGATAGCTACTATTTGTCGCGACTCCTTATCGTGACGCGGCGTCACGATGGGTGTCATTTTCATTTGACAGGCCCCTGCGGCACACGATAGCAATTTCGGAAATGGGGTGGGCTGAGACGTGCTCAAAAGGGAAACACTCTGGCATGATGGATCGGATGGGAAGGGCCCATCGTCGTGCGGACTGTGCGGTGATGGGTGCGTTGGCGCTTGCGGCCGTGAGCGGCGTTTCGGCGCAGGAGTTCAATCAGTACACGTATGAATCAAATCTGCTTAAAGAGCTTCCCGCTTCTATCGAAGTAACGCCGTCTCCCTTTGCGCCGGTCCGGGCGAAACTGGCCGCCGAATCCGAATGCCTTGCGCAAGTCATGTATTACGAAGCGCGCGGCGAGGGCGTGCAGGGCGAAAAGGCTGTTGCCGAAGTGGTGCTGCAGCGCGCGAAGAGCCCCGATTACCCACAGACGGTTTGCGGCGTCGTCTATGACGGCGTGCAGCCCGACCGGCACGATTGCCAATTCTCTTTCGCCTGTGACGGCACCTTGCGACGACCGCGCGACAAAGCGGCATGGCAGCGGGTGCGCGTGCTTGCGGAAAGGATCATGACGGCCGAAGTGAAGCTTTCCGGAATCACGCATAATGCAACCGCCTATCACAGCATCGATGTCGCGCCTGCTTGGGCGGAAGGCATGATCAAGACGGCTGAAATCGGCAATCACGTCTTCTACAAGCCTGATCCGCTCGCCCAGACGCGTCTGGCGCAAGCGAGTGTAGGCCCGATCGAGACGCTGTCGGGCTTCTTCTCACAGAGCCCGCTTACGTCCCTCGACGTTGCCGTGCCCTCTACCGATATTCCGCAGATGCAAATTCCCGCCGTGTTACGCGACGGCGTTTAGCGGTTACAAAAAATCCAATCCTAGATCCAAACTCTTCGCGCTGTGCGTTATCGCGCCCGAGGAGATGTAGTCCACGCCGGACTCCGCAATGGCGCGCACGCGCTCCAGGGTGACGCTCCCGGAAGCTTCGAGTTTCGCGCGGCCGTTGGTGATCGTAACCGCGCGCGCCATGATCTCCGGCGGCATGTTGTCGAGCAGGATCGCATCGATTCCGAGCGCGAGCGCGGTGTCGAGCTGCTCCAGCGTATCGACTTCGATCTCGATCTTCACCATCGGACCCAAGCGTCCGCGCAGTGTCGCCACCACAGCTTCGATGCCGCCGGCCGCAGCGATGTGGTTGTCCTTCACCAGCACCGCGTCATCCAGGCCGAAGCGGTGATTGAGCCCGCCGCCGCAGCGCACCGCGTATTTCTCCAGCACCCGCAAACCCGGCGTCGTTTTGCGCGTGCAGATGATGCGCGCTTTCGTGCCGGCAATGCGCGAGACGAGTTGATGGGTTGCGGTCGCGACGCCCGACAGACGGCCCATGAAGTTCAGCGCCACGCGCTCAGCGGTGAGAATGGCGCGGGCAGGGCCGGTAAGCTCGGCAATCACATCGCCTTTGGCGATTTCAGCGCCGTCCGGCGCACGCGGCACAAGCCGCACCTGAGCGTCGATCAGCCGGAACGCCAGATCGGCGGCGATCAGTCCTGCCACGACGCCCGGCTCTCGCGCGGCGATTACCGCACGCACGACCGCCTCGGCGGGAATGACCGCCTCGGTGGTGATGTCGCCCGCGCGCCCCAGATCTTCCGCGAGGGCACCGCGCACCAAGGGCTCGATCAGGATCGCATGCGGCGGATTGGTGTGGGGAAGGGCGAGCCGTCCTTCCAGTTTCGCCTGGTCCGCACCCATTAAGCAGCCTCGCGCTGCAGACGCCGTGTGTTCGGCTTAACACGCAGCATGGCTTCCACGGCGGCGCGTGCGCGGGCGGCAATCAGCGGCTCAACCGTGACCTCAGTCGTCAGAGTCTCCAGCGAATGAAGGATCTTCGGAAGCGTGATGCGCTTCATGTGCGGGCACAGATTGCAGGGCCGCACGAAAGACACGTCCGGATATTCCACCGCAACGTTGTCGCTCATAGAGCATTCCGTCACGAGCACAACGCGGTTCGGCCGCTTTTGTCCGACATAGCTGATCATGCCTGACGTCGAGCCCGCGAAATCGGCTTCGGCCACCACCTCCGGCGGACACTCCGGATGCGCCAGCACAACGAGCCCCGGATTCGCCGCACGCAGCGAGCGGATGTCTTCCGCGGTGAAGCGCTCATGCACTTCGCAATGGCCCTTCCAGGTGATGATGCGAACGGCTGTCTGCTTGGCGACGTTCTGCGCCAGATACTCGTCGGGGATCATGATGACGGAGTCCACGCCCCATTCCGCGGCAATGGACTCCACAACATCCACCGCATTGGACGAGGTGCAGCAAATATCGGATTCGGCTTTCACATCGGCCGATGTGTTGACATAGGTGATGACGGGAAGACCGGGAAATTTCTGCTTCAGCAACCGCACATCCGCGCCCGTAATCGAAGACGCGAGCGAGCAGCCGGCGTTCATGTCCGGAATGAGCACTGTCTTCTGCGGCGAAAGGATTTTCGCGGTTTCGGCCATGAAGTGCACACCCGCCTGGACGATGATCTTGGCGTCGGTCTTGGCGGCTTCGCGCGCGAGCTGGAGTGAGTCACCCACGAAATCCGCGACGCAATGGAAAATCTCGGGCGTCATGTAATTGTGCGCGAGAATGACGGCCTGCTTCTCACGCTTAAGCCGGTTTATGGCCTCCACATACGGCGCAAAGACGGGCCATTCGATTTCCGGCACCACATGTTTGACTCGCTCGTACAGCGGTTTGGTGGCGGTGGCGATTTCGAGGGTATAGGGCAGCTGTTCCATGACGCTCTCGTTATACTCTAACTGAGTATATAGATGGGGTCAAAAAAGGCCGGCACCAGACCGGCGGCCAAACTTATGCTATGTTTGAGCATTAGCCGTCAAGGGCCATTGAGGCCAATCGCTAACGCAGCCGTGTGGGGCTGAGCCGGACGCCTGGAGCCGGCCGCTCTCTTAAAACCTCCCGGCGGAAGCGGAATTGTTCGGCAGGCCGGCCGCCGGACCGGCGCGAGAGGCGTCCCGTGCCCTCCACGAGCCCCTGAGCTTCGACGAGGCGGCGGAAATTCTGTTTGTGCAGCCGGACCCCGGACAGCGCCTCCACTGTCCTTTGCAGCTCCAGGAGTGTGAACTCCGGCGGCATAACCTCAAACACGACCGGCCGGTATTTCATCTTGCCGCGCAGCCGCCCCATAGCCGTAGCCAGAATGCGCCGGTGGTCGAAGGTCATGTCCGCACCTAACGGGGGGAGCGGCCCCCCGGCCGGTGCTGCATGCCGGTCCCGCTGGGCTTCCTTGACCAAGCCGGCCTCGTACAGAAGCTCATAGCGCTCCAGCACCTTTTCTTCGTCCCAGGCAATGCCGTCCGTTCCGAAGCAAAGGCGGACCCGGTCGGCGCGGCGATCCCGCTGGTCAGGCGTGGACGCGGCCGCGACGAACTGCGTCAGCCTCGGCATGATCAGCGCGCTGAGGATGGGCGGCTTTTCCACCCGCCAATCCTCCCAGGGAAAATAGCCGTACCAGTCGCGCCATAGCGTGTCGGGCGCGGCTCGGCCCTCCTGTGGCCGGGTCAGGGCAAGATAGCCGACCGACAGCACGCGCGGGCCTTCGCCGGGCCGCGTCAGATGCCGGCCGCGGTCGCCGAAGGTGTAGAGCTGTTCGACATAGCCGAGTTGCAGCCGCGTCTGTTCCTCAACCCAGCTGCGCAAGCCCGATTCAAGGGTGCGATGGGCCAGCGGGTCGAAGGTACCGAAGGGCAGAGCATCCGCACCGTCACGATGCACGACCAGCACGCGCGGCCGTTCGTCGGCGACCGACACAATGGCCGCAGATAAGCCGATCAGCACAGCGTGCGGATCGGACGTGATCTCCTCTTCGCGCGTGGACGAATCCGATTTGCGAACGATCGCCATCAGAGCTCTTCCAGCACAAGGGGCAGTTCGACCACTTCGCCTTCCCAGGCAGGGCGCGCTTCACCCATGGCTTCGACGGCGGCGATCATCCTGCCCTCACGGCCCATGATGGCGTCGGCGTGACGGATCATCAGCCGGTTCGGCTGTGCGTGCGGAGCACGAAGCCGCAAGGCTTGGGCAAGTGTGTCCTCGTGGCCCGGCCCATGCAGATCGCACATGACGATATAGGCCGCGGCTGTGGAACGGCTGATGCCTGCCCAGCAATGCACCAGAAAGGGTGCTGTTCTGTCCCAGCTTCGTGCAAAGCCGAGCAGATCCACGATATGGCTCTTATCCGGCGCGACGCTGCCTTCAACAGCTTCGGCGATGTCATGCACGGAGAGGCGCAAATGCCGCTCCGGAAGGATCGTTTGCGGCGTCTCCACATGGGGCTCAACCATGAGGGTGAGGAGATGCGACGGGCGGTGCCGGCGGACGGTTTCGTTGATGAGGGAGTAGGGGGCAATGAGGATTCGCGACATAGCCTCAGTGTAGCAGCAAAAGGGCTCCAGGCTCGAAGCACTTCGTTGTCAGGTCCATAAGGTCTTGCCCGGTGCCGTCAACCCTACGCGCGACTGTTACCCCTCTGGCATTTGGCTCTCGATCGATGGTTAATCGCCGTTTATTGCGCATTCGAAACGCAACAGGTTTTTTGCTCGTTCGTTGGTCCACACGAGTCCCCGTGTGGAGAAGACGAATGAAAATTCTTGCTATTGCCTCAGTTGCGCTTACGTCGTTGCTTGCGGCGCCCGTTGCGTTTGCCGCCGCCGACGCTCCGCAAAGCTTCATCACCAAAGCCATTCAGGGCGACAATTCGGAGTTGGAGCTCGGACGCTTGGCTGCCAGCAAAGCTGAATCACGCGGCGTGCGCGACTACGGCAACATGCTTGCGGAAGACCATGGGAAAGCCAAAGAGCAGGCGATGCGTATCGCGCGCGGCTTGGGCGTCACGGCGCCACGCGAGCCCATGGAGAAAGCCCAACGCGAGTACGAAAAGCTGCAGCACTTGTCCGGGCGGCAATTCGACGAGGAATTCCTTCGCTACATGATCGATGATCATCGCGAGGACATCCGCGACTTTCGCGAGCAGGCGGAGGCGGGCAATCACGAAGTGAGCCGGATGGCGAAAGAGCAGCTTCCCACCCTCGAAAAGCATCTCCAGACGGCCGAGCGTCTGATGCAATCCCGGAATGAACACACACGCGGATAACGCGTGCGGCAGTAGCGGCCGGGGCGCGCAGCGTCCCGGCCCAGCAGCTACGGCGCTGCGGCGTCCGAACGTTCGAACACGTATGTTTCACCGTGCTGCAAATAGCGCACGAGGTCCGAAGTCCGAAAGCGGCGATTTGAAAACGTCGTAGTCGTCGTAGTGAATGGGAATCGCGGTTTTGGGATTTACCAGCCGCATCATCTGCAGGCCCTGTTTGCCGTCCATCGTGACCATGATGCCCAGAACTTCCGTTCCGCCGAGATGCAGGAGAGCCAGATCGATCTCAGGGTAGCGGCGCGGTAGGTCTTTGAGATCGTCTATGACGAGGGTATCGCCGGTCACATAGAGCCGGAATAGGGTCTGTCCCTCTGGCCCGCTGAATTCCCAGACGCTGCCCATAACCTCCGGCAACAGCAAATCGGAAAGCGGAGGGCCATGGCGTCCGGGTGTGGCAGTAATCCGAATGCGGCATCCCTCCTTTTCAGCCGAGAACTCTTCCCAGGTTTTGAGCGGATGCGGTGCGCGGAATCCTCTCTCGCGCAATTCTTTTGCGACTGGGGCGTCGTGACGATCGGAAGCGTTGTCCAATTCTCGTTCCGCAACCTGATCGAAGTGATCACCATGGAAATGCGAGAGGACGATGAAGTCCAGCGGCGGTAAGGCGCCGATCTCCATGGCCGGATCGATCAGCCGCTTCGTGTGCATGCCGTAGCCGATAGAGACGCTTTCATGCTTATGCACAAATGTCGGATCGGTCAGGATTGTGAAGCCCGCAAAGCGTACAAGAACGGTAGCGTTGCCGATGAAAAGGATAGAACCGCGCGACAGGTCTGCTGCATGTATCGGCGTATTGCCGGTGACAATCGCGTCCATAATGGTCTCCCGCGAGGAATACTCTGCCGCGGATCTCAGCGATGCAGCTCTAGCCGACAACGTCCAGCATGCGAGCGCAGTTGCCGTACGAAATGGTACCGCTTCACTTTTGTCGGCGAGTGGCGCGGCTTAATCGCAGAGGCGCCGGAAACGGTCGAGATAGAGTGCTTGCGCTTCCGTTGCCGGGAGCGGGATCAGCTGCGGAGGTGTTACGCCCCGGGGCGCGCCGAAGAAATTGCGCGCTTCCTCGATGTTGAAGCCCGCCAATTGGGTGGCTTCGAAATAGGCGGACATGCGGTCTGCCCGCTTGATGAGTGCGGCTTCTTCCGCTGTGTTTTCCGGCGGCAGCCCAAAGCGCACATGAATAGCGCGCGCCAGCCGGTTCTCGAAGGCTTTGTAGTCGAGTCCAACGGCCGTCTTGAAAGGGCTGATCAAGTCTCCAATGACATATTCGGCGGCATCATGCAGCAGGGCCGCCAAGCGCAAAGCTCGTGCCGCCTTGGGGTGCAGCTCATGCACGATGCGCTCGACGACCAGACAGTGCTGCGCCACCGAAAAGGCATGCGATCCTTCGGTCTGGCCATTCCAGCGCGCCACGCGCGCCAGACCATGCGCGATGTCTTCGATCTCGATATCCAACGGTGAGGGATCGAGCAGATCGAGCCGCCGTCCGCTCAGCATCCGCTGCCAGGCGCGCGGGGGCTGCGCGTTCGATTTTCGTGGCGGCATGCGTCTTCGTTTGCCTCTCTCCCGATCCCAGCCAATAATATGCAAGCTGTTTAGGCGAGGACACCATGCCCATAGCCAAGATATTAGCGCCGGTCACGGGTGGAGCGCGCGACGCCGCCGTCCTCGCCTACGCGATCGAGGCGGCTCATCCGTTCAATGCCCATGTGACAGCGTTTTTCGTTCGCCCCGACCTCAGCGAAGCACTCGCCTTTTTCACTGACGGCGTATCGGGTGTTGTGGTGGAAGAGGTCGTGAAGGCGACCAAGGATGCCGGCGATGAAGCCGCGAGACGTATCGAGGCGGCGATCGATTCGGTTTGCGCCAGAACCGCGGTCACGCGCGTAAGGCGTCCTGCGCGCAGCAATGCGGTGACTCTGTCGCTCCAGGAAGTGCAGGGGAATTTCGGCGACCAATTGACCGCCGCGGCGCGGCTTTCCGATCTGGTCGTATTCGGGCCCATTCGGGAAAACGACCAGGCCGGACTCGCGGAAGCTTTCGTGCAGGTGCTGGTTGAAACCGACCGGCCGGTCTTACGCGCAACCGACGAAGCGCCGGTAGGTTTTGCCCGTCGGATCGCCATCGGCTGGGACGGCAAGACTGCAGCGGCCCAGGCGGTCAGCGCGGCCATCCCTTACCTGGCCAAGGCCGACAATGTGGAGATCCTCAGTGTTCAGCGTCCTCCCCTGAAGGCGGAAGCAACCGAAGGACTCAAGGAATATCTTTCGCTTCATGGCGTGCGCAGCACCGAGCGGCTGATCGATCCTGGCACGAAGCGGATCGGCGAAGTGCTGCTCGACGCCGCCGCAGCGGGAAATGCGGATCTGCTGGTCGTCGGCGGTTATGGCCGCGGCCGCTTGCGGGAGAGTCTGATTGGCGGCGTGACGCGGCACGTCATCGCGCATGCCGGACTCGCCGTCTTCATGGTGCATTAGAACTGCCTAATTATCAGGCACTTGCGCGCGGAATCCTGCAACGCCCTGTTTAGGAATGGCTTGCTATCAAGGGCGGCACGAAGGCAAGGCAAAAGGCTGGATGTCGTCCTCCGATGTTGCTTCACGTCGTAGAGACGCGACCGGCGCAGCTGTTGCGCCCGCGCCCCTATTGGACGGCTTGGGCGCGGTGGCGGGACGTTTCAGCTTCGGACTGTCGATTGCGCTGGGCTTTGCGCTGGGCCTGCTGCTGCCGCCTGTCGCCGGAAATCACCTCTTCGGTGCGGTCATCACCCTTGGCGCCATTTGCATTGCCGCCGTCGCTGCGTATCACACCCTCGCGCGCCGAAACCAAATCGAGAAGCTGCAGCAGAGATTGCAGGACGAAGCGAGCTATCATGCTTTCGTCGATTCCGCGATCGAGGGCTTCTTTCGCACGACGCGCGACGGGCGTTATCTGATTGCCAATCCTGCACTGGCGCGCATTTACGGCTATGACACGCCGCATCAGCTGCGCACCGAACTGACCGATATCGGTCAGTCGCTTTATGTCGACGCGGAACGCCGGGCCGAATTCCAGCGCCTGATGTCCGAGAACGGTATCGTGAAGGATTTTATCTCGCAAATTCGGCGGCGTGACGGAAGCGTGATCTGGATTTCGGAAAACGCGCTCACGGTGACCGACGGAGACGGGCAATTCCTATTCTACGAAGGCACGGTGGAAGACATCACTCCGGCACGCGCCTCCGAAGACGCGATGCGACGCGCGCTTGCCGAAACGCAGGAGGCCGCCCGCGCCAAAGCTGCGTTCCTGGCGGCTATGAGTCACGAGCTGAAAACGCCGCTGAACGCGGTGATCGGCTTTTCCGACATTATGCGGCAGGAATTGTTCGGTCCCATCGGCGAAGAACGCTATCGCAGCTATGTCGCCGATATCCATGACAATGGCCGCAAGCTGCTGACGAAGATCAATGACATTCTGGATCTATCGCGCGTGGAGGGGCGGCTTTTTGAGCTGGAAGAAGACCACGTCAATGTGCAAGACGCCGTGGCGGCCGCCTGCAACGCGGTAGCACGGGACAGGCCGGATGCAGCGCCGATCCGCATCGATATTCCGGCCCGCTTGCCTCTGCTCAAAGCCGATCCGCGCCGTCTGCATCAGATATTGATCCACCTCCTGTCGAACGCCGTAAAATTCACCCCCGGTGATGGACGTGTCACCGTGCGCTCGGCGCTCGACGGCAATGGGGGCATTGCGATCGCCATTTCCGACACGGGTATAGGAATGGAGCCTGACCGCATCGAACATGCGCTGGAGCCGTTCAAGCAACTCGACAGCCGGCTCGCTCGCCGCTTCGAAGGCGTGGGTCTGGGGTTGCCACTCGCGAATGCCCTGGTCAGGGCGCATGATGGTGCTCTCTCCATAAAGAGCGCTCCCGGCTCGGGGACGACGGTGACGGTGACGTTCCCGCCACAGCGTGTTGAGCTTACAGGCGCGGCGCTCGGGTAGGGCCAGGCACCTCGCGCGCGCGCACACGTTGCGCTACATGTTTTTTCATGCGTGCACAAACCAACAACGCGCTGGTCTTGTTCTCAGGCGGCCAGGATTCGACCACCTGCCTGGCCTGGGCATTGGAGCAATTCACCGTCGTCGAGACCGTGGGCTTCGCCTACGGACAGCGGCACGCCGTCGAAATCGAAGCTCGGCCGCGCGTGCTCGAAAGGCTTCGGCGCGAATTCCCCCATTGGCCCGACCGCCTCGGCAGCGACCATGTGCTGTCGCTCGATGTGTTGGCACAGATCGGCGGTTCGGCTTTGACCGATGATGTGGCGATCGCCATGCGCGCCGACGGTTTGCCCACGACTTTCGTGCCCGGGCGCAATCTGATGTTTCTGACCGCGGCTGCCGCGCTCGGCACCCGGCGGGGCATTCACGATCTCGTGGGCGGGATGTGCGAAACGGACTATTCGGGTTATCCCGATTGCCGTCTCGATACGATGCAGGCCATGCAGCGGGCGCTGACGCTCGGCTTTGCGGAAGAGTTCACCATCCACACGCCGCTCATGCACATCGACAAGGCAGAGACATGGCGCCTCGCGGAGCGTCTCGGCGGCGAAGCGTTGGTGGCGTTGATCGTCGAAGAGACCGTCACCTGCTATGAGGGCGATCGTTCGCATCTCCACGCCTGGGGCTATGGCTGCGGGGTTTGCCCGGCCTGCGTGTTGCGAATTCAGGGATACCGGAAATATCGCGGTGAAGCGTAAATGACGTATCAGGTGAAGGAGATCTATTACACGCTGCAGGGCGAGGGCGCGCGCGCAGGCCGCCCAGCCGTGTTTCTGCGCTTCGCGGGCTGCAATTTGTGGAGCGGACGCGAGGAAGACCGCGCAACCGCAATCTGCCAGTTTTGCGACACGGATTTCGTCGGCACCAACGGACCGGGCGGCGGGAAGTTCGCGAGCGCCGATGCATTGGCTGACGCTGTCGCGTCCGCGTGGCCGCGTGCGGCGCAAGGAAAGCCTTACGTCGTTTGCACGGGCGGCGAGCCTTTGCTGCAGCTCGATACAGGCCTAATCGGCGCGCTGCACGCGCAGGGATTCGAAATCGGCATCGAAACCAACGGCACCATTTTGCCGCCCGACGGCATCGATTGGATTTGCGTCAGCCCGAAAGCGGACAGCAATATCGTCGTCACCAAAGGCAACGAGCTAAAACTCATATTTCCGCAGCGGAACGGCGCACCGGAACGCTACGCGTCGCTCGACTTCGATTGCTTCTATCTTCAGCCGATGGACGGACCGGATCGTACACGCAACACCGCTGCTGCGGTGAGATATTGTTTAGACCATCCACAATGGCGTTTGAGTCTCCAGACGCACAAGCTCATAGGGATTCCCTGAACTTCAACATTCGTCCTTACACGGATAGAGTCGAAACTTCACGCCAAGAATTGTCACAGCATCACAAGTGAGGAACGGAACGCCACTGCGTTCGTTGGCGCGGTCTATGTTGCGTTCAACACAGGGAGTTGTTCATGAGGAAAGTAGCTCTGATTATATCCGCCGGAGCATTGTTTCTTGCCGGAGCAGCGGTTGCACAAAATGCAGGCGCTCCGAAGTCCCCCGCGGCGACAGCCCCTGCGGCGGCCGCAGGCGCAGCCGCCATAGAGAGCCCTGCGGCTTCGGGTGCTGCCCAAGTGCAAACCAGCGCGCCGAGCGGAAACCAGCAGGCGGCCGATGCGGCCTGCAACGCCGACGCGCAGAAGTTCTGCTCTGGCAAGGAAGCGTCGGAACGGCTGAATTGCTTAAACGAGAATAAGGCAAAGCTCGCAGCGGCTTGCCGGGCGACCATCGAGAGCCCGCGCAACTAGACTATGGCTTCATAAGAAGTTGGGCGGCGAGAAGCTTCTCTGCGCTTGACGTAGGGTTCGGGGCCTGTCAAACGGCCCCTCATGAAACGGCCTACGATCGAGATCACGCAGCAATTCGGCTTCGACGCCGCCCATTTTCTGGAGCAATCGCCGCTCAATTCGAACCGGCGGATGCACGGGCATAGCTTCTATGCCGAGGTGACGTTGCGCGGCGAGCCCGACCCAGAAAAGGGCTGGGTGCGCGATTTTACCGAAGTAAACGCTGCGCTGTCGGATATCCGCAGCGAGCTCGATCACCAGCTGCTTAACGACATTGACGGCTTAGGCGCGCCAACGCTCGAAAACCTCGCGCGCTACATTTTCCGCGAGGCGAAAACGCGCCTGCCGGAAGTCTGCCGCGTGCGCCTGTCGCGGCCATCTTCCGGCCAGTCCTGCGTGTACGAAGAATCCTAGGACATGGCGCGGGGTAGAAGACCGCTGCAGCTCGGGCGACCCGTTTCCATGCCGGTGTCACCGGCCGAAGCGGTGCTTGACCCGGTGCCCAATCCGCATCCGGGTGAGGACTATTCCGTGCGCTTCACGGCGCCGGAATTCACCACGCTCTGTCCCATTACCGGCCAGCCCGACTTCGCGCATTTCGTGATTGATTACTGCCCGGCGAAGAGCCTTCTGGAATCCAAATCCCTGAAGCTGTTTCTGGCGAGCTTCCGCAACACGGCGGCTTTTCATGAAGACTGCACCGTAACCATCGGCAAACGCGTCGCAGCGGCGATTAAGCCGAAATATCTCCGCATTGCCGGTTTCTGGTATCCGCGCGGCGGCATTCCCATCGACGTGTTCTGGCAGACCGGACGCGTGCCGAAGGACGTTTGGCTGCCCGACCTTGAAGTGGAGCCTTACCGCGGCCGCGGCTGAGCTTGCAGCTTTGCGCAAGCCTCGTAGCGGTGACACGCCACGATATGGTCATTGACCATGCCAATCGCTTGCGCGAAGGCGTAGACGATCACCGGACCAACGAACTTGAACCCGCGCGTCTTTAGCTCCTTCGAGAGCTTCTCGCTCATCTCCGTTTTGGCCGGAACATCCTGCATGCGCTTGAAGCGGTTCATGCGCGAAGGTTCACCGGCAAATTTCCAGATAAGTCCGGAAAATCCGCCAGGCTCCTTCTCCATGATATCGATCCACAGGCGTGCGCCTGTAATCGCGGCATCGATCTTCGCCGCACTCCGGATGATGGATTCATCCCTAAGCAGCCGTGCGATGTCCTTCTTCCCATAGCGCGCAATTTTTTCCGGCGCGAAGCCGCCGAACGCACGGCGGAAGTTATCGCGTTTGCGCAGGATCGTGATCCACGACAAGCCTGCCTGGAATCCATCGAGCACCAGCTTCTCGTAGAGCGCGCGGTCATCATATTCCGGCACGCCCCATTCATCGTCGTGGTATGCGCGATAGAGCGGGTCTTCGCCCGGCCAGGGGCAGCGGACGACGTCAGACATGGAGCCAAGGCGCTTTGCGCAATACAAGCGTACGCCCCGCCGCTGTAATGGGCGCGTGGGATGCTTCGGCTTCGGCCAAGCGGTCGAGGCGAACCAGCGCCAAAGCGCGGTGGACATCGCCACTGGCAAGCGTGCCGATTTCACGGCCCGCGGATTCGACCGGCGTTCCTGCCGCTGGCAGTCCTTCTGCGCTCTCCACCACTACAAAACGCCGGCGGGCGGTAGCGCGGTGTTTCATGCGCGCCGTGACCTCCTGTCCGACATAGCAGCCCTTCCTGAAGCTCACGCCGTTGAGTTCTTCCAGGCCGGCATCAAGGGCGAAAACGGAATCCGGCGGCAAGTCGGCGCTATCGGGAACACCCAATCGCAAACGATGCTCGGTATAATCGCCATGGTGAAAATCGCCGATGGCCCGCGCAAGAACCTCGCGTGGTGCGATCATCCGCGTACCTAGCGCGGGCAGCCGCGGATCGGTGAAAACAATGGCTCCGCGCGCCACATCAGGCGGGGTGCCGTCGGTCTCCCAAATCGCTGCAACGCCCAATTCGGGCTGAGGCGTGATGTCGATCTTGGCCCGCAGCCTGTACATGGAAAGGCGCTTCGTCAGATCGGGCGCCCGGCTTGCGGCGCAATCGATCAGAACACGGGTCTCGCTTTCGGGTACAACGACAAAATCGAAGAGTATCTTTCCCTGCGGGGTCAGAAGCGCCGCGTAAAGCGCGCAATCGCTGACGCACGCGGCCATATCATTGGTGATGAGGCCCTGCAGGAAATCGCGCGCCTCTGCTCCGCTGAGCGCGATGACGGCGCGGTCGTCGAGAATGGACGCGTATGTCATGCCCAATCAGGTAGAGCGCCGGAACGCCTGACACAAGTGGTTGCCAGCGGAGCAGCCCTGTCGTACTTCTGGCCGACGCTCGAAGAGGTTCTATGGCGCTGAAAATCCTGACCGTGCTCGCCGGAGCATCCGTGGGCGGCGCCGAAACTTTCTTTGTCAGTCTGACGCTGGCCCTGGCCCGGGCAGGCCTCGAAGTGCGCTCCGTGCTCAAGCCCAATGCACTCCGCCAAGAAGCGCTGGCGCGCGGCGGTATCCCTTATGAGACGGCGTCCTTTGGCTCGTTTTTGGATTTCACCACGATGCGCGTGCTTGGACGGACCGTGGCGGGTTTTGCACCCGAAATCGTGCTCGCCTTTGCCGGCAGAGCCGCATCTTTCGCGCCGCAAGGGCCGCACGCGCTCATCGGCCGGCTTGGCGGCTATTACAATCTCAAAAATTTCCGGAATTGCGACCATCTCGTTTGCAACGCGCCCGATCTCGCCCGCTACGTCAAAGAGGGCGGCTGGCCGCAAGAGAAGGTTTCCCTGATCCCGAATTTTCCCTCTGTACCTGACGGGCCCGCGCTTGATCGCGCGGCATTTGACACGCCCAAAGATGCGCCTCTCGCGGTGGCACTGGGGAGGCTGCATTCGAACAAAGGCCTCGACGTCCTGATCAAAGCAACCGCATTGCTTCCCGAGCTGTTTGTCTGGATCGCGGGCGAAGGACCCGAGCGCGCGGCCCTGGAAAGCCTTGTGCAAAGTATGGGCCTAACAAAGCGCGTAAAATTCCTGGGCTGGCGCAGCGACCGCGCTGCGCTCTACAAGGCAGCAGACCTGTGCGTCTATCCTTCGCGCCAGGAGCCTTTCGGGAATGTCGTCGTGGAAGCTTGGTCTTGCGGCGTTCCCATCGTCACGACGGCGAGTACAGGCCCGGCCTGGCTTGCGCGCAACAACGAGGATGCCATCATTACGCCGGTCGATGACGTGGAAGCGTTCGCCGAAGGCATCCGGCGGGTGATCGGGTCCAACGAACTGGCTGCGCGTTTGGTTGCAGCCGGGCGCCGGCGCGTCAGCGAAGAATTCTCGGAAGCAGCGATCGTTCGTCAATACATCGCATTGTTTGAAAAGGTCAGACGCTGATGTGCGGAATAGCGGGCGTCATGACCACGGATCCGGGCAAGCCGCCGGCACCGCTTCTCGACGGCTTCTTGCGTGCGCTTTCGCATCGCGGACCCGACGGCGAAGGGCGTTACGAAGCTCCTGGCGTCGGATTGGTACAAACGCGCCTTGCGATAATCGATTTGTCGACGGGCGATCAGCCGCTGTATGGCAAACCCGGAACGGCGCTCATCGCCAATGGCGAAATCTACAATTATGTCGAGCTAAAAAACGAGTTCGCGGCTTTTCCTTTCAAGACGCATTCGGACTGCGAGCTGCCGCTGGCGACCTATGCGCGCGACGGAGAGGACTTCGCCGCAACATTGCGCGGCATGTACGCGATTGCGCTGCACGACGCGCGTGATCATGCGGTATACCTGGCGCGCGATCCGTTCGGCATCAAGCCGCTCTATTACGCCGAATATGCGGGCGGCATTGTGTTTGCCTCGGAGCCGCAGGCGCTTCTGAAAACAAATTTGGTCACTCCCAAAATCCGTCCTGAGACCGCGACCGAGCTGGTGCAGCTCCAATTCACCACAGGACGGCATACAATTTTCGACGGCATTCATCGCTTGGCGCCCGGCGAAACGCTCATTCTGCGCGGCGGACGAATTACCGGCCGCCGCCATCGGCATGCCGTACCCGAAGCTCCCCCGCGCGCGATCTCTGAGGATGAGGCGCTGAAGCATCTCGATGCGGCGCTCATGGATAGCGTCATGGTGCATCAGCGCTCCGATGTGCCCTATGGCATGTTCTTATCGGGTGGCATCGATTCATCGGCCGTGCTGGCGTGCATGGCGCGTCTGAACGACAAACGGGTGCGCGCCTTCACGGCCGGTTTCCCCGGGAGTAGTGCCCATGACGAGCGCGAGCACGCGCGTGCCATGGCAAAGTCGGTGGGCGCCGAGCATATCGAAATCGCGGTAACCGAGAGGGATTTCTGGGGCAAGCTTCCCGCAATTGCCTCGGCGATGGACGATCCGGCTGCCGATTATGCGGCGCTTCCGACTTATCTGCTCGCGGCAGAAGCAGCAAAGGAATTGAAGGTCGTCCTCACGGGCGAGGGGGGCGACGAGCTTTTTGCGGGCTACGGCCGTTACCGCAGCGCCCTACGTTCGCCCTTCCTTGGCGGCCGCGCCATGCGCCGCCGCGGTTTTCTGGAAGGCTTCGGGGTTTTGCGCGACTCGACGCGTCATTGGCGCGATGGCATAGCCGCCGCCGAACGCCGTTTTGCCGTCGTTGATTATACGCGCCTGCAGCACGCGCAGGCGGTCGACTGCGCAGACTGGCTGCCCAACGATCTGCTTCTGAAAATCGATCGCTGCCTGATGGCCCACGGCTTGGAAGGGCGCACCCCGCTGCTTGATCCGGTGGTTGCGGATTTCGCTTTCCGGCTTCCCGACGCTCTGAAGATAAGCGCTGGTAAGGGGAAATATCTTCTGCGGCGCTGGCTTGCGAAGGCGCTCCCGGCTGCCGACCCGTTTGCGGAAAAGCGCGGATTCACCGTGCCGGTTGCAGAGTGGCTACAGCCGAAAGCCCGAGACTTGGCGCCGCTTCTGAAACGCTCCGCCGGTCTCGCCGAGATTTGCCATTCCGAGAAGGTGGAAGCCCTGTTTCGCTCCTTTGGCGATCGCGGCGGCAAGCATGAGGGCAGTGCCTGCTGGCAGCTCCTGTTCTACGCGGTGTGGCACGCGGTTCATGTCGAACAGCGCGCATCGCAAGGCGATGTGTTTTCGGTTCTGGAGGCCGCATGACCGAAGCCTTCGATCTGCTCATACGCGGTGGAACGCTTGTTACTCCGTCCGGGGTCATGCCGGGGGATGTGGCCGTTCACGGGCAGCGCATTGCCGTCATTGGGGCACTTGCCCAAGCGAGCGCAGCCGAGGTGCTCGATGCGCGCGGTTTGCACGTGCTGCCCGGCGTCATCGACACGCATGTGCATTTCCGTGAGCCCGGCCATCTGGAAAAGGAGGATATGGAAACCGGCAGCCGTGCCGCGGTGCTCGGAGGCGTGACCGGCGTTTTCGAAATGCCCAATACCAACCCGCCCACCACCACGCGGCTTCTTGTCGAGGACAAACTCAAGCGCGCCGCCGAGCGGATGCATTGCGATCACGCGTTCTATGTCGGCGCGTCGAATGAAAATATCGGCGCATTGTCGGAGCTGGAGCGGCTGCCTGGCGTCGCGGGGGTGAAAGCTTTCCTCGGTTCTTCCACCGGCACATTGCTGCTGGACAAAGAGGACGCCATTCTGGCGGCATTACGCGCGGGAAGCCGCCGCATGGCGGTGCATTCCGAAGATGAGGCGCGGCTGAGAGCGCGCGCCAAGCTTGCCATGCCGGGCGATCCTTCGACCCACCCCGTGTGGCGGGATGTCGAGACCGCGCGGCTTTCCACGGAACGCGTGTTACGGCTCGCGCGGATGGCTGGGCGGCGGCTACACGTCTTGCACGTGACAAGCGCCGAAGAATTGCCGCTGCTGGCGGCGGCGCGCGATCTCGCAACAGTCGAAGCGGCTGTGCCGCATCTGACACTTGCGGCTCCTGACTGCTATGAGCGCCTCGGCACCTATGCGCAAATCAATCCGCCCATCCGCGAGGCGCGTCATCGTGAGGCTCTCTGGCAAGCTGTGGTGGAAGGCTTGATCGACGTTGTCGGCTCGGATCATGCCCCGCACACGCGCGGCGACAAGGAGGGAATCTACCCGCAGACAGCCTCAGGCCTGACAGGCGTTCAGACGCTCGTGCCTATCATGCTTGACCACGTCAATGCCGGAAGGCTGACGCTGGAACGCTTCGTCGATCTGACAAGTGCCGGGCCAGCGCGCGTTTTTGGCATCGCCGCGAAAGGCCGCATCGCACAAGGCTATGACGCCGATTTCACTATTGTGGATTTGAAAGCCAAAAAACGCATCGAGAACCGCTGGATTGCTTCGCGCTGCGGTTGGACTCCTTACGACGGCATGGAAACGGTGGGTTGGCCGGTTTCCACAGTCATCCGCGGGCGGATCGTCATGCGCGACGGTACGATTCCGCTCCCGCCTGCCGGGCGCCCGCTGCGATTCCTCTGAGTGTTGGACCTTATTGCAACTTGAATTCGCCGCCGAAGTACTTCAGCTCCGTGGGCTCGATGATGCCCGTCGCGGCGACCCAGACCGAGTGCAATTTTCCGTCTAATTGCGACTGCCAAAAATGCAGGAATTTGTTGAGAACGGGGAAGCGCGGGGCAAGATCATATTCCTGCCAAACATAGCTTTGCAGAAGTACGGGATGATCAGGCCGGTGATACAGGATTTCGGCCGTGGTCAATCGGTAACCCGCTAATCTACGTTCGAATTCGCTCATATTTCACTCTCGTATACATCCTACATGAAAAAGCTTACCGCTTTGCAAAGTTCCGCTTCAGGTTGTGCCACCAAATCGGCGCCTCAGGCGTTTCCACCTTCCGTGCCGGATTGGCTCTCCATAAACCACAGCATTGGATGAGTCCTTTCCACTGGCAAGGCCCCACGCAACGTGGTTCTTGCTTGACGAGGCAGCGGAAATTCGGATGGTTTGCCGGCCCGCGACCGGCAGATGCCGAACCATTCCACAGATGGCGACAGCCGCTTTGGCGGTCAGGCGGAGCGAGAAGGAGTATCTTCGTTCCGATGTATGTCCTGCTTCTCATCAGCACCGGGATTGTCATCGGGCTTATTGTGGCCGCTCCGATCGGCCCTGTTAATCTCATCTGCATCCGCCGCACGCTGGCGTACGGACCTGCAAATGGTTTCTTCGCCGGACTTGGGGCTGCGCTTGGCGATGGTGTCTTTGCGATCGTAACGGCATTCGGCCTGACGGCGATCTCACAATGGATCGAGGGCTTCTCAACGCCTCTGCGCGTCATAGGCGGCATCATGCTGCTGGGTTTTGGCCTTCACATCTTCCGCTCCGATGTGTCGCTCCTGCGAGACGCCGAAGGGGCTCCGCTGCGAGAGAACGGCAAGAAATCGCTCGTGCGCACAATTGCGTCGACTTTCGCGCTGACCATTACAAACCCGGCGACGCTCTTCGGATTCACCGCTTTGTTCACCGGTTTGGGTAGCCTTGCGGGTGGTGAAGCGACATTTCTGGATGCGGCCTTAATGGTTCTTGGCGTGATTACCGGCTCGACGATTTGGTGGTTCACGCTCACCACCTTCGTCGGGATTTTTCACAAGCATATCGACACCGGCGTGATGCGGAACATCAATCATTTTTTTGGAATCGCGGTGACCGGCTTCGGTGTTGTCGTGCTTGGCAACGTCATTATGAAGTTGCTTTAATCTACTTTGCCGCGATCAGCTCGAAGAGCCAGTTCTGCCATTCGAGAGCGCGCGGCGGCCAGGTGTAATGCTGGCGCACGAAGGCGATCTGCGTTTCGCGACGGAAGGCAGCCTTCTCCGGATTGGTCCGCATATCCTTCAGCGCGTCGATCGTCATAGACGCAAATTCGCGTGCGAGCGCGATTGGGTTCTCGCCCGGCGGGACCATCTGCCCGAAGCCGGCAAGCGTTTCGGGCAGCGCACCAAGGCCCGTCGTCAGAACCACGGCACCCATCGCCATGGCTTCCATGGCCGCGATGCAGGAGGTTTCCGGATAGGTCGAAGGGTAAGCCAGGGCGGCGGCTTCGCTCAGTGCCTCCGCAAGGGCCGGCTGGGAAACCGGGCCGACATACTCAACACCGTCCGTCGCGAGACAGCGCTGATGAAGGTCTTTGTACTGATTGTCTTCCGGTCCACCGCGCGTCGTCGAAAGCCCGCAGAAAACCCGTAAGGTAACTCCTGGAAGTGCTGCCCTTATCGTGGGGAATGCCGAGAGAAGAACGTCGAGGCCGCGATAAGGCGCACTCGTGTAAGCCAGCACCGGCGCGTTGCCGCGCATGAACCATGGAGGGTGCGGATCGTGCTCAAGGAAAACCGGTGCTACGGCGTTGCGCTTCACATGCGCTCTTTCGCGGGGCAGCCAGAAGGTCCTGCAAAATTCCTCGAGTTGCCATTGGCTGACAAAAGCGAAGCCGGTCCAGGCCTTGCGCTCGCGGGAATATTCAAGCGGTTCAATGGGCGGCTGATCATCCGCGTGCCCGGTCCAGAGGACGAGAGGTTTTAGGACGCCCATGTCACGCAATTGGCGCCCACATGCCTCATTCACCACGATGATGGCGTCGGCCGCGTTGAGATAATCCCGGCTCAACATGCTTTTGTGATTGAGGCATTCAACGCCGCGGTAAATTCCGGGTAGGGACGGGCTCGCCAGCAGCACGACGGAATGGCCGAGCTTCGCCAATTCGGCCGACAAATAGGAAACACCGGCTTCGGTACCCCCGATCGCGCGCTGATACGGCGTTTCCACGGTGTAATCGACGATCGTCCGGTGAACGAAGATGATGCGCACGACTAACAGCCCCGCATCCGCGCGGAGGCGTCGACAATGCGGCGCGTTTCCGTCCACAGCGGAAATTCGTCGAGCGCCTTATACGCAACCCAGTGCGCTTCAGCCGCGTCGCTTCCGGCGCGCAACGTGCCTGACACGTAGCGCACGGAAAAATCGACGAGCACATAATGCCGAACGACTTGGCCCGAGCCATCACGTGTCACGGAATCGACAACATCGATAAGTCCTGCGATCTCAACCTCTAATCCCGTTTCTTCGCGCACTTCCCGGCGAATGGCGTCGCGGACCGATTCACCCCATTCGAGCCGGCCACCGGGTATGCTCCATTCTCCGAGCCTTGGCTCCTGGCCGCGACGAATGAGGACAATTTCGTGGCGATCGTTCCAAATTACCGCGCCAACGCCGACGATAGGTGGTTGTGCTGCTTGCATGAAACCATTCTGCCTGGCTGCAGCCACGAAATCACCCATTGGTTAGCTTCCCACGCCAGGACTTTGCCGCTATGAAGGCGGCCCGAACGGCCGAGGAGAAAAATATGAATTTTAAAGCTACGGCGGCAATTGCCGCGTTGTGCGCTTGCGGGTTGCTCGCAGGGTGCAACCAACAGCAGGCGAGTGCGCCCGCACCCGCCTCAGCGCCGGCTGCCGGCCAACCGGCCACCGTTCCTCCGGCCACGGAACAGACGTCGCTGACTCCCAACCAGGGTCCACCGGCGGCCGCCGATACGTCCCCGGATGCGAACAAGAAATTCCTCGCCGACAACGCCAAGCGCGACGGCGTCAAAACGACCCAGGATGGATTGCAATATCGCGTCATCAAGTCGGGGACGGGCAAAATGCCGACGGCGCCGACCGACAATGTGACCGTGCTCTACAAGGGCCAGCTCATCACCGGCCAGGTGTTCGATCAGACGCAAGAAGGCATGCCCGCGACGTTCCCTGCCGGCGCACTGATCCCGGGTTGGGTCGAGGCGTTGCGCATGATGAAGGAAGGCGACGAGTGGGAGCTCGTAATCCCCGCCGAACTCGGTTATGGCGAAGCGGGCGCGGGTGGCGTTATTCCGCCCAATCAGACGCTCGTCTTCCAGATGGCGCTGCTCAAAGTGGCGCCGGAGTCGGCGCCTCCGCCCTGAGATTCAGGGCAATAGCTTTCCCGGATTGAGGATGTTGTTGGGGTCTAGCGTGCGCTTCAGCGCGCGCATGACCTCGATTTCGCCTGCGGCTTTGTAAAGCGCGATAGCTTCGTTCTTGGCGAGTCCAAGACCGTGCTCCGCGGAGATGGAGCCGTGGAATGTCTGGACCGTGTCGTGCACGGCACGTTCAATCGCGCCACGTTGCGCCAACAGCGCGGCGTCGTGTCCGGGTGCCTGTATCGCAAAGTGGAGATTTCCGTCGCCGACATGGCCGAAGGTGAAGGGACGCGCTTCGGGCAGGACGCGGCGCACCGCCGCTTCGCCTTCGCGGATAAAATCGGGAATCCGCGTCAAGGGTACGGAGATATCATTCGAGATGGATGCGCCATCCAGCCGCTGTGCTTCCGGGATGCTTTCGCGCAGCCCCCACAGACTTTCGCGATCACGCGCCGTTTTGGCGAAGACGGCCTCAAGGACTGCGCCTTCCTCCATAGCATTCGCCAGCGCCTCCTGCAGCGCTTCGGTCGCATCGAATGCCCTTGGATTCGATACCTCGATGAGGACGGTCCACTCGGCAGGAGCATTTAGAGGATACGGCGTCCCCGGACGGCTGAGCGTCACGAGCTGCAGCGCGCGGCCCTGCATGAGTTCGAAAGCGGTGACCAGCCCTCCCGTCGCCGCTTGCAAGCGGTTGAGCATTTCGACCGCGTGCTCGACCCCGGCAAGCGCAACCAATGCAGTGGTGTAGCCGGCGGGCTTGGGAAACAGTTTGAGCTGCGCCGCGGTGATGATTCCGAGCGTGCCTTCCGCACCGATGAACAGCTGCTTCAGATCATAGCCCGTGTTGTCTTTGCGCAAACCTCGCATGAGGTTGAGCACGCGCCCGTCGGCAAGCACGACCTCCAATCCCAACACGAGATCGCGCGTCATCCCGTAACGCAGCACATTCACGCCGCCGGCATTGGTCGAAACATTGCCACCGATCGTGCACGAGCCTTCCGCGGCAAGGCTGAGCGGAAACAAGCGGTCCACTTTGTCGGCAGCCTTCTGTGCATTCGCGAGAATGACACCGGCTTCCACGATCATGGCGTTGTCGTCCGCGGAGACGCTGCGGACTCGCTTCATGCGCGCAAGCGAAAGCAGCACTTCGCCTTTGGTGGGAATCTGGCCGCCGACCAAGCCGGTGTTGCCGCCTTGGGGCACAATGGGCGTGCGCGAGTCATGGCAGAGCGCGAGGATGCGCGCGACGTCTGCTGTGGTGTTCGGCTTCAGGAGAAGAGGGGTGGCCCCTTTCCAGCGACCTCGCCACTCCTCGAGATGCGGCGCGATTTCCGCGACATCTTCAGTCCAGCTGCCCGGTCCTGCGGCTTCCTTCAGGCGTTCGGCGATAGAAGCGTCGAGGGCGTTCATGCCCTCAGTCTTCGCGCGGGTGAGCCGCCCGTTCAAGCCGGTCGTTGATCGCTTCTCCGAGGTCGCGATTGGGAATGGGCATGACAGCAATCGTGCCGGCCCCGGTCCGGTCGAGGCTGCGCAGCATATGGAAAAGATTGACAGCCGCTTCTGTGAGATCGGCGGAGGGGCTGAGATTGTGGACGAAAGCTGCGTCGGGAGGAACATCGCGGCCAAATGCTAGCAGGGCCTCGCCGGGACGGATCTCGGTCGCGTTGAGCCGCAATTTTGCGTGAGGCGCGTAATGGCTCGCCATCATACCCGGCGCCTGGATGACGCCGCCTGCGGCCACACCGAGCGGCCCGAGGACGTTTTCGATAGCGCTGCGGGCGACTGCGCCGGGGCGCAGCAGAATGGGCCGCCCGCCGTCGAAACCGATAACAGTGGATTCAATCCCCATCGGACAGGAGCCGCCGTCGAGGAGGACATCGACCCGCCCCTGCAGGTCCTCGGCGACATCGCTCGCCCGCGTCGGACTAACGCGCCCCGAGCGGTTGGCGCTTGGCGCCGCGATGGGAACGCCGGCCGCGTCGACCAGCGCGCGTGCAATCGGGTGAGCAGGCGACCGGACGGCGGCGGTTTGCAGCCCTGCGCTAACGAGAAGCGCAAGCGGCGAGGGCTCTTTGCGCGGCAAGACCAGCGTCAAAGCGCCGGGCCAGAACGCGTCGGCCAGGGCCGAAGCGAGGGGATTGAAGGTGACCAGCTCGTCGGCCTCCTCGCGGTCCCGCACATGCACAATCAGCGGGTTGAAACGCGGGCGCTCCTTGGCCGCAAAGATTTTGGCGACTGCGCGGTCATCCAAGGCGTTGGCCCCGAGGCCATAGACGGTCTCTGTGGGAAAGGCCACCAGCGCGCCGTCCCGGAGCAGCGAGGCCGCTTCCAGTATATTGGCTTCATTGGCCGGCAGGATGCGGGTCATGGCACGCAGGATCGCTGTCATTCCGGGGACTCGACGATAAACGGATCTCGAGTGCTATCGCCTTCCCACGGCTGTAAAAATTCTTCAGTCCCGGTATAATGAATAGGCCCTTAATGCCAGCACCAAAATAGGGGGAAACATGGCGACTGCAGCAGTAACAGAAAGCAACGACGATCTCGGTAAACTCATCCTGCGGGTAACCGTCGGCGCACTGATCGTATTCCACGGGCTTGCGCTTGCCACCGGAGACGCCGGTATACCGAACAATCTGGTCCGCTGGGGCCTGCCCGCGGAGCTGATGTGGGTCGGCTTCGTGATCGAATTCTTCGGCGGCCTCGGGATGATCCTTGGCGTTTATGCGCGCCTCGGTGGTTTTTTGCTCGGCGTGTTCATGATGATCGCGCTGTTCATGGCGCATAGCGGTTTGATGGGCGCCCAGAACCACTGGTTCATGGTGGCCAACAATCCCGCGGGCAATCATTGGGATCACTATTTCCTCGAAACGCAGATGTTCTATCTGTTGGGCGCGTTCTCGGTGGCGCTTTTGGGTGCCGGCCGATACGGGCTGAACATCGGCGGTAAGTGGAACTGATGGTCTGACGTTTGATCCGCATGGGTCCTTTGGACCCGTGCGGATCCTTACGCCAGTAACGTAGCCCGGGAGAGATCGATGGCGTCCATCAGCATGGCCGGCACACGCAGCGATGCGCGCAGCGTTGCCGCCGTTCGCGAGGATTTGGCGAAGCTTGTTTTGCGCGTCACCGTGAGCGCGACCATCATGGTGCGCGGCTGGGCCGTCCTGCACGGCGAACAGGCGATCCGCGATACGCTGACGCGCTGGCATATGCCGACCGAGCTTGCGTATGCCTCACTCTTCTTCGAAGAGATTGCGCCGCTCATGGTGATCCTTGGCGTCTTCGCGCGCTTCGGCGCCTCGGCCATGGTCTTCTGGATGGTGATGGCCTTTGCACTTGCGCATGTGGACACGGGGCACATCTTCCAGCTTGATGCGAATGGAGTGGGCTGGCGCGTCGAGGGGCCGTTCTTCTTCCTCGCCATGAGCTTCTGCGTCGCGCTTTTGGGCGCTGGCCGCTATGGCCTGAACATTGGCGGCAAGTGGAACGACTAAGCCCCCTGCGCCGAACGTTGCTTGCCTGCGCCGTCTTGGCGTTAGGCGGGGCGGTTGCCGTTATTGCTTTATCACCCGAAGACGCTGCCGCTGCGGCACGCAAGCGCACACCCGCTCGCGCGAAGGTGCACGCGCCGCAATGCCCCACCGCAGGCACCCGGCCGGTTGTCTTCAGCAAAGCCCTCACCGGCACCAGCTTCACGACGCAGGATGGCCAGGAGGTGCGCTTGGCGGGCGTGATGGCGCCGGGGCAGGACGGTCAAACCGTCACTGCGGCAACAGCCGACGGTGCGCGCGCGGCTCTGGCCGATGTGCTGCGGGGAGGGAGCGTTACGCTCGCGGCCACGGACGCACCGGATCGCTATGGACGGGTCGTCGCCCAAGTCTTTGCGGGCGGCGCCTGGGTGCAAGGACAGCTGCTGAGCAGCGGCGTTCTTCGCACCTCGCCTGACCACGCGAGCGCCCTATGCGCGCGACAGCTCTTGGAAGGGGAAGACCACGCGCGCGCAAGTGAGACGGGTCATTGGCGCGACGGCGCATTTGCGCTGCGCACACCGGAGCAGCTGAAGGCGCGGGTCGGCACGTTCCAGGTCGTGGAAGGCGACGTCACGACGGCCAGCACCAAAAACGGCCGCGCCTATATCAATTTCGGCGCCGACTATAAGACGGACTTCACGGTCACGGTCGAGCAAGACGATCTGAAACTGTTTCGGCAAGCGCGCTTCGACGTGAAGAAACTCACCGGCAAACATGTGCGCGTGCGCGGTTGGGTCGAGCTTTACAACGGACCGGAAATGGTCGTGTCGACGCCCGCCGCGATTCAGATTTTGGACGAACCCGCACCGCCGTCTGCAGATTCAACAAAAACCGCCGACGTGACGAAAACTGCCGATGCAGAAAATCCGTCGAAGAAGCAGCCCAAGGCTGCAAAGAAGAAGCGCACTCGGAAGAAGAAGACCGAGACGTGATCGTTTCCCAAGAGCGCGTTTGCTTAGGTAAAATTTCACCGTGGCCAGGCTTGACGCCGCCATCCAGCAGGCGCGCGCCGGCGCGCCAATGAATCTTCTGGCGTGGCAGACGCCGCACCGCTGGATGGGCGGCTCGGAGGCCGCCCATGGTGAGTAGGTATAGGCCTTAACCCCGAAGACACTTTCCCATCCGGATCAGCGGTACGGAAACGCCGGACGGAGTGTCGGCGGTGAAGCGCTCAATCTCGTTGTAGCCGCAGGCGCGATAAAGCGGTTCGCCCGCGAGCGTCGCAGCAAGTTCAGCGCGTAAGAACCCTTCCTTCGCGGCGGCCTCTTCGCAGAGAGCGAGGATCAAGCGTCCTACACCCTGGCGTACAAAATCGGGATGCGTGTACATCGCGCGCACACGCGCGGGCTCTTTCGCTGGATCAAGCAGTGCCGCATCGCGCCCGCTCGAATGATCGCCGCCAAACAAGGTTGCGCGCCGGCTCCAGCCACCGCAGCCCACGATCTTTCCGGCGTCCTCGATGCAGAAATAAGTCCCATCACGGATGAGCTGCGTATCCAGGCCCATCACGCTGAAGGATGCTGCCACCTGTTCACTGTTCAGAAACGGCTTCAGCAGCTCGGAAATCGCCGCATCCATCAGCGACCGGAGTGCCGGAACGTCTTCCAGCCGCGCAAGGCGATGGGTGAAAGGACTCATGTTTGGGTCAGCGCCAAAAAGAAATCGGCTTCCGGACATTTCTGCACGGAAGCCGATTTTTCTTCTATGTCGTCGCCGCTCAGGCCGCCTTTTTCACCAGAGCGCTTTCGACGCGCTTCACGGCTGCCTGCTCGTCGATCCGTTCGATCGCTGCAACCTCGCGGGCCATACGGGCAAGGGCGGCTTCGTAAAGCTGCCGCTCGCTGTAGGACTGCTCCGGCTGACCGCTGGCGCGGTGCAGGTCGCGCACGACCTCGGCGATGGAAACGAGATCGCCCGAATTGATCTTGGCTTCGTATTCCTGCGCGCGGCGGCTCCACATGGTGCGCTTGATGCGAGCGCGGCCCTTCAGCGTGTTGAGAGCGGTCGCCACCACATCGGGCGTGGACAGCTTGCGCATGCCGACGGCCTTCGCCTTCGTCGTGGGCACCCGGAGGATCATCTTGTCCTTCTCGAAGGCGATCACGAACAGCTCGAGCTTCAGCCCGGCGACTTCCTGCTCATCGACCTTCTGAATGCGTCCGACGCCATGCGTCGGATAGACAACAAAGTCGCCCGCCTTGAATTCATGCTTTTTCGCGGGTACGGGCGCCTTGGCCGGAACTGGCGCTTTCGCCGCCACAGGCTTCACGGGTGTGGGTTTTACAGCCGCAGGCTTCGCGGCAACAGCCGGTTTGGCGGAAACGGCCGCCTTTGCCGGTACCGCCGGAGCAGCCTTCGCCGGCGCCGCCGGAAGCGGCTTCGCGGGCGCTCCTTTGGCCGGAACGACTTTCAACGCCGGGGCAGGAGTTTTCTTTTTCAGAGCAGTCGTCATCAGTACCTTCCTAATAGCGCAAGAAAATGTCGCAACCGCCCGGATATACGAACTGTCCTTGGAGCGGCTCTTTCGGCATCATCATACGCGAGTGCATACGCCCCATCGGGGTGTTGCGCCCGCTTTATGCCGAAACCTCGGAAAACGATCCGCCGGCCAAACTTAGCGCCGGTCCCCGCGGCGCCTCTTTCAGACTAGCTCGTGAGCAGCGTAAGACGCGCCATCCTGTTATTTCACCGGTGGCAAATATAACACATGTGTGGCGGCAAAGGAAGGAAAATCTCGCCACAAGCTCTTGAAGAACCGAAATTAATCCTGATTTTCACGCGCTTGTGTCGGAGTTTTGCGCCCCCACAAGGCCTTTGTAACCAAAGCCGGGCCACGCAACTCCGCTCAAATCGGCCTATGAGCCCTTTCCCGGGTTCGGCGTGAAAAACTGAGCGAATTTGTCGGGTTTACCATCCCATTCCTTGGCATCGGGGGGCGGCTCACCCTTGATCGTGATATTGGGCCAGGTCTTGGCGTATTCGGCATTCAGCTCAAGCCACTTCTCAAGCCCGCTTTCGGTATCGGGCCGTATGGCGTCCGCGGGACATTCGGGCTCGCACACGCCGCAATCGATGCACTCGTCAGGATGAATGACGAGCATGTTCTCGCCTTCATAGAAACAGTCGACGGGGCAGACCTCGACGCAATCCATGTACTTGCACTTGATGCAAGCTTCGGTGACGACGTAGGTCATAAAACGGTGCTCCCGGCGTGAAACCGTGGGTCATTACGGCGGCTTAGGCTGGCGATCAAGAACTAAGCGAATAACCGTCCGCACCTGTGTAGAATACGGGCAATCATTCTTCGATCAGCTCGTACAGGGTTTGCGCCTCCGGTGCCGGTCCGCGGCGTTCGCCGAGACCAAGCACGCGCAGCGCGATCACGCGATTGCCGGCGGGCAGAGTTAGGACATCGCCCACGCGAACCGCAGCGCTTGCCTTCTCGACACGATGTCCGTTCAGCCGAATATGGCCTTGAGTCGCCTTGTCCTGTGCTATCGCGCGCGTTTTGCAGAAGCGTGCGTGCCATAGCCATTTGTCGATCCGAAGCGATTCAGCCAAGCTCAATCCGTCGTGATGAGCGCTTTGAGACCGGCAAAGGGCGAGTCTGGTCTGTCTGCCGGCCGTGAACGCCCGCGATGTTTGTGCCGTTGCTTGCCATGACGCGCGCGCTGCCAAACCGTTCTGGCGTCCTCGCCGGAACCGCGCCTTTCTTCTTTCCATCCCAGAGCTGAAATCAATTCGCGCGCATCTTCATTGGTCGAACCGAGCAGAGAAACGATCGCACCGAATGTCGCGTCGGCATTGCGCGCCTCGCGGAACCCTTCCGCCAATATGTCCTCGAGCCGTTCGAGAATATCGAGCCGCACCGCACGCGAACGCAGTTTGCGGAAGAAGGCGGCCCGCAGGAAACCGTCCTGCATCGGCGTATCGTCCTTATCCAGCGCGAAAGAGGTAAGCCCCGGCGCAGGCGGCGAGGGTACTTGCGCCAGCCGGTGATGCACTGCCCATAACAACGCGGCTAGGGCAGCAGGCGCAGGCCGGATCATACGCGGCAGATATAGCGCATGGCGGCCCAGACGCACGCCGAAGCGCTTTAGCGCCTGCACGCCGGTGCGCATGTCCGCCGACAGCAATGGTCCTTCCGAATCGATTTGCCCGAGATTCTCCGCCAGCCGAAACGCCAAGCCGCGCGCCGGTCCGGGCAAGCCACCTTCTTCCCAGGATGATGTGCGTGCTTCGGCCGCATTTTTGAGGGCAATCAAAGGCTCGAGCACCCGGCCAATGTGATCGCGGAGCCAGTCTTCCAGGCGCTTGGTGACTTCGGCTCTCAGCTCGCCCTTAAGCAAATCGTCGGCCATCAAATCGATCGCGGGCGTGAGAGGGTGCGGACTCGGGGCAAGGCTCGCGACGACGGCGCCGGACCACCAGAGACGGCCATGTTCGCTTAGGGTGATATCCGCATCGTCGGCTCTAATCAGCGCCTTGGCGCGCGAAACGATCTCTCCTTCGAGGCCCTTCAGTGCGGCTGCCCTAAGGGTGCGGCCATGGACCTTTCCAGCACAGTGGGATCCGAAGCTTGGAATTCACGTGACTTGAAGTCGCGGCCGCACTGACCCTATAGTGAGTCGTATTAATTTAAATCATACCAACATGGTCAAATAAAACGAAAGGCTCAGTCGAAAGACTGGGCCTTTCGTTTTAATCTGATCGGCACGTAAGAGGTTCCAACTTTCACCATAATGAAATAAGATCACTACCGGGCGTATTTTTTGAGTTATCGAGATTTTCAGGAGCTAAGGAAGCTAAAATGGAGAAAAAAATCACTGGATATACCACCGTTGATATATCCCAATGGCATCGTAAAGAACATTTTGAGGCATTTCAGTCAGTTGCTCAATGTACCTATAACCAGACCGTTCAGCTGGATATTACGGCCTTTTTAAAGACCGTAAAGAAAAATAAGCACAAGTTTTATCCGGCCTTTATTCACATTCTTGCCCGCCTGATGAATGCTCATCCGGAATTTCGTATGGCAATGAAAGACGGTGAGCTGGTGATATGGGATAGTGTTCACCCTTGTTACACCGTTTTCCATGAGCAAACTGAAACGTTTTCATCGCTCTGGAGTGAATACCACGACGATTTCCGGCAGTTTCTACACATATATTCGCAAGATGTGGCGTGTTACGGTGAAAACCTGGCCTATTTCCCTAAAGGGTTTATTGAGAATATGTTTTTCGTCTCAGCCAATCCCTGGGTGAGTTTCACCAGTTTTGATTTAAACGTGGCCAATATGGACAACTTCTTCGCCCCCGTTTTCACCATGGGCAAATATTATACGCAAGGCGACAAGGTGCTGATGCCGCTGGCGATTCAGGTTCATCATGCCGTTTGTGATGGCTTCCATGTCGGCAGAATGCTTAATGAATTACAACAGTACTGCGATGAGTGGCAGGGCGGGGCGTAACCTAGGTGACAGAAGTTAAAAGCCTCCGGTCGGAGGCTTTTGACTTTCTGCTAGATCGGCCGCATCGAATATAACTTCGTATAATGTATGCTATACGAAGTTATTAGCGATGAGCTCGGACTTCCATTGTTCATTCCACGGACAAAAACAGAGGGGAAAG
>JADMIO011184609.1_pt1 | contig 68746 bp, 53 predicted proteins | sample 8958161 | NCBI WGS metagenome assembly JADMIO01 (sample SAMN16585339, study PRJNA669376) | soil metagenome | isolation source: Crop rotation soil | place: USA: Cullars Rotation, Alabama | collected 2011 | reverse complement strand
GCGACTTCAAGTCACGTGAATTCCAAGCTTCGGATCCCACTGTGCTGGAAAGAGCAACGACGCGTTGCTGTAACTGATTCCTTCAGGAGGTTTGTATGGTGTACGAGAGATGGCAGAAATCCGCCTTGAAGCTGGCGGGGATTCTGGTCATGGCTATGCTGGCGACCTGGCTGTTGAGCGCGCCGCCCGCTTTTGCCGACCAACCCGACCCGCCCGCCGAAGCCGATACGAGCGGGACCGAATCCCTGCCGCAGGTAGGGCAAAAAATCCCGTGGGCGGATTTTATCAATGCCCCGACGATTCCCGCCAACACGATCGGCTTGTGGGTGTGGAGCGAGGATACCGGCGGGCAAGAGACGCTGCATGTGCGCACAGGCAGCGACGGCACTGCCAAAAATTTTACCGGAACGATCCAGACGAACAAGGGCGGCAACTTTTATGATGTTGCCCTGGTGAACGGCACGGGCGACGATTCGGTCAGCACCCCGGAGTATAACAAAATCAGCTTTACGCTGGCGACGACGGGGGCGGGTGAGGGTTTTGACGCCAACTGGAGCGGACGGTGGCTCTATCTCGACCTGTATGTGAACGGCGCGTATGTGCCGGGCAAAATCTTTGTCGGCGCGGCGGGCAAAGCCACGACCGGGGCACCCATCGGGACCGTCGCCGGGCTGGACGGCATCCTGACACTGCCCCTCACGCTGTTGGACGGCAAGACGACCTTTAAAAAGAATATCGCCGACGGCTATTATTTGTCCCGCGATGACCAGGGGCGCTATCACATGCGCCTGACGACCACTTCGGTCAACGACGTGGTCATCTATCGCGGACATATTACCGTCGAGCAGGACAAGTATCGCGCCGCCAAGGAATTTCGCGGCGACCCGAAAGACTTTATCCGCATCGTGGACGGCAAAGAGATCGAATTCCGTTTCGTCACCAAGGGGTATAAAGATGGAATGGATTGGACTCTGGGACGACCGAACAAAGTGGACAACATGGTGTTCACTCTGCGGATGAACGGAGAGATTGCCGCGCCGAATATTTCGCTCGGCTCGAATCCCTTCGGACAGATCAAGGCACTGACCTTCCGCCTGGTCGCCGAATAAGAATAGAGAGATGAGATTTCGGGCGTACCGTCCGAAATCTCATCTCGTGGTCCGGAATTGTTCTGTGCTATACTTGTGAAACTGGATTAACCCATGTCTACCGTCGAATTTATCCGCGACATTTCCATTATTTTGTTGGCGGTGTTCACCATCGTCATGCAGGTGATTTTGGTCTTGCTGCTTTTGGAAATTCGTTCGCTAACGAAAATGATTCGTGAAAATGTCTCGCCGATCTTGAAATCGGCGGATGAAACCGTTCGGACGGTGCGCGGGACGAGTGTGTTTATGAGCGATAACGTGGTCTCGCCGGTGGTCAAGGTCTCGAGCTTTGCTGCCGGTGTGACCGAAGCCATTCGGATCCTGGCGCGCCGCGGGCAAGAATAGCGAAAGGAGCAAAGATATGAATAATTCTCGCGGGTTTGAATTTTTGGCAGGGTTCTTGTTGGGAGGGATCGTTGGCGCGGCGGTGGCGTTGTTGATGGCGCCGCAGTCGGGCGAAGAGACGCGAAGTGAGCTGCGCGAGCGCGGGTTCGAACTGCGCGAACGCGGAGCGACCTTGACCGACGATGCGCGACAACGCGCTGCAACTATGGCGGAAGAGGGACAAAAGCGCGCCTCGGAAATGCAGGAACGCAGTCGCCTCGCCCTCGAAGAACAAAAATCGCGCTTGCAGGAAGCGATTGATGCGGGCAAGCAAGCCGCCGCCCAGCGCCGCAACGACCTGATGGGTCGCTTTGAGCAAGACAAGGCGCCCAAGCCCAACTCGAGCAATTGAGTTGGCATCTGCGGTAAAGTGGATAACCACAATCCGCTGTACCGCTGCTGTTTTGACAAGAAACCCGCTGCTCTAGTCGCGCAGCGGGTTTTTGTTTGAGGTTTTTATGCACAGATATCTGTTTTTTTCCAGACCCGCCCGTCCGGGTCTCGCAACCCGCCGGTCGAGTGCTGCACTCGGGCGTCCCGGTCGGTTCGGTCTATCGTTCGCCGCTACGAGTGTTGCACTCGTGCTGCTGAGCGCGTGTGGCAGCGGAACGCCAACACCCCTACCGCAGGCAACTGCCCTGCCGCCATCCTCTACGCTTGCGGCGGCGCAGACCGGCGTTCCAACGCAGCCCTCGCCGACGGCGCGCGGCACTGCGCAAACGGACGTTCCCACGCCCATCCCGCCTGTGGCTGCACCGACCCAATCCTCCACTGCCGCGCCGTCCGGCAACCCATCGCCCGCCGCGAGCTCTGCCTCCGATGCGCCGCTGACCTATGCCCTGCGCGAGTTTGACGTGCCCGCGGGTGCGCACCCGCATGACGTGGCGCCCGCAGCGGATGGGGGCATCTGGTACACGGCACAAGCGCAAGGCGCGCTCGGGCATCTCGACATCAAAACGGGGGCAACGCGTCAGATTCCGCTCGGGAACCATTCCGCGCCGCATGGGGTAATCCTTGGACCGGACGGCGCGCCCTGGATCACGGACGGCGGACAAAACGCGATCGTGCGCGTGGACCCCGCCACGGAGCAGGTACAGGTGTTTCCCCTGCCGAACCCGGGACGCAATGTGAATTTAAACACCGCCACTTTTGATAAAGAGGGCATCCTCTGGTTCACGGGGCAAGGCGGGGTGTATGGCAAGCTTGACCCGAAAACGGGCAAGTTCCAGGTGTGGGACGCGCCGCGCGGGGCGGGTCCGTATGGAATCACGACCACGCCCGACGGGCAGGTGTATTATGCGTCACTGGCGGGAAGCTATGTGGGGCACATTAATACGCAAACGGGTGAGGTGACGGTCCTCGAACCGCCCACGCCGCGACAAGGGGCGCGGCGCGTGTGGAGCGATTCGCGCGGGCGCATCTGGGTGAGCGAATGGAACGCGGGGCAGGTCGCCGTCTACGACCCCGCGAACAATTCGTGGCGCGAATGGAAACTGCCGGGAGCCCGTCCGCAGGCGTATGCGGTCTATGTGGACGAGAACGATACGGTGTGGTTGAGCGATTTTGGAGCCAACGCCCTTGTGCAGTTTGACCCCGAGACCGAAACCTTTCAATCGTACCCGCTTCCAAGCGCGTCGGGCAGCGTGCGGCAAATCTTGGGGCGCGCGGGCCAAGTGTGGGCGGCGGAATCGGGCGCCGACAAACTCATCCTCGCGCAAGCCGAGTGATGGATATGCTATAATCCCCGCGAGAAAATCAAAACCTCATGCGGGTGTATCTCGTTGCGCACGAATGTGCGCAACGAGATACACAGACCCCTTCTTATGAGAACCCCCATCATTGCCGGTAATTGGAAAATGAATATGAATCTCACCTCGGCGACGGAATTGGTCAACGCGATCCGGGGCGACCTCGCGGCGCTGGCGGCGACGAACAAGGTGCAGGTGGTCTTGTGCCCGCCGTTCCCCTATCTGGCACGCGTCCAGGAATTGACGCGCGGGACGGGCATCGCCGTCGGCGCGCAGAACATGTATTGGGAAACGCAGGGCGCGTTTACGGGCGAGGTGTCGCCCGCGATGGTCAAGGACTTTGCCGAATATGTGATCATTGGACATTCGGAGCGCCGCCAGCTGTTTCACGAGAGCGACGAATGGATCAATAAAAAAATCCACGCGGCGCTCGCGGCGGGTCTCAAGCCCATCGTCTGCTGTGGCGAAGAGTTGGAAACGTACGAGAATAGCGAGACGGATGTTTGGGTGCGCGGGCAAATTCACGCGGCGATGAAGGGGTTGACCGCAGAGCAGGTGCGCGGGCTGATCATTGCCTATGAACCGATCTGGGCAATCGGCACGGGCAAAGCGGCGACGGGCGCGGGCGCCAACAGCGTCATCGGCATTTCGATTCGCGGCGCGCTGGCAGACCTGTACGGCGAAGAGGTCGCGCAAGCGGTGCGCGTCCAGTATGGCGGCAGCGTGACGGCAAAAAATATTGACGAGTTTATCGTCCAGCCGGACATTGACGGCGCGCTCGTCGGCGGCGCGAGCTTGAAAGCAGCCGATTTTGTGGCAATCTGCCGCGCGGGTCTGGGTAAAAACGAATCTGTGAATCGTTGATGTAAGGAGAGGGCATTTGTGAGTGAGAGCGGAGTGCGACGCAGGGCATCGCACTCCGCTCTCACTCACAATCAAGTTGTGGAAATCGTACTTTTTTTTGTTCTGTTCGGGCTGATGCTTTTTCTCCAGCACTGGCTGCAGCAGCATATCCAGGGTCTGACGTACGCGGTGACGGGCAACTCGGGGTGCGCGGTGCGAGCGTTGTTTTTGGTGCTGCTCCCCGGCGTGCTGCTGCACGAGGCGAGCCACTGGCTGGTTGCCAACCTGATCGGGGTGCGGACGGGCAAGGTGAGCATCGGGCTGGGCAAGATGCGCGGCAAGAATTTTTCGCTCGGCTCGGTGACGGTGGAAAAGAGCGACCCGGCGCGCGAATCGCTGATCGGGCTGGCGCCCTTTGTGTTTGGGCTGTTTGCGGTGTGGGGCTTGATGGGCTGGGGCTTTGGGCTGTGGGCGCCCAATGACCCAATGCAAGTGCTGGATGTGGTGTGGTCCACGATCAACGACCCGCTCACCTGGGTCGCACTTTATTTTGTGTTTGCCGTCTCGACTTCGATGATTCCCAGCGAGTCCGACCGCGAGCCATGGGGTGTGATTATCGGGATTTTTGCCGCCATCGGCGGCTTGGCGCTCATCCTCGGCTGGACACCCAACCTGACCCCCGACCTGCTCGACAATGCGCACCGGGTGCTGACGACCCTCATTTATGTGTTTGGGATTATTGTGGCGGTGAACGGGGCGCTGGCGGTCCTTATTTTTCTGATCGAGTGGGGGTTTGGGACCGTGACACAGCGGCGCGTTCGGTATTGAGCCGTTCCGCCTCAGCGATGCAGCCCCGCCGCGACCAGAAACTCGGAGCGGAGCGCCGGGTCGGTCGCGTAATAGCCGCGCCAGACGGTAGAACGGGTCAGCGGGGTCACCTCACGCACGCCGCGCATTTGCATGCAGAGATGATGCGCTTCCAAATAGACGCCGACGGCATGGGGCTGTAACATGAGCTCGAGCGCGTCGGCGATTTGCTGTCCGATGCGTTCTTGCACCGCAAAGCGTTTGGCATACAGGCGGACGAGCCGGGTCAATTTGGAAAGCCCGATGATGTGCTCGTGCGCGATATAACCCACGTACGCGTTGCCAAAAAAGGGCAGCCCATGATGCTCACACAAGCTAAAAAATTGAATCGGACCTTCGACCACCTGCGCGAGATGACAGTCCGGGTCGCCGCGACACTCGGTCGAAAAAACTTTTAGGAGCTTGGGGTCCCCTTCATAACCCTCTGTAATTTCCAACAAGGCGTGCATAAAACGACGCGGCGTGTCTATCGTCGCCGGCGTGTTTAGATCCATTCCCAGCGCGCCAAAGATCTCGGCAATATACGATTCAAATCGCTCGTGTTGTTCTACGGTCAGTTCCCTCTTGTGCAGTTGCATTGCCTCATCGAGGGCGTCGTCATCCAGTTCGTAATGTAAATGGTCCGGGTGTATATGCTCCAATTCCGTCTCCTTAGTGTTGGGTCACGGACTGCGCGACGCGCGCGACCTTGACCCAGATTTTTCCATCTCGAATTTGCGTTTCATACAAGGGCAGCGGCGCGGTGGAAGGTCCCGCCTTGACACTGCCATCCTCCAGCGAAAAATGCGAATAGTGCCAGGGACATTCGATGACCGAATCGCGCAATGTCCCCTGCTCGAGCGGCGCGCCGTAATGCGAACAGACCGCACCCACCGCATAGACGCGCTGTCCGCGCCGCACCATCAAGACCGGTTCGCCTTTAACCTCGAACCGCTGCGGTTTGTTTTCTGCCAGTTCGTTCACGCCAACAACCGCCGTGAAATCCTTGGGACCGCTCCGGTAGGCATTGCGGTTGATCATGGTCCCGAGGCGAAATACCAGGTCGCCCCCGATGTATGCACCCACGGCAACGACCAGATATCCCACCAGCGCGGGAATAAAGTTGGCGAACGTCGCATTCCACTGCGAACCCGAGAGCATCAGCCAGGAGATGATAAAGAGAATGGTGCCGATAATGTTGATCGTGCCGTGCACCAACCCCACGGCGAGCTCGGTCGGGTCCACATCCATCCAGTCCAACAACCCCGTCACAATCGTGGCGAGCGCTGCCAGGATCCCCAAGCCCATCACCAGCCCAATGGCAATCCCAATCCCTTGCACGCCGAAAAAGAGCGCGGCAAGATACAAAAGGAGGGTCGCCGTCCACGCGCCGACCGGGACGTCGGTAAGCAGAGGATGAAGGGGGTGCTCCAACCAGGTGCCGTTTGCAAAATTCTTGAACGGGCGCAGCGGTCCGTCCAAAAAGAGGGCGTTCATGGGGCGTTGTATGGCTTTGGCGAGGGTGCGGATGGCGGGAATATGGGTGATTGTGGTGGAGAGTCGTTCGCTCAGATCGCGGTCCATGATGATTACTCCTTTGTGATGCGAGAACGCCGGTTCGAGTACGGGCAATTTCGATTGACAGTCTCACTCTTTCATACGATACGGATGGCAAGAACGATTTCGCTCGCCGCAAGTCAAATGCTTTATTATTTCGCACTCCTCAGGCGCGCGAGTACCAAAACTGCAATTGCCCCGATGACTGCCAGGAGAATGAGTTTGGGGACACCGGGGGGCAGGAGGAGCGCAAGCGCGCCAAAGAGCGCCGTGAGGAGGTAATAGAGCAGGACGATGGCGCGGGTCGAGACGCCGCTGTCATAGAGGCGGATGTGCAGGTGCCCGCGGTCGGCAGTAAAGGGCGATTTGCCTGCGCGCAAGCGGATCACAATTTGCCAGGCGACGTCAAAGATGGGAAAGGCAAAGACGAGCAGGGTCGTCGCCGCCTTGGTGCCGCCGATAATGGCGAGGATCGCCAGCGCAAACCCCAGGACGTATGCGCCGCCGCCGAGAAAAATTTTGGCGGGCGGAAAGTTCAGCAACAAAAACCCCAGCGCCGCGCCCATCAGCCCCAGCCCCAACAGCGCCAGACTGGTCTGCCCCAGGCGCAAGTTGTGCAGGACCAACACCCCCCCCGCAATGACGGTCACGCCACTGACCAGTCCGTCCAAGCCGTCGAGAAAATTGACCGTGTTCATCATGCCCACGATCCAAAAAAGAGTGAACGCGACGGCAATTCCCATCGGCAAGAGGATGGGCGAACCGTCGAGCGGGCTGGAAATCACATTGATGAGCACGCCGGACGCAATCGCGACCGCCGCCGCGCCGAACTGCAGCGCAAAAAGCGGGAGTGGTTTGAGCTCGCGCACGTCGTCAATCAGCCCGCCGATCGCGACGATGGCGACTCCCGCGCCCAGACCGAGGACGTGAACGAGCTCGGCGCGGTCATCGCGCGGAAAGGGCAGGGTCACGGCGAGGGCGGCGAGAAACGCGATCGCAAGGGGCATACTGCCGATGCGTGGGGTGGGCGTTTGATGCAGGCGGCGGGGTGCCGGTTGGTCCAGCCAATTGAGACGATACGCAAACCAGATGGTGACGCGGGTGGAAGCGAGTGCGACAGCCAACGCCAGGACGAATACGAGGACGAAATACGCGAGCATGGGCGCGTGCATTGTAGCACATGCAGTAGGGGCAGTGCGTTGTGTTTGACGCGAGACGGGGCAAGCACAAGGCATTGCCCCTACTCAATTGTTTTGGGCGGTGGACCAGAGGGAACGGAAAAATTTAAAGGCGACTGCGCCGACGCGTCCGGGGTAATACCAGAGGAGCTGACGGTCGCGGGTGAGCTTGTAGCGGCGATACATGTAGGCGCGCGGGGGAAAGAGATGATGGAGCCAGAACGCGACTTTGGTCTGGGGTCGCCCGGGGCTTGCGCCGTCGAGCAAGGTGCGCGCTTCCCAATGCGGCGCGGTCGCAAGACGATAGACGAGCCGGCTGCGCAGGTCGCGCCGGGTGTTTGCCAACGCGGTGAGGACGGGCGACGGGACGGGCGCATCCCACAATGCGACGGCGCGCTCGAGACCGGTGCGGACTGCGGCTGACAGCCCGAACTCTTGACTGCGCCGCACGAGCTCGTCCCACCGGAGCTCCGAGCTATATTTTTCGACCAGCTGCGCGAGGTCATAGGACCAGATCAATCGTTCGCGGCGGTGATGCAGGGCGGCGTGCGCGGTGAGATAGATCATTTGCGCCAGCGGGTCCAGCGTTTGGGTCCGGGTCCCCGCAAGGATAAACGGCATGGTGTGCTGCCACCACCATTCGTCGGGAATCCGCCGCGCATAATAGTTGTAAATAAACAACTGCCAGTGCAGGTCCACGCGCACGGGCGGTGCGGTGGGGAGGAGATAGGCAGTTTGACCGTTAAAGATTTCGCCAAAGCCCTCTGCTGCCTCGGCTTGGTCTGCGCCTCGCGCTTGTACCAGTTCTTGTGCCCGCGCCTGGTCTTGCGGGCGCAGCAGCAAATCCACATCTATAAAGGGACGCAAGCCAATGTCCGGATAGACGAGCGAGGCGAGCGCCGCGCCTTTCAAGACCATCACCGGAATCTGCGCTGCTTCAAGTTCGGCTATCAATTGGGTGACGTTTTCCCCGCGCAGCCAATTGTCCAGGTGATGACGCTTGTAGAGTCTTTCCAACGCCGCGAGGGTTTCGGGCGGAACGGCTATGTCGGAAGCCCGGCGCAGGGCAAAATACAAAACGCCTGCCACGCCCTGGCGGTCTGCCTCCTCGACCAGCTCGTCCCACGCGATGTCCTCCGGAGCGGGCGCGGCAAAGGAATCGCGCGCATTCGGGGAATGCGCGCGACGGATTAGAACTGCGAGGGTATGGTCGAGAGTGCTTTCGATCAAATTCTCACCGGAATCGAGATCCCGACCACGGGCGCCTTCGTACTCGCCGGAGGCAGCAGCACGAATGTCTCTTGCCGGTACAGCTCCGGCGGCAGGATCAAAAGAGTGCCCGGGATTTTGGTGGGTGTTTTGGTTGGCGCTTTGGTGGGCGTTTTCGTCGGTCCTTTGGTCGGTGTCTTGGTCGGTCCCTTGGTTGGCGTTTTGGTCGGCGCTTTGGTGGGCGTTTTCGTCGGTCCTTTGGTCGGTGTTTTCGTCGGCGCTTTGGTGGGCGTCCTGGATGGACCCGGCGTATTTGTGCGCGTCTTGGTCGGCAGCGTGGTGTTGGTGCGTGTCGCTATAGGTGTATTGGTGCGCGTCGGCGTGTTGGTTGCGAGCGGCGTGTTGGTACGCGTCGTGGTCGCGGTAAAGGTATTGGTGCGGGTGGGCGTATTGCTCGCGGTAAAGGTGGGCGTCGGCGTGGGCGGTACATAGCGCGACGGGAGCTTGAGCGCGGGGTCGCCGAGCAGATTGTAGGTATCAATCAGGTCGAGGTTCGCGCCGCCGCCATTGAGCCACAGATACATTTTGCCGCTCATGGCAGCGGGTCCGAGGCGTTTCGAATTTTGCCCAAAGAGGGCGAGGAACAGACCGCGGTCGAGAAAGTCGTGTCCTGCCGCGATGCCCTGCCCCGTCGCCGCCCAGCTCGCCACCGCGCCGCCATTGGCGCGCTGGAGCCAGCCCTCGGCAATGCTCGCGACGCCCGGCTGAATGAAATAGCCGTCGTAACAGGTCATGGGCGCCATGATGGGCAAGTAACTGCCGTTGGCAATCGTCGTCGCGTCCGCCGCCGTCAACAGGGCGCCGCGCCACTGGGTAATGCTGCTGTGCCCCACGTAATTCACCAGCAAGCGCCCGCTGTTGATTGCGGCGAGAGCGGCTGAATGCGTAGCGCCGGCAGTGGTATACATGGAATAAGGACGCTTGCACTGGGGATAGGTCGCGGAATTGCAGGCGCTGAAATAGGCGCGGTCTATTACCAGGGGAGCGGGCACGTAGGTGGAACTGCCGGCGACCGCGTCGGACAGGTTCCAAAAATTGCCCGCCGCCTCGACCGCGCCGGACGAGGTATACGCCGTGTCCGAGACGAACAAGACCTGATTGCGCCATGCGCCGGGAGCCGGGTTCGATTCATAGTTGATGGTCTTGTTGACCATCGCCGTGACGTCGGTCGCGCTCAAGGCGGGAAAGCGCCCAATTGCCATGCTTGGCAGCGTGCTGCCCGCATCCAAACTCACATAGCGATTGTCCGAGGCGGTCACGCCAATCCACGGATCCACCAGCTTCATATAGGGCGGAATGTAATTGACCTCGGCTGTGTAGGGGTTCAGATAGCCCTTGAAATTGAAATTGCCGTCGCCGACGAGGAGGACATAGGCGGGGTGCGGCGTTTGCCAGTTGGCATAGGTATAGGCGAGAAAATCGTGGATCGCGTCGGCGCTCACGACTCCGCCGCTGAATTCATCATAAATGTCCTGGACATCCACCATCGCGACGCGCAAGCCCTGCGACGCGCGGAAATCGGCAAGGGGTTGGACCGCAGCGCGAAAGACGGCGGGCGTGATGATGATGTAATCGGCGCCGTTCGCCGTTGTGCGCCACGTCGAGGGCGTGTCCGGCGTGATGCGCAGCGGCGAGCGATATTGCGCGGTGGAGAGGACACGATAGTCGCGCGTGCCGTTGGTCGTTTCGGTAAAGCGGACAAGATAGGGACCGGTGCCGTTGACGGAGGGGGTAATGGCGATGGCGTTGAGTGGGTCGGTCACGTCAAAGGCGGCGACAGATTGCGTCGAGAAATTGTTGACGCGGTATTTCCACTGCCCATCGGTCGCCTGGGTGAAATGGAGTTGATCGCTCACTGCAACATAATCGCGCGGGTAGGTCAGAATAAACTTGTTGACATAGATGAGGTTGGGCGGATAGTTATAGCCCTCGGTCAGACGAATCGTGTTGCTGCCCGCGTGCAAGAGCGCAGAATCGAACGAGACGTCGAACTCGTGAATAATGTTCGAGCTCCAGCTCTCCGGCGAGCCGACGGTCGTGCCGTTGATGGAAATGGTCGTCAGGTGCGGGCTGATCGAAAAGCCCGCGAGACTCACATGCAGGGTCGCATTCCCGCCGGTGAGTGGATTGTCGAGATTGAACGGATAATCGCGATAGGGCACATAGGGGCTAACGCTGACATTGGGCACAAAATTCCAATACCAGTGGTCGCCTGTCTCGCTAAAAGGAAACTGGCTCAAATAGTAATGGTTCTCTTCGATGGTCAGAACGTCGGAAAAACTGACGGGGACACCGGCAGTCGTAGTGTCGTTGTGCACCACCATGCGCTTGCCCGCCGCGCCGCCAAAGGTGAGCCAATAGACATTGCTATCGGTATAGATGGACTGGGCGGCTTGCCCGTAAAAGACGATCTGGTCGGTCCCGTCGCAGACATTGCTCGTGCCCGTATCCTGGACCGAAAGCGCGAGCTGCGCATTGCCTCGCCAGAGCTGGACGGAATCGAGCGGCATGGCGCCGAGATTGATACCCGCACTCGAGAGCGCGGAACAGGTCAGCGCATACATCCCATCCGCATTGACCTCAATCTTGTACCAGGCGCCTCCCGCGGATGGAGCAGGAGCGCTTGGGGGCGCGTCGGTCTCGACGCGGTTGGTGCGCCAGGCGCGCGCCTGTTTATAGTTGATGAGATTGGCGCGGAACAGCACTTCGAGGTTGCCCTCGGCAACATGCTGACCGAGCGAGGCGGGCGCGGCGCCCTCCGGCGTGTGAAAGTCCAATTCGACGCGCACGCGCTTGTGCAGTTCCAACGCGCCATGCGCCGGATTGTAGAGCACGGGATGAAATTCCAACTTGACGACGCGCTGGCTGCGCCATGACTGCGGTTGGCTCAACGTCCATGGCTCGGCAGGATAGGATGCGTCGCCTTGATAGGCGCTGCCGTCGGCATTGTATTCGATGGACGGCTCGCCCGGCATTTCGTCCGGCACCGTCGAGTCGAACCGGAGCGTCGGCGCGGGCGAGGGGGGGGTGTCGAGCGGTTGTCCAGCCGTCTCGTCCTCGAGCACGCGCAGCGCGACCTGCGCACCCTGCGGGATGCCCACCAGGGTTCCCAAGACCGGCAGGCGCGGTTTGCCCGGCAGGTTGGTATAACCCCAATCGGGAATGGAAATATCGCTGTAGCGGCTGCCCGCGCTTGCCGATGGCACAATGTGCAGGTCCGGCAAATTCAATTCGACGACGAGATGCCGGGCGTTCGATTCGACGACGGTCAAACCGTTTTTGGATTTGGCGGACGCGCGCGAGGCAGAGGAGGAAAAGAGGAGAACGAGCGCGCCAATCAAGAGGAGCAGGACGAGCGCAAGCGACCCGAAGGGACGACGGCGCTGCCACGATTGAAAAATGGCTTGGAGCATAAGCGCAAAAGGGCGACGCGTAAACGCGTCGCCCCCGGACTACGAATGGATATCTTACATCAAGAAAAACGAGGCGCTAGCTGCAGACGCCCGGGCAAACAGAGGTCGGGACGCAGCACTGGGTTGGGCTGGTGCAGACCGAGCCGGAGCCCAAACAGCTGGCGGCGTCAGCGGCTTTCGGGGCGCTCAGGGAAACAATCACGGGAATGGCGACACCCGCACTGATGATCGCCGCGCTCTTGAAAAAGTCGCGCCGCGTCAGGCGTCCCAATTCGACCGGTGGGGTAACGCGGGTTTGGAGCAGCTCTTTGTCGCCGAGCTGTTTGAGCGCATACCAGACGACGCCGGATTCGACCGGCTTGCCAAGTTCGGTGCCGACTGCCTGCGTAATGGCAGAAACGTCGCGTGTGCCATCGCAGTATTTCCAAACAAGAGAGGCGGTCTGGTTCAAACAGGCGGCTTGGTGAGAATCGAGATCATACACTAAAAGTTCATCTGCCAGAGCTTTGACAGTCACGTTGGTGCGAGCGAGGGGTTTGGGAGTGCCGGACACGAGTCCTCCTTTAAGAAAAGAGTCCGAAGGGATTGCGGGCATTATAAACGGATTTAATTTGAATTGCAACACGGGATCAATGTCCCATGCCTTTATCCCGCGCATAGAGGGCTGCCTGGGTGCGGTTGGCGAGGTGGAGCTTGTCGAGAATGGCGCGCACGTGCGTGGTGATGGTGCGCACCGAGACCGAGAGCCGCTCGGCAATTTGGGAGTTGCTCATGCCCTGGGCGAGATAGCGCAAGACCTCGACCTCGCGGGCGGTAAGCGCTTGCTCATCGGTCGCGCGCTCGGAGGTCTGCTTGATCTCCATCAAGACCTTCATGGCGATCGCCGGGTGGAGGGCGCTTTCCCCCTGATGCACGCGGCGGATCGCATCGAGCAGGTCTTTGGGGGGCGAATCTTTGAGCAATAGCCCCGTGGCGCCCGCTTTGATCGCCGCAAAGACGCGGTCGTCGTCGGGAAACGAGGTGAGCACCACGATCCGGGTGGGGGAGTGGTGCTCGTTCAATTCGCGAATGGCGGACATGCCGTCGAGCACGGGCATTTGCAAGTCCATAATCACAATGTCGGGCTGCAGCTGCTGGATCTGCTGAATCGCCTCACGTCCATTTTCCGCTTCGCCGACCCATTCCATATCCGACTGGGTTTTGATGACGGTCCTAAGCCCACGACGAACAATCGGGTGGTCGTCTACAACGAGGATTCGAATTTTTTCTCCCATAAAAAAGAGGAAGGTTGTGATTCTAGTTTGCCGATTGCATCGGCAAACTAGAATCACAACCTCTATTATTCCACCAAATTCATTTGCAGCTGCACGCGGGTGCCCTGCGCGTCATTCGAGAGAATTTCGAGCTGGGCGCCGATCAGTTGGGCGCGCGCCGCCATATTGCGCAGACCCATCCCTTCAGAAACGCGCTCCCGGTCAAAGCCCATTCCATTGTCCTGCACAACCATATCCAAATGATGGTCCTGTTTTGCCAGGTGAATTTGCACCGCCGAGGCGTGCGCATGGCGCAGGGAATTGTTGAGCGCCTCCTGGGCAATAAAATACAATTCCGCCTGGAGCTGCAAGGGCAAGATTTCCAGGTCGCCGGACGCCTGGATTTGCGTCTGGATGCCCACCCGCTGCTCGACGGCTTTGAGCCGCTGCTGGAGCGCGCCGCGCAGACCAATTTCCGAGAGAACAGGCGAAGCGAGCTGAAAGAGCATGAGCCGCATCTCGCCCAGCGCTTGCTGCCCCAGGTCGCCCAGTTCGCGGAAATAGAACGCCAGCTGCTGTGGGTCGAGGTCAGACTGTTCCGCTTCGATCGCCCAGCCCCCCGCCAGGAGGACGATGCTGTAGAGCAGCTGCGTAACCGAGTCGTGGAGTTCGCGCGCCAGGCGCCGGCGTTCGTCCGCCACGGCGGTTGCCTGCGCCTGCTGGTAGAGCCGGGCATTTTCGATGGCGGTGGCAATGGTGCTGGAAATAATTTCCATCAAGTTCAAACGTTCCGGGGTGGCAAACGGCTCGTTCTCGATAGAGCTCAGAATCAAGACCCCGTTGACCGCACCGCCGGTGCGCAGGGGTCCGACAACCATGTGCTGCGGCTCGAAATCGGGAATGAGCTCGAACGAATCGCTCAAGCGCGGATCGGTCGGGTCGTCCAACACGATGGGGTGCGCCACCTGCGCGAGCTCCTGCAGCACCGGGACGGCATCCCAGGCGAACGTGGATTCCTCAAAGGAGGTGGTCTCGGGCAGAGGCGGAAACGACGCCAAAAGGCGCATCGTCCGGCTCGCGGGGTCCATTTCGCCAATCGCGCTTGCCGTAATCCCAAACAGGCGCGTCACCTTTTCGGTCACCACATTGAGGGCGGGAATCAAGTCTGTTACGGTGCTGATGGTCTCGGCAATTTCATTGAGGGCGGACAATTCGCGGACGCGGTGCTCGAGCGCCGCCTCGGTGCGCCGTCGTTCGGCGACCTCGGCATGCGCCTGTGTGGTGCGCGCGGCGACCAGCTCTTCGAGCCGCAGGCGATAGGTGGCGAGCTCCTGGGCGGTGCGGCGCGGTTCGGTCACGTCGCGCAAGATACCCTGATAGCCGGTCATGCCGCGTTCGTCGTCGCGCCAGAGGGTGCTCGAAATGAGGACGGTAATGAGACTGGTATCACGACAGCGCATCCGCGTTTCATAGTCGTTCACATAGCCGTACTCGTCCAACAGCCGGCGAAAATGCTCGTACGCATCGGTCGCCGAAAAGAGGTCCTCGGCGCGCAGCTGCGCCAGGTCCGCGCGCGCCAAGCCAAAGAGCTGCAACCCCGCGGGGTTCAAGTCCACGATCTCGCCCGCGCGCGTCATGATAAAAATCGCATCGCGCGAGTCCTGGAAAATGGAACGGTACTGCCGCTCACTGCGGGCGAGACTGCGTGTGGCGCTGACCGTTTCGGCGCGCATGTTGTTGATGCGGTCGGCGAGCACAAAGGACCACAAGAGGGCGAGCGCAGCCAAAAAGATGAGCAAGAGATGATTCGTGAAAAAGGAAACGGGCAGGACGCCAAAATAATAGAGCACATAGACGAGCGCGGTGATAAAGGGCAAAATCCAGGTCACGAGAAAGGTGCGGGCGGGGCGATAGCCCGCCTGCCACGAGCGCAAGATCGCCGTCAGGATGAGAATCACTTCGACACCGAGGAGCGCCGTGATGAAAAGGAGCACGTTGACAAACGGGACGAGCAGCGCCGTCACGAGCGCCACCACGCGCCAGCTGCGAAAGACGAGATTGGCGCGCGGGCGGCGCGCCGGGAGGTCGAGAAAAGTAGTGGTGAAAAAGGAGGTGGCGAGCATCGTCCCGACAAGGGAATATTCCATCGTCCAGCGGTTGGAAAAAGCCGACCAGAGATATTCGTGTCCCAAGCCGTCCTGCGCGGCTTTGCTTGCCGCCAAGCCGACAATCACCAGCGCCAAATAGAGGTATGCGCGGTCTTGCAGAGAAAAAAAGACAAAGAGGTTATAGCCCGCCATGATGAGCATAGCGCCGTAAAACATGCCAAAGATGAGGTCGGTGGGGCGATTGAGCTCTGCCATCTTTTCGCTAGTCAAGATGGTCAGCGGCACATCAATCGGAAAAGAGGACTGGGCGCGCAGATAGACTGTTTGCTCGGTCGCGCGCGGGACGAGGAGATCAAAGACAAAAAAGCGGTCGCGAACTTCGCGGCTGGCAAAAGGCAGGTAATCGCCCGTGGCGACGGCGGAATAACCGGACCCGTCCGGCGCGGGGCGATACACGGCGAGGTAGGGGATGCGCGACTCTGCCAGCTGCAAGAGCCAGTTGGCGCGGGCGGAGGTGTTGCGCACGCGAAAACGCACCCAATCGGTATCGCCGCTCAAGCCAAAATGCGGAATGTCGTTACCGTTGGGTCGGAACCGGTCCGCAAAGGGAGGGTTCATGACATCATGAAGGGTGAGCCGCCCCGACGGGTCCTCCAGCAATTCCAGATTGGAATCAATGGAATAGGAATCGGCGGTATCGGTGAGGATCACGGTGGGCGCTTGCGCCTGGGGGCTTGCGCTTGCGAAAGCATGGTGGGCGATGGCGAGGGCGAGGAGGCAAACCACAACCCCAAGGGTCCGGCGCGCGTGAGGCAGCGCGATGAGGAACACGACAGCGATTCTAACACGAAGGGGGGATTCTTTTCAATGCGGCTGCAATCCCGCGAGTGCTGCCGTATTGAACTTGCCTTTTTTGGAAGTGGGGGCTTCCATTTTTGGAAATAAAAATCCGCTTTTTTGCGGATGTGTTTGTCGGGGAAGAGGGCTATACTCTCGTTCACAAGTGCATCATCAAGCACCTATGCGGCATCGAAGCCAAGTTACATCGTCGCACTAACGCACCCAACATCGCAGCCCTCCACTCCAGCCGACATCGCATCCACATCATCCACACACTGCTGCCCCATCGCCCAACCGCCCGCATAGCATAACACATTAAAACTCTTGTCGAGACAGTACTGCCCTCCGGCGTATTCCATTGTATATTCCGCGGTCACTCGGCAAAGAGAGTGTTGTTTGATGATGCACTCCCCTTTTTTTATCGGGACCTCGGACCGGGCACGCAGCGCAGCGCGATTGGATTCCAAACGGGATGGTTACGGGCATAACGTGTTGAACGGCATTTACTTTGTCAAGGGTCTGGCGGCAGCGGACACATCCGATCGCAATTTGACCCTCATTTTGAGCGCCGATGGCACAGCCGCACTGGCAACCGAGTTTGTCGGACGCGGGACCATGATCGAGCGCGGGCGCTGGAATGCGGAACAATCCCGCGCCGACATTACGTGGACCGAGCTGGATGGCAAAGAAATCCATCTGCGGATGAGTTTTGAACTGCGCGGGAACGCCCTCGTCTACATTGGACCGGACCCCAATGCCTTTGGCTCGGCGGGAATTTCGTTGAGCCGAATGGAACCTGTTGCCTAACTAATTTTTCTGGCTGCTCTGTCGGTGGGGAAAGAGCCCAGCCCCTTGGAGGCTACGGTGAGTGCTACGAATTCAAGACAACCGCGAGGGTTGTCTCTATTGGCGCGTGCGCGGGTCATCAGCATGACTTTGTTCACGCTCTTTTTCTTTGCGGCGGTGTTTGCCGGTTCTATTTATGCTTCGGGTACGATCAGCGGCACGGTCTTTCGTGATTTTGACGCCAACGGCAGCAAAGGTTCTACGGAACCCGGGCTGGCAGGCGTTACGGTCAACGTATATGACAGCGCGGGCGCAAATCGCGGGAGCGGCACAACCAATGCGAGCGGCGCGTATTCCATCAGCGCCACCGGCAGCGGACCGTACCGCGTAGAATTTACCCTGCCCGCCGGTCTGTCCTCGTACCAGCCGAGTGCGCGCAGCACCGACTCGGTGAACGGTGGCACGTCGAGCAATTCCGGTTCTTCGGTGCAATTTGTGCCCGACGGCAGCACCTCGAACGTCAACTGGGCAGTCAATTATCCAAATGATTACTGCCAGAACAATCCCAACCTGTGCGCCACCAGCTATGTGAACGGTTCGCGGACCAATGGTACGGTGGCGAACGGGGATGTGCTCTTTGAGTGGCCCTATAACAATGCCGGGACGACGGCTCCAACGGTGACGGCGAATGCTCCCGATATTGGCTCGACCTGGGGGCTGGCGTATGCCCGTTCGTCAACGAAGCTCTACATTGGCGCGGTCGTCAAACGCCATGTGGACATTGGTCCGGGCGATGGGCAGGGCAGCAATCCCTATGGCGCGATTTATGTGCGCGATGTTTCGACGGGAAATGCGCCGGTCTATTTTGCGACCATCCCCAACGCCGGAACGGTCACGCGGAATACCACCTGCTCTCCTACGTTGGATGTCAATGCGCTCTGCGGCTTGTCCAATCCCTCGCACGACGGGGACGCATATGCCAAAGTCGGCAAGGTGGGTCTGGGCGGCGTTGCCATCTCGGAGGACGAGTCCACCCTGTATGTCGTTAATTTGAATGATCGAAAGGTGTATCCTGTCACCATCGCTTCGGCGACGGTGGGCACGGGTATTGCAATCCCCGACCCCGGCTGCACGAATGGCACGTATCGCCCGTGGGCAGCGCATTTTTGGCACGGTCTCTTGTACGTGGGCGAAGTGTGCGATGCTTCGAGCGGCGCCAAAACCGACCTGCACGGCTATGTCTATACTTATAACCCTGGCACGGCAACGTGGAACCTCACGCCGGTTATGAGCGCATCGCTGGACATGTCCGCCACCAACGGCGGGAACGGCAAGGGCGAAGTGGTCAACTGCGATAACGGCAGCTATGATTATGGCTATTATCCGTGGAGCGATGACGGGACCGCCAACACCTTGCAGACCAGCGCGAACTATGATTGTCGGGATTCGGGTGCGGCAGGCGCTCCGCATATCGAGATTCACCCGATGCCGATTCTTTCGGACATCGAGTTTGACCGCGACAGCTCAATGATGATCGCGCTGACGGACCGGTTTGGCGGCATGATTGGCTGGCGCAATTACGGTCCCACCCTCAGCGATACGCAGTTGTATGATGTGATCGTCGGCGGTGATATTCTCCGCGCGTGCACGAGCGACAATACGACGTGGACGATGGAAAGCAACGGCACGTGCGGCGGCGTCACGACCTCCGGCGCCAACAACCATCAAGGGTTGGGCGGCGGCGAATGGTATTTTGGCGAACAGACCAAGGCAGACAGCAGCCAAAAGGAACAGATCGAAGGCGGTCTGGCGTTTGTGCCGAATGCGAGCACGGGCGGAAGTGGAAACAGCGAAGTCGTCGCCACCGCCCAGGACCCCAACCAGGTGACGATTTCACAAGGTGTGGTCAAGTTCTTTAATACGAACACGACAAGCACAAAAATAGGGGACAACATTTACGGACCCCTTTCGGGCAGTCCAAACCCGGCGGGCTATCAGCTGTATGTTAACGGCTCGGCAGACAATATCACCGACGGGCGCTTTGGCAAGGCGAACGGGCTGGGCGACCTGGTTGCGCTGTGCGATGCGGCGCCAATTGAAATTGGCAACCGCATCTGGAACGATGCCAATAACAACGGCATTCAAGATCCAGGAGAAAACCCGATTGCGGGCGTGACCGTGCGGTTGTTCCGCGCCGGCAGCCCCATTGGCACTGCGGTGACGGACACCAACGGCGAATACTATTTCACCAGCACGCCCGGCAGTAACGACGCCAATACCACCGACAATATCGGTCAGGTGAATGACGGCGGCAAAGGCATTCAAATCCAGACGGCGTATGAAATTCGCGTCGAACCGGGGCAAGGCAACAACTCGACCGTGCTGGCGGGCTTGGGCTTGACCACGCAAAATGCGCCCGATTTGGGCGCGGGCGATGCGGGCGCGAACGCCGACGCACGCGATTCGGATGCCGCGCCCGCCAGCGGCAACTCGGTCATTCCCTATACGACCGGCACCGCCGGAACCAATAATCATACGCTCGATATCGGTTTCACCCAGGCGCGCGACTATGGGGACTTGCCCGATACGGGTGCAGGCACCGGCGCGGGCAACTATCAAACGCTCGATTCCGACGGCGGCGCGTATCACATCATTAGCAGCGGGCTGAATATCGGCGCTGCCGATGTGGTGGACCCCGAAGGCGGGACACTGCAAAACGCGGCAGCAACCGCCGACGACAACTCGAACACCGGGTTCGCCGACGATGAAGATGGCGTTCCGACCTTCCCGAAATTCATTCCGGGACAATCGGCAACGGTGAACGTGATCGTCAATAATCCGGCAGGCGGAATTGGCTCTGCGACGTTGTACGGCTTTATTGACTGGAACGGCGATGGGGATTTCAACGATACGGGCGAAGCGGTGAGCACCGCAGTCCCGGACGGCACCGTGGGCACGGTGGGATTGATGTTTACTGTGCCTGTAGGTGCGCTTTCGGGCAGCAGCGTGGGTGCGCGGTTCCGCCTCACAACCGATACGTTGACGTTGGATAATAATGGCGCGATTGGCAGCGCGAGTGATGGCGAAGTGGAAGATTACATCGTCAACATCGGCGCGGTCGGCGCCATCGGCAACCGCGTGTGGGTGGACGAAGACTCGAACGGTTTTCAGGACAAGGGCGAAGACGGCATCCCGAATGTGACCGTGCAGCTCAAGAACAGCGCGGGTGCGGTGATTGCAACACGGGTTACCGATTCGAACGGCGGGTATCTCTTTACGAACCTGCCCGCCGGAACCTACTATGTCCAGGTGCTGGGCAGCACTATTCCCACGGGCATGACCCAAACGACGCTCTATCCGCACGGCGGCGCTGATTTCTATAATCAGGACCAGAGCCAGAGTTTCGGGTACCAGATCGTATTGGGGACAGGCGAAACGAACCTCACGGCGGACTTTGGCTATAACCAGAATCCGACGGGCGATGTCAACACGGGCGGACCGGCGGATACGGTCGCGGCGCTGGGTGACCGCATCTGGATTGACATGAACGGCAACGGCGCGCAGGATGCCGGCGAGATTGGCGTGCAGGGCGTCGAGGTGACGATCTATGGTTCGCCCGGTGTGGACGGCATCTGGGGTAATGGCGACGATGTGCCATATACCACCGGCAGTTATGTCTCGACGCGGACGACCGACGCCAACGGCTATTATATGTTTGACGGGCTGCCCCCGGGACAGTACTCGGTGCGCGTGACCGACAGCGCGACGGCAAGCCACAATGTGTTGGATACGACGCAATACACGCAAACGGGCGACGCCGACCACTGGGGCACGACCGGAACGGTGAACGACAACCAGACGACGATTCCTGTGGTCCTGGGACCCGGCGATGTGTTTCTCAATGCGGACTTTGGCTATCAACCGGGCGGCACGAGCGGCGTACCGGCGCTGGGCAGCATCGGCAACTATGTGTGGTATGACCGCGATGCAAACGGCAGTGGTCCCGATGCGGGCTTGGGCGCGAATGAAGGCAACGGCACCCAGAACGACAGCACCGAGTTCGGGCTGGGCGGCGTAACCGTCGCTCTCATCAAGGACTTGAATGGGAACGGGGTCTGGGACAGCGGCGAACCCATTATCGCCACGACCCATACCTCGGACGGCACAGAAGATGTGGACGGAGACGGGAAGACGGATACGGTCGGGTTCTATCGCTTTCTCGGTCTGCCCATTGCGGACGGAGTCGGCTCGGACGATTATCTCGTCTGGGTCAATGACTCGCACAGTGTCCTTGCCGGCTTGATTGCCACCTACGACAAAGATGGCAGCGGGCCGGCGACCGGTCTGGCAATGGGGCTGGGCATCAGCGCAGTGTCGAATCTCGGCACGACGGGCGGCAGCGCGTATGGCACGAACGACGCGACTGACCAGGACTTTGGTTATACCGACCAGAATGTGGTCGCCTCGCCCACCAATCCGGGTGTGATTGGCGACCGCGTGTGGTTCGACACAAGCAACGACGGCGTACAGGATGCGGGCGAAGCGGGCATCCCCGGCGTCATCGTCAACCTGTTTGAATCGGACGGCACGACGCTGGTAGCGACAACCACAACGGGCGCGAACGGGCTGTACCTGTTCCCGAACCTGAACGTGGACGATGGCGGCGGTTCGCACACCTATGTTGTCCGGGTGGATGAATCCACACTGCCCGGCAACATGAGCCAAACGTTTGATGCGGATGGTGTGGGCACGCCCGGTCAATCTACGACGACCCTGACACCGGGCGCACCCATTGACCTGAACCAGGACTTTGGCTATATCGGGAGCGGCACGACAGGCACAGAAAAACCGGGCAGTATCGGCAACTATGTGTGGAATGATGTCAATGCCAACGGCACGTTCGACGCCGGGGAATCGGGCATTGGCGGAGTGACGCTGGACCTGTACTATGACCAGAACGGCAACGGGTTGATTGACAGCGCGGGTGATGTCAAGATCGGCACGCAAACGACAGACAGCAACGGCGCTTACCTGTTCCAGGGTCTGGCATGGGCGGTGGATACAAATCCGGCGCACTATGTGGTTGTCGTAACGGATACGGCGGGCAAGTTGGTCGGCTACTGGCATTCCCTTGCCGTGAGTCCGAACGATCCGTCGGACACGAGCGACGACGACTCACTCGACGAAAGCAATGCCATCAGCCACAATGATCCCGTGGCGGTCACGCTGACGCAAACCAGTGCCAACAACCGGAATGCGGACTTTGGTTATTATGTCGTTCCGGGCGCTGTGGGTAACTATGTCTGGCTCGACGTTAACAAGGACGGCAAGCAGGATGGCGGGGAAGTGGGGATCAATGATGTGATCGTCACCCTGACGATTACGTATCCGAACGAGACCGTCACGGTCCTGACGACCAAGACCGGTCCCGAGCCGGGCACGGGCACGGCGGGCTATTATACCTTTGGCAACCTGCTGCAGGACGAGGACTATAACGGCGCGGGGACGTACGGCGGTGAACCGACGTTCAGCATCATGATGGCGACGCCGGCGAACTATAGTAACTCGCCCATCAGCGCCGGAGGCACGACGGCGTTCAACGACTCGGACGACTGGACCGGAACGAGCGCACAACCGCTCAAGGGTCAGACGAATACGTTGTTTGCCAACAATTCGGCGACGATCGCTTCGTATGACTTTGGAATTTTCTCGGCGACCACCGCCGCGGACGTGACAAACGTCAAAGCAAAGGCGACAAGCAAGGGCGCGGTCAACCTGCGCTGGAAATCACTGACAGAAGCAAACATCGCGGGCTTTAACGTGTTGCGAAGCGCAAGCAAAAAAGGCAAGTTTGTCGCGGTCAACGACACACTGCTGGCGGCAAAAGCGCCCGGCACCAATGGTTCGAACACATACAAGTACAAGGACGCAACCGTCAAACCGGGCAAGACCTATTACTATCGCATCCAGGTGGTCCGACTGGACAAGTCCACGGCGCCGACGAAATCGGTCAAGGTCAAGGTGCCCGCATCAACGTGCAGCGGCACGCCGAACGCGCCGACGTTGGTGAGTCCTGCAGACGAGAGCAAGGTTGGTCAAGCCAAACTCCAGTTCCAGTGGAACGCGGCAACCTGTGCGACCGCTTATACGTTCGAGCTGCGGAAAGGTTCACCGGACGGCGCCGTAGTCAAGACCAAGACCACGACCAAGTCCAAGTTTACCTTCAAGAAACTCGAACCGGGCAAGACGTATGTGTGGCGCGTCGCCACCCTGACAGCAGATGGAAAAGCGATCCCCAGTTCGTGGTGGAGTTTTCGGATCCAAAAGTAGTCGTGTAAATAAAAACGCCTCGCACAGATTCACTGTGCGAGGCGTTTTTTTATTGGCGTCCGTTTTTTGGATTGACGGGTATCAAGAATGGTGTTATAGCCATTGTAGATATAGAACAAATGAACAGGTTGTGCGTTCGGTTTTTGGCTTGTGATCTATGGATAATACGATTGTAATTTCAGACCTGCGCCGCGTCTATAAATCCTACGTGGGCGTGTTTCGCCGGAAACTCAAAGAGGTCGAGGCGGTCAAGGGCATTTCGTTCGAGGTGGAACCGGGCGAATTGTTTGGGGTGCTGGGTCCGAACGGCGCGGGCAAGACGACGACGGTCAAGATGCTGACGACGCTGTTGATTCCGACGAGCGGGACGGCGACGATCCTGGGTTATGATGTGGTGAAACAGGCGGATGAGATTCGCCCGCGCATCGGGTTTATTTTTGGCGGCGAACGCGGCTTGTACTGGCGGCTTTCGGGGACGGACAATCTTAAATACTTTTCGGCGCTGTACCAGGTGGACCCTGCCGTGTCGGCACAGCGTATTCCGTATCTGCTCGAGCTGGTGGGGCTGAAAGACCGGGCAAACGAAAAGGTGGAGGGCTATTCGCGCGGGATGAAGCAGCGCCTGCACATTGCGCGGACGCTGCTCAATGACCCACAGGTGCTCTTTCTGGACGAGCCCTCGATCGGTCTGGACCCGGTCGCGGCGCGCGATATCCGGCAGGTGGTGCGCGATCTGCGCGACCAGCGCAAGACCATATTACTGACGACCCATTACATGTTCGAGGCGGATGAACTGTGCCGCCGCATCGCCGTCATCAATCACGGCGAAATTGTGGCGCTGGACACGCCCGCCAACTTGAAGCGCGCGGTGCAGGATTTGTCGGTCGTGGAATTGGAGGTCAAGCACCTGACGCCGCAGACGGTCGAGCGGTTAAGACGCCTCCCATACGTGGACGCGGTGACGGTGGTAGAGCGAGAGCAGGACTCGCTCGTGAGCATCCAGTCGCCGCGCGGGGCGCAGGCGGTGCCGGAACTGCTGGCGCAGCTCGACGGCGCGGCGATTCAAAAAGTGGCAGTGCGCGAGCCGACACTGGAAGATGCGTACGTGCGGTTGGTGGAAGGGGCGGACGAGACGAAACCGAGTTTGAATTAACCCATGTCCAAATACTTGTACGCCATCTATGCGGCATTTAAAATGAATTTTCTGTCGCTGGTGGTAGATGGTTTTTTTATTTTTGCCACGCTGCTGATGCCGTTAATTTATGCGCTGATTGCCTTTGGCATTTTACGTGACAAGGGCGCGAATTACGGCATTTTTGTCGCGGTCGGGAGCGGCTTGGCGGGGTTGTGGAGCACCCTGCTCTTTGGGAGCGGCAATGCCATTACGGGCGAACGCTGGTCAGGGACCCTGGAATTGATCGCCGCAACGCCGACGCCGATGTGGATGATTGTGTTTGGCAAGGCGCTGGGCGTCATTTTGCAATCGCTCCTTTCGATGACCGCGAGCTATGTGCTGGGGAGTTTGATCTTTGGATACCCGCTCGGCATCGCGCAGCCGCTTGAATTTTTTGTTGTACTCGTGACGGGTCTGGTCTCGTTTATTGCATTCGGGCTGATGCTCGCGCCCGCCTTTTTAATCAATCCGCAAATTCAACAGTTTCAGAACGCACTCGAATACCCCGTGTATATTCTCTGCGGTTTTATGTTTCCGATCGCGCTGCTGCCTTTTTGGACGACGCCCCTCTCGTATATTCTTTCGCCCTATTGGACGGCGCGCCTCTTGCAAGCGGCGGCAGGCGGAACGCTGACCTGGCAGGAGTTGGCGCTCGGGTGCGCGGCGATTCTTGGACTTGCGGTGGTCTATCTCGTCGCGGCGTCGCTGCTGTTTCGGTTTGTGCTCAAAAAGGCGCGCGTGGATGCGACGCTGGGACTTCAATAGGGCTGAGGGATATTTTTCATCCCTCAGCCCTATCCCTTTTCCTTTTATGAAGCAAACTTGGATCAATTTCCAACTTTTTTGGCAGGGGGCGATTCTTTCGTACCAGGCGCTGTTTGCGTGGCTGCGCCCGGTGACCTTTATCGCCTCCATGATTTTGTTTCCGTTGGGACAAATCATGTTTTTTACGCTGTTGGGCATTTTTGCGACGGGCGCGCAGAATGCGAGCTTTTACCTGATCGGCAATGCGATGCAAATCACGGCGTCGTCGGGAATTTTTGGCGTGACCATGGCGATCGGGGGCGAGCGCTGGGCGGGCACACTCATGTATCTCTTTGGCGCCCCCGCAAACCGACTCGCCATTTTTACCGGGCGCGCGACGATTCATATTCTGAACGGCGTGGTCGAGGTGTTGATGGGCTTGGCGTGGGGCTGGGTGCTGGGCTGGGTGGATTTTTCGCGCACGGACCCGCTGGCGCTGGGGGTGACGATTTTGATTGCCACCTTTAGCACGGCGGCGCTCGGGCTGGTGCTCGGCTGCCTGGGGCTGGTCACGGTCAACGTGATGTTTATCAACAACCTGATCTATTTTTTGCTTTTGCTCTTTTCGGGCGCGAATGTGCCTATCGCCAATCTGCCGCCGTGGATGCAGGCAATCTCCTGGTCGATGCCGCTGACGCGCGGGATTGCGGCAGCGCGGGAGATTGTGGGCGGCGCCCGTCTTGCGGAGGTGGCGCCACTGCTCGGTGGTGAGTTTTTGATTGGCGTCGTGTATCTTGGCGTGGGGTATTTGCTCTTTCGGATATTCGAGCAGCAAGCGAAACAGCGGGGGACGCTCGAGACATTTTGATGCAAAAAGGACGACCTCACGGTCGTCCTTTTTGCATCAAAATGTCTCTTGCCGGGAATCACGGTGGAAAGATGTATTCGAGCATCTCGTCGGTCAGCCATGCCCAGGCGTGCCAGCTGTGTCCTTCCTGGGAATGAAAGAGCCGGATGCGCGCGCCGCGGGCTTGAAAAGAATTGACCCACGGCTGCAAATCCCCCACATCCCAGCCGGGAATGCCGCCGCTCATATACACTTTTTGGTCTAGGGTGATCGAGGGGTTAGAGAGCGTGTTGTGCACGAACTGGCTCATCCGTTTCGCCCCCGCCGCGACCGAGCTGTCATAGACCCAGTAGGCAGGGGAAAAGATGACGAGGTTGCCAAAGACATCCGGATATTTTACGCCGGCATAGGTGGTAAAGGCGCCGCCGAAACTGACGCCCATCAAGGCACGCGCCTCGCGAGCGGGGTTGGTGCGAAAGCGAGCGTCAATCGTCGGCACGAGTTCTTGGATGATAAATGCGGAAAAATCTTCGGGGCGCGCGAGAAATTGGGTGTTGCGAAGGTTGGTGGCAGGATTCGCCGGATCGCGCGCGTCAATAAAAACAGCCATCACCGGAGCGATCTTGCCGTCGGCAATCAAGTTGTCAAGCACGGTGGTGACGGCGCCAATTCGCACGTCGCCAAAATCGCTCCCGTCGGTCACATAGAGTACAGGGAAATGGTCGGCGGTCTCGAAATTGGGCGGCGTATAGATCTTGTAGTTGATGCCGCCGCCCCATACCTTGCTGTTAAAGGTTACCCAGTCGGTGACGACTCCATGCGGCACGTCACTGCGCGGTTTTGTAAAATCGGTGCCCTGAAAATCGGGCATGGTCAACACGCTGTTGTCGCCCAAGCCCAGCCCGCCCGTGTCCTTGTCGGGGTTTGCGGGATCGAGAATCCATTGCGCGCCATTCAACAGGATTTGATAATCGGTGCGGCTGTCGCGCGGGAAATTGGCGACACCATACCAGAGGTCCGTATTGGGAATCCGCGAGCCGCTGATACCCGCGCCTGCCTGCCAAAAGGAAAAATCGCCGTACCAGGTCACGCTCTGTGCGCTGCCCTTGTATAAAAATATCAAGCGGTCGGTCAATGCGAGCGGCACGCGTTTTGCCCGGACAACCGCATCCCAAAAGGCGTTGGCTCGTGCCTGGGCGTTCGCCCCATCCGCCGCCAGACTCGCAACAAATTGCTGCCAGCCCGCACTCGAAGGATCGCCCAGTTCTCCCACCGGTGCTGGCGGCGGTGGGGTGGGCAGAGGCGTGGAGGTCGGAGGTGGCAGAGTCGGACTGGGTTCTAACGGCGTAGCAGTGACAGGGACCGGCGTGCGCGTGTTGGGCTGGGTGGCGGTCGGTTTGACCACGATGCGCTCGGTGGGTGCGACACTGTTTTGGGCGCGTGTCGCCCGGGGAGGAGAGATTGCCGCGGGCGCGGAGGTCGCGGCAGGCGCAGACGTCGCGGCAGGCGCGGGCGTCTGCGCGGGGCTGCCATCGCAGGCAACGAGAAATGCGAGAGCGATTGTGATCGCGATTCGTAAGGTTGGACTTGGCATAAGGTTATTTGCAGAGGTGCGAAATGGAACAGGTTACGTTTTGGTCCCACTGTGAATGGCGACTGTTCCCAAATTCAGCAGCTCGTAGCGCACGTCTTGCAGACCCGCGTCGCGCATGATCTTGACCAGAGTCGGCGCATCCACAAAGCGCGCGAGGGATTCGGGTAAATAGCGATACGCCTCACGATCACTCAAGGCGCCGCCCAGGAGCGGGACGAGCCGAAAAAAATAGAATTTGTAGAGCGCGCTCCACAAAGGCAGGCGCGGCTGGGTAATTTCGAGCGCGACGATCCGTGCTCCGGGTTTGGCAACACGCCTCATTTCGACAAAGGCGCGTTCGAGACTGATTACATTACGAAGCATAAATGCAGAGGTAATGGCGTCAAAGGTGTTGGCGGGAAAGGGCAGGTCGAGCGCATCCCCTGCGAGCAGGGGCACGCGCGCAACGCCGTCCTTTTTGCTCGCCCGTTCGAGCATTTCTGGGACCAAATCAAGTCCAACCACATGTGCCTGCGGGGAAATGCCTTGCAGGGCGATGGCGAAATCACCCGTGCCGGTCGCCAGGTCGAGGACGAGCGGGGCGGTCTGAGCGGCAACCGCCAGGCGCGCCGCGCGCACGCGCCACATTTGATCCATTCCCAGGGTCATGACGCGATTCAGCGTGTCATAGCGCGGCGCGATGCGCGCAAACATGTTGCGGACGTACGAACGTTTCTGGGTTGGATCAAACATGTTGTCGCAGGTCTCGTGTGCGGGAGGCGGTTATACCCAACTCGCGTCGCAAGACACTATAAAGAAGTTGGCAGCTTGGCGCAAGTCTCGCGACGTAGGAAACAGGCGGTGCCCATCTCATGGTAAGACCCCATGAACAAGTTGGCAGATTGATGCAACGCAGGCGGAGCTCGATTCCAATACCGTGACGCGATACAATTGTCTGTCGCGGCGGTGACAGTCTTATCGAGACATTGGGGTTATAATGAGGAGAAATAGAGAATAAAAGCGGATTCGAGGATGGTATGGCTGCCAATAGTTATGCCGATTTGGAAGTTACGTTGAGCCGCGGGAGCGGCGAGTCGTACCGGGTGGATTTGCGGTATACGTCGCCCGACAGCGCGGTGGATACGCGCCTCTTGGGCGCGCCGGCAAGCTTTGACCGCAACAAGCTGCGGCTCCAGGAGCTGAACCCCGCCGAATACGGCAAACTGCTTTACAGCGCTTTGTTTGCGGACTCGAACGTAGCGACAGAATTTGCCAAGGCGCAGTCACAGGACGGCGCGATCCGCTTGCGGCTGTTTGTGGATGCGGCGGCGCCCGAACTGCATGCCCTGCGCTGGGAGACGCTGCGCGATCCTGCCAGCAATACCTCGCTGGTCACGTCGCAGCGGATTTTGTTCAGCCGCTATTTGGCGTCCCAAGACTATCATCGGGTGACGATCAAACCGCAAGCGGATTTAAAGGCGCTGGTGATGATCGCCAATCCTTCGGACCTGAAGGATTACGAGGGACTGGAGCCGATTGACACGGCGGGCGAGCTGGCGCGCGCCAAGACGGCGCTGGGGAATTTGGCGCTCTCGACGCTCGGCGTGAATGAAAGCGCCACGCTGAATGCGCTGATGGCAAAACTGCGCGACGACATTGATATTTTGTACCTGGTCGCGCACGGGGCGATGGTGGACGGAGAACCGCGCCTCTATTTGCAGGACGATGCGGGCAAAGCGGATGTGATTTACGGAAGTGACCTGGCGGCGCGGTTGGGCGAGCTGCCAAATCCGCCGCGGCTCGTCGTGCTGGCGTCGTGCCAGAGCGCCAACATGACGGCGGGCGACGGCGGCGCGCTCGCTTCGCTCGGTCCGCGGATCGCCGGCGCGGGCGCGGCGGCGGTCATTGCGATGCAGGGCAACATCACGATGGAGACGGTCGCACAGTTCATGCCCGTCTTTTTCCAAGAGCTCCAGCGCGATGGGCAAATTGACCGGGCGATGGCGGCGGCGCGCTCGACGGTGAGCAACAATGCGGATGCGTGGATGCCCGTGTTGTTTATGCGGCTCAAGAGCGGAAAAATTTGGTATGTGCCCGGATTTGGCGGCGACGGCAAGAGTTTTGAAAAGTGGCCCGCACTGCTCGATACGATCCGCGATGGGCGCTGCACGCCGATTCTCGGCGCGGGGATTGCGGAAGCGGTCTTTGGCTCGCGGCGCGATGTGGCAGTGGACTGGGCGGAGCAGTATCATTTTCCTCTCGCTCCCTTCGCCCGTGAAGATTTGCCCGAGGTGGCGCAGTATCTCGCAGTGAACCAATCGCCCATTTTCCCGCGCGAAGGGTTGGGCAAATTTTTGCGCGGTCAGGTATTGAAACGATATGGCGACGCGCTGCCGCCCGATGCGGCACAAGCAAAACTGCCCCAGTTGATTGCGAGCGTGGGGGAATTGAATCGCAAGCGCAATACCGCCGATCCTCATGCGGTGCTCGCCTCACTGCCCTTTCCGATTTATATTACGACCAACCCTGACAATTTGTTGGCAGAGGCGCTGCGCGCGGCGGGCAAGGACCCACAGGTGGAATTGTGCCAGTGGAACGAGGACATGCAAACCGACTCGATTTACAAACGCGAGCCCGATTACCGTCCCGACGAAAAACGACCGCTGGTGTATTGTTTGTTTGGACAGTTTGACGACGTGGACTCGATGGTGGTGACGGAGGACGATTATTTCGATTATTTGATCGGCGTGACCTCGAACAAGGACTTGATTCCCGGTGTGGTGCGGCGGGCGCTGACCGATACAGCGCTGTTGTTTCTCGGGTTTCAGCTGGACGATTGGAATTTCCGCGTGCTGTATCGGAGTATCATGTCACAGCAAGGCGGCAACCGGCGCAAAAAGTATTCGCACATTGCCGCGCAGATTGATCCCGAAGAGGACCGCATTTTGGAACCCGACCGGGCACGGGCGTATTTGGAAAAATATTTTGGAGGCGCGGATATCAGCATTTACTGGGGCAGCGCCGAGGATTTTGTAAGGGACCTTCAGAAGCAGGCAAGTAAGAGTTAATGGTGTGTCCGCCACGATGTGATGATTGAATAGGAGTGAATAGCATGAGTCTTCAGGAAATCGAAAGTGCAATTACACAACTCTCCGACCTGGACGTGGCAGAATTGCTTGCATGGTTAGAGGAATTTCACGCCCAAATGTGGGATGAACAAATTGAGCAAGATGCAGAAGCAGGGCGGCTCGACACGTTACTCGAGGAGGTTGATAGCGAATATGAAGCGGGTTTGAGCAAACCGCTATGAAACATCGGACTCTACTGCGCTTTTGGGACTATTATGCGCAGCTGCCAAAAGAGATTCAAGAACTCGCGGACAAAAATTTCAAATTGCTCAAAGCGAACCCTCACCACCCTTCGCTCCATTTCAAGAATGTGAGTAAATCCAAGCAATTATGGTCGGTGCGCGTGGGCGCAAACTATCGCGCATTAGGAAGAGAAAAACCTGACGGCATTTTGTGGTTTTGGATTGGATCACACGCCGAGTACAACAAGTTGATAAGTTAGCGTTTATTATGCCCAACACTCGCCCGAACCCCTATGTCGGTCCCCGTTCGTTCCATACCGGTGAAAAACTGTATGGACGCGAGCGGGAGACGCTGGAACTGCTCGATCTGATCATTGCCGAGCGGATTGTTTTGCTGTACTCGCCATCGGGGGCGGGCAAGACTTCGCTGATGCAAGCGGCGCTGCTGCCAAAACTGCGCGACGAGGGCTTTGCCGTCCTGCCGCCCGTCCGCGTGAGTGCCGAGCTGCCCGCCAAGGCGGATGGGGCGAATCGCTTTGTGCTGTCGGCGATGTTGTCTTTGGAAGAAGGGGTGCCGCAAGAGAAACGCATTCCGGTGGCGACGCTCGCAGGCATGACGTTTGACGATTACCTGCGCCGGCGGACAGATCTCCAGAATACAAGCCCGGTCATTCTGTTCGACCAATTTGAAGAGATTTTGACGCTCGAGCCGATGAATGTGGCGGCGAAAACCGCATTTTTCGAGCAGGTCGGCGAGGCGCTGAAAAATCGCGAGCGCTGGGCGCTCTTTGCGATGCGTGAGGACTATCTCGCCGGACTGGACCCGTACGTCAAGCCGATCCCCACGCGGTTTGCGACAACGTACCGGCTCGACCTGTTGGGCGTGAACGCGGCGCGGGATGCGATTCAGAAACCGGCAAAGGATGGCGGCGTCAATTTCACCGATGCGGCGGCGGACAAGCTCATCAACGATCTGCGGATGGTGCGTATCCAGCTGCCCGACGGCACGACGGAACTCCAGCCCGGGTTGTATGTCGAACCGGTGCAGCTGCAGGTCGTCTGCCTGCGTCTGTGGAACAATATTCCCGAAACCAAGACCGAGATCGTCGAGGGCGACATTGCGGACGTGGGCGATGTGAGCAGTGCGCTGGCAAGTTATTATGCGCTGCGCGTGCTGGCGGTCTCGACGGCGACGGGCGAATCCGAGCGCACGATCCGCGAGTGGTTTGAGCGGCAGTTGATCACAGAGCAGGGGATTCGCGGGCAGGTGTTGATGGAGCCGGAGCGCAGCCAGGGACTCGCCAATACGGCGGTCCGCATGTTGGAAGATGCGCACCTGGTGCGGGCGGATGAACGACGCGGTGCAACCTGGTTCGAGCTGGCGCACGACCGGTTGATCGAGCCGATTCGCGCAGACAATGCCAAGTGGTTCCGCGAGAACTTGTCTGCGCTTCAACAGCACGCCGAACTGTGGGACCGGCAGGGACGTCCTGATAGTCTGCTGCTGCGGGACAAGGCACTCGCCGATGCGGAAACATGGGCACAGCAGCACGCGACCGAATTGACGGCGACGGAACAAGCCTTTTTGAGCGAGTGCCGCCAGGCACAGCTAATCCGCGATAAAGAGGCAAGACAAAACCGCCGCATTCGCATCCTCGCAATCGGTGCGACCGCGCTCAGCGTGATTGCGCTGCTCGGCATTTGCGCCGCCCTCTTTTCCTTGAATCAATTGGGGCAGTCGCTGGACGAGACCGACAAGCAGCGCGCCCTGGCGGTCAAGAATCAACAAGAGGCAGACGCGCAAAAACTGGAAACACAAAAACAAGAGCGCGTGTCCAGAATGGAAAATGCCTCGCTTGCCCAGCTCACCGTGGACCCCGAGGTGAGCTTGCTGCTGGCAATGCAAGCTTACAGCACGACCCAGTCTGTGCAGACGGATGATATCCTGCGCCAGGCAGTGATCGAGTCGCGCGTGCGCGGCGCCTTGCGCGGGCACACCGACAGCGTGGACTCGGTGGCAATCAGCCCCGACGGCAAGTATTTTGCGACGGGGTCAGGGGACAAGACCGCGATCGTGTGGGATGCGACGAACGGGAAACAGGTGTATGTGCTTGACGGGCACACTGACGCGATCTGGACCGTTGCGTTCAGTCCCGACAGCAAGACGCTGCTGACCACGAGCGCGGACGCAACCGCGCGGCTTTGGGATTTAACCGCATGTCAGGGCACAACGTGTCCGTCGCGCGAGTTGAAAGGGCACGAGAAAGCGGTATGGACCGGCACATTCAGCCCGCAGGGAAATGCGGTTGTGACGGCGGGCGACGACGGGCTGGCGAAATTGTGGGATGCGCACAGCGGCGCGTTTCTCGGCGATGTAGCACAGCACCAGTCAGAGATCAACGCGGTGGCGTTCAGCCCCGATGGGCATTATCTGGCGACAGCCAGCTCCGACCAGACAGTGCACGTGACTGATTTGACCACCTGTAAAGGGACCACCTGTTCCTTTCAGCCATTTGAAACGCAGGCTGTGCTCTGGAACGTGGCATTCAGTCCCGACAGCAAATATATGGTGGTGGGGAGCGACGACCAGAACGCATACAAGGTGAACCTGGCGACCAACAGCATCGAGCTCCAGCTCGCGGGGCACAGCGATGCGGTGCTGGGTGTGGCATACAGTCCCGACGGGAAATATATTGCGACGAGCAGCCGCGACGGCACGGCGCGCATCTGGGACGCCGACACCGGGCAGCCGATTGCGGTGCTGCGCGGGCACGACAATTCGGTGTGGAGTGTGGCATTTACGCCCGACAGCCGGCTGCTGTTGACAGGCAGCGCCGATACGACGGCACGGCTGTGGGACATTTCGGACAGCTCGGCGCTGCGCGTGCTGCGCGGCACCTTTGCCAAAGTGCTGGGCGCAGATTTCAGCGGGAATGGCAAGCGCGTGATCACCGTCGGCGCCGACCAGTTGGCGCGGATATGGGATGTGGACACCGGGAATGTGATTGCCACCCTGGTCGGACACGAAGGGGCAATTAACGACGGGGCATTGAACGAGGATGGGACGCGCGCGGCGACCGCGAGCTCGGACTCGACCGCGCGCTTGTGGGATGTGAAAAACTGCCACGGCGACCCCGGCAATTCCGATTGTCCCTTTATCGAGCTCCAAGGACACGAAGGCGTCGTACGGAGCGTGACCTTTAGCCCCGATCTCAAGAGCGTGCTGACGGCGAGCGACGATGGCACGGTGCGGTTGTGGGACGCCACGACCGGCGCGGCACTCAAAACGATCCAGGCGCACGACGGTCCGGTGAATCATGCCTCGTTCAGCGCCGATGGCAAATGGATTGTCACGGCGAGCGGCGACCATACGGCAGGGGTCTTTGACGCGGTGACGGGAGACCGTAAATTTTTGCTGGTCGGGCATACGGGCGCGGTCAACGGCGCCTCGTTCAACGCCGATGCGACGCTGGTTGTTACGGGCAGCGATGACCGCACCGCGCGCATATGGGACCTGGCGCACTGTACGCCGAACGGGGGTGACACGAATTGTCCGTTCAAAGAACTGCAGGGGCATCTCGGAGCGGTGACAGGCGCGGCATTTACCGGCGACGGGAAATGGATCGTGACAGGGAGCGCAGACAAGACGGCGCGAGTGTGGGACAGCAAGAGCGGCGAGACGGTGAGTATTTTGCGCGGGCATTCGGACAAGGTACAGACGGTCGAGCTCAGTCCCGACGATCGCTATGTGATGACCTCGAGTTCGGACAAGACGGTGCGGATTGTGCCTTTGGGGATTCAAGATATTTTGGACATTGCGCAGACGCGGGTCACGCGTGCACTGACATGTCAAGAATGGTTCATTAACGTGGGCGACCCGAATTATTGTCCCGGAGGGGGAGTGGCACAAAATGCGGTGCGCTTGCCCACGCTGGTGCCCATCACGCGTGTGGCAGTTGTCCCGCCGACCTCGACAGAGCAGAACGCCCCGACAGAGGCAGCACCAACCGCGACGGAAGAGAACACCCCTACGGAAATCGCGCCGACCGAAACAGAGCAGAATGCGCCGACACAGACGGCGCTGCCCGCTACACCCACTGCGCCGCCAGCGGCGCCAACTACGGCGCCAACGGAAACACCAAGAGCGGAACGTTCACCGACTGCCAAAGTTCCCGCAACCGCCGTTCTGCCAACGGTGCCGCCCTTTACGGCGACACCGCAGCTGGCGCCCGGCGTCTATATCGTCAAGATGGCATACGTGCCGCTCGACCGCCCCAATTTTCAATTCAAGCTTACGTTTCTGAATACAACGGGTGCGCCGGTCACATTTTCCAAATGGAGCGTGCCATTCTTTGAACCCGGCGCGAAAAAATCACTCGGCGCGCCCAAAGGGGCAGCCAAGACGATTCCCGAAGGAACCTCGGAAGAGGTTACAGAGCCGTGGAAAGTGGGCGTTGGCGAATGTACGTCCTACACGGCAAAACCGGTTTCCGATTTCGATTCCCAGGCGCCCCTGGTGTGGACGAATGGAGAACCGGCGACATTGGATTTTCAAATATGTCCATAAGGATGCGAACGCTTTGGGCTGTGCTGCTGGTGGTCTGGGTGAGCGCGTGCGGCGGACCAAGTGAGGTTGCTCCAACCAGCGCACCGGCGGTGACCCCGACCGGCACGGGCGGAGGATTTATTACTGCGATTCCGGTCGTGAGCACGCGAACCGACCGGCGCGCGCCTACCCTTGCGCCGACGGGCACCGCAACGGCGGCTCCGCCGGCGACCGAAACGCAGGTCCCGCCCTCTGAGACGGCAGAGCCGACCGCGACGACGCCGCCAACGACCGTGCCGCCATCGGCAACGCGCCCGGCTGTTGCTACAAACACCGCCCGCCCCTTGCCCACGCGCACACTTGCGCCGGCAACCGCGACCCTGCCGCCCCTTGCGCCTGCAGTGTATGTTACGGCGATACAAGTTGACCCGGCGGCGCCGAAAAGCAACGCCGAGTTTTTGTTCCATGTGTCATTCCTGAATACGGTGGGGACCTCAGTAAATTATCCGCACTGGCGGGTGCTGATTTTGCCGCAAGGACAAACCAAAGCGGTGGGCGATCCCGCAGGTACGAGCAAAACGATTGCGGCAGGTGCCTTGCGCCAGGACACCCAAGTGTGGAAAATCAATGTCCGGCAAGCATGCCAAGCGTATACGGGGCTGCCCATTTGGGAGATGGAAGACGGCAGGCAGGTGCCCTTTTTGCAGCCCAACGGGGCAAGTATCAGCATTAATTTTCAAGTCTGTCCCTAGAAATTCCTTTCTGCTCATGCCTGATCAACTGTATCGCGCGTTTTTTGACCGCTTGCGGACGACACCAAAATGGGCAATGTTCATCCCGGTGTTGGGGTTTGCGGCGGGTGCGCTCGCGCTCGTGCTCGGTACCGGCTCGACGCTCAACAGCGTGCTTGTCGCCATTGTGATGCTGGTGTGCGCCGGGGTCCTGTGGCTGCGGTTTCTCGACGCCAATTTTACGCTGCACCGCATTCGCGGCACGTTTCGTTCGGCAGACCAATGGGCGGTGCTCTCGCGGGTCTACCCACTCTACAAATGGGTGGACCTCTATCGCGCCGCCGATGCGATTGCGCAAGACTATCCCTTTTGCACCAAACTCTTGACCGAGCACAACATGCCGCTCAAGTACCTTTTGCAAGAGAGTTTTGTCGAGAGCTTGCGGATGCCGCTCAAACCGCCGACCATGATGCCGCGCAAGGTGTCGCCGACCGAAGAGACCTTTTTGCCTGCGGACACGGTCTGGTTGATCCGCGACGAGCAGCGTCTGCCGGGCGGCGCGATCGTGCGCGCGCACCTGATTTCGTACAACCAGATGGTGCAGCTGGAAGTGGCAACCGACGACCCGAACGACGCGACCAAGATTATTGATGCGCTGCTCGACCGCGCCGCCAAGGAGAGTATCTACCGGCGGCACATTATCAGCCCGATGTTTCAGCGGCAGATCAAATCGTCGTTTCGGGACGACGAAGGGAATGCGGGCTTTGACCTGGTCTTTGAGCCCGACCCGCTGGTGACGGACGAGAAAATTATTCTCGATGAGAATGTGCGCCGGGTGGTGGAACGCACGGTGATTGATTTTCACACGCGGCGCGCGGAATTGATGCAGTATGGACTGCCGGGACGACGCGGGATTTTGTTTTATGGACCGCCCGGCACGGGCAAGACCTATACCTGCAAATACATTGCGCACAAACTGGAATCGGCGACCACCATCATTGCCACCGGGCACGCGCTGACGCAGATCAAGGCGGTGTGCGACCTCGCCAAAATGTTCCAACCCAGTCTCGTCATCCTGGAAGATGTGGACTTGATGTTTTCGGAACGGGATGTGAATCCTTATACCCCGCTGCTGGGCGATTTGCTGGACGAGCTGGATGGCTTTCAACAGAATGACGAGATTATTTTTGTCTTGACGACAAACGCGATCGAGCGCGTGGAGGGCGCCATCAAGAATCGTCCCGGGCGCATCAGCCAGTGCATTTATCTTGGTCCGCCGAACGGCAAACTGCGCCGCGAGTATTTGAATGTGCTGCTGAAACCGTACAACATCAACGCCGTCAACCTCGACCAGGTCGTTACCGAGACCGAAGGGGTGAGCCAGGCGTTTCTCAAAGAGATGGTCTTTCGCGCCGTGCAGATCTCGACCGAGCGCAACGTGGACGGCGAAGGGGTCGTCATGCAGCAAAAAGACCTCTCTACCGCGCTGACGGAAATGACCGCCGGGGGCGGGCGGTTTGGAAAACGGATTGTAGGGTTTCAAGTAGAACCGTGAACACGAACCGCAAGACAAAATAATAATTTTGTCTTGCGGTCTCGAAAACCATTCCGACCCCAAAAGAGATGTCGAACCGATCCCATCCTTCCAGCTCAATTTATTTATGCGCTCCCGTAAATGCGCTCGTCGAGGGACTGTACGAGGAAAAAATCCCTTTTACAGAGATCAAACGGCACGGCGATTTTGGGTTGGGGACGTTTGACGACCTGGACGGCGAGATGGTGATGCTCGACGGGCAGATTTTTCAGATCAATTCGGCGGGGCGCGTGCTGCGCGTGCCGGACAATGCGCTGACTCCGTTTGCGTGCGTGACTTTTTACAAGCCGTTCAGTTTTGATTCACTGCGCCAGGAGATGGCGTACCCGCAGTTTCTGGACTGGTTGAACACGCTGCTGCCGTCGCCCAATCTCTTTTATGCCTTGCGGATTGATGGGACGTTTACGTATATCAAAACGCGCTCGGTGCCCAAGCAGGACAATTACCGCCCGCTGGTGGAGGTCGCCAAGGAACAGCCCACCTTTGAATTTCACAACATTACGGGGACGCTGGCGGGCTTTTTTACGCCCACTTATATGAGCTCGTTGAGCGTGCCGGGGATGCACCTGCATTTTCTGTCGGAGGATTTTCAGCACGGCGGGCACTTGCTCGAATGCTGCCCGCGCAACATTCGGGTGGGCGTGCAGGCGCTCGATCACCTGGAATTGGCTCTGCCGTTGAGTCTGGACTATTTGACGCACGAGTTTCATCGTGACATTGCCGAGGACCTGAACAAGGCAGAGAAATGAGCGACGACCTTTTTTATTTTAACGGGGTCAACGCCTCGACAGGCACCTATCTGACGCCGCCGCTGAGCGCGCAAGAGCTGGTGCCGCTGGCGCGCGGGGAAAAGGCAAGCACCGACCCCAACCACCTGGCGGATTTGCGCCTGCGGCAAGAGCAGAACAAAGCGCACCTCGGCGTCAAAGTGGGGGTGGACCCAAAGGATTTGGCGCAAACGGGATGGGGCGTTATTTTTGCCCAAGGGGCATCCCCCGCGCTCCGCGATGCGCTGGCGACGCTGTTGAATTTTCGCAAGCAGCAGGCGAACCGGCTCAAGGAACGCTATCGCGAATATGTATATGTGCCCAGCGAGACCAAGAACGAGTTTTTGGTGCGGAACGGCGTAGGTATCGGCGCTGTGGACCCCGACCGGATGCCCTATTATTTGCTCATTGTCGGCGACCCGGAACAAATTCCGTACAGTTTTCAGTATCAACTCGATGTCGCGTATGCGGTAGGGCGCCTGGATATGGATTCGCCGGAGCAGTATGCGTATTATGCGCAGAGCGTGGTGCGGGCGGAACAAGGACAGGTGACGCGCGGCAAACGCGCGTCCTTTTTTGGCGTGGCGAATGCGAACGACGTGGCGACGCAGGCGACGTCGAACCAGCTGGTCAAGCCGCTGGCAGAGAAATTGGGCGCGGCGAAAACGGAATGGACATTCGACACGCTGCTCGGAGAGGCGGCGACCAAAACACGACTGGAAGGACTGCTGAATGACCGGGCGCCCGCACTGCTTTTTACCGCCAGTCACGGCGCGGCGTTTGACCTGGGCGACTCGCGGCAGTTGAAACACCAGGGCGCGCTCGTTTGCCAGGAGTGGGTTCCTGCCGACATGCAGGGCAAGCCGCTTTCGCAAGACACCTATTATGCGATGGACGATGTGACCGCCGACGCCCAGCTGCACGGGATGATCACCTTTCACTTTGCCTGTTTTGGCGCAGGGACGCCGCGCGATGACGAGTATGCCGAGGCAAAGGCGGGCATTTCCCAGGCGCGCCAGATCGCACCCGCTTCGTTTGTCGCAAAACTGCCGAAAACGCTGCTGGCGCACCCAAAGGGGGGGGTGCTAGCGAGCGTGGGGCACATTGACCGCGCGTGGGGCGCGTCGTTTCTATGGAACACCAATATCGAACAGTTGGGCGCGTTCGAGAACACGCTGCAGCAGCTGTTGGAGGGTTATCCGGTCGGCGCGGCGATGGAGTTTTTTAATGCGCGCTATGCAGAGCTCGCGACGAGCTTGAGCGGCGACCTCGCCGCCATCAAGGTGGGGAAAAGGGTGGATCCCAAAGTGCTGGTGACGGAATGGTCCGCCACCAACGACGCACGCGGCTATGCGGTGATCGGCGACCCGGCGGTGCGTTTGAATGTGAACGGCGGCGCGAGTGGTGCACTGCCCGCTGTGGAGAGCTTGACAATGAGCGTGGAGGATTCAAGACCTTCGAGGTCTCCAGAGACGTCGAAGGTCTTGGACTCGCCGGAACCCGGCAGTCTCTCTGCAGAGAGCGCTCTCTCCGTCACGAGTGACGCCCAATCGCCCGCCACCATTGAAGAACGGTTGAATCAAATGGAGCAGCAAATCGCTGCGCTGGCGCAAACGCTCCAAGAGCTGCGCGCCGCTCTCGGAAAAAACTGATTCGGGGGACGAGTGCGGGGCGTACCGCACGGCACTCGCCCACATTGTTCTTTTCAAGGAGGTCTCGAATGAATGGTGTGATTTTAATTTTCGCGAATGTGAGTCGTTCGGATGCGACGGTCTCGGTGCGCGATGCGGCGGGACAAGAGCAGTTTGTAACGCAGGTCAAGGCAGGCACCTCAGAGCGCCAGGCGGCTGCCACCGGACAAACGTGGACGGTCGTGGGTAACGAAAATTACACGATTACCGTGGGAGACAAGCACACGGTCTATCTCATCGGCTCGAGCGGCGTCTATGAGGTGCAAAACCCGAAATCGCTGGCGCCGGATGGAGGCGATGCCGCGAGTGATTTTCAACTGCCTGCCTCGGGGGGAGGCTCCTGGGACTAGGACATGGACCTGCTCGAGACGTTTATTCCTCCTGATCGCCGCCGCGCGCTGGCAAGCGGCGAATCCCTTCCTGACCGCGCCGATGGCGCGGTCTTGTTTGCGGATATTTCAGGGTTCACCCCGCTGACAGAAGCAATGACGCGCAGTCTCGGCGCGCGCCGCGGGGCGGAAGAACTGACCAAGCAGCTCAACCGGGTGTACGATGCGCTGATCGCCGTGGTCGAGGAATACGGCGGCAGCGTGATTACCTTTTCGGGCGATGCCATCACATGCTGGTTTCCTGCGTCGGGTCCCGCTGTCGCTTGTGCCTGCGCCCTGCAGGAGGCGATGCAGCCCTTCAATGGCGTACCCCTCCCGGATGGGATAACCACCGCCCTGGGCATCAAAGTGACCGTCGCGATGGGCATGGTGCGGCGCTGGATTGTGGGTGATCCCCAACTGCGCCGCATTGACATGATCGCCGGACGCACGGTGGCGCGCACAGCCGCGGCGGAACTTTTGGCGCAGCGCGGTGAAATCCTGCTGGACGAGCCAACCGTCGCGCAGCTGGACTTGGCAGAGCATGTGACGGAATGGCGCGAGGACCCCGAGAGCGGCGACCGCTTTGGCGTTCTCGGCACCCCCTATCTCTATTCCCCGCCGCCGCAACCCCCGACCCCGGCGCTCGAGCAGAGCGTGCTGCAAGAGTGGTTGGACCCCGCCGTCTTTACGCGCATTTGCGTCGAGGGCGAAGTGCTGCTCACCGAGCTGCGCCCGGTGGTGGCGCTCTTTGCGCGGTTTCACGGCATCGAGTTTGATGCGGACGAGCACGCAGGGAGCAAACTGGACCAATTCGTGCGCCGCGTACAGCAGGTGCTTGCGCGTTATGACGGCTCGCTGCTCGAACTCACCATCGGTGACAAGGGCAGTTATTTTTATGCCACCTTTGGCGCGCCGCACACCCACGAGGACGATGCGCGGCGCGCCGTGCTTGCCGCCCGCGAATTGTTTCCGCTGTGCCGTGAACTGACCTTTATCGAGCCGCTGCAAATCGGCATCAGCCAGGGCGTGATGCGCGTGGGGAGCTATGGCGGGTTGACACGTCGTACGTATGGGGCACAGGGCGATGAAGTGAACCTGGCGGCGCGGCTCATGACGCGGGCAGACCCGGGCGCTGTGCTGGTGAGCGGGCGGATTCAAAAAGCGATTGCGAACGAGTTTGACCTGGAACCGCTGGCGCCCATTCATTTAAAAGGCAAAGCGGAGCCGCTTTTGCCCTTTGCAGTACAGGGCGTGCGGCAGACACGCGTCCAACAGATCCAGGAAGCATACTACTCGCTGCCCATGATCGGGCGCGAGCGCGAGCTGGCACGGGTGCACGAGAAATTGGCGCTGGCGCGGCAGGGCAAGGGGCAGATCATTGCCATCACGGCACCCGCCGGGCTGGGCAAATCGCGCCTGACTGCCGAGGTGATTCGCAGCGTACGGCGGCTCGGCGAAGCGAGTTACGGTGGCGAATGTCAATCGTTCGGCACCAACACGTCCTACCTGGTCTGGGCGCCCATCTGGCGCGCGTTTTTCGGAATTGACAACAATCTTGCGCTGCGCCGCCAACTGCGCGCTCTCGAGAGCGAGATTCAAGAACTGGTCCCCGAGCGCGCCAACGCCATGCCGCTGCTCGGCGCGCTCCTCCACCTCGCCATCCCCGATAATGATTTCACCCGCGAGCTCGAGCCGTCGCTCCGAAAATCGGCGCTCTATGCCTTGCTGCGCGACGCGCTGGTCTCGGCGGCAGAACAAGCGCGCCTCGACGGGCAGCTGCTCTTGTTTGTCATCGAGGATGCGCACTGGATTGACCCCGCGTCGCGTGAACTGTTGTCCGAGCTGGCATTGCAAGCGGAAGCGCTGCCGGTCGTCTTTTTGCTCAATTATCGTCCGCCGGAAGCGGCAGGCGAGCGATTCGAGCTGCTGGAAGGGTTGAACAATTTCACCGTCATTGAGCTTGGCGAGTTGACGAGCGCCCAGGGCGAAGGGTTGATCCGGGCGAAACTGGCACAGCACGCGCCCGAGAGCACCGAGACGATTCCCGACGAGTTGATCACGCGCATCAACGCACAAGCGCAGGGCAACCCCTTTTATATCGAACAGCTGCTGGACTATATGCATGACCGCGGCGTGAATTTGCGGGACCCCGGCGCACTGACACAGCTCGACGTGCCCAACACACTGCACCGCCTCGTCTTGAGCCGCCTGGACCAGCTGAGCGAGCAGCAGCAAATGCTTTTGAAAGCGGCAAGTGTGATTGGGCGCTGGTTCAGTCTCGCGCACCTGTGTGGGTATTTCCCGCGCGTCGGCGCGCCGGAGCAGGTAGAGGTCGAGCTGGCGCGTTTGCAACAGTATAATTTTACGACGCTCGAGCACCCTGAGCCGGAACTGGCGTACCTGTTCAAACACATTGTGACCCAACAGGTCGCCTATGAATCGCTCTCGTTCGCGACGCGCGCGACCTTGCACGAGGCATACGCGCGCTACCTGGAATCGCACGAAGAAACAGACCGTGTGCTGGATCTGCTGGCGTATCATTACGACCACAGTGAAAACTTGCCCAAGCGGCGAGACTATCTGCAAAGGGCGGGCGAAGCGGCGGCGGCGCGTTTCAGCAATGTCGAAGCGGTGGACTATATTACGCGTGCGCTCGCGCTGGCGCCCGAAAGCGATTTTGCGGCGCGCTATGACCTGCTCTCCACCCGAGAGCAGGTCTTTAACGTGATGGGCTCGCGCGAGCAACAGCGGGCGGACCTCAGCTCGCTGGAGGACGCGGCGCGGGCGCTCGGCGATGAGGACAAAGAGCTGCGCGTGCTGCTCAAGCGGGGGTGGCACGCCGAACGCCTGACGGACCACGCCGAGGCAACAACCATTCTGAACGAGATTCAAGCCGCGCTGGGGGTCCCGCCCGCTCAAGGCAGGCGCACGGACATCCAAACGGAAGCGGAACTGCTCCAGGGTGTGATCCTGTGGCAGCAAGGCATGCCTGCACTCGCCAAGCCGCATTTTGAAACAGCACTCGAGATGGCGCGAGCGAGCGACATGCGCGCCGAACAGATGAATGCGTTGAACATGTTGGGGCTGGTCTATCTTGACCTGGGCGACTATGGCACGTCGCAAACATGTCATTTGCAACGACGCGAGTTGGCACGCGCCGCGGGCGACCGGCGGAACGAATTTTCCGCCCTGAACAATCTTGCATTGGTGGCGCGAGCGCGCGGCAACCTCGATGAGACGATGGCAGACCTGACCGAGGCGATGCGGATTCTGGGTGAGGTGGGAGACCGCGTGGGCGAAGCGTTAGTGCTGAGCAACCTGGCACTCACGGCGATGGAGCAGGGAGATTTTGACCGCGCCCAGGCATTCGAGAAACAGTCACTCGGCATAGCAACCGCCGTCCGCGACCGCCGTAGTATCGCGCGCATTATTTTGAACATGGGCGAAACCAAGCGCCAATTGGGAGACTATGAGGCGGCACAGCGTGATCTGGAACGCGCCCTGGCGCTGACCCGCGAACTGCACGACCAACTGAACGAAAATATTGCGCTGATGAATCTGGCGGCGCTTGCGTTGAATCGCGGCGAAGCAGCCCGAGCGCGCGAATGGATCTCACAGGGACTGCCCCTTGCGCGCGCAGTCGGGCACCGCGAAGGCGAGGGGTTTTTGCTCAATACCCTCGCGCAGGTGCAGTTGGAGCAGGGCGAGGCGGACGCGGCACGCGAAACCTTTGAGCAGGCGCTCTCCATCTGGCAGGCGCTGGAACCCTCGATCTATGCGCTGGACACGTACGCGGGCTTGGCAGAGCTCGCCCTACAGCGCGGAGAGCGAGAAGAAGCTCGCAGCTGTGTCGAGTCTATTCTCGCCTATCTGGAATCTCATGCCGCACAGCGCGGGACGCCCTCGGCGTTGAACGGGTCGCTCGCCGCGTATCACGTGCTGGTGCGGCTCGGCGATCCGCGCGCAGCGAGCGTGCTGGAGGCGGCACAGCGTGCGCTCCTGGAACGCGCCGAAAAAATTAGTGACGAGACCCGCCGGCGCACGTTTTTGGATAAAGTACGAATCAATCTCCAGGTGCTCGAGACCGCACCGATGCACGCATAAAGGAAAAACATCCGCATCGAATGGATGGCGAACAGAGTTCGCCATCCATTCGATGCCGTACATTATCTTATGGCAGACACCGAAGAAAAAAAGAATGAAGCACCCAAAGTGGAACCGAAAGACAATCTCGTCGAAACCAAGCACAGCGTGACCTTGAATGGGCAAACGATCGCCTATACGGTGACGACGGGGACATTGATCTTGCGCGAAGAGACGGAAAAGGACGGCGCCGCCGAAGGGGAAAAACCCAAAGCGTCCTTTTTCTTTATCGCGTATACGCGCGATGACGTGACCGAGCCGCGCACGCGCCCGCTGACCTTTTCCTTTAACGGCGGACCCGGCTCGTCGTCCGTCTGGCTGCATTTGGGCGTGTTGGGTCCGCGCCGCACGGCAATGACCGATATTGGCGATCTGCCGCCGCCGCCGTACAAGCTGGTCGACAATGAGTATTCGCTGCTCGACGTGAGCGACCTGGTCTTTATTGACCCGGTGGGCACGGGCTACAGTCGCGCCGTGACGGGCGAAAAGGACAAGCAGTTTCACGGTTTCAAAAAGGACGTGGAGTCGGTCGGGGATTTTATTCGTTTGTATACAACTCGCTATGGGCGCTGGCTTTCACCGAAATTTTTGATCGGAGAGAGTTATGGGACGACGCGGGCGGCGGGTCTCAGCGGCTATCTGCAAGAACGGCACGGACTGTATTTGAACGGCATCATGCTGGTCTCGTCCATTCTTCATTTTGGCACCGCCGATTTTCAGGTGGGGAACGACCTGCCCCACATTCTCTTTTTGCCGACGTTCACCGCAACGGCGTGGTATCACAAGCGGCTGGACGCAGAACTGCAAGCGGACCTGCATGCAACATTAAACCGGGCAGAATCGTTTGCGCTGAACGACTATGCGACGGCGCTGATGCACGGTGACGCGCTGCCCGCCGACCGACGCGCCGCGGTCGTCCGGCAGCTGGCGCGGTTTACGGGATTGACGCCAGACTATATCGAACGGACGAACTTACGGATTGATATTTTTCGCTTTATCAAGGAACTGCTGCGCGACCAGCGGCGTACCGTCGGACGGCTCGATTCACGCTTTCAGGGCACCGAGCGCGATGCGGCGGGCGAGTCTATCGAAAATGACCCGAGTCTGAGCAACATCATGGGTCCGTACACTGCCACCTTTTATGATTATGTGCGCCGCGAATTGAAATTCGAGAGCGACCTGCCCTACGAAGTCTTGTCGTTCAAGGTAAATGCGCAGTGGACGTTCGACGAACATTCGAACCAGTATGTGAACGTGGCGGACATCTTGCGCAAAGCGATGAGTATCAATCCCCATTTAAAGGTCTTTGTGGCAAACGGCTATTTCGACCTGGCGACGCCGTATCTCGCCACCCAATACACCTTTAATCACCTGGGTCTGGACGCGAGCTTGCGGGGCAATGTTTCGATGAGCTATTACGAGGCGGGGCACATGATGTATATTCACGTGCCGTCGCTGGCGCAACTCAAAGAGGATTTGGTAACGTTTATGCGGGGGGCGATTCCGGAAGGGTAGCGCGCGTGCGGTCACAGCGGGGGGCACCGACGGGTCACACGCTTGCGCAGCGCATCCCCAAAGAGGGTGATGGCAAAGGGGATGCCCTGTAGGAGGTAGCGTTTGTAGAGACGGTGCGGCTCTTGAAAGAGGCGGTGCAGCCATTCAAATCCGGCGCGCTGCATCCAGAGGGGAGCGCGTGCCACCTCGCCGGTTGCAAAGCTGAAACTGATGCCGACGCCGAGCCACCACGTCCGGGGCAAACGCAGGCGCAGCGCATCGATCAATACATCTTGCTTGGGCGAGCCGAGCGCGACATAGACAATGTCGGGCTCGGCTTGCATTATGGCACGCGTCAACTGCTGCAGTTCGGGCGCACGTTCTTCAAACCCGGTGTCGGGCGAATAGACACCGGCAATGCGCAAGTGCGGAAACCGTTCCCGCAAAATCTTGGCTGTCCCGGTGCCCGCTTGCTTGCTTCCGCCAAGCAAAAAAATCGAACGCCCGCGGACTTGAGCCCCGCGGCTCAGACTCCAAAGCAGGTTGGACCCGGTCACACGCTCCGGGAGCGGTGTTCCTTGCAAGCGGCTCGCCCAGACGAGCGGCATCCCATCTGCGATTATGAAACTGGCGTGACGGACACGGTCGGCGTATTCCCCCCCGGCGCTAAAGCGGCGCAGGTGGTCCAGGTTCATCGTGACCAACCAGCCGCCGCGTCCCTGCTCCAACGCGTCGAGGACGACACCGACACATTCGGCTTCTGTCAAGACCGCCAGGTGCGCACCACGCAGTTCCACCGTCGGGACCTGTGCCAACGAATCCGGCGCAGGGACAAGGCGCGCCGTGCGGGTGTGCTCTCTCGTTTTATTCATCGGACACGGTTTGAGGTACCGGCACGCCGCGCGGGGCGATCATTGTATGAAACAATGTATCGAGCGCTTGAGCCTGGTGCGCGACGGCATGAAACTCTTGCACGCGGCGGGCGCCGCGGCTCGCCATTTCGTCCAACCGGGCGGTAGGGGTTTGCAAGAGCTCGCACAAGGCGCGCGCAAGCGCACCGGCAGAACGCGGTGGGGCGAGCCAGCCGCTGACTCCATGCTCCACCAGTTCAGAAATACCGCCAACGTCGGTGCTGACGACCGGGCGATGCAGCGCAAACGCCTCCATAATCACAGCAGGAATATTTTCCGCGATGCTGGACAGCACCAGCGCTCGCGCCCGGCGCAGCTGCTCCACCACCTCGCCGCTGCTCCCCCAGCCCATGATCACAACCGGCAGCGCCGGATCGGTTTGGTGAATTGCCCTTTCCATTTCCGCGCGCATGCAGCCGTCGCCGAGCCAGACGAGCTCACAACGTGTCCCGGCGTCGCGCAAGATACGAACTGCCTGAATCAAGGTCATGGGGTCTTTTTGCGGGGCAAGCCGTCCCACGCAGACCAGGCGCGCGCTGTTGGGCACTTGCGTAGACGGCGCGTCGAGAAACTGCTCATCGATACCGCAGCGGATGAGATGAATCTTGGCGCGGTCCGGTGCGTCGCACCGGCGCCATAACTCTCGGCGCCCATATTCGCTCGGCGTTACCACGAACCTCGCCCGCGCGATTTTTTCGCGCAGGGCGAGACGTTCCGCCAGTTCAAATTCTTCCGGTCCGTGAACAGTGATACTGTACGAGGGTCCGCCGAGCACATTACACAGCAGGGCAACCGCCGCCGGGTTCGTGGCATGATGGACGTGAATGTGTTGAATGCGACGGGCGGCACACTCTTGCTGTAACACACACGCTTCCGCCAGATAGGCGAAATGCCGCGCGAGCCCTCGCTCCGAGCGCCAGCCCATTTTCAGTGCGACCCGCAGCGCCTTGTCGAACTGCGCCGGGCGCGCCCGTCGTGTTTTGATCCAGGCGCGACTCGCCGGTGCAAGACCGCCATCCAGCAAGAACCGCGTCCGCCGCGCTTCTGCCAAGTCGGCAGGATCGCGCAAGGTTTCGCGGGCGCGACGAATGGACAAGCGCGCAATGTTCCAACCGCGTTTTTCAAGCGCTTGGATTTCGCGCCGGATAAAGGTATGGCTTACTTTGGGATATTGATTCGTCAGATAGGCGAGGCTCATGGAATCAATACTCGATCAAAGGTGTCGGCTGCTTGCTCCATTCGCTCCGCAGATACAGCATTTGCCCTTGCAGTTGGGGAAATTTAGAGAGCAAGCAAAAAAGCGCATAGAGCGCCGCATCCGGTTTGTCCAATCCCTGCCGCTGTGCGCGCACAAAAATGCGAACGAGCAGTGCGGGATAGCTGACCAGCAGCGCCAGACTCGTACCCCGGGATGGTCTGGCAAGCACGAACGCGGCGCTCCACAACCCCACCCCCCAGAACCAAATGCTCAGCGTCTCGCGCAGCCAGGGGTGTTCCGGGTCGTGCCGGCAGCGCCATGCGCCTTGCGCGTACGCGTGCCCGGTGCGAACGGAACGCTTCCACCACCCGGGGAACCGCATTTCCCGGGCATCGTGCCGCGTCATTTCGCCCTGAATTCGCCAAATTTTCCAACCCGCTCGCCGCACGCGTATACAAAATTCAGGGTCTTCGCCGGCGATGAGCGACGCATCATAGCCGCCGACGGCACGGAACGTGCTCGCCCGCACGAGCGCATCGCCCCCGCAGTACTCGATTTCGCCCGCCGGCGCATTCCACTCGATCTGTGCCAAACGGGTATAGAGCGACGCGCGCGGGGACTGTTCGCGCCGCCTGCCGCAGACAATGCCGGTGCGCGAGTCACGGTCCAGCACCGGCAACGCGTGTTCCAGAAAACCGGGCGCAAGTTCACAATCGCCATCCACAAACAAGAGAAATTCCGGCGCAGGCGTCCGACGCAACCAAAATGAGGCGCCGGCATTCCGTGCGCGAGCCGCAGTAAAAGGCAGAGCGTTGTCGAGCGCGACGACCGGCACACCCCGTCCCCGCGCCAACGCCGTGCTGTTGTCGCTTGAGCCGGAATCCACGTACACTACGCGGGCTGCCTGGCGCAGTGCGGCGTCCAATGTGCGTTCGAGCCGCGCTGCCTCATTGCGTCCAATCAACACAATCGCCACGCGGTCGTTCATGGCTGTGCCGCTTTCTGGATGCGCGCTCGGACCCGCGCGGGAATGCCGACGGCGGTTGCACCCGGCGGCACGTCGCTCAATACCACCGCGTTGGCGCCAATCTGCGCGTCATCGCCAACGTTCACCGCACCGAGAATTTTTGCCCCCGCACCCACATTGACGCGCTTGCCCAAATGGGGCGCATCGAAAGGGCGCTCCAGATAACGATTCCCCAAGGTCACACCCTGTCGCAGAATGGTCTCGTCGCCGACCACGGCATTGCCGTGAATCACTATCGCACTCTGGTGCTCGATCACTACGCGGCGACCGAGCTGTACGGTAAAGGGCAAATCAATCCCGTAGGCATTACGCACATGGCGATACAGCATCCGGTACAACAGGCTGAACGGCACACGCAGTATTCGCGGGCGAACGCCCATTCGCCACACGCCAAACCGGTGCACGGCAACGGCGCGCCAGCCGGGCTTGGTCCAATCGCGCCCGTGCGCGACCCAGTCTTCGTGAACCTGCTGCCACAACGAGAGCGATTCAGGCGGGCTTGGCATGTCACTCAGGGGAAACGGAGACTGTGCTCGAGAAAATCGCGCCACAAGCGCGGCGGGTCATTGTCGGGTCTCTTTTGCAGTCTGCGCCGCACGCGCCAAATGCCATAGCCCGAGAGCCATGCCGCATCCGCAAGCGCGGCATAGAGCGTGCTGTGGTGCTTGGCATAATAATAACGGCGCGCGTCGAACCAGTAGGCAGGGCGGCGGACCGGTGCGCGGCGTGTATCGGTGACATGCGAGCTCTGCCCGACCAAATGTACCACGCGGCTTGCCGGCACATACCAACTTTGCCAACCCGCGCGGGCGGCGCGCCGGCAAAGATCCACATCGTCGAAATACATGAAAAAATTCTCGTCGAGCAGTCCGACCGTTTGAAACACGGCGCGCCGCACAAACATGCTCGCGCCGGCGACCCACGCCGTTCGCGCTGCGATGCCGGGCGCGGGCGGCGCCATGACCCAGCGCGCCAGCAAGCGCAATGCCGGTCCCGACCGCAGCTCTGTTCCAAATTCCCCGAGAACAGTCGGAAAGCGAAATGCCGAGCACTGCACCGTCCCATCCGCATCTTCCAGGCGGCTGCCCGCGATGCCAACCCGGGGGTTGTCTTGCATACAGGCGAGGAGCGGCTCAAGCGCGCCCGGATGAACGCGCGTGTCGGAATTGAGCAGCCAAAAATAATCGGGCGCCGGCGTTTCGCGCAGCGCCGGGCGCAGTGCCGCATTGTTCCCCACCGCAAAGCCGCCGTTGGTTTCCAGGGCGCGCACGGTCACCCAATTCATCCAGCCCTCGTGTGCTATCGCCGCGTCAAATTTTTCGACGGAACCGTCCTTTGAAGCATTGTCCACGACAACAACGCGCAACGCTTCCTCCGCACGGACCTGCGAGAGCGAACGCAGGCAATCGAGGGTCAAGTCAGCGGTCTGAAAATTTACAATGACAGCAAGGACACGCAGCATAGAGGCGGGCACGCCCGGGCGTGTCTGCAAACGCACTGACCGGGAAGCTGCCCGGCGAATAAAGCCGCACGCACAGTATGTTTGGTCACTGTTTTTCAGCTTGCAGACACGCCTACACCAGCGTCGAAGCGGGATTGCGGCGCAGCGACGCGCAATGGTTTATAGAAATGGACCAGCGCAGATGCCGCGAACATGGCAATGGCGGGATTGCTTGGAATATGGTAACGGTCTTGTCCCAGGAACACCGCCGCCACGAGGGCAAAATAAGCCCACACCCAGAACGGCGGCTGGGCGCCAAGTTCAAGCCAGCCGGCTCTGATTACAAGCGCCATTCCTGCCAGCGCCAGCGCAAGGACGATATACCAGTACACTGCGTTCACCGCTTTGAGCGGCAGCAGCACGCCCGCGCCCCAACGCGCCGTCAGCCCCACCTCATTCCACACGACGCCGATGCTCTCGCGACTGTGCGTCAAGACCAGTTTTTGGAGAATGCCCGCGGCAAAGGCGAGCGGATGCGCGCCGGCATAGCCGAGCAGTTGCCCGTTCAAGTCCGTGTACGGATCCGCCGTTTTCACCAAGGCAGATTCCGGGACCGGCACGATGCTCGCGCCGTCCGCCGCGGGATTGTTGCCGCTCCAAAATACTTGACCGGCATTGTCCGAAATCAAGATCACGCGCCCAAAGGTCAGCACATTGCGAACGGTCCACGGCACGATGACTACTGCCATCGCGAGGAGCAGCAGCGCCCCGGCGATCAGCACGGACGCAAACGGACGCAGCTGTGTGCGGCGGATGCGCAGCCACTCTAAAATCACAAACACCACCGGCAGAGCCAAGCCCGCGGGGCGCATATAGCACGCCAGCGCCAGCAGCACGCCTGCGCCCGGGGCGCGTCTCGTCCGGCTCCATCCGGGATGCTCCCACACCAACAGCGCGCCCAACAAGAGCGCGCAAAAGAGCTGTTCGCTGGCAAGAAGGGTTGTAAATTCAATGAGATTGAGCCAGAGCGCCAGCAAAAAACCCGTAATCACACTCACATACGGATTGTACCACCATGCGGCAAGCTGCATCGCGGCGGCGACCATGAAAACGCCAAGCACGATATTCAAAAGCACAATCGGCAGATAGGTATGCCCCACGCTCATATAAAACAGCGCATAGACTGCCGAGACACCGGGGGGCCAATGCGCGGTCGGTTCGCCCGCTTGAAAGCCAAAACCCAAGCCCCGGACCAGATTTTGCGCAAAGAGGTCATACGCCGTCCCGTCCGAAACGGGTACCACCGGCACCGCCACTGCCCAGGCGATGCGCAGCAGCAGCGCGAGCACGAGAACTGCCCACACCACCTGCGCCCGGTGTTTTAGGATGAACCGTTCGCCGCACATTGCTGTAGATGCTCCACCCGCGCTGCCATCGTTTCCTCAAATGTATGTTGACGCGCGAATTCAAAAGCGGTCTCTGCCGCCGTGACGAGCCCGGCGCGATTCTGATCCAGCAGCGCAATGCGCGCCGCGAGCGCTTCGGGACTGCCGCGTGGAGTGAGCCAGCCCACTCCGGCAACGGACACAATCCCGCGCAATCCTTCTGCGTCATAGCCCACCAGCGGCACACCGCAGCTCATGGTTTCGAGAAACGTCGTCGAGGGATCGCCCTGCGGGTGACAGCAGACAAACAAATCCGCTTGGCTCCGCACGTGCCGCACCAAATCGGGAAACGGAATCTCGCCTTGCACGCGTACACAGTCCGCAACATCGAGCCGGTGAACCAGAGCCGCCAGCGCCGGTTCCAAATCTCCTCTGCCAAAAATATCCAACGTAAACGGCACACCGCGCCGTTTCAGTGCGGCGGCAACATGCGGTAGGTCCAGCACCCCTTTCATCGCGGTGATTCGCCCGGAATAAACGAGCCGGAGCGGCTCTTGCGCCGCGATTCGTCGGGCGCGTGCTTGCCGTTCTTGCGGCGTCGCCAGCATCGTCCGGCGAATGCGTGTATTTAAATACAACATGGGACGCGGCGTCCAGGCGCGGTACGCCTCGAATGCAGACATGCCATTGCATTGGACTCCATTCGCTTGCCCGAGCGCGGCGCGATAGCGCGCCTCCAGATTGTGATTCCATATTAGCCGCCGCCAACGGCGCAGTGGATTCCGCGTCTCGGCGCGAATGATGCCGGCACGCACCGCAGGCGACATATCCGAATCATACACGACCGGCACCCGTTCTGTCGCGCAGATCCGGGCAATCCCGGTATGCCACGGCACGAGCGCCACCAGGACCACCCGGGCAGAACAAAAGAGATTGCTCTGTGCCGCTCGACTCACAGGCAGCGGTGCAAGCGTAAACGGCAAATCGCGCTCGGTTGTCGCGACCAAATCAAGCGTCCAATCTTTTAGGCGATGCTGTACCAGCGCCACGAGGATGCGCCCGTGCCACAAACGCGCGTATTCATACATCCCATCCAAAAATTTGCGCGGGAGTAGAACGTCCCCACCCTGGGTGCGCTTTTCCGCGACCGAGCTTAACAAGAGTAAGGTGTTGTCCGACAAACTGCTTCCTCGTACAGTTCGACAAGGCGCCCCGCCTGGCGTTCCCACGAAAATTCGTTCGCCCGGGCGACGGCGGCGGCGCTCATCCGGGCGCGCAGTGCGGCGTCGTCAGCCAATTGGACGATGCGCTCGACTGTTTCCGTCACCAGTTGTGCGCGCGAACGGATCGAGAGGGTAAAACCGGTCTGCGGCGTGACATATTCCGCCGGACCGCCATACGCGGCGACCAGGCAAGGCAGACCCGCCGCCATCGCTTCCAGGACCACCGCCCCGCCAAATTCGCGAACAGACGGAAAACAAAAGATATCGGCGGACGCATAAAAATCGGCGAGGGCGGGTTGATTCTGCCAGCCGACAAATTTCACACAACCGGCAATGCCCAACGTGCACGCATGTTGTTCGAGCGCTGACCGTTCCTCACCGTCGCCGACGATAGTGAGCTCAAAGCGCCCGGGATATTTCTCAGCCAACCGCTGAACAGCGTGCAGGAGCATATCTACACCTTTCAGCAAAACCAGCCGTCCGACAAAGAGCAAGCGAACGATTCTGTCCTTCCCGCGAGCCGGGACATGGAATGCCTCCGGCGCCACACCGTTATCGCAGAGGTATGCGAACTTGTCCGGCGGCAGGCGCAGCTGCTTTTGCAAATCACGCATCACATAGTTGGATCCGCACAAGATTTTGTCCGCTCGCGCATAGGTGCGGCGATATCGCGGCAGCCACCGCGCCAGCCCGCGCAGGCGATTCAGCATATCTGCTTCTGCACGCGCAATGTCACGGAACGCCGAGGGATAGACCAAGCCGCCGTTGACCGGTCCCAGGAAAAAGGGGGTACGCTCACACGCCCGTGAAATGCTGTACGGATAGCGCGGCGGAACGGGTGTATACGCATGGACGATATCATACGCACCCCCGCGGACCGCACGGTGCAGGCACTGAAAAACGTGAGCGTCAAACTCGGCATAAATGGGAAAGGTCAAGAGACTGTGCAAATTCCAGCGCATGCGCCCGCGCCGCGCCCGCCGCACGACCGCCCGGTAATAGGCGGCGGCTGCCCTGCTTTCCTCGATGAAAATGACTTGATCCGTCTCTCCCGCGCGCTCCAGCGCCTGCCGGTTGCGCCCATGCGTCACGAGCGTAACGTCGCCGCGCCGCTTGAGCGCTTGATACCATTGGAATGCAAACCCCGGAACGGAGCTCCATTCGGGATTGCATTCATAGACCACAAAGAGAATGCGCAGCGAGCTCATGCCTTTGGGCTTGGGGCGGAGAGCGGCACCCCGAGCAAGGTCCCTGCGCGGCGACCGGATAGGTGCGCCGCGCCATGCGGTAGGGTGAGCAGCCCCCCTGCGACGAGCAGATAGACCGGATTCGGCATTGCGTTGGCGAGGTTGTCTATCGAGTATAAAAGCAGAATGACCGCAAGCCCGACAGCAGGGGCATAGGGCGACGCTGCCCATTCTGTAACCGGCACGCGCCGGAGCAACAAAATCATGGGCAGAAGCAAGAACGAGTACAGAGCAGTCAGTCCTACGATTCCCTGTTCCCCAAAAGCAATAATCCACCGGCTGTCCGGGATAGCTTCGGGCGGCAAACTGCGTCCAAAGCGTCCCCATCCCAACAACGGTGCCTGGAGAGCGCGTTGCGTCAAAATCCGCTCGTTCAGCAGGCGAAACGAAACCGAATTGATTTTGCCGGGGATCACACCCGCCGTCAGCGTAATCAATTCCTGCCCGCCCCAGGCGCCGCTTGCCCGCACGGCGAGATAGACCACAATCAGTGCGAGCACGCCCCAGGCGAGCCAGGTCGTGCGCAAGCGTGTCGAGAGCCACAAAATTCCGACACCGGCGACCAGCAGCAGCCACGCGTTGACCGACCTGAGCGCAAGAGTCGTGAGCAGCAAAACGAGCACGAGAATCCAGGTCGGTATGCGTCCCACGCGCGGCAGGATTCCGGCGCGCCACAGCCACGCCCCACTGAGCGTTGCCGCCGTCATCCACAGGGCAACCATGAGTCCATGACTCATGAAAACAATCGGACGCCACCCACCAAAACTGTACGCCGACCGGATGGCGACGGGCACATAACCATACACCTGCCAGGCGAGGAGCGGACTTCGAAGTATCTCAATCCAGCACAGCGGCACATAGACGAGACCTCCGATAAAAATCGCCAGTGCCAGGTCGCGCCAACCTTCCGCATCTTGCAGATAGAGGCGTCCCAGGAGATAGGGAATGCCCCACACAATCGCATTGGCGCCGGCTGCTGAAACTGCCTCGTACAGACCTTCGCCGTTGACCAGCGCCGTGATAAAGGGTCCGCCGCACCAGACCAGCATCGGCACGTCCAGCCAGCGCGGGCGGAGGGACCGGAGCCGCGCGCGATCGAACAAGAGCACCAGCCCGGCAAGCCCCAAACCCGTGATGCTCGCTTTGGTCAGGTTGGGCAAGGGTCCCGCGATTTCCAGCACGAGGTCGGGCAGCAGCAGCCAGCCGCCCACCAAGCCGACCAGAACAGCGCGGCGCGGCGTGGTCAAGACGAATAACGCCGCTACCACTCCTGCCCAAAGCAAAATCCCGCCTATCTCTGCCGTGGTTGTCGGATGCATCGTTCGATGGAATTATTTGCGCGCCGCCTTGACGACGTCGATGATAATCGGCGGAATGAATTTTTTCGCAATCAACTTCCAGCTGCGCCGCGGACGCGTGGGCGTCCAGGTCTCGCCGGGGCGCGCTTGAAAGAGCGTAGAGTGAACGCCTGACGATTCATTCGCCGGTCGCCCATTCGTGTAATAGTAGAGCGCGAGAGATTTCCGCGTTTCGCCCTCGGGGCAGGCGAGCGGGTCAGGATGCCCGTGAAAGCCGCGATCAAAGGTATAAAAGAGCACCGCGCGGTTGAGGAGCGGATAGACCTGTTTCACACAGTGCGTCATTTCCGCGTCCCATAACTGCAGCGCGCCGCCGTACGATTCTTGCCAATCGCGATTGAGATAAACGATGAGATTCAAACGGCGGTCGAGGCGCATTTTTTCATGCCAGTTAAAGTCCGCATGGACCTTGAGGAACCCGCCGCGCTCGATTTGATGCAGACCACCGCCGATGAAATAGGGGTCGGGAATTAAACCGTCAATCCCCGTCAGAGTCTCGAGAAATTCAAGAAAAATGGAAGAATTGAGCTGCCCAAGTACGAGCCGCGTGACCGGACCTATTTCGGTTTCCTGCGATAAAGCCAACTTTTTTTCCTGCGCATTGTCAAAGCTGCGCCAATCGCCCGTTTGTGGCTTGGGGAATTCCGCCAGCAGCGAGTCAAGCCATGGCTGGGGCAAAAAATTCTCCATGATCACATTGGGAAAAGGTTCTCCGGCGGCGAACGCCTGGCGGTTGGAGAGAGCGAGCGCACGCAGTTTGTCCGCATCCCATTGAAAAGCAAGAGGATCCATTGTAGCATTCCCTTCCGTTACATTGCATCACGCGCTGTGCGCTCGATGGCACGGCAGAGCGCGGCTTGCATGTCATCGGCTGCTCGTTCCCATGTATATTCGCGGGCGGTGGCATACGCGGCGTCGGACATGCCGCGCCAGCGGGTCGCATGGGATGTGAGGACGTCCACAAGGCGCTGTCCCAGCGCCGCGGCATCGCCGGGCTCGACGAGATATCCGTTCACCCCTTCGCGAATCATTTCATCGGGTCCGCCCACGCGCGTCGAGACGACCGGACAGCGACACGCCATTGCTTCCATCGGCGGCAGTGTAAACCCCTCGGTCCAACTGCCGCAGAGCCATACATCGCAGCTCGCATAGAACGCGGGGAGCTGCGCTTGCGGGGGACGATAGAGAAAATCGGTGGCGGGCGGAAGGGGCAGCGCGCGCGATGGCGTGTCCAATCCAACCGCGCGAACGCGCACGACAGGCAGGGCACGCCGCACACGTTCGATGGTTTCCCGGATCACCTCGGTCCCTTTCCAGGGGGTTTGCGAATACATAAAGCCGATGGTCGGGACCGCTTGCCGGGCACGCGGCAGCGCGTGAAACTGCGCCACGTCGATTCCCTGCCGGATCCGGCTGACACAGGCATTGCTGTATTCGCGCCGCATCAATTCTTGAAGCCATTGTGCGACGACGATCTTGTGCAAAGAAAGGCAATAGGCAGCCCTCGTCCGGGACTGCGGCAAATAGTCGAATGTCTCGTGATGTTGAATCAAATGGGCTTTGGCACCCTTGCGCCGGGATAACGCCGCGACCCATTCCGCCGTTTCCCACCACGTGGCGATGACCACATCTGCATCGGGCACATCCGCATCCACCACCGGGCGATAGCGCTCCAGGACGCGGCGCGGGACCGGCAGTGAGTCAAAATGCGATTCGCGCAGGGGCATGGCTTGCGCCCGGCGTTTGTACCACGGCAGGCGGCGCGGCGGTCGGGAAATCAAGTTGACCGTATGCCCGCGCTCGCACAACTGCCGGGCAAGATTCGCAATCACGCGGTCGCCGCCGCCAAGCCCAAAGCCGCTGGCGAGAACAAAGGTCACCCGCATCCGCGCACTAGACATGAAAGGGAATGCCAAAGAAGGCGCGCCCGAGCAGCAGGAACGCCGTAAAAGCAGCGAGCGCAAGAGTTGCCAGAAAGTCCTGTTTCAAGCCGTCGAGCCCCTGTCGCCACAGTCCGAAATGGATCACTGCATAGTATGCGACATCGTTCAACGCGACGGCGATGACCGCGCCAAAAATCCCGAACCAGTACAAGCCCAACAAAATCCCAAACAACGTAAAGGCAAAGCGAACCAACTGCGCGACGGCAGTATATTTCGGCATCCCGATCGCGGTCAGAGAGGGTTCCAGCGTGTTGCACAACATGCGGGGCCACACCCCGATGGCAAGCAGCGGCAGCATCCACGCCGCCTGCCAATAGCGCGAGTCATACAAGCTGTGAATCAGCACATCGCCAAATCCGGCGAGCAACGCCAGTCCCCCGGCGAGCCCAACAAGGACGGCGCCGCGATGCCGCAAAATCTTTTCGCGCAGCGCGGGACGCGGCACGTCGCGCAGTTTGGAGATGGCAGGAAAGAGGACCTGAGACGAAATTGCGAGCGTTACCTGGCGCGGCACGTCGGCAAACGTCATTGCGATGCCATAGACGCCCAACAGTTCGAGCGTCACGAGTTTGCCCAACGCAAGCCGGTCCACTTGCTCTCCGAGAAACATCACGGCAGTGGCGAGAAAAATCCATTTGCCAAAATGAAGCAGCTGCACCAGCGCAGACCGGTCCCACGCCAAGCGATTCCGCGGTCCCACGCGCAGCCAATGACTGCCCACCAATTTTACAACTGCCGCAACGATCCCCCCGGCGACCAGCGCCCACACCCCCGGCGCCAGCCACGCCCAGACCACCATGACGAGCAATGACAAAATTTGGCTCGCCAAATCCAACATGGTCCGCGCCCGCACTTTAAGCTCGCGCTGCAAGATATACCAGTCCGTACTGTTGAATCCGCCAATGACCGCGCCGAACGCGACCACCGGAATCACGGTTTGCAAGCGCGGGTCACCGTAAAATTGGGCGAGCGGAATGGCAATTAGAAAACTCGCCAGCCACAATACAAAACCCCGTCCCACCTGGAGGGTCCAGGTGGTGTTGAGGAACGACGGTTCCAGCCCGCGGGCGTTTTGGACAATGCTCGTGCCGATTCCCAAGTCCGAAAAAAGATAGAGCGCATTGACAAAAACATTGGTCAATGCCATAAAGCCAAAGAGCTCGGGATATAGGAGGCGCGTCAGGACCACATTCCCGCCAAGCCGCAAGAGTTGACCCGTCCCATAGCCCAACAGCGTCCAAACGGTCCCGCGCAGTGCGAGGTGTTTCAGCGACCGCGCCGAATCGGGCGTGCGCACGAAATGGATGACCGCGCTCGCCCAGCGCGTTGCCCGGTCCCGCTGCTCGACCAGAGTGGAAATCATGCGACGGAAATCAACCGCGTTGCGCCCTTGTCATTCCCCGTCCGCTTGCGTGAAAAAGTTCCACGCCATCTGAATGCCCAGAACTATGATGAGACCCAGCAGGATGCCCTCGACATGCAGCGGCGTTACGCCGAGCGCTCGCAGCATTCCCGGCACCAGCGCAAAGACGATAATCAAAACATACAGCACGAGCGATACCGGGGGCGAGAGACGGGTAAAGAGCGAGCGCACCGCAAGGGGTTTCCGTATCAATTGAATGGCTTCAATCAGACCCACGGCGCCGACAATGCTAAAGGACGCCTGCCAAAAGAGCGGCACCGCAGAGGCGAGCACTGCAACCAAACTCATGGCGCCGGGGAGAATGAAATACAACGAAATGTTATAAGCCGTGCGGCGGCGCACAGGGTCGCGCATGAACAAATCATACTTGAACTGGACGACGACCCACCAGAGACCGAGGAGCGCAAAGCAGATCTGCGCAGTGGTGGCGTAAAAGGTTTCGATCATCTCAAAAGTCTACCGTAATCCGCGTCGGCTCGACGTGGTCTTCGACGATGCGCACTTGTTCCTGGACGAGACCGAGCCAATAAAACGGGTCTACCTTCGGCGGTTTATCGACGATTTTGATGCCGCCGGACACGGTGACCACTTGACCGGGCATGAGGTAATAGATCGTCTTGCCTTCGCGCTCGACCCTGGTCAATTCGTTGTCCATCCCCAACTGCCAGCGGTAGGGATATTGGCGACCGATGGAATTGCCTTCCGAGTCTACCCCCAACCGCCAGATACCGGGTTCTTCAAACTCTTGAACAACCGAATAGTTTTGGCTGGTGGTATAGACAAAGCCGGGCTCGGGACCCTTGGTGCGAATTGGCACCGTGCCAACGTTTTTGACCGTCGCCGTGAAATAGACCGTTTCGTTCAGCGGCACCACACGCGGGTTAAAGTCGCCCGCGCTGCCGATAATCGCCGCACGCGGGGTCCCACCGTCCTTGATGGTGAGCGGTGCTTGTTCGGTAATCTTGTTGCCGGTCGAGTCCACCGCTTCCGCAATCACCGTATACGTACCATCCGGGGGCGGCGGCGCACCGCGATCAATCCCTGCATCATAATCATACTCGTGTGCGCCGATCACACTCAGCTTGTCCTCGGTCAGCAGGGTCGTCTCTTTTTTCTCGTCAATCGGATAGCGCGTTTTGCCGTCGGTCAAATAGACGGTGACGAACGCGGGTTTCGTCAAGTAATAGCGAATGATGACGCGGTCGTCGAGACCGTCCTGGTTGGGAGTAAATTCCTGGGGAAAGACAGTAAAGTTTTGCAGTTCCGGCAAGGTGGTATCGGCGTCAACGATATGGAGGGTGCCGAGCTTGCTATCGGACACGCCGTTTTCGTCCTGCGCCTCGACGACGACCTGGTATGTCCCGTCGTTCAGCGGCTTGTTGTCCACCGACCCGCCAAACAAAATCTCAAAATCCCCCGACGCCCGCGACTGGTTTTCGCGCAGGACGTATTTGCCCGTCTCGTTGACCAGATACACATTGACCCGCGCGGGGCGCGAGAGGGAATAATCAATTTTGGTCGCGCGATTCGGCGCGCCCGGGCGCGGAGAAATGGTTTCGGGCGAGATGGAAATGTTCGTCAGGAGCGGAGAATTGCCGCAGCTGACGAGCACAAGAAAAATGGCAAGAACGAAAAAACTCGAGAGTTTCAAATGGTACCTCGAATCACGGAATAGAGACGGCTCCAACAACTACCGAATCTCCCACATCTTTTCCCTGCGCATCGAAAACCTGCAAGCGTGTTCCCGTCGCGGCGTCGTACAAACCGATTTCGATTTTATATGAACCGGCGGGCGCGTGCTCATCGAATTTTACCGGATAGGGGTCGGCGATCGTTTGATTCGGCGCCCAGGCGGTGGTCGGCAGTTTGCCGTCGAGGGGGATACGGTCTATTTGTCCCCAGAGCAAGTTATTTTGGGCGGGATTGTATTGGGTACCGAGCAAATGCACAAACACGGTATAACCGGTCGTCACGGGCGCATCGGTCTGCCAGTACAAGGTGAGAGGGACCGTGTCGCCTGCATGAAAAGTTTGGGCGGGCGCGCTGAATCCGACGAGATGGATTTTAGCATCCCGCTCACTCGCCCCAAAACGTTCTGTGCGGGGCTGGAGCGCCGCATCGGTCGCGTTGGGATTGACGCCGCTGCGCGGCAGTACACCAAGGGTGCCTATAGGCAGGGAGCGCAAGCGCGCCTGAGCGACGACGCGCAGTTCTCCGGCGCTGGCGGCGGGCGGAATTTGCAGGTCGCCCTGCGCGCGTTCATGGGCGCCGATGGAAATGGGAATGGCAGCCCGCGCCACGATTTCGCCGCTCGCCGTTTGCAGAGAGAGGTTGATGGTCGTCACGTCCTGCGCCTGCCAATAGGTGACCACGCTCACGACGTCGCCCGGATACGCTTCGCGCACGGGCAAGTCCACACCTATCAGTTTCAGACGTTCGTCAAATTCATCGTCGCGCGGCATCTGCGGCGAAAAAGTTTCGCCGGGCACATCCTTGACGTTGCGCAAGACGTTTGCATACAGGGTCAGACGCTTGTCGCCAAAGGTTTGTTCATACCGCTTTGAGAGCCGTTCCGCAATTTTTTGCTCGACCTGATGCGTCAGGTCTTGTTGCAGCGCGTCGGGAATCGATACAACCCATACGGCATTGTGCTGGCTGGCTGTGGATGCGACCCGCTGCGCGATGGCGGGAGTGACGGGCGTACCGTTTGGCACGCCGACCCAATCCAACGGACGCTTGAGATAATACAGAAACGTTGGATATTCCTGGTCGGTGTTGAGCACGATCGCGTCGCCCGGCAGAGCGAAATTGTTGATCATTTGGGACAGCGTGGTGTACTCGTCGCGCAGGACGCGTTCGCCGAAATAATCGTTCAAGGTGTAGAGCTGCGCGACAAGAACCAGCACAATCAAAGCAGCGGGCGCAACTTGAACGAGCCGCCCGCGCAGCATCGAGGCAAAAAAGGTAACCCCCAGCGCCAGGAGCATTGCCACGGCAGGCGTGAGCATCATTAAATAGCGTGCCTGAATTTTGGGCGCAAAGATGGCGGCGGGGGTGAGCGCAAGAATATAGATGAGTGCAGGCGGTACAAGTGCAATGAGGAGCATGGAAAGCGTGCCAAGACGCAGGGAAGAGAGATGAGGGATGAGGAATAAAGAGGGACGCGTGACGAGCCAGCCGGCGCTCAGGGCGGCGACCGCCAACATGCCCAAGACAATCCACGTGTAATTTTCAATAAAGGTGGTGACGCCGAGCGTGAGGACCGTCGCGGCGAGGCGGAGAAAGAGTCCGAAATCGAATGCCGGGGCTGCGCTCCAGGTGGCGCCATTTTGGAGATACAGATAGAGCCATGGCGCAAACAAGACGACCACCGCCAGCTGCGCCAGCGCCCAGCGAATGAAAAACGGCACAATCTTCTCTCCGCGGCGCCAGCGGTCGAGGATCACAATCCCCACAAACAGATTGTTTGCGAGAAAGATCAGCGCCGCCAAGTAGTGAGAGAACAAACCAAGAAACGTTGCCAGAACATAGCCCATCCAAAGCATCCCTTGTTGTCCGCCGGGTATCTTGTACGAGACGGGTGACTGCTCACGGACCACGGTCCCCTGATGACTGTCTCGGTGCCTGCCGTCTGCCCTCTGGCGTCTGTCCACCAACTCGTAAACAAAATACACGCTCGCCCATGCAAAAAACGCAGAGAGGGTATAGTTCTTGATATCTTGCGACCACCACACGTTAAAGCGGGCGAGCGCCAAGAACAGGGCGGCGAGCAGACCGAGCCGCGTGCCGCCGATGGATTTGCCCAAGCGATAGATGAGCGCGACGAGCAGAACGCCAAACGCGAGCGAGAGGAAACGCCCGGTAAAAGCGTCGGTCCCGAACAGCCCTTGCCAGACGTGCATCAACCAGTAATGCAGGGGGGGGTGCTCGTCGCTCGCAGTGCGCAGGGCAATCCACGCGAGATCGTGCTGTGACAGCCAGACCGTCCAGCCCTCATCCCACCACACATTCTTGTCCCCCAACCGGTAGATGCGCAAAAAAAATGCCAGCGCGAGGAGCGCGAGCGGGGCGACAACGGCAGATACGCGGGCAAGAGTTCGCATCGTGATAGAGAGATGGAGGGCTGGAGAGATAGAGTGAACGGGTGAGCAGGTGACGAAATTCTTTTTTTTTACGCCTTCATCCCTCATCCTTCCGAGAGTCCCACAATCACTACACCGGCAACAATCACGCCTACACCCAACAACCGCTTCCACGTGACGCGCTCGCGGAGGATGAGCCGGGCTTCGACGACGACGACGAAATAGCTGAGCGCGAGAATCGGATAGGCGAGCGAAAGGGGCACGCGCGAGAGGACGACGAGCCAAAAGACCGCGCCCAACCCAAACCCGAGAAACCCCAACCAGATGAGGGGATTCAGCAGAATGCGCGGGAGGACCGCACGAATACCGCTCCCGGAAAAATCGAAACTGCCGATGCGGTTCATGCCGATCTTGAACAATAATTCGCCGGTGGTGCTGAGGAGGATGGCGGGGATCAAAAGGAATAACGGATTCATTTCACATTGGGTAGAGACGCAAAATTCGTAGAGACGCAAAATTCGTAGAGACGCAAAATTTTGCGTCTCTACGACGATCGTTTTTGTTCTTCGCTGAGACCGACGATGACGACGCCGATAAAAATGATGGCGACGCCAAACAGCAGCTGCCAGGTGACCGGCTCGCCCAGGATCAACCACGCCTCGACGACGACGACGAAATAGCTCATGGCGAGAATGGGATAGGCGAGCGAAAGGGGCGCGCGTGAAATGACGCCGAGCCAAAAGACGGTGCCGCCGATAAAGCCCGCAAAGCCCACCCAGATAAAGGGGTTGAGAATCACCTGCGGCAGGACGGCGAGCAGCGCATCGGGCGCCAGACTGAAATCGCCGATCTGATTCATGCCCATTTTCAAAAAGAGCTGTCCGGTCGTGCTCGACAGGATGGCGGGAATGAGCAGCAAAAGGGATTTGAACACTGCCGCGCGCGTCGTGTGCGGGGCATGATCGCGTTCGTCGTATTCCAGTTGGTCAGGTGTAATCATTTGACAGCTCGCTGCGGGCTGAGGTTTGCGGGTCTGTGTGCGCGCCGCGGCGCGTACAAGAGGACCACTCCCCACACGGTCAAGACGACGGCGTTGGCGGCGGAATTGAGCCAGCGGAGATTCGCCCACTGTGCGTCGGGATCGGTCAACCCAAACCGCTCGAACAGGTTTGGGTCGTGCAGGGCATAGTTCAGGGTCATGGTCACGCTGATCCCAAGATAGAACGCCAGCCATTTCACATCCTGCGCCATGGCGACAGCGAGCAGGGGGAGCAAGGCATAGCCGTAATTTTCGTGAATTTCGGTGGGCAGCATAAAGAACGCAAACGCGATCAAGGCGCCCAGCACAAAAAATTGTTCCAGCGGCGCGCGCCAGGCGCGGGCGAGCGTGACGAGATAGACAATGCCAAACAAGCCGATGCTGAACGCACGAAAGGAGAGAGGGACGCCGCTCACGAGCGGGAGCGTGTCGGGAATGTCAATATTGCCCTGAAAGGCGAGCCACCACACATTGTGCGCGTTCGCCGAGAGGATGGCATGATGCCCGATGGTGTCGCCAAAATAAGCGAGCAATCCTTCCGTTCCCCCCGTGACAAAAACGGGGAGCAGCATACACGCCGCACCCAGCACGCCGAACAAGAGCGCGCGCCCCACCCCCCGGAACGAGTCCGCGCGATAGGCAGCGAGCAAGAGCAAGGGTCCAAAAATCATTGCCTGTGGTTTGGTGAGGGCGGCGATGCCAAAAATAAACCAGCCCAGCCCGGTGCGTGAGGTAAAGACCAACAGCAGAAAGCAGACGAGAATCAGCAGGGTATGAATAGCATCCGTTTGACCCCAAAAGGTGCCGTTCCAGAGCACGGCAGGATTGAGCCAAAATGCGCACGCGGCGAGCCAGGCGAATTTTTCCTCGACGTATTTTCGCGCCGCGACAAAAATCAAAGCCCCCGTGACCCCATCCGAGAAGAGCTGCGGCAGGCGCAAGAGCGCGCGCAGGATGGGGTCGGCAAGCGCGGCGGGATTGGTCGTCAACCCGCGCAGGGCGGGGTCGCCAGAGACACCCGGATAGAGAAAATCGGGCGCAAACACGCCGCGATAGAGCAGCCCCATGAGATGCAAAATATAGTTCAGCCCCGGCGACTGGTCGGAGATCCAAAGCCCATTGATGGACGCATACATCGTACCCAGCCCATACGTCACCGTCTTGTAGGACCACACCAGATAATCCTGCGTGTCCACAATATAGCCCGGACCAAACGCAAACAGCAGGCGAAAGAGGAACGCGCCGCTCAGCGCCAGCAGGAGAAGCCGAAATGTGCGGGCGGTCAGGACGGGCGCATGCATCGCGCCGGTCAACCGTGTGACCGCAACCCGGCACAAATATGTCAGCGGCAAAAGAATAAGCGTGGTCCAAAAGAGGGGTGCGAGAAAATAGGCAGTTTCGACGCGCGCAAGGGACAGGGCAGGGGCGCCGCTCAGGATAGTTGCGATGCCAACCACCACCGCAGCACGTTCATTCCCGCTCCAGGCGCGAGCGATCCAGAACGCGAGGACTGTCAGAGCGGCGAGAAACACAAGCGCACGCGGGGACGGTATCACCGGTGCCCCGTTCCCCTGAAACCGCGCCGAATCTACGATCAGACCGAGTTCTCGTGAATCGGGCGGCTGGGAGAAGGTGTCGCTCACCAGCGTAACATCCAAATCGCCGCCTGTGCCAATTTGGTCGCGGTCTACCGGTACCGTCGCGGTTTGAAAATCGTTTGAGGGGGGGGGAGCAGATAATTCTTGTCCGTTCGCCAAGAGGTGAATGGTCGCGGTCCCTCGCGGGCGCGGCGCGGCAAAGCGCAAACTCAGGGTACCGTCCTGCGCGCCGACGCCTACAAAATGAATTTCCCCGCGCCCGCTGCTCCAGCGAACCGTGCTGCCGTCGGGCAAATTTTCACGAAACGAAAAATTTTGATTAAAGGGTTCGTCCCATCCGCTGCCCACATCCAGCGTGGAGGTCGTTGGAAATTGATAGACGAGCGTCGTGACGACCAGAGCTCCGAGGAGCAACAGCAGGGCATCTCGCAGCGCCGCCCTGTTTTGCCGAAAAAAGGGGACATTCACAATTCAAATTCGCGGATAGCATCGGCGACCGTGCGAACGTCGGCGAGCGCGAGTTCGGGGTATAACGGAAGTGACAGGATCTCGTGGGCGAGTTTTTCCGAGACGGGCAGAGAACCCGCGGGCGCGACATGTTGATAGGCGGGCTGGAGATGAACGGGCGTGGGGTAATGCACGGCGGTGCCGATTCCGCGCTCTTTGAGGTAGGCAGCGAGATAGTCGCGCGAGGCGCCCTGCGCTTCGTCACACTGCACCACATAGAGATGGAACACGTGCTCGGCATATGACATTTCGGCGGGCGCAAGGACGCGCTTGTTGGGCAGGATTTCGGTATAGATTGCCGCCCGCTCGCGCCGCGCCGCGTTCCAATCGTCGAGGTGCTTGAGTTTGACTCGCAAGATTGCCGCTTGCAGTTCGTCCAGACGGGTATTCACGCCGCTGCTCTCGCTCTCGTAACGGACGCGCCAGCCGTACTGGCGCAAGAGCTTGACCTTTTCCGCGAGGCGCGCGTCATTCGTCACCACCGCGCCGCCGTCGCCGTACGCGCCCAAGTTCTTTGTCGGATAAAAACTGAAACAGGCGATATCGCCAAACGAGCCGACGCGCTGCCCCTGGTAGAGAGCGCCGTGCGCCTGCGCGCAGTCCTCGATCACCGCCAATTTGTACTGGCGCGCGATGCCGATGATGGGGTCCAGCTCGGCGGACTGTCCAAAGAGGTGGACCGGAATGACGGCGCGCGTCTTGTCCGTAATGACCGACGCGAACGAATCGGCGTCCATCGTCATCGAGTCCTGGCGCACATCACACAGCACCGGCGTTGCGCCGGTCATTTCAATCGCGCTCACCGTCGCCACGGCAGTGTTGGGAACGGTAATGACCTCGTCGCCCTTGCCAATGCCCAGCGCCCGAATTGCGAGATAGAGCGCATCGGTGCCGGAATTGACGCCGACACAGTACGAGACGCCGATATAGTCCGCAAATTCTCGCTCGAACGCCTCTGTTTCGGGTCCGAGGATAAATTGTCCGCCCGTATAGACGCGGCGCGTCGCCTCGTCAATCTGGGATTGAATCGAGGCGTATTGCTTTTTGAGGTCGAAAAAGGGAATTGGCATGGTGAAATTACCAATAGAACTCGCGATGTTTTCTATAAAATTCAAGGGTGCGGGTCAGCCCTTGATCCAAATCCACACGCGGTTCCCAATTCAATGTCTTGCGAATCAAGGAATAGTCGCTGTAATAATCGCCAATATCAATCACCTTGCGGTCGGGGGGAAAGGGAATGACGCTGCACTCGCCGCCGCCGTTCAGATTGACCAATTTTTGTCCCAAATCGCACAGATTGATAATTTCTTGGCTGCCAAGGTTGTACACCTGTCCGTTCGCCTCATCGCTCGCAGCAACCAGCAGCAGCGCATCCACGACATCGTCCACATAGTTGAAATCACGGAGTTGGAGCCCACTGCCCCAGATCTCGATGGGTTGGTTATCAAGGATGCGCTTGATCCAGATACCCAAAAAGGTCTGGCGCGCATCCTTGACGCGCATGCGCGGACCATAGGTGTTGGTAAGGCGGAGCGAGACGGCGCGCACGCCATACACATTGTTGTAGAGAATATGGTACCACTCGCCCGCCATCTTGTTGATGCCGTTTACGTCGGTCGGGTGCACTTTCCAGCACATTGGGATCCTAAGCTTAGAATTCCACGTGGACAAGTTGT
>JADMIO011398599.1_pt1 | contig 68754 bp, 72 predicted proteins | sample 8958161 | NCBI WGS metagenome assembly JADMIO01 (sample SAMN16585339, study PRJNA669376) | soil metagenome | isolation source: Crop rotation soil | place: USA: Cullars Rotation, Alabama | collected 2011 | reverse complement strand
GACAACTTGTCCACGTGGAATTCTAAGCTTAGGATCCCAATGTGCTGGAAAGCCTATGCCCCGCCCCGCCGGCCTCGGGCGGCTATGTCAACGTGCAGATAAAGAGCGACGCGGCGATGCCGACTCTGCTCGGCGGCTTCTTACCCAACCGCTCCGAGGTGCTGGGAGGCTGCAGCCAGGCTCGGTGGGGATCACCCGTGTTCACCAGCGGGATCGCTCTCACGATCTCCTACTGCGCGTGGAACCAATCGGTGAACCCACCCGGGCCGGGCTATGTCGATCCATACCCACCGAACCCCGCCGCATCCTACGAGCGTCTCTTCAACTTCCACGGCAACTCGACTGCCACGACTGGCACAAGCCCATGCCCGGCGCCTTCGTCAGGTGGAACACCGATCTCGGGCGGGTTCGGATCGACCTGCGAGGTCGGAGCGAACAACTGCTCCAATACGGGTTCCGACTGCGCCACAGCGACGAACCGGCTGCCCAACAACTGGTTCGACAACAACCCCGGTAACAGCATCGACAGCCTGTGCCGAGATGTGCTCTTCACCTACTGGCAGAACCATCAACCCATGCTGATCCCTGTCTACGACTGCACCAGCAACGTCGCGAGTTGCCTCACGCAATATCCGTGCTCGACATGCTCCACGAATGGTTCGAACTCCGCTTACCACCTCGCGAGTTTGGCCGCATTCGTCGTCACGACCTACCACCTGCAGAGCAGCAACGAGACGCAACTTTCGTGGCTGCCCGGCAGCCCTTATGCCGCCACGGCACCGTGCAGCGGGAGCACCACCTGCATCGGCGGATTCTTCGTTCGTGTAGTCACGACTGGGCCGATCCAACCCGGCGGCAGCGGCAACTACGGCGTCAGCTCGGTAGCACTCAGCGGCTGATCGGGTCCCTCCAGTCCGGGTACGGTGCGTGTGTGAGCTGGGGGAGAGGTTCAGGCCCCGATTGGAAGGCCGCGATCATCTGGGCTTGGATCGGCAGCCTCATCGTCGCCGCGAGCTCGTTCGTTGGCGCGATGTATCTGCGCCACGATTGGCATGCCGGAACCGTGGGAGTCGCCATCACGGCGGTCGCGTTCATCGGTGGTGGCGGTTATATGGCACGAGCTAGCCAATTGGCCGAACGTTCGCGGCAAAATCGGCGAGCATGACTATGCCCAGTGATGGTCGGAAAGCGCGCAGTCCGCACCGTCGCTGCCAGCCGCCCGGGCACGGACGTGTCGGGGGTTCCGATAGTCGGAGGAAGCGTGTCCACGACGTTGCGCGGATTCGTCGGGGCCGGCGTCGGGCACGGCTGGTACGTCGTTGCAGACGTTGAGCCCGATGTGAACCAAGCCACGGCTTCCTGGGAATGGTTCGCCGGCGAGAACTAGCGGTGCCGGCAGGGATGGCCGAGGCTGATCGACAGCAGCGAGCCTGACCGCTCTCCTCCATCGATGTGTGATCAGAGGCGACAATTCCGGCGGTGATCCTGCGCCATCGACAACCGGAAGGTGCACCAAACCAATAGCGATGCTCCAATACTCGTCGTGGAGCCACTACGCCCGTTGTCCGACGTCCTTGCCGAGGCAGACGAACACCTCGCCGCGGGGGAGTCGGCCGCTGCTCGCGTTTGGCCCACCGGCTTCCCGGTGTTGGACGCGGCGTTGGGTGGCGGCCTGCGTTCGGGTGAGTTGACCTTGTTGGGCGGGCCGCAGGGATCGGGCAAGACGTCCTTCGTGCTCCAGGCGATGCACAACACCCTCGCCCGCGGTGGGTCGGCAGTCTACTTCTCGTTCGAGCACACGTCGCAGACGCTGCTGCAGCGCTTCATCTCGCTCGAGGTGGCGCATTCAGACGGACCTGTCGACCTACCGCTGCGGATAGTCCGAGCCGCTATGGAAGCGAGCGATGGACAGGCCGGCTCGTTGGCCGACCGGCTCGCGGCCATCGGGGCCGGTGACGCGGTCCGGCGGGTGGCCGAGTTCGGGCAACGCATGATGCTGCATCGCTCGACGGGTGCCACGACCGACTTGCCCGAGATCACCTCGGTCGCGCTGGAAGTCGCCAAGCGGACCGGGCAGACCCCGATCGTCGTTGTCGACTACCTGCAGAAGGTCGCTCCCAAGGATCCGACACGCGCCCTGACCGAGGACGAGCACGTGGCGGAAGTCGTAGAAGGCCTCAAGGACCTCGCCATCGAGCACGACCTACCGGTGCTCGCGATCGTCGCCGCGGACAAGGAGGCGCTGGTCAGTGGCAAGCGGCTGCGCATCCATGACCTGCGCGGCTCGTCCGCGCTCGCCTACGAGCCGGACGTCGTGCTGATCATGAACGACAAGTACGACGTGGTCGCGCGCCATCACCTCATGTACAACACGGTCAACGCCGAGCGGTTCCACGACTGGTCGGTCATCACGATCGAGAAGAACCGCTCCGGGCGCGACCGCGTCGACATCGAGTTCATGAAGCGGTTCGAGCACGGCGTTTTCGACCGATCCGGCAGGCGGGTCGCCGAACAACTCATCGACGAGCGGACGTTCTCCGAGTAGCTACCGCCAGGGTGCGAGCTCGGGCGCGGCCGAGAGCGCGTCGCGAGCTGCGGCGGAACGCCCGCTCAGCCACGCGAGGACGGCCCAGTCAGGACCGCGCACGAGGACGGGCTCGCCCGAGCCGACCGTCCACGACCTGCCGACGAGATCGGGCGAGACCGAACCCTCGGCCGCGACCTCGACGTGCACCGCACCGTCGATGCGTGACTCGAGCGATGGTGCGGCCTCCTCGAACGCGGTGGCCACGAAGAGCGTTCGCCAACGATCGGGCGTGTAGTCCGACGCCAGGTCGACGCGGTGGATCTCGACCTCGCGCCAGCGACGCCACACCCAGGTCTCAGCCGGGTCCTCGTGCTCGGTCGGCAGCGCCCACCCGCCGGCGTCCGCGACGGCGCCGAACACCCGGTCCAGCCGGTCCGCGGAGTCGCGCACGTCGGAAACCAGCGCGGCGAACGGCCGGGCAGCTCCCGCCTCGATGTCGGCGTTGCGTCCGTCCGGGCCGCCGGGGTAGCGCGGGACGACCTCGCCGCGCAGTGCACCCGCAAGCGTGTCGGCGATGCCGTCCGCGTTGCGCGCGATGTGCGTCAGGACGTGTCCGCGGGTCCACCCCGGCAGCAACGACGGCGCGGCGACATCCGCGTCGGACCATTGCAGATCGACCAGGCCCTTGACGAGGTCGGCAGTCGAGGAGCGAAGCGCGTGCAACTGCGCGGTGGGCTCGGACATGCCCTGATCGTTGCAAACTACTTACGGCCGACGAGATCCAGGTAGAGGTCGGCCAGCGGATTCGCGGCGAAGATCGCGATCACCGTGGCAAGGATCATGTACGGGCCGAATGGGATCTCGGACTTCCGCGTCCCGCGCCGGGCTGCCATCAGCGCGATGCCACCGAGCGCACCGAGCAGGAAGCCGCCGAACGCACCTACGGCGAATGCCTTCCACGACAGGTAGGCGAGCACGCCGCCGAGGATGAGGGCGAGCTTGACGTCGCCGAACCCCATGCCGGCCGGGTAGGCGAACGCGAGCACGAAGTAGAACATGTACAGGCCTGCGCCGCCGATGCCCGCGTGGGCGAGCGCATGCCAATCGCCGGTGGCCGCACTCGCAATAGCCAGCAGCGCCGCGACGACGATGTAGGACGGAAAGATGATCTTGTTGGGCAGCCGCTTGTGGTCGATGTCGATCATCGTGAGCGCCACGCCGATGGCGGCGAAGTACAGATACGCGGGCAGCGCCTCGCCGAGGTGGAGGTGCAGCATGCGCCACGTGATCGCGGCGAACAGCAACCCCGTTGCCAGCTCGACGAGCGGATAGCGCGGACTGATCCGTGCCTGGCAGTCGTGACACTTGCCTCGCAGGACGAGCCAACCCACGACGGGCAGATTGTGTTGGGCGCGGATCGCTGCACCGCACGACGGGCACCGCGACGGCGGCCGGACGACGGACTCGGTCGCCGGCACGCGGTAGATCACCACGTTGAGGAACGATCCGATCGCCAGGCCGAACAGCCCAGCAAGGACTGCCCAGACGGCGTTCGGGATCACCGGGCAATTCTGCCGTGAAACGAGGATCGAACCGGTCAGCTGGCCCGAAGCGCGGTGCGCTGTGTCAATTGAGACTCCAGAGCGGCGAGCTCGGCGTCGCATGTCGTGCGCGGTGCGCCGTAGCAGCGGATCGACTCGCCCCGCGTGGTGACAAGGTGCAACTCCCAGCCCGCGAGGTTCGGGCCCATCGGCCAGGCCAGACCGCCGCCGCGACCCGCCTTGCCGAAGTCGAGCAGAAGCCGCCCGCCCGACCAGGCACGCACCATGGCCACGTCCGCGACGCCGATGCGGACGGGCTGGCCCTTCGGCAGGACGGAGACTTCGAGCGCGAGTGCCGGTTCGTTGTCAGGCGCAAGACGCACCGTTGCCCGCGTCGGCGTGGCAAGCGGCTGGCCCACCCGCCCGATCCGAGCGAGGACGGGTGCGGCCGGGGTCAGTGCCGCAGGCACCGCTGGCTTCGTGGCCCGGTGCGGGCGCGGGACCCGGCGGGCGAGATCGGCGGCGAGCCCGACGAGTACGAGGCTGGTCAGCAGGTACGGCAGCATCGCGGCGCTCCTAGAACGCTGTGGCCAATCCCCGCTCACCGCATGTCTACTCTTAACACAAACCTTACGTCAACTGATCGGCCTTGTCGGTCGTTCGGCCGACGCTGATCCGTCCGTTTGAGTGCTCCTGGCTCACGGAGCATGCTGACACGCTGGTCCGGTCCCTCTCGACCCGACAGCTGCGAGACCGATGCGCATCGATATGGCGGACGTGCGGGTCCGGACTCGCACGCGTCGAGCGGACCCCGCCGCTGCTGCGCGCCCGCGCGACCGCGTTGCCTACCTGGACGGCATTCGTGGCATCGCGGTGCTGCTGGTCCTGATGTATCACGCCTGGGCATTTCATCTGCCGGTGCCACTGCGGTTCGGTGGCGGGTACATCGGCGTGGACGTGTTCTTCGTGCTCAGCGGCTATGTCATCACGTCGGTGCTCATCCACCGCGACCGCGATCGTCCGACGCTGCAGCGCTACACCCGTTTCATCGGCGCGCGCTTCCATCGGCTGTATCCGGCGCTGGTCGCGATGCTGGTCGCGGTCGTGGTTGTCGTCTGGGCCGGCTGGCGACCTGACGCCGACCAGAGCCCGGGTCATGTGACGGCCTGGGCCGGCATCGCGGTCGTTCAGCTGACGTCGTTCGTTCTCGCCGCCCATACCGGCACGCCGAACCTGGTGGGACCTACCTGGACCCTGTCGATCGAGTGGACGTTCTACGCGCTGTGGCCGTTCGCGCTGTGGCTGTGCCTGCGCGCCCGTCGGCCCTGGTTGCCGGTCGGTGGACTAGCTGTAGCCGTCTACGCCATCTCGTTCCTCATCCCGGCGCACGTGTGGTGGGTCCTGCCGCCCGGACGCATCGCGCAGATCCTTGTCGGCGCGACGTTCGCGGTATGGATGGCCGGTCCGGGCGCGTCGGCCGCGATGAGCCTTGCTGCGCGGCGCGGTGCCGCCGTGCTCGGGTTCGCCGGTCTGGCTTTCATTCTGATGTGGTCGTTGCGCGTCACGTACGGGCCGGCGTACTACACCTACCGCCAGACCGGCGCACCGCTCGTCACGCTGAGCGCGGTCGCGATGCTTCGCGGCGGTGTCAGGTCGACGCTGGTGTCCCGCGCATTGGCCTGGCGCCCGCTGGCCGCCGTTGGGCGGGCCAGCTACAGCCTGTATCTCATCCAGTACCCGTGGATGTACGCGTTCGGCGGCCTCTCCGGCGCGACTCGATCGTGGGGGAACTTCGCGCTCGCCATGACCGGGGTCGCTGTATCGACCTATGTGTCGTACCGGTTCTTCGAGCGGCCGTACCTGCGCCGCAGCAGCCAGAGCCGCGCCATTCCGAAGCCGGCGGCAGCGTGATGACCGCGATCAGCACCACCGACGTCGCGGCGGATACGCAGGCGAGCCCGCGCGCCCTGCCACGGCCGCTGCGCTGGGTCGCCGAGAACCGCGGCGCCGCGGTGATCACGCTGCTCTGCTTCGTCGTCTACCTGGTGTTCTCCCTGAGCGAGTACGCGCAGTACCTGAGTAACGGGTTCGACCTCGGCATCTTCGACCAGGCCGTGCGCGCGTACTCGCACTTCCAGGCGCCGATCTCGGCGGTCAAGGCACCGGGCTACGACGTGATGGGCGACCACTTCAGCCCGATCATCGCGCTCTTCGCTCCGCTGTACTGGATCTGGTCGAACCCGTGCATGCTGCTGATCGCCCAAGCGGTGCTCGTGGCGGCATCCGTCCCCATCGTGCATCGCATCGCCGCGCGCCGGTTGCCGGGCGACATCGCACTGCTGATCACACTCGCCTACGGCGTCGGCTGGCCCATTCAGTCGATGGTCAACTTCGATGTCCACGAGATCGCTTTCGCGGTGCCGATGCTCGCCGCAGCCCTGGACGCGATGGAGCGGCGCGACGCGCGGCGAATCCTGCTGTGGAGCCTTCCGCTGCTTCTCGTGAAGGAGGACCTCGCGCTCGTTGTCATGGCGATCGGCGTCGTGGTGGCGGTGCGCGGCCACGACGGCAACGAACGGTTGTGGCAGCGGTTGCGACACCCGCAGGTGCACGCCATCGGCCTGGTGCTCGCCGGCCTGGGCGGCTACCTGCTCACGACGAAGCTCATCATTCCGGCGCTTGCCCCGACGGGTGGATTCTCCTATTGGCAGTTCGATGCGATCGGCAAGGACTTCCCCGACGCGCTGTCGAACATCGTCACCAGGCCGTGGCACGCGGTGGAGGTCTTCTTCCGGCCGAAGGCGAAGACGCTGACCCTGGTCATGCTGTTCCTGCCGCTGGCCGCGCTGCCGTTGCGCTCGCCGTACATCCTGGTCACGGTGCCACTGTTCGCGGAGCGCTTCTTCAACGACCGCCAACAACTGTGGGTGCCGCAGTTCCACTACAGCGCGCTGCCGTGGGTCGTGCTGATCGTCGCCTACATCGACGTGACGTCCCGACTCGGTGTGTTTACCGGCCGGCCCGCGATCAGGCGCCTGGCGATGACCTGTCTCGTGCTCTTCGAGGTGTTCGCGATCTGGGCCGCCATCGCGATCGAGAACTCGTCCTCGACCGGCCACGGGATCGTGCAGCGGTTGCGGCACTGGAACAACGCGACCGTCCAACACAGCCGGTCCGCAGTCGACTCGATCCCGTCGCACACGTGCGTCGAGGCCGACAACACGCTCGTCCCGCATCTGACCCCGCGCAACTACGTAACGATGCCCGGCGCGCCGCGGATTCATCCCGACTTCGTCATCCTCGACCTGTCGCACAAGATCGTGGGGCCGTCGCAAATCGGCAAGCCTGGTGCGGACGGGCCGCGGACCCGGGTCCTCGACCGCCGGCTGCGCGCGGAGGGTTACCGCGTCGTCCACCGCTTCGGGACGATCCAGGTCTACCGGAGCCCCGACTACGCGGGCCCGACTTCGGTGTGCGGCCCGCGTGGTGCCGGGACGCTCGCCCGTCCCTGAGCGCCGTTCGCGCGAAGACGTGGAATCGCGGCCAGCACGACCGGTACGGCCGCGTTGTGGATGACCGGAGCCGCCAGCAGCATCGCGACGGGCAGGAGCCACCTCCGGTTCGTCCGCGCCGCATACACCGTGAGCGCGACGGCGAGGACGGCGCGGAACGGGAAGTACAACGTGCCCTTGCCGTGATGATGGAAGAGGAAGCGGATCCAGTCGACCCACAACGACGGGCCGAACGCCAAGGACACGGCGACGATGGCCAGCGTCGTGGCCGTCGCAATCAGAAGTCGGCGCCACTCACGGTTGACGAGGAACCACACCGGGCCGAGGCCGGGGGCGAGCTTGGTCAGCAACGGGAACGCCCACGCCTGCGCGCGGGTGAACCCGAGCACCGCGGCCACCGCGAGGAACGCGTTGATGTCGCCGAGCACGAGCTCGGCGGTGCACAGCATCAGTACCGGCACACCGAGCTTCCAACCGAGCGGCGCGACGAGCCACACGAGCGCGACGAGCTCCAGCCCCATCCAAATCCCGAGGAAAGCGTGGAACGGCAGGATCGCAATGGGCCAGATGACTTGTGCGAATGCCGGCGAGTACAGGTAGGCGTCCCGCTCGGTCGGGGCGTTGATGTAGAGCGTGCCGCGGTGCGCGGTGAGCCAATAGGCGTGGGCGTCGCCCCCGAACGCGTCGTGTGTGACGTAGAAGCGCGCGACGAAGAACATGACGTACCCGACGGCAAGCCACATCGGCAAAAGTGCGGGCAGCGACAGATCCCGAAGCCGGACCCGTTCGGCGCCCGCTCGGGGCTTCTCGGTCGGGTCCGCCGCCGTGTCCGGTGCGCGGCGATTTGTCCTCGTCGCGTCGAACATCCTGGCCCTTTCCGCGGCTGGCTTCCGGCTGGTTCCGGGAAACGGTAGCCCGGTGTGCCTGCCTTCGCCCCACCTCGGGGTTGATTAGAGACCTTCGCCTGGCTGTGTCGGCCGAATGACCGACACGTCAGCCGTCCGGTCGCCGCGTTGGAGCCCTTCGACCGCTGCGCCGGTTGCCTCGCGGCAGCGACGATGCACAACAGCAGGGGACTTCGCTGACCCCTGAATCCACCGGGGGGTCCGGTGGGACTCGAAAGGGGTCCGCATGGACAGCATCTTGAACCTGATCGTGGCTGTGCACACGCGCGTCACCGAGCTCGTGGAGAAGGAGCGCGGCGCGACCGCGACGGAGTACGCCCTGCTGGTGGCGTTCATCGCCCTGGCGATCATCGTCGGTGTCACGTTGTTCGGCAATGCGCTGAACACCTTCTTCAGCAACCTCGCCACGCGCGTCGGTCTGTTCTAAGCCAACGCGACCGGAATCGAGGAGATCACGTATGCAGCAGATCCTGAAACTGATTGTCGCGGTCCACATGCGGGCCCTCGCGATCAAGGACCGGGACAGGGGGGCCACCGCGACCGAGTACGCACTTCTCGTTGCGTTCATCGCGCTGGCCATCGTGATCGGGGTTACCGCGTTCGGCAGCGCGCTGAACACGTTCTTCACCAACCTCGGAACGCGCGTCGGGCTGCTCTGACCGGCACGTCGTCATCACGTAGGACTACAGGAGGTCCTCCCATGCACAAGATTCTCAACCTCATCGTCGCGATGCACGCTCGCGTCGACGAGATCAGGGACCGCGGTGCGACGGCGACGGAGTACGCGTTGCTCGTCGCCTTCATCGCGCTCGCCATCATCGTCGGGGTCACCTTGTTCGGCACCGCGCTGAACAACTTCTTCAGTGATCTCGCCGGCCGCGTCGGTCTGTTCTAGACCGCACTACATATCTGGGGGGCACCTCATGCACAACCTGATGAAGATGATCGTCGCGTTCTACAACCGGGCCGCGGAGATCGGCAATCGCGAGCGTGGCGCCACGGCAACGGAGTACGCGTTGCTCGTTGCGTTCATCGCGCTGGCCATCGTGATCGGGGTGACTGCCTTCGGCAGCGCGCTGAACACCTTCTTCACCAACCTCGGCACAAGAGTCGGCTTGCTCTGAGGCCATAGAGGACACCAAGCCACCGGACTCGATCCGGCCGCCGCGTTTCTTCGACGGCGGCCGGGTCAGTCCATCGACGGAGGAGAGAACGTGAAGGCGCGATTCGGGCGGGTGCGACGCGACGACGATCGCGGCGCCGTTGCCGTCGAGTTCGGCCTCATCGTCATCTTCGGCATCTTCCCGCTGTTGCTCGGACTCCTCGAGTTCGTGAACGCCCTGCAGGCGAAGGTCACGTTGAATCAGGCGGCCCGAGCGGGAGCACGGCTCGCCTCGATCTGTCGGGCGGCGTGCAGTCCAAGCGTCGTCTCCAGCACGATCAGCGCCGCCGCTGGGATCAATCCCGCGGATATTCAGTCGGTCACGGTGCAGTACTGCGTCAACGGTGGATCATGCTCGGGCAGTGCAGGAAGTCCTGCATACTGCCCGGCCAGCGCTACGCAGGCGACGGGAAGCGCGGTCGTGCAGATCTCCTACACCGACCGGCTCACGTTTGTGTTCCTGCCGGCCGGTAGCGCACCAGCCCTCACCCTGACTGGAAAGGCGAGTACGCCATGCGGTGGGTGATTTTCCGGCGCGTTCGAAATCGCCGCGGCTCTGAGCGCGGCGCAGCTGCGGCGCTGATGGCGATCCTGCTTGCTGGCGGGCTGTTGACCTTCGGTGCCGTCGCGCTCAACGTCGGGAACTGGTACTCGGAGAAGGGCCAGACTCAGAACGGCGCCGACGGCGCAGTTCTTGCCATCGCCCAGGCGTGCGCGGCCAACAGCGCCGACACGACCACCTGCAACAGCAGCCTGAGCAATCCAGCTGCGGTCAAGTACGGAACCGAGAACGCAAACGACGGCGCCTCCGCGGTTTCCATGATCTGCGGTAACGCTCCGAACGCGAGCGGTACGAACCGACTGACGCCGTGCTCAGGTAGCAACCCGTGCCCTGGCTGTCCAGGCGGAGTGGCCAATCTCTGCCCACCGGGCACCGGCACCTACGTCGACGTGCAGATTGCCAAGGGTGGTGGCCAGGCACTGCTGGGTGGCGTATTGCCTAGCGGGCAGGACAAGACGATCGGCAGCTGCGCCCAAGCCAACATCGATGCTGCGGGAGGCGGCCAGGGCTTGGCCATCACATTCTCGCTATGTAGCTGGAAGGCGGCGACCTCCGACGGTACGGCGTTCGGTCCTCAGCCGCCGTACACGACCTGGCCACCTGCGGGAGTCGCCGGCTACACCGGCAACCCGCCTGCTCCTGGCGCGCCCGGAGGAGAGCAGGTGCTGCTGACGCACGGGTCCGGCAACGACTGCGCCGGCAACGCGGGTTCGGGATGGCAACTGCCAGGTGGCTTCGGATTCCTCAACTCCGACGGAACTGGGACCTGCAGCGCGACCGTGAACGTCGACAACACCTACGCGGACAACACCGGCAACAACATCAGCGATGAATGCTCGACCGTTCTTGACGCAGACCGCACGAACCACACCGTCATCTACTTGCCCATCTACGACGGCGTGCAAGGTAGCGGCAGCAACGGCATCTATCACCTAGCAGGATTCGCCGCGTTCGTCGTCACCGGTGGCTTCTACAACGGACAACATGGTGGCTTCAAGGTCGCGTCGAACATCACCGGAAACAGCTATTGCCATGGCAGCGATCGATGCCTGTACGGATTCTTCACTCAAGGTCTCGTGCCAGCCGGAACCGGCGGCGGCAGCGTCCCGGGTGCAAACGCCGTCTCCTTGAGCGGCTGACGAAGGAATAGGAAGAATGAATCGTCGTATCTTGCTGGTCATCCTTGCTGTGGGGTTGGCCTTGGGCGGCACGCTCGCCGTGTACGCATACGCACATAACGCCGACCAGCGCGCGATCGACAACACCCGTGCCGCAAAGGTGCTCATCGTCGACAAGGAGGTTCCGGCCGGCACGTCGTGGGCTGATGCGGTCAAGGGCGGGTTCTTCTCGAACGAGCGAGTCCCGGTGAACTCAGCACCCACGACCGCAGTCGCGGACACGAACGCGGCCATTCCGCTGGACGAGGTCGCAACGGCGACCATCGCGTCCGGCCAGATCGTGGTCCGGCAGATGTTCGGGTCGCACACGCCGACGACGGGCGTGCTCCCGATCCCGAAGGGTCTCATCGCCATTTCGGTGTCGGCGCCGAAGAACGCGGATGTCGCCGGCTTCGTGCAAGCGGGTTCCGAGGTTGCGGTGTTCCACACCTTCAAGCTCAAGAGCCCCCAGCTCGCCAAGAGCGGAGCCACCGCCGGTGACGACCTGATGGCGACGAAGCTCTTGCTTGCGCGTGTCGAGGTTCTGGCTGTGTCTCAGGACGCACCGTCCGATCTGAACGGCGGTAAGACCGACAACGGCAACAACTCGACCGACAACGTGCTCGTCACGATGGCGATGTCGCAGAAGGACGCCGAGCGGTTGATCCTCGCGCAGAACACCGGTGACCTCTACGTCGGCCTGCTCTCGCAGTCGTCGGTGACGGATGCCGATGACGGCGGCGTCTTGAACCTTGCCCTCCTGCCGCACGCCGGCCCGGTCTACCTCAAGTAGGAGACGTCGTGACAATCCTTTGTGAAGCCGATCCGGCAGGCGTGGCCGCGCTGTCGCCGGCCATCGCGTCCGAACGTGGCGTGCACGCGGTTCCTGATCTGGCCGCTGCTGCCCTGTCCATCCAGGGTGACACCGACGAGGACCTCGTCGTCGTCGGCCGTGACGCGCCGATCGACGAGGTTGTGCAGTTCACCCAGCACCTGCACGCGCAGCGGCCGGAAGTCGCCGTCATCCTGCTCCGCCGTGCCTACGAGCCGCCGGTGATCGACGCCGCGCTCGGCGCCGGTGTCCGCGAGGTCATCGGGGACAGCCCGCAGGCGCTGCACGAGGCGTACCGGCGTCTTCTGGAGGCACGGATGGCCGTGAGTGCACCTGGGTCTGCGGAACCGGCGGCTGCTCCGCCCGCCGAGCCGATCGGCGTCGCCCCAGACGCCGGGCAGGCTCCGCTTGCCGATGAACTGTTCGCCACCGCCCCGGACGCGCCGATGCCGGCGTACGAGGGCAGCGTGCCTGATCCGGCACCGCCGGTCGATGAGCGCCGCACCGGACAGGTCGTCACCGTGTTCGCCCCGAAGGGCGGCACCGGCAAGACGACGATCTCCACGAACCTGTCCGCCGCGCTTTACGGCGACGGCGCCCATCGCGTCTGCCTCGTCGACCTCGACCTCGAGTTCGGCGACGTGGCGATCTCGCTCGGCCTGACGCCGGTGAACACGCTCGTCGACGCCGTGACGACCGAGGTGCACGGCGACGTGAGCGACGCCTTGCGGTCGCTCACTACCGAGTACCGGCCGGGCTTCGACTGCATCCTCGCGCCGATCGAGCCCGGCGACGCCGAGAAGATCCCGACGGCGCTGGTGACCGACCTGCTCGCCGCGCTCCGCGAGCACTACGAGTACGTCGTCGTGGATACCCCGTCGCAGCTCTCCGAGAAGGTACTGGCTGCCCTGGACGTGTCCGACCACTTCGTTCTGCTCGCAAACCCAGAGCTGCCGTCGCTGAAGAACCTGCGGCTGACGCTCGACATGCTCGACCTGCTCGGCTACCCCCGCACCGCCCGCGCGATCGTGTTCAACCGCGCGGACGAGGCCTCCGGACTCTCCACTGCAGACGTCGAGGAAGCGCTGAAGAGCCCGGTCAACGCACTCGTACCCGCCAGCCGCGACGTGCCCTGGTCGATCAACCACGGGACACCGATCGTCACGGCGAAGCCGGATCACGATGTGAGCGTCGCGATCAAGAAGCTCGCGAACACCAGCATCGTCGGAGTCGTGGCTCGTGAGAGCCGCAAGCGTCGCGGGCTGCGTGGCATGTTCAAGGGGCGGGCTGCATGAACCTCGCAGAACGCCTGGCGCAAGCCAGGCAGCAGGCTGACGGGGCACATGCCGCTCCCGACGGCGATCCGACGCCGGACACCCCGCCGGCGCCGGCGCGGCTGACGTCCGTCCCCGCGCAGGCTGCCGGCGGCGCGCCCGTCGAGGCCGCGTCGGCGGATGATCCCGCGCCCGCGATCCCCACGCTCGACCCAACACTGCCGTCGCGTCGAACGCGCTATGTCGATCCCTACGCCGGTATCAAGCGCAGTGTCCACAACGCCCTGCTGGAGACCCTCGGGCCCAGCCTGTACGACGCGCGGATGGACGAGAAGGAACTCGAGCAGCGGGTGCGCCAGACGCTGCTCACCGTCGTCGCGGCCGAGGAGACGTTGCTCAGCAACGCCGACCGCACCCGCATCACGAACGAGGTCGCCGACGAGATCCTCGGGTACGGACCACTCGAGCCGTTCCTGCGCGACCGCGATGTCACCGAGGTCATGGTGAACGGCGCCACGCAGATCTACGTGGAGCGCGGCGGCCGGCTGCACCACGTCGACGCGGCGTTCTCCGACGAGCACCACCTGCGACGCACCATCGACAAGATCGTCGGTCAGGTCGGCCGGCGTGTCGACGAATCCAGCCCGATGGTCGACGCCCGCCTCCCCGACGGCTCCCGCATCAACGCGGTGATCAACCCGATCGCACTCGACGGGGCCATGCTCACGATCCGGAAGTTCGCGACCGACCCGTTCACCGTGTACGACCTGATCAACTTCGACACAATGAGCTACGCGGTCGCCGGACTGCTCTCCGCCTGCGTTGCCGGGCGGATGAACGTCCTCATCAGCGGCGGCACCGGATCGGGCAAGACGACGACCCTGAACGTGGTGTCGTCGTTCATCCCTGACGACGAGCGCATCGTCACCATCGAGGACGCGGCCGAGCTCCAGCTCCACCAGGAGCACGTCGTTCGTCTCGAATCGCGGCCGAGCAACATCGAGGGCCGCGGAGAGGTCACTGCGAGAGACCTCGTGCGCAACGCGCTGCGCATGCGTCCCGACCGCATCATCGTCGGTGAGGTTCGTGACGGCGCGGCGCTCGACATGTTGCAGGCGATGAACACCGGCCATGACGGCAGCCTCACCACGTTGCACGCCAATTCGCCGCGCGACGCGCTCTCCCGTCTCGAGACCATGGTGCTGATGGCCGGCATCGACCTGCCGACCCGGGCGATCCGTGAGCAGGCAGCCTCGGCGCTGGATCTGATCATTCATCAGGCGCGGCTGCGGGACGGCACTCGGCGCATCACCCACATCACCGAGGTGACGGGCATGGAGAGTGACGTGATCACTCTGCAGGATCTGTTCACCTTCGACTTCCACGCTGGTGTCGACCAGGCCGGCCGCTACCTCGGGCACCTTCGCTCGACCGGCATCCGTCCGTCGTTCCTGCAACGTCTCGCTGACCAGGGCATCGGGCTACCTCCGGGTCTGTTCGCCGAATGGCAGTGATGATGCGTTTTCGACGGTTCGCCACACTCACCGGCCTCGCTGCGGTCACTCTCGCCGCGTGGCCGCTGGCTGCCGCGTCCGGCGCACCGGTGACGCCGGACGGCCGCATCCAGAGCGTGACGAGTTCGACCGGCGTGGTCCAGTTCGTGGTCTCGGTCGGCAACCTGCCCGAGGGCACCACTCTGGACCCGAAGTCGATCGTCGTGACCGCCGACGGGAAGGCCCTCGCAGCACGCGCCGCGACAGCCGAGACGGCAGTCGATCACGGCCAGACGCCGCTGCGCGAGGTGATCTTCCTCCTCGACGAGAGCGGTTCGATGGAGGGCACCGGTATCGCCAATGCGCGGTCCGCCGCCTTGTCCTATGCCGCGCAGCTGCCCAGCGATGTGCGCGTCGGGCTGATCGCCTTCAACGAGAAGACGCACACGCTGGTCCGCCCGACGACCGACCGCAAGGCGCTCGATGTGGCGATCTCGCACGTGACGCCGGTGGGCGGCACCGCTCTCTATGACGCCGTTGTCGCCGCGGCCGACCAGCTCAAGAGCCTGCCGGCTTCCGCGGAGCGGCGCATCGTGATCCTGAGTGACGGCCAGGACACGAACAGCACCTCGAAACTCAGTGACGCGACCGACGAGCTGCGCTCCTACAACATTCCCGCCGACGTCGTCGCGTTCCGCATCCCGTCGAGCCAGAGCACCCTCAGCAGCATCGCCCATGCGTACCACGGCCGGCTGCTGCCCGCTGCGAGCGCGAGCGAGCTCGCGCAGGCGTTCACTACCGCGGCCCAGGCGTTCCGCCAGCAGGTGCTGGTGACGGTCCAGGTGCCCTCCGACCTGGCGTTCAAAGAGGCCACCGTGCAGGCGGCGATCAACGCGGGCGGCAGCAGCGTCACGGCGACGAAGAGGATCACGATGCCGGCGGTCGCCGGCGTAACGACGCCTGACTCGTCGTTGCAGATCACGTCGCCGCACGGCGCGGTCTCGCACACCCAGCTATGGGTCACCCTCGGCATCGTGTTCGGCGGCCTGCTCGTCGCCGCGCTCATCGCCCTGTTCCTGCCCGTGATCACCGCGGAGCGCAACCGCCGATTGGCGCGGCTCGCGGAGATCCACCGCTACCGCGTCGTCGGCGCGGTCGGTGTGCCGATCGACTACCCGCAGCTGCAGCCGCGCGATGAGAACAGCCCGATCGCGCAGCGCGCGCTCTCCCTCGTCGACAACGCGGTGCGCGCACGCGGCCAGCGCGAACGGCTGATCAGCCAGCTCGATCGGGCCGGTGTCCGGATGCGTCCCGAGGAGTGGGCGATCATCCAGGTCGCCGCCATCGTCGTCGGCGCGGCGTTGATCGCCGTCATCGTCCGGTCCCCGATCGGCCTGCCGTTCGGCGGGCTCATCGGGTATCTGCTGTGCCGGTACTTCCTCCAGTTCAAGACCACCCGGCGGCTGCGTGCGTTCGAGGATCAGCTGCCGGACACGCTGCAACTGCTCGCCGGGTCCTTGCGCTCCGGCTTCTCCCTGAACCAGGCGATCTCCGGTGCGGTGCGCGAGGGGACGGAGCCGACCGCGGGCGAGTTCGCCCGCGCGTTGACCGAAGTACGCATCGGCGCCGAACTGGAGGACGCGCTCGACAATGTTGCCGAGCGCATGCGCTGTGAGGACCTGCGCCTTGTCGTGATGGCGATGCGCATCGCGCGCGAGGTGGGCGGCAACCTGGCCGAGGTGCTGCAGACTACCGTCGGCACGATGCGCGAGCGGGCGCAGCTCCGTGGCACGGTCCGGGTGCTGACCGCGGAAGGCCGCATCTCGGCGAAGGTGTTGATCGGTCTGCCATTCCTTCTTGCTGCGTTCCTACTCTTCTTCAAGCGCGGATACCTGAAGCCACTCGTGACGACGGTGCCGGGAGTCGTCATGTTGATCATCGGTGTGTTATTGCTCGCCCTCGGCTCGTTCTGGCTCAACCGGCTCACCAAGATCGAGGTATGACGTGCATACGACGGTCGCACTAGTTCTGGGCAGCGGAGCCATCGGCCTGGCGATCCTCTGCCTCGGCCTGCTCGTCGCCACACCCCGCGCAGCATCGTCCCGGGCGGAAAGGGTACAGGCAGCACAACAGGTGGCCGCGGTTTACACGGCACCGAACCCGCTGGGTGCCCAAGTCGTCGACGAGCTGCCTCCGCTATACCAACGGCTGCGCAAGCTCGCGCTTCGGCTCACGCCTGCGGACTACGGTCCCCGATTGCAGCGCCGCCTCGACCTCGCCGGCAACCCTCGCGGGTACCTCCCCGACCGGGTGCTCGCCTTCAAGGGCATCGGACTCGTCCTCGGCGCCCTTGCCGGAGTGTTGATCGGTCTGCATCACGGCATCTGGCTGCTCGTCGCTCCGCTCGGCATCGCGGCCTTCGGGTTCTTCGTACCCGACGTGGTGATCCGCAACCTCGGCGAGAAGCGACAGATCGAGCTGCAGAAGGGCTTGCCCGACGCTATCGACATGATGACGGTGTGCGTCGAGGCCGGCCTCGGTTTCGACGCGGCGATGATGCGGGTGGCGCTCAACCTCGAGGGCCCGGTCGCCATGGAGTGGGCGCGGGTGCTCCAGGAGATGCAGTTCGGCATGTCGCGCACGGAGGCGTTGCGTTCACTCGTCAACCGCACGGACGTGCCCGAGCTGCGGACCTTCGTCTCCTCCCTGATCCAGTCGTCCGAACTCGGCATCTCGGTCGGCGTGGTGCTGCGGGAGCAGGCCAAGGAGATGCGCATCAGGCGACGCCAGCGAGCAGAGGAAAAGGCTCAGAAACTGCCCGTCAAGATCCTGATGCCGCTGATCTCCTGCCTGCTGCCGGCGATGTTCGTCGTCGTCCTCGGGCCGGCGATCATCAAGATCGTGCACACGCTCAAGGGCATCAATGGGTGAGCCGAGGCGGATGGCCTCAGACGGCGATCGGCGCGGAGCTGTTGTCGAAGAGGCCGAGCTCGACAGCCGTCATGAGCGCCTGCGCCCGGTTGTTCGCGCCGAGCTTCTCGTAGATCCGGGCGACGTAGGTCTTCGCCGTCGACAGGCTGACGTAGATCGTGGCAGCCACCTCGGGGACCGAGCGACCTTCGCGCAGCAACGCGAGGACCTGGCGTTCACGGGGACTCAGCGACAACCGCTCACTGACGTCGCGGCGCCGGCGCAGGGCCTGCGCGAGGCCGGCCGCGCTGAAGGACGATGCAGCGACCGCGGCATGCCGGATCGCGCCGGCGACCTCCGTCACCGAGGCCGTCTTGGACAGGTAGGCCGAGGCTCCCGTGTCGAGCGCGCGGAACAGCAGGTCGTCCGACGAGTCGGCCGTCAGGATCACGATGCCCAGATCGTCGTAGCGGTCGCGCAGCTCGCGGGCGAGGCGCCAGCCGCCGCCATCGGCGAGGGAGCAGTCAATGAGGACGACGTCCGGACCGAGGTTCGAGACGTTGCGCAGCGTGGCATCGGCGGTGTCGACCTCGGCCACAGACTCCAGGTCGGGCGCGTCCTCGGTGATCCGGCGCAGCGCCCAGGCCAGCAGCGGATGCCCGCTGGCGATGATCACCCGAACGGCGCGGTCGACACTGTCGAGCCGCCTCGCGTTCGAGGCCGTGAGGTCCTGACTCACGAATTCCCCCTTAGACAAACAGTGCCGACACCCCGTGTCCGCAACTGTTTCAACGACGTCAGTATTTAGTCGGTACGGCCAAAGTCAAGACGGTCGACTTCTGTGGAAAGACGGGAAGAACCGCCTCTTCGCCTAAAGACCGTTTCGCCGGGACCAAAGCCTCCGCCGCCGCGGATGTCTGCTTTACCGCGCTTTGCCGATTGTGCGCACGGGAGACATTGCACAATTCGGACGTCGTGACCCGTGTCCACCGTCCGGACGACAACGCGCGTCCACCGATCGCCCACGCGACGGGGCCCAGGCGGTGGTGCTCGTCACTCAGCCGGGCCTAGGAAAAAGGGGTCGAAGGTCCCGTTCGAACCGGCGCCATTACGACACCCGGACGAAGATCAATGTGCTGTCAATGATGCATAACGATGATCATGAAATCGCGTAATGATGATCATGAAACGCGATCGTCAGCGCGACGACCAATAGCGATCTCCGGCGCGCCAGCTGAGCACGACAGCGCCAAAGATCAGCACTGCGATGCCGATCAATTGCAGCGATGCCACGACGGTGGTCATGGGGACCTCCTCGTTCGGGCCCCGCCGATTGTCATCCTTGCCTAACAGAAAACTAACGTCAAGGATGCCAGGCGCCGAGCCGACTCATGCCAGTTTGTACCCGGTTGTGGGGACTTCCAAGCTCTTAAGTCCTAAACGGGTACGACATCCGGATGGTTCGCCACAGGTCGTGAACTGCGCTGGTTCCGCAGGCCGTCGACGGTGAGCACGATGAGCGCGAGCCAGACGAGGCAGAACCCGACGAGTTCGGCGGCGGGGAGCGACTCGTGCCGGATGCCGACGCCGACGCCGAACTGCAGCACCGGCGCGAGGTACTGCAGCAGGCCGAGGATGCTCAGGGGCAGCCGGCGGGTGCTGGCCGCGAAGAACAGCAACGGGACGACGGTGACCGCGCCGAGGGTGACGATCAGCAGCGAGGTCGACCAACGCGTCCCGAACACCAGATCGCCCTGCCCGCCGATCACCGCGATGGCGATGAGCGCGGGGATGAACTGCACGCCGGTCTCGACGGCCAGCGAGTCGACCGCGCCGACGTCCGCGCGCTTCTTGCAGAAGCCGTACATGCCGAACGAGAACGCGAGCACGAGCGCGATCCACGGCGGCCGGCCGTAGTCGATCGCGATGACGAGCACGGCGATCGCGCCGATCGCGACCGCGGCCCATTGCGCGCGGCGCAGCCGCTCGCCGAGCACGATCACGCCGAGCGCGATGGTGAACAGCGGATTGATGAAGTAGCCCAGGCTCGTCTCGATGACGTGCCCGGTGTTGACGCCATAGATGTAGGTGCCCCAGTTGAACGCGACGAAGCATCCCGCCGCGGCGAGCAGGCCCAGCTGCCGCCGGTCGTGCAAGACCGCACGCACCCCCGCGAAGCCGTTGCCCAGCCGCAGCACGACGAGCATCAGCAGCAGCGACCAGGCCATCCGCATGGCGAGGATCTCGATCGTCCCGGCCGGCTTCATCAGCGGGAAGTACAGCGGGAAGACGCCCCAGAGCAGGTAGGCCGCGGTGCCGTAGACGAGGCCCTTGCGCTCCTCGTCCGCGTGGGCCATCACCACTCCAGGCTACGGAGCGGGGACGTCCGCTTTACCAGGCCACTGCCCGGCGAATGGCCTTCACCGCCGGGCGGCGACGTCGGCTGCGGTCGGACGGGTGGCGCGGTCGTCGATCTCCATCCAGATGTCGGGCACGCGCAGCGAGGTGAAGCCGACCCGCTCGTACACGCCGTGCGCGTCGCGGGTGCCGAGCGCGAAGCGCTGCACGCCCCGCGATCGCAGTTCCCGCACCATCTCCCCGACCACCCAGGTGCCGATGCCACGCCCGCGCCACTCCGCGTCGACGACGACGTCACCGATCCACGCGAAGCTCGCGTAGTCGGTAGTGGCCCGGGTGAGCGCAACCTGCTCGCCCGAGGGCGCATACACGCCCATCGAGTACGAGTGGGCGATCGAACGCTCGATCGTCTCGCGGTCGCGGTCGTTCGCCCAGTACGACTCGGACAGCCATGCCTGGATGCGGTCGATGTCCAGCCGCGACACGTCGTCCGAGAGGACGAGGCCGTCCGCGCGCGTCAGTTCCACCATTCGAGGCTACGAAGCGAGGCTTCGGGATTATCCGGCCACCGGTCGGTCTGTGGCCCGGCCCTCAGCCGCCGAAGTGCTGCACGAAGTTGATGATGTTGCGCACGTCGTCGCCCTGCAGCCTGTCGAGGAAGCTGGTCGTCCCGCCGAAGATCGTGCGCAACGGGTTGACGTACCACTCGCCGTGCGCCTTCGTCGTGACAATGCCGCCGCCCACGACGTTCGTGTTGCCGACGAGATCGTGCAGCGTGCGCCCCTCGGCGGCGGTCAGCGGCCGGCCGAGCGCGGTGCGCGCAGCGGCGCGGATCTCCTTCACGACGTCCGCGGTGCAGAACTGCTTCGTCCCACCGGGACCGGACAGCTGGACGCAGTCACCGTTGATCGTCAGCCGCACGTCACCGCCCGACCCGCTCAGGACCAGGCTGGTGAGACTGACGAGCATGCTGTCGCCCGGCCCGGGCCTGCTGTCCAGGTCGAGCTCGCCCAGCGTGAACGGGGCTCGATAGCTGTCGACGGATTGCGTGATCATGCCGCCGTAGTCGTGCATCACCGCCAGCTCGTCCGGCGCGAGCACCTGGATCGCCTCCGGCACGTTGCCGGCGATCAGCGCACGCACCATCGTCCGCACCGCGTCCTCGGGCGAGCTCGCGCCCACGGCCGGCACGGCGTCGCTGGCGGACGGCGGTGGCAGGTGCGCCTGAGTCGCGGCGGTGTCGGCGATCGTGTAGAGCACGCTCGGATACCAGTGCCCGCCGACCTTCTCGGTGGCGATCCGGATCGGGTGGCCCAGCTGCTTGACCCCGTCCGCGATGTCGACGGTTTGGGTGCTCGAACCGGCGGGCAGGCCGTGCGGGAATGCCTGTTGCACGAACTCGCGGGCCAGCGGCAACCGGCTCGCGGTGCCGGAGGCGTGCACCGTACCTCCGGTGAGCTGCACGATCTGGACGTGGTCGTTGATCACGACGGTCGGCCCGTACTCGAGGTTCGTGACATGCACACCGACGCCGCTCACGTGGCCAAGGTCGGCGTCGGGGCTCAGGATTTTGATCCGCTTGAGCTCGTCGAAGTCCTTGATCAGCGGGTCGGCGATCGAGGTGCGCTCGGCCGGTGCGAGCGCGTCGAGCATGCCCACCAGGTCGGAGCTGTTGATGTCGTCGACGATGGTCTGCACCGCGGCCCGTGGTGAGCCCGCGCCGCCGCCGCTGCTCGTGTCGGAGAGGGTGACGTAGGTAGCCGCACCGCCGCCGGCGAGCAGGACGCCCGCCGCGATCGGCGCCATGAGCCGGGTGCGCCGCCGGGGCGGCGTGGGCGGGACGAGCGGCACCGGCTCGGACGCGCCGTAGGCCGGCGGTTGCCAGCCGGGAGGCGGCGGCGGGAAGAACGGCGGCGGCCGCCAGCCCGGCGGGGGCCCTGGCTGCTGCCAGCCGGCCGGCATCTGGGGGTCGCCCTGGAGCGGCGGCGGTTGCCAGGGCGGCGGTTGCCAGGGCGGCGGAGTGGTCACCGGTTCTCTCCCGGTCGGTGCGGGTCAAAGATCAAACGGTGCATCGTAACTCCCGCGAGCACCGTGACAGAACCGACCAAAGTCACGATCGGACCGGCATTCGCCGGCTGCAGCACCGCGCTGTGCCCCGCGTTCAGCATCGTGACCGCGCCCGCGGCCGCGGCGACGGCGGCCAGCACCCCGATTCCGGCGGCGATGCGCCGCCAGCCGAGCACCGCGGCGGCCAGCGCGGCGGCACAGGCGAGCACGACGAACGGCCAGATCGCCAGCAGCACCGCGCCCACGCCGTGCACGCCGAGCAGCCTGCGGGCCGCGCCGTCCGCGCCGTAGCTGTTGCGGGTGTGGCTGCCCGAGTGCAGCCACGGCAGGAACGTCCCGACCACGATGCAGACCAGGCCGGCAGCGCCGACCAGCCTGTCCGCGCCGACCGCCGCCAGTGCGACCCGGCGGGCGGACACCTTCCGAAAGATCAGGCGACGGACCAGGTGTCGCCGCCGAGCAGCAGCTGCTGCAGCGCAGCGGCATCGCCGGGCGACTTCGCCGCGGCGGCGTCGAGCTGGTCGGACATCATCACGTCATAGACCGGACGCGACACGTCGCGGAACACGCCCATCGGCGCGTACCGGGCGTCGAGCGACGAGATGCGCGAGAGCGCGAACGCGTACGACGGGTCGGCGCGGTGCGCGTCGTGCACCACGATGCGCGGGTCGTCGGCGGCCACGTCGTCCTCGACCGCGAGCGACCCGTCCTCGAGCCGCACGACGGCCTTCGCGCCGTCGGCGCCGAAGCGCAGCGGCTCACCGTCGGTCAACCGGATCGTCCAGTCGTCCTTCGTCTCGTTGTCCTTGAGCACGTCGAACGCGCCGTCGTTGAAGATGTTGCAGTTCTGGTAGATCTCCACCAGCGCGGTGCCCTCGTGCTCCGCGGCCGCGCGCAGCACCGAGGTCAGGTGCTGGCGGTCCGAGTCGAGCGTGCGCGCGACGAACGTCGCCTCGGCACCGAGCGCGATCGAGACCGGGTTGAACGGGAAGTCCAGCGAGCCCATCGGCGTCGACTTGGTGATCTTGCCGACCTCGGACGTCGGCGAGTACTGCCCCTTCGTCAGGCCGTAGATCCGGTTGTTGAACAGCAGGATCTTCAGGTTGACGTTGCGGCGCAGCGCGTGGATGAGGTGGTTGCCGCCGATCGAGAGTGCGTCGCCGTCACCCGTGACGACCCACACCGACAGGTCGCGCCGTGTCGTCGACAGCCCGGTCGCGATCGCCGGCGCACGCCCGTGGATCGAGTGCATGCCGTAGGTGTTCATGTAGTACGGGAACCGCGACGAGCAACCGATGCCCGAGATGAACACGATGTTCTCGCGCGGGATGTTGAGCTCGGGCATGAAGCCCTGCACCGCGGCCAGGATCGCGTAGTCACCGCAGCCCGGGCACCACCGGACCTCCTGGTCGGTCTTGAAGTCCTTCGCCTTGAGGCCCAAGTCAGTCATGCGTGATTACTCCCTGCAGCATCTCGGCGAGCTCGTCGGCCTTGAACGGCAGGCCACGCACCTGGGTCACCGAGATCGCGTCGACCAGGTACTTCGCGCGGACGAGCGTCGCCAGCTGCCCGAGGTTCATCTCGGGGATGACGACCTTCTCGTATCGCTTGAGGATCTCGCCCAGATCGGACGGGAACGGGTTGAGGTGGCGCAGGTGCACCTGCGCGATGGACGCACCGGCCGCGCGCACCTTGCGGCACGCGGCTCCGATCGGCCCGTAGGTCGAACCCCAGCCGAGCACCAGCACCCGTGCGTCGCCGTCCGGGTCATCGACCTCCAGCGGCGCGAGCGAGCGGGCGATGCCGTCGACCTTCGCCTGCCGGGTCCGCGTCATGAAGTCGTGGTTGTCCGGGTCGTAGCTGATGTTGCCGGTGCGGTCGGCCTTCTCGATGCCGCCGATGCGGTGCTCGAGCCCCGCGGTGCCCGGGATCGCCCACGGCCGGGCCAGCGTCTCCGGGTCGCGCAGATAGGGCAGGTACTCGCCGTCGTCCCCGTTGGGCTCGGTGGCGAACTCGGTCGTGAGATCGGGCAGCTCGTCGACGGACGGGACGCGCCACGGCTCGGAGCCGTTCGCGATGTAGCCGTCCGAGAGCAGGAACACCGGCGTGCGATAGGTGACCGCGATGCGCGCCGCCTCGATCGCGGCGTCGAAGCAGTCACCCGGAGACTGCGGCGCCACGACCGGCACCGGCGCCTCGCCGTTGCGGCCGAACATGGCCTGCAGCAGGTCGGACTGCTCGGTCTTCGTCGGCAGTCCGGTGGACGGGCCGCCCCGCTGGATGTCGCAGATGATCAGCGGCAGCTCGAGCGAGACCGCCAGCCCGATCGTCTCGCCCTTGAGCGCGATGCCCGGCCCCGACGACGTCGTCACCGCGAGCGCACCACCGAACGCGGCGCCGAGCGCGGCACCGATGCCGGCGATCTCGTCCTCGGCCTGGAACGTCCGCACGCCGAACCGCTTGTGCTTGGAGAGCTCGTGCAGGATGTCGGACGCCGGCGTGATCGGGTAGGCGCCGAGGAACAGCGGCAACCCGGCCCGCTTCGACGCGGTCACCAGCCCGTACGCCAGCGCGAGGTTGCCGCTGATGTTGCGGTAGGTCCCGGTCGGCACGACCGCCGGCTTCACCTCGTACGAGACGCCGAACGCCTCGGTCGTCTCGCCGAAGTTCCAGCCCGCCTTGAACGCGACGATGTTCGCCTCGGCGATCTCGGGCTTGTTCGCGAACTTCTGCCGGACGAATTCCAGCGTGCCCTCGGTCGGGCGCGAATACATCCAGGACAGCAGCCCCAGGGCGAACATGTTCTTGGACCGGCCCGCGTCCTTGCGCGACAGCTCGCTGCCGGTCAGCGCGTCGAGCGTGAGCTGGGTGAGGTCGACGGCGTGGACGGTGTAGCCCTCGAGCGTCCCGTCCTCGATGGGGTTGCTGTTCCAGCCCACCCGGGCCAGCGCCCGGGTCGTGAAGTCGTGGGTGTCGACGATGACCGTCGCGCCCTTGGGCACCTCGCCGAGGTTCGCCTTGAGCGCCGCCGGGTTCATCGCCACGAGGACATCCGGACGGTCGCCCGGGGTCAGGATGTCGTGGTCGGCGAATTGCAGCTGGAAGGACGAGACGCCGGCCAGCGTGCCCTGCGGCGCCCGGATCTCGGCGGGAAAGTTCGGGAACGTCGCGAGGTCGTTGCCGAACTGCGCCGTCTCCTGGGTGAACCGATCTCCGGTGAGCTGCATGCCGTCGCCGGAGTCGCCGGCGATCCGAATGACAACCTGGTCGAGCTGCTGCACGTTCTTGGTCATGCGGTTGACTGCCTCCGGGCATCGGATCGGCGCGATCGGCCCCCCAAATTGGGCGCACCGCAGCCCGTTCATACTACGTTTACAGGCCCGTATTCGCTCGTGGGCTGGCTCACTCCGGGGCCGATTTCGGCCCGATTTTCCGGCCCGATCCGTCCCGTGTCCGGTGCGTTCAGAGCGTGATGTACGGACGCGTCCTGGGTAGGAAAGCCGGTGCAGGCGGAGCGAGGGAGAGTCATGACCGACCTGGTACTCCCGGCATTCGAGATGGACTGCCGTGACTGGATGGTGATCAGCCCCTCCGACGCGGGCCTGCCCGAGGACGTCGCCGGCGCCCCGTTGCTCGCGATCCTCAGCACCGTCTTCATCGAGGACGACCTGCACGAGGCCACCGGCGCCCTGACCGTCGGCCTCCTCGACGAGGACGACGCCCTCGAGACTCGCGAGATCGTGCCCGGTTCCGCCGCCCACGAGCTCGTCGGAGCCGACGCCCAGCCGGGCAGCCGCCGCTTCGTCATGCCCTCCCCGAACGGACAGCGCCTGGCGCTGCTCGCCGAGTTCATGGTCGAGGAAGACCCCGCCCTCGAGCACGACGAGCTGGCCGAGCGGGTCGATCGGCTGATGGCGTCCTTCCGCTGGCAGGCCGCCGCCTGACCCGTCGGGGCCTCGGCGATCTTGTGCAGACTCGCCGGCTATAGCCTGCGTGTCTGCTCAAGATCAAGAATGATGGCGGGATGTTTTCCACAGCTGCCCGCTGATTCCGGCGCGTGGCGACGTGATGTCTGGACGATGCCCGCATGCCTCCGCGTACGGGCAACCGCCTCGTCACGACCTCCCGCGCGCTGTACGCCGAGGGCGTCAGCCGCGGGCAGCTCGAAGCACAGCTCGCGGCGACGCGTTGGCGTCGGGCCGGGCTCGCGATCGTCCTGCACAACGGGCCACTGAGCCTCGAGCAACGGCGCAGCGTCGCCCTGATCCATGCCGGGCCGCAGGCGATGTTCACGGCGTTCACGGCAGCGGAGGTGCTCGGCCTGCGCGGCTGGGAGCGGGACGTGACTCACCTGCTCGCCCCTGCCGGCACCCGGCTGCGGCGCGACTGCCCGGTTCCGGTGCGCCTGCATCTGCACGGCGACCTTCCCGTCCGGCGTGCGGGGCGGCGCATGATCGAGGCGCTGCCCGACGCAGTGCTGCGTGCCGCGGCTACCTTCGGCACGCCGCGGCCGGGCTGCGGAATGCTCGCCGCGTGCGTCCAGCAGCGGCTCCTGTCGGCGGACGATCTCGCTGAGGCGATCAGGCTGGCACCACGCGTCCGGCATCGGTTCCTGTTGCGTCTCGCGGTCGCGGACATCGCAGGTGGTTCAGAGGCGCTGAGCGAGATCGACTTCGTCCAGCTGTGCCGGCGCAACGGGCTGCCCACGCCGCAACGCCAGGAGGTGCGGCGCGAGCCGTCCGGCCGCCGCCGCTACCTCGATGCGACCTGGCGGCGCCGGGACGGTCGGCTGGTCGTCGTCGAGGTCGACGGCGCGCTGCATCTGGCGCCACGTCGCTGGTGGGACGACCAGTTGCGGCAGAACGAGCTCGCGCTCGCGGACGCACTGGTTCTGCGCTACCCAAGCGTGGTCATCCGCGCCGAGGAGGCACTGGTAGTGGCGCAGCTCCGCCGCGCGCTGTGGCTCTGATCCGGCCCGCGCACCCGCGATCTTGTGCAGACGCGCCGGCGATAGCCTGCGTGTCTGCACAAGATCGGGTCAGGTCACCTCGGTCAGCTGGGCCGTCGCCACGTCGAACACGAACCCCCGCACGTCCTCGCGATGCGGGATCCAGGTGCACTCGCGCACCGTCCGCACCGAGCGCCGGGTGTCCTCGTAGAGGTCGGTGAACCCGTCCACCCGCCACGGCGGCTCGTGCCCGGTCTCCGCGGCCAGTTCGGCGCGGAACGCCGCGTCATCGAAACCGTCCATGCCGCACTGGGTGTGGTGGATGATCACCACCTCGCGGGTGCCGAGCGCGCGCTGGCTCAGCGCGAGCGAACGCAGCACGTCGTCGGTCGGGATGCCGCCGGCGTTGCGGATCAGGTGCGCGTCGCCGATGTCCAGACCGAGCGCGCCGAACAGGTCGAGGCGCGAGTCCATGCACGTGATGACGGTCAGCCGCAGCTTGGGCCGCAGCGGCCGCGGGCCCGGGAAGGTCTCGACGTACCGCTCGTTCGCGTGCACCAGGTGATCGATCGCCGACATGGTCCGGAGTCTCCCAGACGGCCCGGTGCGGCCTGGCTCACGTACGGCTGGGAACGGCGGGCGCCCCACCAAACGTTGAGTTGACATGCATGGGGTGCAGAACGGTTTCAAGACCGCCGTCCTCTTCGGCGTGCTCGGTGCCCTGTTCGTCGTCGTCGGTGCGTCCCTGTACGGCACCCGCGGCGCCGTGCTGGGCCTGGCGATCGCCCTGGCGATCAACGCCTTCAGCTACTTCAACTCCGACAAGATCGCGCTGCGCACCATGGGCGCGCGCCCGGTCAGCGAGGCCGAGCAGCCCGCGATGTACCGCATCGTGCGCGAGCTGGCCACCAACGCCCGGCAGCCGATGCCGCGCCTGTACGTCTCACCGACCACCGCACCCAACGCGTTCGCGACCGGACGCAGCCCCCGCCATGCCGCGGTGTGCGCGACAGACGGCATCCTGCAGATCCTCAACGAGCGCGAGCTGCGTGCCGTCCTCGCGCACGAGCTCAGCCACGTCTACAACCGCGACATCCTCATCTCCTCCGTCGCGGGCGCGGTGGCCTCGGGGATCACGATGCTCGCCAACTTCGCGATCTTCTTCGGCGGTGGCGGCAACGACCGTGACCGCAACCCGTTCGCCGGGCTGCTGATGATCTTCCTGGGCCCGCTGGCCGCTGGGCTCATCCAGCTCTCGATCAGTCGCTCGCGCGAGTACCAGGCTGACGCGTCCGGAGCGAAGCTGTCCGCCGACCCGCTCGCGCTGGCGTCGGCGCTGCGCAAGCTCGAGGTCGCGACCAAGCAGGTGTCGCTGGTCAAGACGCCGCGGCTGCAGAGCGTGAGCCACCTGATGATCGCGAACCCGTTCGGCAACGTGCGCAGCCTCTTCTCCACGCACCCGCCGATGGAGCAGCGCATCGCGCGCCTCGTCGAGATGGCGGACAGCGACCCCCGCTACCGCCGCGACTGACCCGCCTCCCCGGAGTTGCCCTGCTGTCGTCGCGTTCCAGCGACAAGTGGGCAGTTTCGCTGTTGCTGTTGGCTTTCAGCCGACGGTCACCAGGCGCGCGCCGAGCGCGATGTCGTAGCCGGCGCACATCGCCGGGTACCACGCGGGCAGGCGGGAGTCGGGACTACGCGTGTGCACCGCGTCGAACGCGGCGTGCGCCGCCCAGGCGATGCCGAGGATCCGCCGAGCCGGAGTGGCCGGCAGCCGGCGCGCGGCAACCGCCACCGCGCCGGTGGCAGCCACTCCCGCGACCTCGCGAGTGAGTGCCGCATCGACGGCGAGCCGGCGGCGCGCGAGCGGGTAGATCGCCGCGGCCGTGACGAGGCCCGCCGCAGCACCGGCCCCGCGCAATCGCGGCGCGAGCCGGGTGGTCGCGGCGTCCGCGCCGTAGCCGGCCGCCGCGCCCGCCACCAGCGCGGCCGCGTCAGTGACCTTCATCGGTAGTTGGTGAACTGCAGCGGGACGTCGAGGTCCGCGCCCTTGAGCAGGGCCATGACGGCCTGCAAGTCGTCCTTCTTCTTGCCCGACACCCGCAGCTGGTCGCCCTGGATCGCGGCCTGCACGCCCTTGGGGCCCTCGTCGCGGATCAGCTTGGCGATCTTGCGGGCGTGATCCTGGTCGATGCCCTGCCGCAGCGTGGACGTGATGACGTACTGCTTGCCCGACGGCTTCGGCTCGCCGGCGTCGAGCGCCTTCATCGAGATCGAGCGCTTGACGAGCTTCTCCTTGAACACGTCCAGCGCGGCCTTGGCGCGCTCCTCGGTGTCCGCCTTGATCGTCACGCCGAGCTCGCCCGACCACTCGATCGTGGCGTTCGTGCCGCGGAAGTCGAAGCGCTGCGAGACCTCCTTCGCAGCCTGGTTCAGCGCGTTGTCGACCTCCTGGCGGTCGACCTTGCTGACGACGTCGAACGACGAGTCGGCCATGACGCGGCTACCTCCAGTACTCGGCTGCCCCCACGATGCCTCGACGCTAGTCGATGGGGTGGTCCGGTAAGCTTGCGTCCCGTTGCCGGAGTGCCGGCACCACCCTTGGCGGGTTGCCCGAGTGGTCAAAGGGAGCGGTCTGTAAAACCGCCGGCTCAGCCTACGTTGGTTCAAACCCAACACCCGCCACCCGCAAGCAGCCCCCCGGAGGTCCGGGGGGCTGCCGCCGTTTCGGGCTCAGCCAGGTGACGATCAGCCGGCGGCGATGCCTACGCCGCCCACGGCACCGGTCACGGTCACCGAGCTGATCTGGGTGTTGATGTCACACGTGCACAAGGGTGGCGCCGGGCGTGCCGTCCAGGCCGCGCGCATCCCGGTTTCACGGTCCGTGAGAACGCTTACCGAACGCGCCAGTCCACCGGGTCAGCAGGCTCATAGCTGCAACTGGTGCCGAGCCGCACCGACTCGCGAAGATGCGCGGCGAACTCCGGGTGCACCCGGTCGAGCTTGCCGAGCGCGTCGCGCACCCGGGCGCCCACCGTCTTGCGGGCTCGCTCGCCCGCGTCGCCGAGCCGGCGCGACCGCCCGCCGAGCCCCGTGGCGCGGCGCAGCTCGGCGAGCAACGCGTCCTGTTCGGCGGTGAGCTGCGCGGCCAGCTGCGCGTCGCCGCCGGCGTCGGCAGCGTCGAGGCCCGCCGTGATCTCGGCCAGCCGCGCCTTGTACTTCGCCTTGGCGACGTCGTCGAGGACCGGATCGGCACCGGCGCGTGCCCCCTCGACGCCGAGCAGGTCGAGGACGTGCACTTCGGCGCCAGGAGACGACAGCAGCGCTGCAATGTCGTGCAGACCCTTCGCGTCCGCCACCTGCACCTGCCGCCCTGCGAAGTCGACATGCCATACTCCGTCGCCGAACCAGAACGCGTTCGCACCGGCCGCATCGTCGACCAGCACGGCGAGCTCGGAGGACGCGACCCGGGCGAACCCGGCGGCGCCGAGGCGTTCGTACTGCGCGAGGGCCGCCCGCAGATGCCCAGCGCCCGCCTCGGTGTCGCCCAGGGACACGGCAAGCCGGGCGAGGAGGTGGTCGACCGCGCCCTGGTAGGCGGCGCAGCCGCCGACGACGGCGTGCGAGCCGGCGTGGGGGCGCAGCCGGCCGTAGGCCCACCGCCGCTGTGCGGCGGAGCCGGCGACGGCGAACACCAGGCCGGCGATGGCGACGATCTCGAGGTCGTACTTCTCGGGGATGACCCGCACGCTGAAGTCACCCAGAGCCGCGCGGGCGGCCACCGCGTCGCCGCGCACCACGGCCGGCCACGCGTTCAGCAGCGGGAACAGCGGCCACATCGGGTCGGCGCCGATTTCGCCGAAGCCGTGCAGGTCGACGGGCACGCCGAGCAGCGCGAGTGTCGATCGATGCGTGCCGAACACGCCGAACGCATCGGGCTCACCGATCGCGGTGCCCAGGGCGAGCGCCTCCTCGCTGATCCGCGCGGCGTCTTCGGCCCGGCCGAGGACGGCGAGGTAGGTCGCCTGCCGGGTCAGCGCGCCCCAGCGGCCGCGGGCGTGACCGAGCCCGCCGGCGAGCGTGACGTAGGTGAACAACGCCTCCGGTGCGGCCGGGTCGCCGAGTTCGAGCAGCGCGGTGGCGCGCAGCAACTGCGCCTGGGCGATCAGATCCGGGTCACCTGCGGTCTGCGCAGCCAGCTGCATCCGCTCGACGACGGGCAGCCGCTGCGCCGCGGTACCGGGAGCCCACATCGCATCGTGCACGGCGAGCAGCGCGTCGGCGACCGCGTGCGGATCGCCGGCTTGCTCGGCCAACTCGGCGGCGCGCTGCGCGATCCCGATGACCTCGTCGGTGTGCGGCGGCTCGTAGCTGCCGTGTCGCATGACCCTGGCCAGCGCCGCCAGCACCCGCGAATGCAGCGCCGCCAGCGCGGGTCGGTCGGACAGCGCGCGGTCGGCGGCCTGCAACTGCTCCCGTACCTCGATGCCGGGCGAGCCCGACCGCTGCCCCAGCGACTGCATGCCCAGCGCCGCCCGCGCCAACCCGGCGGCGTCCGCGCGGTGCCCGCTCAGCTGCGCCGCATCGCGGTAGCGCTCCCTCGCCAGGTCGGGCGCGCCGGCACAAGCATGCGCCGCGGCGAGCGCGAGGACGGCCTCGAGCCGGCGCGGGTCGCCGTCGTCGAGCAGCGCGAGTGCGCGCTGGTAGTGGCCGCAGGCGTCCTCGTGGCCGAGCCGGGCGCTCGCCTCGTGCGCCGCACGCAAGGAGTACTCGACGGCCTCGTCGCGCGCCTCCGGTCCGGCACGCAGCAGATGCGAGGCGACCCGGGCCGCGCCGCCCGCGCGGGCGGCGACCGCTCGGCCGAGCGCGAGGTTGAGCGCAGTGTTGAGCGCGGCGGGTTGGCCGGCCACGATCGCCTCGCGGTAGATGTCGTGCGTGAACCGCACGTCGCCGGTACCGGTGACCACGTCAGCGTGCGCGGCCTCGCTCAGCAGGTCGGCGGCGCGGATGCGGTCGGGCACCGCACCGGCCGCGGCGAGCAGCTCGACGTCGATGTCGCGTCCCGCGACCGCGGCCCAGTCGAGCAGCTGCACGCAGTCGGTGGGCAGCCTTGCCAGGCGCCGGCGCACCGTCTCCACGACGCTCGCCGGTAGCCGGCTGGGCGCCTCGTCCGGCCCGTAGGCCTGGACGAGCTGGGTGAGTTCGCGCACGAAGAACGGATTGCCGCCCGCGCGCTCCCAGATGCGCCTGATCGTCGGCGGGTCCGGTCGCGGGCCGGGCATGGCGTCGACGACCGCCTCGACCTCGGCCAGGCCCAGCCCGCTCAGCGGCACGTGCTGCACGTCGGTGCCGAGTTGCGCCAGCCGCACCGAGCCCTCGCCCTCGCGGAACGCGCCCGCGACCAGCACGTGGTGCCCCGGCGCCGCGCGGGCGAGGAAGGACAGCAGCGCCAGTGACGGCTCGTCCGCCCATTGCAGGTCGTCGAGCACGACGACGACCGGACGGGTCGCCGAGGCCTGCCCCGCGATCGCGTCCGCGACCGCCTCGCTGAGCCGGAACTGCGCGTCCGTGGCGGCGGCGGCGGTGTCCGGTTCCGGCGCCGCGCCGCCGCCGACCAGCCAGGCGATCTCGCCGAACGCCTCGGCCGGCCTCCCGATGCCGCGCAGCACCCGCGTCCACGGGAAGTACGGCGGGGCGCCGTCGCCCTCGAAGCAGAACCCGCGCAGCACGAGCGCGTCCGGCCCGGCCTCGTCGACGAGCCAGCCGAGCAGCGCCGTCTTCCCGATCCCCGACTCGCCGCTGAGCAGCACCACCCGGCCGGCGCCGCGGCGCGCGTCGTCGAGCGCGCCGCGCAACGTGGCGCGAACGGGTGCGCGCCCGACGAGCCGGTCGGCGGCTGCCATGCCGTCATGATGGAGGGACAACGGCGTGGCTCCAACCCGTGCGCCGGTCAGGGCCGAAGCTCCAGCACCAGATTCATCGGTGCGGGTACGTCCAGCCGGCGGACCGTGCCGAACCCGGCGTGCGCGGCGAGCGCGCGCAGCGCGGTCTCACCAGCCTGTGCGCCGAGTGGTTCGGACGAGGTGGCGGTGCGCTGCGACACCGCGTTCGGCGTGCAGGCGAGCACCGAGATCGAGTAGAACATCCGCCCGAGCGGGTTGAAGTTGTCCGCGACGCGGTCCGCGCCGAACGGCTCGAACAGCAGCACCGCGCCGTCGTGCGCGAGCAGCTCGCGGGCCCGCGCGAGCGCGCCGCGCGGGTCGCCGAGGTCGTGCAGCGAGTCGAAGAACGTGATCAGGTGGTAGCCGCCGTCGCGCGCAGGCACGTCCGTCGCCGGCGCCACCTCGAAGCGCACGTTCGCCAGCCCGTCCTGCGCGGCGGTCGCTCGCGCCTGCATGATCGACGCGTCGTGGTAGTCGGTGCCCAGCACGTCCGCGCTCGGATAGAGCTGCGCGATCGCTCGCGTCGGGCTGCCGTAGCCGCAGCCGACGTCCAGCGCGGTGCCGCCCGCGCGCAGTGCGCCAGGCACCGCGGGCAACTGCTCGATCGCAGCCTCGATGAGCTCGCCCGGCAGGGCGACCCGGGTCAGCGCGTCGGTGCCGTGCCAGTGCTCGGCGCTGCGCTGGTGCCAGCCGAACCCCTTACCGGCGGCGACGGCGGTGCTGAAGTCGTCGAAACCCTCGGCCATCGAGACGAGCATCGACATGCACGCCTCGACCATCGCCGCGCCGGGCCCGTCGCCGGCGAGCACCGCGGCTCCCGCGTCGGGCAGCAGGTAGGTGTCGCCCGCCGCGTCGTAGCCGAGGTAGCCCGAAGCGGCCTGCGCCCGCAGCCACTCGCGCACGAGCGCGGGGTCGACGGAGGTGCGCGCCGCAGCCTGCTCCGCAGTCAGCGGGCCGGCACCGGCCAGCGCCGACCACAGGCCGCTGCGGATGCCCAGCGAGATGGTCAGCAACGCCACCGAGCTGCCCAGGTCGTTGGTGAGCCGGCCCAGCTGCTCCTCGATGGCCGCGTCGAGGGACGGTTCGAGTTCGGTCGTGGTCATGGTTTGCTCCTCGGTCGGGTTTGCTCCTGACCTGACGGCGCGAGGCCGCACCTAGCGAACCGCTACCTCGCAGCTCGCGCCGAAGGGGTGTAACCGCGTTCCCCGACGTCCAGGAGGCTGCGATGTACCTCTCCGCCTACCACTTCGACGGCGTGCCGGACGAGCTCGTCGCCGCCTATGAACGGCTGCTCGCGCGGCTCGGCGCCGACAACGCGCTGCTTCAGGTGCTCGCCGTCGGCGAGAGCGGGGTGACCGTCCTCGACGCCTGCCCGGACCGGGCGACGTACGAGCAGTTCTCGACCAGCCCGGAATTCCACGCGGCGCTGGCCGAGGCCGGGCTGCCACGGCCGCGAGTGCAACCCTTCGGCGAGGTCGCGCACGCCTTCGTCCGCCCCTCCGAGGTGACGCTCGTCGGTTCGGCGGTGCCGTCGTGAGCGCCCTGGCCGACGAACTGGCCACCCGCGACGGGGTCGGTGTCGCCGAAGCCGTGCGGACGGGGGAGGTGAGCGCGGCCGAGGTCACCGAAGCGGCCATCGCGCGCATCGAGGCGCTGAACCCGAGCCTGAACGCGGTGATCACGCCGATGTACGAGCAGGCCCGCGCCGCCGCGGCGCGGGTGGATCCGGGTGCGCCGCTCGCCGGGGTGCCGTTCCTGGCCAAGGATCTGATCGTCGAGATCGCCGGGGTGCCGTTCAACGAGGGTTCGCGCTTCGTGCACGGTGTGGTGTCGCACCGGACCAGCGAGCTCGCGCACCGCTGGCGACGCGCTGGCCTGGTGGTGCTCGGCAAGACGAACACCCCGGAGTTCGGGATGGTGCCGACGGTCGAGCCGGTGCTGCACGGACCGACCCGCAATCCCTGGGACCCGCAGCGGTCGACGAGCGGGTCGAGCGGCGGCTCCGCCGCCGCGGTGGCCGCCGGCATGGTGCCGCTGGCGCACGGCAACGACCTCGGCGGCTCACTGCGCTACCCCGCGTCGGCGTGCGGGCTGTTCGGGCTGAAGCCCACCCGAGCGCGCAACCCGCTCGGGCCGGAGTACGGCGACGCCGCCGGCGGGTGGGCGGTCGAGCACGCGCTCACGCGCAGCGTGCGCGACAGCGCGGTGCTGCTCGATGCCACCAGCGGGCCCGACCTCGGTGACCCCTACCCGGCGCCGCCGCCGCCGCGTCCGTTCGCGGCGGAGGTGGGTGCCGACCCGGGCCGATTGCGGATCGGCTACACGGTGCGCACGCCCGAAGGCGTGCTGCCGCACCCGGACTGCGTGGCCGCGCTCGACGACGCGGTTGCGCTATGCACCTCGCTCGGTCACGAGGTCGTCGAGGCCGAGCTGCCCGGCCTGACTCCCGAGATCGGCGCTGCCATCGGCACGGTGTTCAACGCGGTCACTGCCTGGATCGTGCAGTACTGGACGGACCGCCTCGGCCGCCCGCCCGGTCCCGACGATCTCGAACCGCTGACCCGCGCCTACTGGGAGCGGGGCCGCGAGGTGCCCGCCGCCGCCTACCTGCAGGCGCAGGAACGCTGCCAGCGTTTCGCGCGTGAGGTGGCGCGCTTTCTGACCGGCGTCGACGTCTGGATGACGCCGACGCTGTCCACGCTGCCCGCACACATCGGCGAGATCACCTCGACCGCGGACGACCCGCTGCGCGCGCTGACGGCCGGCGGCCGGACGGTCGCCTATGCCGGCGTGGTCGCGAACGTCACAGGGAACCCGGCGATGTCGGTGCCGTTGTTCTGGAACGGCGAAGGCCTGCCGATCGGGGTGCACGTCCTCGGCCGGTTCGGCGACGAGGCGACGCTGTTCCGGCTGGCCGCGCAGCTCGAGGCCGCGCGGCCGTGGGCGCACCGCCGCCCGCCGGTACACGCGTCCCTCGTCCCGTCGAGTTAGCGAGAAAGCGGAAGGCCCCGGGGTCTCCGGGGCCTTCCTCCGTCCAACTCGGCGCCATTCAGCAGCCGAGGAGTCCGGCGACTTCGGCGGCATCGGCGGTCAGCTGGCTCGCCACCGAGGCGGGCAGCGACTTGCCGGACTGCGCGTGCACGTGGTTGACGTACGCGGCCAGCTTGTTGCAGGCCGTGCCCGTCTTGCCACTCTGCACTGCATCGAGCACCGCGTTGAGCTGGCTGGCGAAGCTGCTGCCGTCGGCCGCGCCGACAAGGGTGAGCTGGTCGCGCACCAGATCGGACGCGGACGACACGCGCAGCAGCACCGTGCTGTGCGGCGCGATCGTGCCCGCGTTGATCGTGCCCTGCACCGTGGCGTCGCTGTGCGCCCACAGATCACGTGCGAGGTAGGGCGCCGACGACGAGAGACCGAGCGAGGTCATCGAGACGGTCGCGTCCGTCCACGGAGTGTCTCCGGCGTTGAACAACGCGATCGCGTTACCGCCGTCGGCGAGCGGCTTGTCGAGCACCCACTGCCCGTTCGCGTTCGACACGACGGAGGCCTGCTTGCCGAGCGGATCCTGGTCGATCGCGATGACGTCCTTGTTCGTGTAGACCGCCAGGTTCTGCGACGCCATGTTCACCACGTCCGTGCCCGCGATGAGTGGCGCGGCCTCGACCGCCCACAGGCTCAGCTCGGACTTGCCCTCGGGCACCGTCATGCCGCTGATGCCGACGGCGCTGCCTGCGGCATGCGCCTGCTGCAGCGGTGCGGCGAGCGTGATGCCGGTGCCGGTCGGCCCGACGACCGTCGCCCCGGAGGCGTGCGCCGACGCCAGCGCCGGCGTGAACGTCACTCCGGTGCCGTTGCCGAGTGTCGGCGTGCCGGCCGGGTGCGCGAGCGACAGCGCCGGGCTGAACGTCACGCCGGTGCCGGGCTTGCTCAGGTCGGCGACGGCCGCGCCGCGGAAGCCGCCGGCGTGCGCGCCGGCCAGTGCCGGCGTGATGCCGACGCCGGTTCCGGTCGCGCCGGCGGTGCCGACCGAGGTGATCGTCACGGTTTCCTGCGCAGCACCGGTGTCGACGGCCAGCGTGTCGCCGACGGCGAGGTTGGCGACGCTCGCGACCTTGAGGTTCGTATCGCCGGTCGACGCAGCCACGACAACGTCGTCGACGTGGCAGCGGTGCCGACCGACGTCACCGTCGGTGTCTCCTGGCCGGCGCCGGTGTCGATGTAGATCGGCTGGCCGACGGTCAGGCCCGCGACGCCGGCGACCTTGACGTTCGTGTCGCCGGGCGCGGCAGCGGTGAACAGCGTGCTCTTGCCGCCCGCGGTCCCGACCGCGGTGACGGTCGCGGTGTCGGCGGCGGAGCCGGTGTCGACGGTGATCGGTCCGCCGACCGTGAAGCCGTTCGTGCTCGCGAGCTTGACGTTCGTGTCGCCCGCGGCCGCCGGCTCGAACAGCGTGGTGGACGTGGCGGCCGTCCCGACCGACGCGACGGTCGAACTCTCCAGGTCGCCGGCGGTCGCGCTGCCGACGGTGATCGGGCTGCCGGGGATGGCGGACGAGACGCTGGCGACCTTGAGGTTCGTGGCACCTGCGGTCGCCGGTGCAGCGAGCTTGGTCATCGTCCCGGTGCCGATCTCGAGCATGTCCGGGTCGTTCCAGTGACCCGGGCCCGCGTATTGCGCCAGCACCGAGTTCTTCGTGAAGTTGGTGACCATGCTCGCGAAGTTGGCGCGGATGTCGCTCGTGCTGCGCCACAGGTTGCTCTGCGTCGCACCCCACAACCACGACTCGCCGGCCTCGGTGTGCTCGCAGATGCTGTAGACGATCGGACGCCCCGTCGCCTTGAGCGCATCGGACATCACCTGGTACGCGGCCTGGTACCCGGCCGGTGTCGGCTGGATCTGCGGCGGCAGGTTGCAGTCGTCGTACTTGAGGTAGTCGACACCCCAGCTCGCGAAGTCGGCAGCGTCCTCGGCCTCGTGCCCGTAGCTGCCGGCCAGGCCCTGGCACGTCGCGGTGCCGATGTCCTCGTAGATGCCGAGCTTGAGCCCAAGCGAGTGGACGTAGTCGGCGACGGCCTTGATGCCGTCCGGGAAGTAGGTGGGGTCGGGGATCAGGTGCCCGTTCGCGTCCCGCCCGGCCGCGATCTTCGCCGCGGCGCCGGTGACGTTGCGCCCGTTCATCCAGCAGTCGTCGATGTTGACGTAGTCATAGCCGGCGGCCTGCATGCCGTCGTTGTGCATCGCGAGCGCGGTCTGCTCGACAAGCGCCTCGCTGACGTTGCACGCGAAGGCGTTCCAGTCGTTGAAGCCCATCGGTGGCGTGAGTGCCAGCCCGTTGTACGAGCCGGCCGGCGCGTCCGCCGCTGCCGCGCCCGGCGCCACCACGCTCACCAGCAACGCGGCCGCCGCCGCGGTGAGCGCCGCGAGGACTCGTCGTCTGCCGTTCGCCGTCATCCCGGATCCTCTCAGCAGATATCCACAGGAAGCACCTTGATCGAACATAGCTACGCAGAAAGCCACAGATTCCGACGTCAGCGGGAACTGTGGCCCTGTTCCTGGGGAAGTGCAATAGGCCCGTATTCAGGGCGCTCTCAGACGAACCGAACGGGGCGGCCGGGCCGCGCCCCGGTCAGGCCGGCGAGCCGGGCTCGACGATGCCGGACTCGTAGGCGTAGATGACCGCCTGCACCCGGTCGCGCAACACGAGCTTCTGCAGGATGCGGGCGACGTGCGTCTTGGTCGTGGCCTCACTGATCACGAGCCGGGCACAGATCTCCGGGTTCGACAGGCCGCGGGCGAGCAGTTCGAGCACCTCGCGCTCACGCCCGGTGAGCAGTTCGAGCGCGGCCGGAGGTGTCGGCGCGGGCCGCTGCCGGACGAACTCCTCGACGACCGAGCGGGTGATGGCCGGCGCGAGCAACGCGTCGCCGGACGCGACGATCTGCACTGCGGCGGCGATCTCCTCGGGCGGCGCGTCCTTGAGCATGAAGCCGCTCGCGCCGGCGCGCAGCGACTCGAAGACGTAGCCGTCCAGCCCGAACGTGGTCAGCACCAGCACCTTGGCCGCCGCGTTCTCCTCGACGATGCGGCGGGTGGCCTCGATGCCGTCGAGGACCGGCATCCGGATGTCCATCAGGATCACGTCGGGCCGCAGCCGGCGCGCCTCGCGCACCGCGTCGGCGCCGTCGCCGGCCTCGCCGACGACAGTCAGGTCCGCCTCGGCCTCGAGGATCTTGCGCAGCCCGACCCGCACCAGCGCCTGGTCGTCGGCGAGCAGGATCCGCGTCATCGCACCGGCAGCAGTACGCGCACGGCGAAGCCACCGTCCGGGACGTGATCGGCGCTGAACCGGCCGCCGTAGAGCGCGACGCGTTCGCGCATGCCCACCAGGCCGTGACCGCCGCCGGCGACGGGGGCGGGACGGCCGACGCCGTCATCGACGATCTCGAGCTCGAGCGAGTCCGCGGCGTAGCGGACGCGCACCGTCGCGTGCGCCTGGTCGGCGTGCTTGAGCACGTTCGTGAGCGCTTCCTGGACGATGCGGTACGCCGAGAGCCCGACACCGACCGGCAGGTCACGCGCGTCACCCTCGATGCGCAGCTCGACCGGCATGCCGGCCTCGCGCACCTGGGTGATGAGCGTGGGCAGGTCCGCCAACCCCGGCTGCGGCGTCAACGGGTCGGCGGTGTCCGTGCGCAGCATGCCGACGAGGCGGCGCATCTCGGTGAGCGCGGACCGTCCGCTCTGCTCGATGCCTTCGAGCACTTCACGCGTCGCACCGACCTCGGGGTCGAGCACGCGCCGTTCCGCACCGGCCTGCAGCACCATCATCGAGACGTTGTGCGCGATGGCGTCATGCAGTTCGCGCGCGATGCGGGCGCGCTCGTCGAGCACCGCCTCGCGAGCCGCGACATCGCGCTCGCGCTCCGCGACCCGCGCCCGCCGTTCGCGGTCGCCCACGATCCGGCGCAGCAGCACCATGACGATGATCGCCCCGACCGTGAACGCAAGGGTCACGTCGTGGAGGAGCTGGTGCCGAAGATCGGTGAATGGCGCGAAGTTCGTCACCGCGAAGAACAGCGCGCCGAGGACGAACACGCGGGTGCTGGTCCACACGGCGAGCGCGTAGAGCGCCATGAACCACGCGATCGCCAGCGCCGGCGGACCGGACGCAGAGCTGTCGTCCGCATGCAGGCTGTGCTGGAGCACCTGCACCGCCTGCACGCCGATGCCGACGGCGGCCGGGTAGCGCCGGCGCACCGCGGGCGCGGCGGTGATGGCGGCCCACATCACACCGTCCGCGACCCACCGACCTGCACTCGGCGCGAGCAGCGCGAGCTGGATCTGCGCGGTCACGACCAAGAGCGCGGCGACCCCGACGTCGACACGCTGTGGATCAAGGCGCAAGCGCACAGCGAGAGAGTAAGTCGCGAACCGGCCCCACGGCATCAGCCGAGCGGCTGACGCGGACGCCCCCGGCGATCAGCCGCGCGGACGATCACGATTTCGGCCCCTGCTCCGACGACACGGCGTGCCATCGACACCGACGCTGGGCGGCACGCATCCGGCATATCTCAGGAGGACGATCATGACCATTTCTCGCAGCGCTCACGCGCCGGTCGAGCGCGGCACCGACCGCCTCGTCCGGTTCCTGCCGCTCGCCGGCGCGGTGTACGCCGTCGGCTCGATGGCGGGCAACCTCACGATCGGCGACTTCCCGGACGAGAACACGTCCACCGGCAAGCTGACCCACTTCTACGCAACGCATCACGCGTCGGTCGAGCGCGGCGGCCTGCTGCTCGGCTACGCGGCGGTCTTCCTGGCGCTGTTCGGCGTGGCGCTCTGGTCGCGGATGCGGCGCGGCACGGCATCGCCCGTCATCGCCGCGAGCATGCTCGTCGGCACCGCGATCGCAGCACTCGCCGCGATCATCTCGGCCGACCAGTACTACAACCTCGGCTCCGTCGGCGCGAAGGCGAACATCGATCCTGCGGCGTTGCAGGCGTTGCACATCGGCGGTGCCATCGGCGGCGTCGGTGGCGACAGCATCCTGTTCCTGCTCCCGATCGCGCTCGCCGGCATCGCCGCCCGCGCGCTGCCGCGCTGGCTCGCCTGGTCAGCACTCGTCCTCGCGGTGCTGCACCTGACGCCGCTCGGCTTCCTCGCCTCTCTGCTGTTCCTCGTCTGGGCGCTCGTCGCCGGCATCGCGCTCACCCTGCGTCCCGGCACCGACCTCGCCGCAGCTCGCGTGACGCGATCCGCGGCACCGAACCCGGTCGGCTGAGCTTGGCGGAGATCCTGTCGGTGCAGGTCAGCGCACGTCGAGGTCGACCTGCATCGGCAGGATTCCCGTGTGCACGCCCGCGGCCTGGAGGTGGCGGTGCAGCAGCACCCAGGCCTGCCGGCTCGGCATCGACGGGCAGTTGCGGTGCCGCCCGCACGCCGCCTGCTCGGTCAGCGGGCCGACGATGTGCAGCGGGCGGTGGCCGCTGAGCTTCGCGGTCCGCGAGATCTGCGCCCACTGGCCGGCCATCGCGCGGTTGTAGATCTGCGGCAGCGCGATGATGCGCGACGGTGCGGCGGCGCCGGCCAGCAGCGAGAGGACGCGCGCGCTCCAGCCGTGGTTGCAGCGCGACCACGCGTGACGCGTCGAGCAGCCGTCCGCGGACCCGTTGAAGACGAACTTGGCTTTCGTGGCGGCGAGGTAGCCGCGCAGCCAGGCCCTGGTGTGCACCGGGCCGGCGCTGAAGCCCGGCTCCATGTCGTCTGCTCCGGCGATCGTGATGCTCTTGAAACGCCGCGCCGCGTAGCGCACCGGATTGACGACCTGCGTCGCCCACATCCGGCCCGACCGGGCGGTGGTGTACAGATCGTTGTTCGTCCCCAGCGCGATCGTCACCGGTGCGTGCCGGCGCTGGTATGCGTGATAGCCACCGACGTAGGCAGACACCGCGGCGGTGAGATCGCCGTAGCTGATGAACCGGTTCACCAGCGACAGGAACACCCCGCGCGGCGACTGGCCGCCGATGTCGAGCAGCACGAGATGCGAGTCGCCGGCCGGGTTGCGCGTCGCGTCCGCGGCGCCGAGCTGCCACATGCGGACGAGGTCGCGTGGCCCTCCGGTGAGCCTGCGCAGGTAATGGCCGTGCACGACATGGCCGGGACGCGCGACCCGATTCCGCACGACGTGCCTCTTGGGGTGCGTGACAACGTGCTTCTTCGCATGCCGAACGACGTGCCGCATCGCGTGCCGAACGACGTGCCGCTTCGCGTGCCGGACGGGCCGCTTCGCGGCGTGCTTCTTCGGATGCCTGACGACGTGCTTCTTCGCGTGCCGTACCGGCCGCTTGGCCACGTGCCTCTTCGCGTGCCGCGGGTGCGCCGCGGGCCGCTTGACCGCGCGCTCGGGCGCAGCCTTGTGCCGCGCAGGCGCCTTCGCGGCCGGGTGCACCGGCTGCGTCGCAGCGCTCGTTGCCGCGCGGGCGGCCGTCCCGACGGCATGACCGGCCCGGGCGGGTGCCGCGGCCGCGCCCGGCAGGGGAGCGGCGGTTGCGGGCATCAGCACCGCCCGCTGAGTGGACGTCAAGGTCGCGCCCTCGGGCAGGGTCAGTGCGAGGGCGAGGAAGATCGCGAGACAGGTGACGGCCGCCAGCGGCAGCACAGAACGATGTGACAAGACGGACGACTTCCGTTGACGGGGACCGGACGGACGCAGCCGGTCCGGCGTTCCCTGCCCCTGGGTGTTGCGCGGCGGCCTTGCGCGCGGCAAACCTAACCCGTGATCGGCCGACCGAATGGCCTCATTCGTCCCGGCAAAGGTCCCGCACCGATCATCGCGGCGACCAGCCGATCGTGTAGACAATCGAGGCATGGTGTCGCGTCCCGCCGGGCACGAGAACGTCGCCACGGCGCTCGTCGACCCCGACGTGCTGCCCGACTTCGAGCTGGATCTCACCGCGCACGACTTCCGCGTCTGGCCGGTGCAATCGGTCAGCACGTTCGTCGACCCGGAGCGGCTCGCCTTCCAGATCCGGCGCTCGCTGATCGACTGGAGCCAGGGCAGGTGGGCGGCCGCGGCCGACTGGACGGTCGTGTGGATCACCTTCGGCGAGAGCTGGCTGAACGGCGAGGAGCCGATCCCGTGGCCCGCGCATGCCGCGCTTTGGAACAAGCTCGCCGAGTACGGCGACAAGATCCGCTACAACGTCGGGCTCGGTGGTGTGCCGCACCTCTCCGTGCCGCACGAGCCGCACTGAGGCCGATCGACCGCCCCGACACGAACTACTGGTATGTGTTGGGGGATGGGCATCACCTACTCGTCGATCGTCGACGCGCCGATCGAGGACGTCTTCGCGTGGCACGAACGGCCCGGCGCGCTCGCCCGGCTCGCGCCGCCGTGGCAACCGGTACGCATCGTGGCCGAGGCCGACAACCTGCGTGACGGACGCGCGATCCTGCGGCTGCCCGGCCGGCTGCGCTGGGTCGCGCAGCACCGCGGCTGCACACCGCCGCGCGAGTTCACCGACGAACTCGTCGGGCTGCCGCTGCGCTGGCGACACCGGCACGAGTTCACCGCGGAAGGCCCGGAGCGGACGCGGATGACCGACCAGGTCGACACCCCGGTGCCGGCCGCCGCGTTGCGCGGCATGTTCGGCTACCGGCACACCCAGCTCGCCGACGACCTCGCCGTGCACCGCGAGCTGGGCGCGCTGCACCCCGCGCCGCTCACCGTCGCGGTCACCGGCGCGTCCGGGCTGGTGGGTACCGCCCTGTGTGCGCTGCTCACCACCGGCGGGCACCGGGTGATCCGGCTCGTCCGCCGTGATGCGCACGGACCGGACGAGCGGCGCTGGGATCCCGACCGCCCGGCCGCTGACCTGCTGGACGGCATCGACGCGGTCGTGCATCTCGCCGGCGTGTCCATCGCGGGCCGCTTCACCGCGAAGCACAAGCGCGCGGTGCGCGAGTCACGCGTCGGCCCGACCCGCCGGCTGGCCGAGCTGGTGGCTGCCGCGGCGCACCGGCCGGTGTTCGTCGCGGCGTCGGCCATCGGCTGCTACGGCGCCGATCGCGGCGACGAGCGACTCGACGAGCAGGCCGCGTTCGGCGACGACTTCCTCGCCGGCGTCGTGGCGGACTGGGAGGCCGCGACGGCACCGGCCGCCGACGCCGGAGCGCGGGTCGTCAACGTCCGTACCGGCATCGTGCAGTCCCCGCGCGGCGGCTCGCTGCAGCTACTGCGCCCGCTGTTCAACCTCGGCCTCGGCGGCCGCCTCGGCGACGGCCGGCAGTGGACGTCCTGGATCGACCTCGACGACCTCGCCGACATCTACCTGCGTGCCCTCGTCGACGAGCGGCTGCGCGGACCGATCAACGCGGTCGCGCCGGAGCCGGTGCGAAACCGCGACTACACGAAGACCCTGGCGCGCGTCCTGCACCGCCCCGCGCTGCTGCCGGTGCCACCCTTCGGGCCGCGGCTGCTGCTCGGCGCCGAGGGCGCGCGAGAGCTCGCGCTCGCCGGGCAGCGGGTCGAGCCGGCCCGGCTCGCCGCCGTCGGGCACCGGTTCCGCCGCCCAACCCTCGAGGCGTGTTTGCGGCACCAGCTGGGCCGGGTCCGGGGGTAACCGCGGCGCGTCAGGCACGATGGAGACGTCGTATGTGCGCAGATGGGGAGGCGATGACCTACCAGGGCCCGCCGGGCTGGCAGCAACAGCCGCTGCCGCCACCCTACGGCGACCCCGTCTACCCGCAGCCGCAGTACGGACCCGGCCAGTTCGCCTATCCGGCACCGCCGCTCCCGACGGCCTACGGCTACCCGTCCCCGGAGTCGCTGGCGCCGTCCGTATCGGTGGTGTGGACGGGCTGGGTCCTGGCCGCCGCGGCGCTGGGCGTGGCCATCGGCTCGTTCCAGACCTGGGCGACGGTCGTGTCGACGTTCGGCGGGCCGGGCGCGACGCTCGACATCGCCGGCACCAGCGGCGAGCGCGACGGCAAGATCACCGTCGTCGTCGGCGCTGTGATGTTCGCCATGGGGCTGCTGATCATCCTGCGTCAGGGCCGGCTGTGGGTGAGCGTCGCCGGCATCGTGCTCTCCGCCGTCGCCGCGGTCGTGGCGCTGGCCGACATCAGCGACGTGAGCAGCACGAGCCGTACGGTCTCGAGCATCGGCGCGGGTCACATCGACGTCGGCGGCGGCCTGTACCTCGTGCTCGTCACCGGGCTGGTCGGGCTCGGTGCGTCTATCACCGCGCTGTGTGTACGCCGTGTGACGCGAATCTGATCGACCGATCGCCTTGCGCACTTTGCGCAGATGACGATAATTGAAACCAGTCCAGGCGGACGTTCCCCCCGTACGGCCGCCTGGACCTAGCTTTTAACTACTCGGGACGCCTCAGGATCTTCTTGATCGTCACGATCACGGGGTCGTACTTGCGGTCGACGACTCGCTCCTTGAGCGGGATGAGGGCGTTGTCGGTGATCTTGATGTGCTCCGGGCAGACCTCGGTGCAGCACTTGGTGATGTTGCACAGACCGAGGCCGTGGTCGTCCTGCGCCGAGTGCTGCCGGTCGAGCGCGTCCAGCGGGTGCATGTCGAGCTCGGCGATGCGCATGAGGAAGCGCGGGCCGGCGTAGGACTCCTTGTTGTCCTCGTGGTCACGGATGACGTGACAGACGTCCTGGCACAGGAAGCACTCGATGCACTTGCGGAACTCCTGCGAGCGCTCGACGTCGACCTGCGCCATGCGGTAGTCGCCCGGCTTGATCCCCGGCGGCGGCGCGAACGCCGGCACCTCCTGCGCCTTGCGGTAGTTGTACGAGACGTCGGTGACGAGATCCTTCATCACCGGGAACGTGCGCAACGGCGTGACGGTGATCATCTCGTTCTCGTCGAAGATCGACATGCGGGTCATGCACATCAACCGCGGCCGGCCGTTGATCTCCGCGCTGCACGAGCCGCACTTGCCGGCCTTGCAGTTCCACCGCACCGCGAGGTCACCGGCCTGGGTCGCCTGCAGCCGGTGGATGATGTCGAGGACGACCTCGCCCTCGTTCACCTCGACCTTGTACTCGACGAGCACGCCGCCCTCGGCGTCACCGCGCCACACCCGGAACGTTGCGAGGTAGCTCTGCTTCTCCGGTGCCGCTGTCATTTCGCCACCACCTCGCTGGGCACCCGTTCGCTCACGTCGGCGATCTCCTCGTCGGTGTAGTACTTCTTCAGTTCGCTCTTCTCGAACAGGTTGAGCAGGTCGAGCCGCATCGCCGGCACCGGCTTCTTCTCGATGTCTATGCCGTCCCCGGCCGAGTTGAGCGAGCAGATCAGGTTCAGCTTGCGCCACTCGGAGTTCATGCCGGGGAAGTCGTCGCGGGTGTGCCCGCCGCGCGACTCCTCGCGGGTCAGCGCGGCGCGCGCCATGCACTCGGCGACGGCGAGCATGTTGCGCAGGTCGAGTGCCAGGTGCCAGCCCGGGTTGAACGCGCGGCCACCCATCGCCGACACATGCTTGGCCCGCTCCTTGAGCTTCTCGATCCGGTCCAGCGCGTCCTGCAGCTCGCTGGAGACGCGGATCAGGCCGACCAGGTCGTTGATGCACTGCTGCAACTCGTCGTGCAGGTCGTACGCGGTCTCGCCGGAGTTCTCCAGCGGCGCGAGCGCGACCTGCTCGCAGCTCGCGATGCTCGCGGCGGGGATCGTCGGGTACTCCCCGCGAAGACTCTGGACGTAGGCCACCGCGCCCTCGCCGGACCGCTTGCCGAACACGAGCAGGTCGGACAGCGAGTTGCCGCCGAGCCGGTTCGAGCCGTGCATGCCGCCGGCGACCTCGCCGGACGCGAACAGGCCGGGGATGTCGGTCGCCGCGGTGTCCGGCTCGACCTCGATGCCGCCCATCACGTAGTGACAGGTCGGGCCGATCTCCATCGGCTCCTTGGTGATGTCGACGTCGGCCAGCTCCTTGAACTGGTGGTGCATCGACGGCAGCCGCTTGAGGATGTAGTCGGCCGAGCGACGGCTCGCGATGTCGAGGAAGACACCGCCGTGCGGTGACCCGCGCCCCGCCTTGATCTCGGAGTTGATCGAGCGGGCCACCTCGTCACGGGGCAGCAGCTCGGGCGGGCGCCGGTTGTTGTCCGGGTCGGTGTACCAGCGGTCGGCCTCCTCCTCGGTCTCCGCGTACTGCGCCCGGAAGACGTCGGGGACGTAGTCGAACATGAACCGCTTGCCCTCGGAGTTGCGCAGCACGCCGCCGTCACCACGCACCGACTCGGTGACGAGGATGCCCTTCACCGAGGGCGGCCAGACCATGCCGGTCGGGTGGAACTGGACGAACTCCATGTTGATCAGGGTCGCTCCGGCGCGCAGCGCCAGTCCCATGCCGTCGCCGGTGCACTCCCACGAGTTGGACGTCACCTTCGCGACCTTGCCGATGCCGCCGGTGGCGAGCACGACCGCGGGCGCCTTGAACAGGACGAAGTTGCCGGTCTCGCGGTAGTAGCCGAACGCGCCGGCGATCGCACCGCTTCCGTCCTTGATCAGCTCGGTGATCGTCAGCTCGGCGAAGACCTTCATGTGGCCCTCGTGCGCCGGGAAGTGCCCGCCGAGCTTCTTCGCGTCGTCCTGCTGCAGCGAGACGATCTTCTGCTGCATCGTGCGGATCATCTCGAGCCCGGTGCGGTCGCCGACGTGCGCGAGCCGCGGGTACTCGTGACCGCCGAAGTTGCGCTGGCTGATCTTGCCGGCCTTGGTGCGGTCGAACAGCGCGCCGTAGGTCTCGAGCTCCCAGACGCGATCCGGCGCCTCCTTGGCGTGCAGCTCGGCCATCCGCGGGTTGTTCAGGAACTTGCCGCCGCGCATCGTGTCGCGGAAGTGCACCATCCAGTTGTCGTTGCTGTTGACGTTGCCCATCGCCGCCGCGCAGCCGCCCTCGGCCATGACCGTGTGCGCCTTGCCGAACAGCGATTTGCAGATGATCGCGACCCGCAGCCCCGCCTCGTGTGCGGCGATCGCCGCCCGCAGCCCGGCGCCCCCGGCGCCAATAATCAGAACGTCGTAGCTGTGCTTCTCTACAGGCACTGCCAGGCCTTTCAGTGGAGGATGCGCGGGTCGCTGAACGCGCCGGAGGCGACCAGCGCGATGTAGCCGTCGGTGAGCATCAGCGTGCCGAGCGTGACCCAGGCGAGCTGCATGTGCTTGGCGTTGAGCTTCGACACGACGCCCCACGCCCGGTAGCGCAGCGGGTGCGCGGAGAAGTTGCGCAGCTTGCCGCCGACGATGTGCCGGCACGAGTGGCACGAGATCGTGTACGTCCACAGCAGGACGACGTTGATCAACATGATGATGGTGCCCAGGCCGAAGCCGAAGTCGTGCCCCTCGGGACGGAACGCGTTGACGAGGTCGTAGGTGTTCACCGCGGACAGCACTCCCGCCATCAGGAAGAAGTAGCGGTGCAGGTTCTGCACGATCAGTGGGAAGCGCGTCTCACCGGAGTACTTCGCGTGCGGTTCCGCGACCGCGCACGCGGGCGGCGAGGCCCAGAAGGCGCGGTAGTAGGCGCGGCGGTAGTAGTAGCAGGTCAGCCGGAAGCCGAGCAGGAAGACCAGGCCGATGATCGCGTACGGGATGAGCGGCGGGAACTTCGGCAGCCAGGTGCCGAAGTCGCGTGAATCGGGGACGCAGCTCTTCGTGACGCACGGCGAGTAGAACGGCGTCAGGTAGTGCTCCTTCGGCGCGAAGTACGCGGCCTGCCACACCACCCGCAACGTCGCGTAGAGCACCCAGCCCGAGAGCAGCACGAAGGTCAGCAGCGGGGCCTTGCGCCAGTTGTCCGTCCGCAGCGTCTTGGCCGGAATGCTCGCCCGGCCGGGGGAGTTGGTACCTACCGGCATGCTCGCCGTCGCGCGCGTCACCGGACGCTTCCGAGGCTGGTCGTGAAACTCATGGGCGCTCCGAATCGGGTGCGGTGGCGGCGGCCTTCAGCCGTTCGTCAGGCAGCGTTAAGCAGGTCCATGTTGCCAACAACAGGGCGGCTCAGCAGCAGTGGGGGCTGTGATGTGACATGTCAGTCTTAGCGGGGCCCTCGTGTAAGCTGGCTCGCTGGCGCACGCGCGCGTGCGACGGCCCCCTTAGCTCAGTCGGCAGAGCGTCTCCATGGTAAGGAGAAGGTCTACGGTTCGATTCCGTAAGGGGGCTCGGGGGCCTCAGAACCGGGGCGTCCCACGGCGGGGTAGCTCAGTCTGGCAGAGCAAGCGGCTCATAATCGCTATGTCGCCGGTTCAAATCCGGCCCTCGCTACACCCCGGCCCCGCGGCCGGACTCATTACTCGACTTGAAAGGCACTGCCGTGGCAGCCACCGACGTCCGTCCCAAGATCACCTTGGCGTGCCAGGTGTGCAAGCACCGCAACTACATCACGAACAAGAACCGGCGTAACGACCCGGACCGTCTCGCGATGAACAAGTTCTGCCCGAACTGCGGCAAGCACACCGAGCACCGGGAAACGCGCTAAGCGTAGAGAGTTGTCCGCCCCTCGAGACGTCATGACGTCACGAGGGGCGGACAACTCGTTTAAGGCAGCAGGTGGGCGCGGCGGTAGATGACGCGGGCGACGGGGTTGATCATGCCGACCTCGTCCAGGAACGGGATGATCTTCTCGCCCATCCAGCGCTTGGTGGCCTGGAACTCCGGGTTGCGGCGCGCCGCGCGGCGGGCCTGCTTCGGGTCCAGGCCGACGGACTCGTAGACCTTCGGGCTGATGAGGCTGTCCGCGATGATCGCCGCGGCGGCGGCCGCGAACACCTGGTGGAACCACAGCACCGGCCCCTGGTGCGACTTCTCCATGGTGCGGACAAGCTCCTCGCGGGCGAAGCGGACGTGCCGCGCCTCCTCGATGACGTGGATGCGCGAGACCATCCGTGACATCGGCTGCAGCCGCTCGTCGGCCATGCCGTCGCGCTGCAGCCGGTCGAGCAGTTCCTCGGCCACCAGCGTCGCGGCCCACATGGACGGCCCGGTCGGCGCGACCAGCCGGAAGACCTTGCCCAGGTGATGCACGACCGGGTGCGGCTTGTACGCGACACCGCCGTACTTGTCCGCCCAGCGCGCGAACATCACCGAGTGCCGGGTCTCGTCACCGATCTCGGTGAGCGCGTACTGCGTGTGCTCCGAGGCCGGGTCCTGGTTGTAGGCGTGCGAGGCGAGCATGCCGATCAGCAGGATCTCGAACCACAGGCCCACTCGAGCCACGCTGATGACCTCGTGCTTGGACAGCTCGATCCGCTGCTCCGGGGTCAGCGACTCCCACAGTGCCGTGCCGTAGAGCGACATCCGCTCCGGCTGCATGTGCCACATGCCCTCGACCGGCTCGGCGTCCCAGTCGATGTCGAGGTCGGGGGAGTACGAGTTCTTGGCGGACGAGCCCAGCAGCCGGCGCGCCGTCTTCTCGCGCGGGTTGACCCGGCTGGCCTCGGCCGGCTCGAGGTCCGGAACTGCCTGGAGAGCGGTCACGGGTCTCACTCCTCGGTCTATGTGTGTAACACTCTGTCGCGCTAACAATCGCAAGCATAAGATGCCGGGGATGCCCGTGACAAGGTGTCGCGCTAAAATTTCTGCACCGGCTAACTACGCTCGGACCCGCGCGGAAGGAGGATCGCCAGATGCGCAACCGCGACGCCGACCCTGCGGACGACGTGCCCGACGGCCGTCGGCTGCGCTGGACCGAACACCGCGAGCAGCGGCGCGCCGCGTTCGTGGCCGCCGGCGCGCAGGCGATCGACCAGTACGGCCCGGCCGCGAGCGCCGAGCAGATCGCCGAGGTCGCCGGCGTCAGCCGCACCGTCCTCTACCGCTACTTCCGCGACCGCGAGGACCTGCGCCAGGCCATCGCCGATCACGTCGTGCGGGCCGTCCTCGACTCGGTGCTGCCCAAGCTCGAGATCCACCCCGAGGCCACGCCGCGCCAGATCATCCGCTCCGCGATCGCGGTCATCGTGGGCTGGCTCGACGAGCACCCGAACCTGTACCACTTCCTGCGCAGCCGCCGGACCGGGGCGTCGCTCGACTCGGTCGAGGGCACGCTCGCCGACAACATCGCCGCGCTGCTGAAGACGGTCATGGTGCTGTTCGGCATCGACAGCGAGCAGGCCGAGCCGGGTGCCTACGGCATCGTCGGCTTCGTCGAGTCGACCGGCAGCTGGTGGCTCGAGCACCGCACGATGCATCGCGACCGGCTCACCGATCTGCTGACCACCGGGGTGTGGCACCTGCTCGACGGCACCGCCCGCGACTTCGGCATCGACCTGAAACTCGACGAGCCGCTCCCGCTCGGAGCACTGCAGGAGGCGACCCCATGACCGTGGACGAAGACGGCTACGACGGCCCCGCCGAGCTCGTCGACGGCGCGCGGACCGTCGACGTCGAGGTGAAGCTGCGCGGCCACTTCGACCCGATCACCGGCAAGTACAACTGGTACGGACGGGTCGCGGCCAGCCCCGAGGTCGCCGCACTCGTTGCGGACGGCGCCCGCAAGGTCGTGCTCCGCACGCCGCACGCCGAGGTCGCGACGGCGCTGTCGGACATCGACCCCTGGGGCCGGCCGCGGGTCGAGGGATTCGGCGCGGCGCCCTTCGAGGTGCTCACCTCGCTGCCCGCCGACGCGAACGACTAGCACCGGCTAGCCTGGCGGCGTGCCGGTCGATCAGTCATTCGTCGGACGGGTCTACCCGCCTACCCCGCCGTACGAGGTCGGGCGGGAGAAGATCCGCGAGTTCGCGGCCGCGATCAACGACGAGAACCCCGCCTACCGCGACCGCGCCGCCGCGGCCAAGTTCGGCTACCGCGACGTCATCGCCCCGCCGACGTTCGCCATCGTCGTCACGCTCGAAGCCGGCCGGCAGGTCACGTTCGATCCCGACTTCGGTATCGACTACTCGCGGGTGGTGCACGGCGAGCAGCGCTTCGTCCACCATCGCCCGATCGTCGCCGGTGACGTGTTGCAGACCGTCGTGACCATCGACGACGTGCGCGTCGCGGCCGGCAACGAGATCGTCACCACGCGCGCCGAGGTCAGCACCGAAGAAGGCGAGGCCGTGTGCACCGCGGTCTCGACGATCGTCGTCCGGGGGCCGGACGCATGACGAGCATCAAGGTGGGCGACGAGATCGCCGCGCGAGACTTCCCGATCGGCCGCGCCGACCTGGTCCGCTATGCCGGCGCGTCCGGCGACTTCAACCCGATCCACTGGAACGAGCGGTTCGCCAAGAGCGTCGGGCTGCCCGACGTGATCGCCCACGGCATGTTCACCATGGCCACCGCGGTGCGGGTCGTCACCGACTGGGCCGGCGACCCGGGCGCGGTCGTCGAGTACGGCGTGCGGTTCACCCGCCCGGTCGTCGTCGGCGATCCGGACGGCGCGGTGCTCACCGTGCAGGGCGCGGTGCGCGCGGTCCGCGACGACGGCCTCGTCGAGGTCGACCTCACCACGACCGTCGACGGCCAGACCGTGCTCGCCAAGGCGCGCGCGGTGGTACGCCCACCCACCGGCGACTGATGTCGCGCCGCACGGGGGCGGGGCTCGCGGTGGTCGCCGGTGCCGTGCTCCTGGCTGCGTGCACGTCCGCAACCGGCGGGCACGGACGGACGATCCCGAGCGGCAGTGCCGTCACGTCCTCCGCCGCGCCACCCAGCTCGGCGCCCGCCTCGACGGCGCACCCCGCGAGCTGCACCCACTATGCCGTGCCCGACCCGCGCCGGCCGCACATGACGGTGCGGTTCACCATCGCGGCCGACCACCGGACCGTGCAGGGCACCGAGCGGGTCGTCTTTCATCCCGACCGGCCGATCACCGAGCTCGTGTTCCGGCTCACCGGCAACACCCGCCCGACCGTCGACGAGGGCAACAAGATCGTCGTCACGTCGGCGACCGCGACACCGGGCGGCGGGGCGCCCCGCTACGGCACCGCGAACGCCGCGGCCTCGACCCAGGGCGGGCTGCTGCGCATCCCGTTGAGCCCGCGGGTCCCGGCCGACGGCACGGTCACGGCGAGCATCGGGTTCGTGGTCACGCTCGGCGCGGACTCCTTCGACCGGTTCGGCCGCTCCGGCCCGTACGCCTACTTCGGCTCGGCCCAGCCGCTGCTCGCGTGGGAGCGCGGCTTCGGCTGGCACACCGAGGACATGGCGAACTTCCCGGCGGAGAGTGCGACCAGCGAGGCGATGGACGTCGACCTGACGGTCGTCGCGCCGGCCGCGGACACGGTGATCATGTCCGGCGATCCGGCCGACCCGCCGCGGACCGGCGCGGCCACCCGCACCTGGCACGCGACGATCAGCGCCGCGCGCGACGTCAGCGTCGCCGCCGGGCCCTTCGCCGTCTCGGACACCGTGGTCGACGGCGTGCGGCTGCGGCTCGGCGCGTTCGACGCGGCCACCCGCGACGCGCTCGTGCCCGAGTTCCAGCGCGCGATCCGCGAGCTCGGCACGCGCTTCGGCCCGTTCCCGTTCCCGTCCCTGTCGGTGGCCCGGCTGCCGGCGTCGGGTGGCGGCATCGAGTACCCGAGCTCGATCCTCATGCTCGACGGCAGCCGGCTCGTCGCCGTCCACGAGACGGCACACCAGTACTTCTACGCGATGGTCGGTGACTCGCAGGCGCTGCACGCCTGGCTGGACGAGGCGTTCGCGACCTACGCCGAGGAGCTCGTCAACCACGATCAGCGCGACGACGGGGCGCTGCAGGCGCCGGGGCGCGTCGACTCGACGACCGCGTCGTACGGCCAGGACATCGCCGGCTACTACTTCACGACCTACAACAAGGGCGGCGCCGCGCTGCTCGCCGCCCGCCAGGCGGCCGGCCCGGCGAAGTGGGACGCGGCGCTGCGCTGTTACGTCGCGCGCAACGCGTGGCGCATCGTCAACCCGGACGACTTCGCGCGCGCGATGCGCAGCTTCCCGGCTGGCCTCGCCGTGCTGCGCCAGGCCGGCGCGCTGAACTAGCGGATCAGCGCTCGGCGGCGAGCTTCGCGATGCGGCCGACGCCCTCGGCGAGGTCGTCGTCGCTGAGCGCGTACGACATCCGCACATAGCCCGGCGTGCCGAATGCCTCACCCGGGACGACCGCGACCTCGGCCTCCTCGAGGATGATCGTGGCCAGCTCGGCCGAGTCGCGCGCGGTGCGCCCGCGCAGCGGCACGCCGAGCAGCCCCTTCACCGACGGGTAGGCGTAGAAGGCGCCGAGCGGCTCGGGGCACACCACCCCGGGGATGTCGGACAGCATCGACACGATCGTGCGCCGCCGCCGGTCGTACACGGTGCGCATCTCGGCCACCGCAGACAGGTCTCCGGACACCGCCGCGAGCGCGGCCACCTGCGCCACGTTGCTCACGTTGGACGTCGCGTGCGACTGCAGGTTGGACGCGGCCCGCACGATGTCGGCCGGGCCGATGAGCCAGCCGACCCGCCAGCCGGTCATCGCGTAGGTCTTGGCGACCCCGTTGAGCACCACGACCTTCTCGCCGGCCGAGTGCGCGATCGAGATCATCTCGGCGTCGCCGTAGACCAGGTGCTCGTAGATCTCGTCCGTGACGACCCAGAGCTCGTGCTCGCGCGCCCAGGCCCCGATCGCCTCGACCTCGGCGCGCGGGTACACGGCGCCGGTGGGGTTGGACGGGGAGACGAACAGCAACACCTTGGTGCGCGGTGTGCGGGCGGCCTCGAGCTGCTCGACCGAGGCGAGGTAGCCGGTGGTCTCGTCCGTGATCACCTCGACGGGCACGCCGCCGGCGAGCTTGATGGCCTCGGGGTAGGTGGTCCAGTACGGGGCGATGAGCAGCACCTCGTCGCCCGGGTCGAGCAGGGTGGCGAACGCGTTGTAGACGGCCTGCTTGCCGCCGTTGGTGACCAGCACCTGGCCGGCGTCGACGTCATAGCCGGTGTCCCGCTTGGTCTTGACGGCGATGGCGGCGCGCAGCTCGGGCAGCCCGGGGACCGGGGTGTAGTGGTGGTACCGGGGCTCGCGAGCCGCGGCCACCGCGGCCTCGACGATGTAGTCGGGGGTGGGGAAGTCGGGCTCGCCGGCACCGAAGCCGATGACCGGCCGGCCGGCCGCCTTGAGCGCCTTCGCCTTGGCATCGACGGCCAGGGTGGCGGACTCGGCGATGGCGGCGATGCGGTCGGATACGCGGCTTCCCATGGGCCAATCTTCCCAGACCGTGCGGACCGGGTTAGGCGGGGTTTGGAGCCCGGCTCCCCGTCCCCGTAGACTGGCGCGCGGGGTCCATGTGGCCGTGCGTCAGCATGCCCCGGCGCAAGTTAGAGGGGCGTGGCTCAATTGGTAGAGCACCGGTCTCCAAAACCGGCGGTTGCAGGTTCGAGTCCTGTCGCCCCTGCGTAGGACGACAGGGCACAGAGCAAGGCATAGAGGAGGACGTCGCGTGACAACCACGACGCGCACCGAGTCACCGTCCGCCCGCCCGGCGCGCGGGCGCGGCTTCGGGCCGATGCGCTACGTCCGCGAGAGCGTGTCCGAGATGCGGAAGGTGCTCTGGCCCTCCCGCAACGAGCTCGTCACCTACGCGATCGTCGTGATCGTTTTCGTGGTGATCATGGTGGCTATCGTGGCCGGCCTCGACTTCGGCTTCGCCAAGCTGGTGCTGGAAGTGTTCGGCTGACCCAGCCCCGCCCGGCATCCCGCATCCTGAGCCAGAGAAGAGAGATTGTGTCCGAGTACGACGACGCCACGCGCACCGAAGGCGTGAGCGACGAGACCTCCACGGAGGTTCGTAGCGAGTCGGCCGAGTCGGCCGACCGCGGCCCCACCGACCTCGCCGACGCTGCCCGCATGCTGGGCGCCGAAGACAGCGACGCCGCCGCACCGTCCGAGCCGGACGACGCCGAGGCCGAGGCCGACGCCCTGCCCGAGCCGCCCGAGGTGACCGAGCCCGAGGCGGCCGACGTCGCCGCCGAGCCGGCCGCCGAGGCCGAGGTCGCCGAGGCCGCGTCCGAGCCGGCCGCCGAGGGCGACGCCGAGCCGGACGAGGAAGAGGACCCGATCGAGACGCTGCGCCGCGAGCTGCGCACCCAGTTCGGCGACTGGTACGTCGTGCACTCCTACGCCGGCTACGAGAACAAGGTGAAGACCAACCTCGAGAGCCGCATCCAGTCCCTCGACATGGAGGAGTACATCTTCCAGGTCGAGGTGCCGACCGAAGAGGTCGTCGAGATCAAGAACGGCAAGCGCCAGCAGGTGCAGCGCAAGGTCTTCCCGGGCTACATCCTGGTGCGCATGGACCTCAACGACGAGTCGTGGGGCGCCGTCCGCAACACCCCTGGTGTCACCGGGTTCGTCGGCGCCACCTCGCGTCCGTCGCCGCTGAGCCTGGACGAGGTCGTGAACATCCTCGCGCCGGCCACCCGCAAGGCCGCGACCGTGGCGCAGGGCGGCAAGTCCGCCGCGTCCGGTGACAAGCCGCGCGTCGAGGTCGTCGACTACCAGGTGGGCGAGTCGGTCACGGTCATGGACGGGCCGTTCGCGACGCTGCCCGCGACGATCAGCGAGATCGACCCGGTCCACCAGAAGCTGCATGTCCTCGTGTCGATCTTCGGCCGCGAGACGCCCGTCGAGCTGGCGTTCAGCCAGGTATCAAAGATCTGAGAGAAGAAGAGAAGTCATGCCTCCCAAGAAGAAACTCGCCGCGATCATCAAGCTGCAGATCCAGGCAGGCGCGGCGAACCCGGCGCCGCCGGTCGGCCCCGCGCTGGGCCAGCACGGCGTCAACATCATGGAGTTCTGCAAGGCGTACAACGCGGCCACCGAGTCGCAGCGCGGGCAGATCGTCCCGGTCGAGATCTCGGTGTACGAGGACCGCTCGTTCACCTTCATCACCAAGACCCCGCCGGCCGCACGCCTGCTGCTGAAGGCCGCGGGTGTCGAGAAGGGCAGCGGCGAGCCGCACACGAAGAAGGTCGCCAAGGTGACCATGGCCCAGGTGCGCGAGATCGCCCAGACCAAGATGGAAGATCTCAACGCCAACGACATCGACCAGGCCGCCAAGATCATCGCCGGCACGGCCCGCTCGATGGGCATTACCGTCGAAGGCTGAATCATCCGGCCTCTCGGATCTCCTCCTGGCCCCCTCGTCCCTCGGGGCCGATCGGAGCTCCGAACGCAAGCTCGCTCGTTCCTCGCTCGCGCGGGGCCGGCTCGGCCCGAACCCGCTCGTCGCCCAGGGGCTCCTCGGGGTTGAGCCTCGCGTTCGTGGTCAACTAAACAAGCACACCCGTGGGAGGACGCGCAGTTCGCGCGTCCGCCATCACCACAAGGAGAAGAGATGCAACGCAGTAAGAGTTATCGCAAGGCCGCCGAACTCATCGAGGACGGCAAGATCTACAGCCCGCTCGAGGCCGCCGGCCTGGCCAAGGACACCTCGCCGAGCAAGTTCGACGGAACCGTCGAGGTCGCGATGCGGCTGGGCGTCGACCCGCGCAAGGCCGACCAGATGGTCCGCGGCACGGTGAGCCTGCCGCACGGCACCGGCAAGACCGCCCGGGTGATCGTGTTCGCGACCGGCGAGAAGGCCGACGAGGCCCGCGCCGCCGGCGCCGACAAGGTCGGCAGCGACGACCTCATCCAGGAGATCCAGGAAGGCTTCCTGGACTTCGACGCGGCGATCGCCACGCCCGACCAGATGGCCAAGGTCGGCCGCATCGCCCGGGTGCTCGGCCCGCGCGGCCTGATGCCGAACCCGAAGACCGGCACCGTGACGCCCGACGTCGCGAAGGCGGTCGCGGACATCAAGGGCGGCAAGATCAACTTCCGGGTCGACAAGCAGGCCAACCTGCACCTGATCATCGGCAAGGCGTCGTTCAGCCCGGAGCAGCTGGTCGAGAACTACGCCGCCGCACTGGACGAGATCCTGCGGGCCAAGCCGTCCGCGGCGAAGGGCCGGTACCTGCGCAAGGTCACGTTCAGCACGACGATGGGCCCGGGCATCCCGGTCGACGTCAACCGCACCCGCAACCTGCTCGAGGACGCCGCCGCGTCCGCCTGACGGACGTGCGGGTCCCGAAGCTGCGCGCGCTCGCCGCGCGGCTGCCCGGAGCGCGCCGCGCGGCCCGCTCCGTACGGCGCCGGCGCGGCGGGCCGCTCGCGGTCCATCGCGATCAGCTGCCCAAGGGCTCCGGCCGCCGGGTCGTCGTGCTCGCGGCGAACCCCGCCGACCGTGCGGTCCGCCGCTGGGCGCGCACGTTCGGTGCGGACGAGGTCCACCTGCTCGACGACCCGGCGGGCGCGTTCGACGTGCTCGCCGGGCTCGGCCCGGTGGACGTCATCCTGGACCTGCTCGACAGCACCGCCGCGGAGCGTGAACAGCGCTGGCAGCAGCTGTTCCTGCACCTGCGTTCCGGCGGCACCTATGCGGTCGGCGGCGCCGGGCTGGCCGCCTGGGCGCAGCGGCTGCAGGTGAAGCCTGCCCCGATCCCGGAGCACATCTCGCCGTCCGCCCGGCAACAGCTCGAGCACGAACTCGCCGCCGCGACCGGCCATGTCACGGTGGACCGGGACGTGCTGCTCGTCCGCAAGCGCGAGCACCACCTGCTCAAGGTGCGCGAGGCGGCGCTGCCACGGCTGCTCCCGCTGCGCGAACCGCAGGTGCGGTTCACCGACCTGCAGACGCTGCCCGCGGGCAGCTACGAGGTCACCGCCGAGGTGCGGCACCACGGGCCGGCGGCACCCGAGCCGTGGGAGTACCGGCGCGTGGACTACCCCGAGATGCGGCTGCGCCACTACACCGGCCCGCTCACGTTCGGCGGGCGGATGCTCGTCCACGGGCGCGACACGATCCTGCCGGACTCCTACCACTGGCCGCTGGCCGACAACCCGGACAACCCGTTCACGATCAATGCCGGCCCGGACTTCGCGCGTCTCGCCCCGAAGCGGCCCGCCCGCGGCGAGCTGACCGGCGACTACTTCCTGCTCGACCCCAACTACGGCGCGTTCGGGCACGTGCTGACCGAGGTCGTCGGGCGCCTCTGGGGTTGGGACCGCGCGAAGGCGGCGCGCCCCGACCTCAAGGCGTTGTTCTGGAGCGACCGGAAGAACGTCACCGGCGACGAGCCGAAGTACCGCATCCCGCGGGCGTACGGCATCGCGTGGGACGACATGGTCCTGACGCATGGCCCGGCACAGGTCGACTCGCTGGTCGCACCGAGCCTGATGTGGCACAACCGCGACCCGTTCTACGCGCACCCGGACCTGCGCGAGGTCTGGGAACGCCTCGGGCACGGGCTGATCGACACCGGCGCGCCGACCTACGACCGCGTGTTCATCGGCCGCACCGAGACGTACGCGCGGCGCACCTGCCGCAACGACGCCGACGTGCAGCGCTTCTTCACCGACCGCGGGTTCACCGTCGTCTATCCCGAGTTGCTCGACCTCGGCGCGCAGGCCGCGGTGTTCGCCGACGCGAAGGTGATCGCCGGCTACGGCGGCTCGGGGCTGTTCAGCGTGCTGTTCGCGCGCAACCTGCAGGCGCTGATCGTGCTCAACCAGGACTCGTACTCACACCGCAACGAGCAGCTGTTCGCGGCCGTCCTCGACGTCGCGCTGCACTACTTCTGGTCGGCCGCCGACATCAGCCACCCGGAGGGCGGGCGCAGCTTCGCCGCCACCGAGTCCAGCTGGGCGTTCGACTTCGAGAACAACGGCGCGGCGCTGGCCGAGCTGCTCGCGCAGCTCTGAGGGCAGACAGCAAGAGCCCCGGCAGTCCTGCGGCCGGAGCTCTTGCCGTCCCACCCGTTATTTCGTGCGATGCGGCGCCGCCGGATCTATCCCGTGCGCGGAAAAGACGGCGGCGATGGCGCGCAGCGGGTTGCGGGCGCTGCTCGGGTGCCGCAGCGCGAGCGCCACGAGGTGGCAGCGGTGCTCGCCGAAGGTCATGCCGTTGTCCGGGTGCCCGGCCGCGCCCACACCGGGCGCGACCGGCAGGCACAGCGGTGCGATGACGTGGCACAGCAGCGGGTCGAGCTCGGCCAGCAACCCGGCGGGCACCGCGTCCAGGTCGGGCAGGTCGAGCACCGCGCTCCCGGCACGCGCCAGGCGGCGCGGGTCCGTCGTGCAGGCGAGCGACCACGGGACGGGCTCGGCCAGCAGCCGGCCGGTCACGGTCGCGACGAAGTCGGCGAGCCGGTCGGGACGCGGCGTCATCATCAGCCGCACCCAGCCCGGGCGATCACGCGGCGGGATCCAGTCCTCGCCCCACGTCCGCCACCACCCGCCGGGACGGATCACGTCGCGCCGGCCGACCACCGAGACCCCGCCGCTGCGGATGCGCGTCCGGCTGCCGGCGTGTGCGGCGCGGTAGACGCCGGCGAGCGGGCGCCGGTCGGCCGCGGGTGCGGCGGCGTCGAAACGCCGGATGAACCACTCGCGGTAGAGCAGCGCGGCGATGCTGATCGAGTCGTCCACGCCGTCCGCGAGGCGCACCGCGCGTTCGAGCTGTGGACGGGCCCAAGCGGGCCAGGGGCCGGCCGCGGCTCCCCCAGGAACCACCGCGGCCGGCCGCTGGGAAACGATCGACCCCTCCAAGGAGCGCGGGCCATCGATCCCCCCGGCTAGGACGGCTCCATGCGACTCGTCGGTCGCCATACGCGCTCACCTCCGTCGATCGTCGGTGAGCAGGAGCGCCGTCTTCCCGCGCTGATACATCCGACGTGATGTATCAGGCGCTGTCGCGCGCGCTCCTTGTCCGCGACACGCGATCGTGCGGCTGATCTCCGGTGGCCGGGCGTCGCTGCGGCCCCCTACGCTCTGCCGGGGGCGCCCGACGAGACATGGGGTGATCATGAGCGAGCCCAACCGGCCCGACGACGACCGCACGAACCGCGTACCGCAAGCGCGTGTCCCGCGCCGGGTCCCGCTGTCCACCGACCCGCTGATCGCCATCCCGCCGGAGATCCTCGAACGGCACAACGCGCGCATCCTCGATCCGGCGACGGCGCCCAAGGTTTCCGATCAGCCGGACTTCCACGGCACCGTCTACGTCGGCGATCGGCTGATCGTCAGCGGGCGCGCCCAGTTCGCCGCGCGATCCACGCTCGACGCCATCGCGGCGGAGCTCTTCTTCAAGCTCGAGCCGCCGGCCGTCGAGACGACGCGGCGCACCCGGCTCGTCGCGGCAGCGCGCGAGGTGAACGCGGACGCGGCCGAGAGCATGTTCGCCACCGTGCACCGGATCCTGCCCGCCGACGGCAAGGCGGTCGCACCGGACGCGTGGCAGGTGTTGCAGACGTATCGCTCCCGGGTCGGCATGCGCTCCGAGGACGCACAGCACGTCACGCTCTCCCACCTGCTGTTCGCCAACCCGTTCCTCCACGGCTCACCCTTCCTGCACGGCTCACCGTTCCTGCACGGCTCACCATTTCTGCACGGCTCCGCGGATAGCGAGTACGCGTTCGCCGGTTCCGGCGGTCTCTCGCCCGTCACGTGGCTCGGCCCGGCGCCGGCGCGCCACGACACCCTGCCCGGCCGGCGGCCTGTGGTCGCGGTGCTCGACACCGGGGTCGGCGCGCACCCGTGGATGACCGACGACGTGGTCACCCGCGGGCTGCTCGTCAACAACGTGTCACTCGGCATGTTCGGCCCCGCGGCCGACTCCGACGATGCGGGCGGTGTGATCGACCCGCTGCAGGGCGAGCTCGGCTGCGACGCCGGCCATGGCACCTTCGTCGCGGGGCTCATCCGGCAGCGGTGCCCGGACGCCGACATCCTGTCGATCCGGGTGATGGGCGCGGACGGTGTCGCCGAGGAGCACGTGCTGCTGGAGGCGTTGTGCGGGCTGGCAACCCGCCAGGAGCGGGCGCAAGCTGACGGTAACCCGAACGGGTTCATCGACGTGCTGTCGCTTTCGCTGGGCTACTACCACGAGCAGCCGATCGACTCGCAGTACGACTCGCAACTCCTCGACCCGCTGCAGCGACTCGCCCGCGGCGGTACCGCGATCGTGGTCGCGGCCGGCAACGACGCCACGCTGCGGCCGATGTACCCGGCGGCGTTCTCGCCGTGGCCGGGGAGCCAGGCGACGAGCTTCGAGACCGACTGTGTCCCGATAGCAAGTGTCGGCGCCCTCAACCCGGACGGCACGACGGCGTTGTTCAGCAACGAGGGTGACTGGGTGCGCTGCACCCGGCCGGGCGCCGCGCTCGTCAGCGCGTTCCCGATCAACCTCGACGGGTCCGCGCAGTCGTCCTACCGCGTCGCTTATGGCACGTCGATGCGCGCGACGATCGACCCGGACAATTTCTCCAGCGGCTTCGCCACCTGGAGCGGCACGTCGTTCGCCGCGCCGGTGCTCGCCGGCGAGATCGCGCAGTGGCTCCTCGACGGCACGTGTGGCGCCTTTGACGCTATCGACATCGCGAGTGCGGTCGATCGCGGTTGGGCGGCGTTCTCCAAGGCGACGAACGTGAACAGGCCGGCACCGTGATCGCCGCGGAGTCCGTACCCGGCACGCTCGCGTCGCGCGCTGCGCTGCTGTTCAGCCAATTCCGCGCCGGCGACGAGGATCGCATGGCGGACCTCGTCACGCTCGTGACCCCGATCCTGTGGCACACCGCTCGTGCCCAGCGACTGGACCACGAATCCGCGCAGGACGTGGTCCAGACCGTATGGCTGGCGCTCGTGCGCGGCGCGGACACGATCACAGACCCGCAGGCGGTGCTGCAGTGGCTGATCGTGAGCACGAAGCGGGAGGCCTGGCGGGTGGTGCGCAAGTCCGACCGCGTCGAGCCACGCGAGTTCGAGGCCGACGAGCTGGTGAGCTCGCCGGCCGAGCTGCCCGAGGAAGTCGTGCTCACCGCCGACGACGACGGTCGCCTGTGGCAGCACGTCGCGGCGCTTTCCGAGCGCTGCCGCGCCCTGTTGCGGGTGGTTGCATTCGCGGATCGGCCCGACTACGCAGCCGTGGCCGAGGCATTGGGTATGCCGATCGGCAGCATCGGGCCGACCCGTGGCCGATGCCTGGCCAAGCTTCGGCAACTGCTCGTGGCCGACCCGAGTTGGAGCGCGTGATGACCACTCCTGACGAACAGGCGTTGGCCGCACTCGCCGCCGACGAGATCGACGACTTCGATGTCGCGGCTCTCGACCGGATGGCCGCGATGTACACGAAGCTCGACCCGGTGCCGGACAACCTGATCGACCGCATCGCATTCGGCATCACGCTGGATGCAATGCACGCCGAGCTCGCCGAGCTCGTGCGTTCGCCCGGGCTCGTCGGGGTGCGAACGGACGAGACCGTGACCGATACGGTCACGTTCACCAGCGAGAGCCTGAGCGCGATGATCAGCATCTCGACCACGAGTGCGGAGTCGGCGCGCATCGACGGGTGGATCACCCCGGGTGGCGTGTACTCGGTCGAGTTGCGCACGCCGAGCGGAACGATGCACACCGACAGCGACATGGACGGCCGGTTCGTGGTCGAGGACGTGACCCGAGGCCTGGTCCAGTTCACCTTCCGCACCGGCTCCGAAGAACGCCCGGTCGTCACCCCCGCGTTGGAGATCTGAGCCTCAGCAGTTTTCTGCCAGGCTGTCGGCTGTGGATCGGGCCGACCTTGAAGCTGCGGCCGAACTACGACTTGCCGCGCTCGACCAGCACAACCACGGCCGGCCGGCGCGGGCTCTGACGTTGCTCGACAAGGCACAGCGCATCGTTGACAGGGCCGACGTACACGGACAGCGAAGCGCTGAATTGCGCGTTGCACTCCTCATTACGCGGGCGATTCCCGAAGCCGAGGTCCACGGCGTTGCACGTGGCCTCGCATGTCTCGAAGAAGCTCGGCGGCTGTCGGCCGGCTTTGCCGGACCAGAGATCCTCGTGCGCATCCATAGTCAGACGGCGTTCGTCGCAGTGCGCGGGGGGCACTGGGACCAGGCACTTGCTGAGCTCGCTCAGGCGGAGCAGTACATCGATGCAGCAGACGACAACGATCGGTTCGCGATCCTGCTCAACGCCGGGACGATCCGGATGTTGCGCGGCGAGCTCGCCGGGACCCGAACCTCACTGAACCGCGCGCTTCGGCATGCACGTCGATTGGGTCGGCCCGATTGGGTGCTCAAGGCGGCGCACAACCTCGGGTACGCGGAATTCCTCGGCGGCAACCATCCGGCCGCGCTGGCGTTGATGTCTGAAGCGTTGGACGCCGACGCCAATGTGTCGCGCGGCGTACCACTGCTCGACCGGGCACGTGTGCTCGTCGAAAGCGGGTTGTTCCGTGAGGCCGACGAGACGTTGGCGCGCGCGGCACAGATCTTTGCGGCTGAACGCGTGCCGCAGGACCTTGCCGAGACCGAGCTCGAACGCGCTAGATGTGCCCTTGCGCTTGGTGATGCGCGGCTCGCGCGCCAACTCGCGACACGCGCCCGGGATCGGTTCCAACGCCGGGGCAACCACGGCTGGCGGCGCAGCGCGGAACTGCTGGTCCTGCAGGCGGGTATCGCTGCCGGCGCGACACCACGCCGGCTCGTCGAGCCGGCCGATCGACTGGTGGCAGAGCTGGGCGGATCCGGCGCGCGCCTTCCGGCACGCATCGCAGGGCTGGTCAGCGCCGAGGTCCGCCTCGCGCTGGGACAGGTCGACTCGGCAGCCGCGATCCTCGCCGAGCTCGGAGACGCGAGGCGGGACGACCCCATTACCGGACGCATGCACTGGCACTACGTGTGCGCCCGCGTCGACGAGGCGTCGACCAACGAGCAGGCAGCCGCGCGACGCGTGCGCTCGGCGCTCAGCGAGCTCGCGCGCTATCAGGCGCGGTTCGGCAGCCTCGACCTGCGCACCGCGTCCGCCGTACACGGACGTCGGTTGGCCGAGCTCGACGTGTCCCTCGCGATGCGCACCGGCCGTGCCGGGACCGTCTTCGCGGCGGCCGAGCGCGCGCGGGCGGTCTCGAGCCGGCTCGCGCCGGTTCTGCCGCCGGATGATCAGGTCGCGGCCGACCTGCTGGCCGAGCTGCGCCAGGTGCTCGAGTCGTTGCGGGCGGTCGAGCAGGACAAGGCAGCGTCCGGGCCGCTGCTGCGCAAGCGGCGCGAACTGGAGCGGCAGATCGTCGCCCGCAGCTGGACGGTTTCCGGGTCCGGTGCGGTGACCAAGCCCGCCTCGCTGGCGCGGACGCGCAGCGCACTGCTGGCGCGCGATGCCGCCATGGTCACCTACGTCCAGGCCGGCGGGTCGCTCAGTGCCGTGGTGGTGGGACGTCGTGTGACCGTCCACGACCTCGGGCCCACCGCACCGGTACTCGAGCATGTCCAGCGGGTGCGCGCAGACCTTGATGTGCTCGCGCACCCGACGCTGCCGCCCACCATCCGCGCTGCCGTCCGTTCCTCGCTGGCACGATCGCTCGCCGCGCTCGAAGCCGCACTCCTCACCCCGCTCGCCCTGAACGGTCCACTCGTCCTCGTGTCGACCGGCGTGCTGAGCCGGTTGCCATGGGCGTCCCTGCCTTCCCTACGCGGGCGCTCGCTGGTCGTCGCGCCGTCGGCGACGAAATGGGTCGCCTCGACCGAGCCGTCCCTCGCCGCACGAGCCGGCGTGGTTGCCCTGTCCGGGCCGGACCTCCTCCGCGGCGAGCACGAGGTCGCCGCGGTCGGCTCGGCCTGGCCGGCCGCGCGCGTGGCCGCGGCTGCGACGAGAGGCGCGCTCGTCGACGCGATGGCGTCCGCGAGGGTTCTGCACGTGGCCGCGCACGGCGTGCACCAGCCGGAGAACCCGCTCTTCTCGTCCGTCCGGATGACGGACGGACCGGTGTTCGCGCACGAACTCGACCAGGCCGGTCAGGCGCCCGAGCACGTCGTCCTCTCGGCCTGCGAGGTCGGCCTCGCGACGATCCGGCCGGGTGACGAGGCGCTCGGGCTGGCCAGCGTGCTGCTGAACCTCGGCACCCGCAGCGTCGTCGCCGGCGTCGCCCGGGTCGGCGACGCCGTCGCCGAGCAGACGATGGCCGGCTATCACGCGAAGCTGGCGTCCGGCCTGGATTCCGCGGCCTCCCTCGCTGCCGCACTCGCGGAGGTCGACGCCGACGTCGTCCCGCCCTTCGTCACCTTCGGCGCCGCCTGGACCCCGGATTTGGCGGGCGCCGGGCCACTCACGTAACCTGAACGGCGATCCAACCGAAGACCGCTGGTCGTCGCATGCGCACATGTGACGGAACGCCTCCGGAGCGCCGGAGCGACCCGCGCAGGATGGACGGTTCGGCGAAGTCGCCGCCCCGTGCGCCCTGCGCCGGGGCGTTTCTCGTTTCTCCAGGCTTGCCCACCAGCCTGAGACGAACGAGAGGAGGTAGCGCATGCCGAACAAGGAGAAGGTCGGGGCGGTCGACGAGATCGTCGAGCACTTCAACGCCTCGACGGCCACGGTGATCACCGAATACCGCGGCCTGTCGGTCAAGCAGATCACCGATCTGCGCCGGTCACTGGGCCGGGACACCACGTACGCGGTCGTGAAGAACACGCTGACCAAGCGCGCGACGAGCGAAGCCGGCGTTGCGATCGACGACAGCCTGCTGCAGGGCCCGACCGCGATCGCCTTCATCAAGGGCGACCCGGTCGACGCGGCCAAGGCGCTGCGTGACTTCGCCAGGACGAACCCGCTCCTGGTGATCAAGGGCGGCGTGCTCGACGGCAAGGCGCTCACCGCGGACGAGATCCGCAAGATCGCCGACCTCGAGTCCCGTGAGGTCCTGCTCGCCAAGCTGGCCGGCGCCCTCAAGGCGCTGCCGACGCGGGCAGCCGGGCTCTTCCAGGCTCCGCTGTCGCAGATGGCGCGCCTCGCCAAGGCGCTCGAGGAGAAGAAGCCCGCCGAGGCCCCTGCCGCCGCGGTGGCCGAGGCACCCGCCGCCGAGGCGAGCGCGGACGCCGCACCGGCCGAGGTCGAGGCCAGCACCGAAGCAGAAGCCGAGGCACCCGCCGAGGCCGCAGCCGAGGCACCGGAAACAAGCGAGACTCCCGCCGAGCCGGCGGAGTAATCACCCATCACTGCCGGCTCACCCGGCGAGAAGAGAAAGGACGCCGATCATGGCGAAGCTCAGCACGGGCGACCTGCTCGACGCTTTCAAGGAGATGACCCTCCTTGAGCTCAGCGAGTTCGTGAAGCAGTTCGAGGACACCTTCGACGTCACCGCAGCCGCCCCGGTCGCGGCTGCCCCGGCCGCTGCGGCCGGTGGCGGCGGTGCCGCGGCCGACGCCCCCGAGGAGAAGGACGAGTTCGACGTCATCCTCGAGGCTGCCGGCGACAAGAAGATCCAGGTCATCAAGGAGGTGCGCACGCTGACGAGCCTCGGCCTGAAGGAGGCCAAGGACCTCGTCGACGGCGCACCGAAGCCGCTCCTGGAGAAGGTCAACAAGGAGACGGCGGACAAGGCCAAGGAGGCGCTCGAGGGCGCCGGTGCCACCGTCACCGTCAAGTAACACCGAGCAAGCAGCGAAGGGCGGGCCGCATGCGGCCCGCCCTTTGTGCTGCCTGTACGGGTGCGATGCGCGGCAAGGTTACGGTTTTGCTGCGGAGATGCCCCCTTGCGCGAATCTCGGCAAAATGTGCAAGGCTATGAACCCCGGCGGACGTTACCAACCAGTTTCGGTTTCGTTAGGTTGATGAGGTTCGTAGGGCTTTTGCTTCTGCAACGCTGGCGAACCACGTTCGAAAGGGGACTCGCTCGTGGGTGTGGAGGTCGCAGTCCACGATCTGACCAAGTCCTTCGGCCGACAAATGATTTGGGGCGACGTCACGCTGACGTTGCCGCCCGGCGAGGTCTCGGTCCTGCTCGGCCCCTCCGGCACCGGCAAGTCGGTGTTCCTGAAGTCGCTGATCGGGCTGCTCAAGCCCGACAAGGGTTCGATCATCATCCGCGACGTCGACATCGCCCGCTGCTCCGAGAGCAAGCTCTACGAGACCCGCAAGCTGTTCGGGGTCCTCTTCCAGGACGGCGCCCTGTTCGGCTCCATGACGCTCTACGACAACATCGCGTTCCCGCTTCGTGAGCACACGAAGAAGAGCGAGCGCGAGATCAAAGACATCGTCATGGAGAAGATGGACATGGTCGGCCTCGCCGGCGCGGAGGGCAAGCTGCCCGGCGAGATCTCCGGCGGCATGCGCAAGCGCGCGGGCCTGGCCCGGGCGTTGGTGCTCAACCCCGAGATCGTGCTCTTCGACGAGCCCGACTCCGGCCTCGACCCGGTCCGCGTCGCGTACCTGAACCAGCTGATCATCGATCTGAACGCGCAGACCGACGCGACCTTCCTCATCGTCACCCACGACATCGGCACCGCACGCACCGTGCCCGACAACCTGGGCATGCTCTTCCGCCGCGAGCTCGTCATGTTCGGCCCGCGCGAGGTGTTGCTGACCAGCGAGGAGCCGGTGGTCAAGCAGTTCCTCAACGGTCGCCGCGAGGGTCCGATCGGCATGTCCGAGGAGAAGGACGCGGCGCAGGTGGCGGCCGAGATGGCTGCCGTCGAAGCGGGCCAGGGCTCCTACGTCGCCTTTCCAGCACAGTGGGATCCGAAGCTTGGAATTCACGTGACTTGAAGTCGC